>Ga0182744_1001317_pt1 | contig 21771 bp, 13 predicted proteins | sample eDN3rd30CKraftMG_FD_128525 | JGI IMG/M metagenome (GOLD analysis project Ga0182744, IMG submission 128525) | Enriched Miracle-Growth compost microbial communities from Emeryville, California, USA - eDNA 3rd pass 30_C Kraft MG (version 2) (version 2) ...
CGGCGATGCGCATCCCGCGCCGGTGACTCGCGAAGGGACGCCGTGCGCAGCGCAGCGGCAGTGCGGTCGAGCATGACGGTCAGGTGATGAGCGGTGGGCCAAGATTAGAACTCTCCAATCTTGCAGCGTATTTCGGAAACCTCATTGCGCTGAGCCACGGACGCGTTACCATGTGTGCAGGATAATAGAACGGAGTCCCATATAATGGAACTCGCCCTCCACGCGCAGGAATGGCCACGGCGCCGGTCGAACGGCAGGATCGACACCGCCTGGATACTCACACAAGGCACCAGCATCGCGAATGGCGATCGCGACACTCGCTGGAGCTCATCGCATAGAACGGCGGTACCGTCGCAGCACGTCGTGATGTCGTTCCCTGGTATCGCCACGCGGCGGTGTGCTCGTGGCGATACCGCACGTTGCCCAAACCAATCCATGAGGAGGGTGAGCGATGAGTCGATGCCTCACGAAGCGGATCTCGTGCACGATGTTGACGGCCTCGGTCGGCATGCTGGCCGTTGGCTGCGGCGGATCGGCGGAGCTGACCGAGCCGGGGGATGGGCCCCGCGTTCCACAGACGGTTCCGAATTTCACGTACACGTACCAGGAATTTCAGAACCCCACGCGCACCAACGTGTACGAGGATGGCCAGTGGGTGGCTACTTTCACCGACAACTCGTACACGGTCATCTATAAGAGGTCGTTCGACCGCACTTTCATCCAGGACGGAGATACCGTGGTCACCGACATCCGCGTGCGGTTGTACACGGAGCCGTATGATGGCCAGATAGGGCCCGCCGAGCGTGCGTGGCTCGACTCGGCCCGGGTGAGCACCGAGCCGGACATCATCCGCGACGCCGTTCAGTATCTCTCGGGTGTATCGGACATCTACGACGGAAGCCTGCGAATCGCGGGAGATGCCGCCTACGGCGATGGGATAGGCGCCGACTTCAATGATTTCCTCGGCATTTCCTGGACGTACGGAAGTACCACCGATAGTCCCGAGAGCAGCCAGTACGGTCAGATGGACTGCTCGGGGTTCGTCCGCATGCTCTACGGATATCGCGGCACGCCACTCACCATCCCGCTCACGCTCACGGGCACGAGCGGCGACGCCATCCCGCGCACCTCGTACAATCAGTATCTGCACGGCACCGGCGTGATTCTCATCGAGAACACCGAATCGGAAGTGGATCCGGGCGATCTCGACGTGCTCCAGCCGGGCGACATTCTCTTCTTCGACTCCTCATCGCGCGAGACGCCGGGAAACATCAACCATGTGGGGATCTACATGGGTGAGGATACGAACGGGCACATGCGCTTCATCTCGAGCCTCCCGTCGAGCGACGGGCCGGCATTCGGCCGCTCGAGTGGAAGCGACTTCATTCTCGACGGGTCCGGCTTCTGGGCGGGCGCACTGAGGGCAGCGCGCCGCTTCTGATTCGTGTTGGCGTCCCGGATCACCGGGGCGGGTGGTGCGAGGCGAGGGGCACCGCGGCCAAGGTCACTGTGTCTCTCGCCTCGTTCGTTCCGCCCGTGCCACCGGCTCCGCCGCGAGTCTTGACAGCCGGGCGGAACTATGCTAATCAGTTAGCACTGCTAATGGGTTAGCATGTCCCACCCGCGATGGAGCCCTTCCGCCAGATGGCTGACTTCCCCCACGATGTCGAACTCGGCCGACGCGAGCGACAGATCATGGACGCCGTATACCGTCTCGGAGGCGCCAGCGCGGCCGAGGTTCTCGAGCAACTTCCCGATCCGCCGAGCTATTCCGCCGTGAGAGCGATGCTCAGGCTGCTGGAGGAGAAGGGCTACCTGCAACACGAGGAGGATGGACCGCGCTACGTGTATCGGGCCGTCATCCCGCGCGAGACCGCCAGCCGCTCCGCCATGCAACACATCGTGAGCACGTTCTTCGGCGGTTCCAGGTCGCGCGCCATGGCGGCACTGCTCGACCTCTCCGATGCCGAGCTGTCCGAAGAGAAGCTGAGTCGAATCGAGCGTCTCATCTCGAAGGCCAGGGAAGTCGGACGATGAACGAAGCGATCGAAGCGGCCAGCCGGCTCGCGGCTCTGTCTCCCATGACGCTCCCGGTGGTGATCAAGGCCACCGCGTTTCTGCTGGTCGCGCTCCTGCTCACCACCGCGCTGCGGCGCGCGCCCGCGAGCGCGCGCCACACGATCTGGCAGCTCGCACTGGCCGGGCTGATCGCGATTCCCGTGCTTTCGCACATCTTCCCGGGATGGCGACTCCCCGTGCCCGGCGCGCTTGCGGCGCTGGTATCCGGTACCCGCCTTGCCGCACTCGATCACCCTGGCTCGCGAACGCCGGTGTTCGACTCACTCGCCACCGCGCCGAGCGAATTCGCGCTGTGAACGTGCTGAGTAGCGACGCCACGGTCATCCCGGCCGCGTGCGGACTTCTCCGGCCCGCCCTTCTCCTGCCAACGAGCGCGAACGAGTGGCCGGAAGCGCACCGGCAGAGTGTTCTCTGCCACGAGTTGGCGCACGTGAAGCGCCTCGACTGCATCACGCAGCTCGTGGCCCAGCTCGCGTGCGCCCTCTTCTGGTTTCACCCGGGCGCGCTCGACGCGCAGGAGCCTGCGACCATCCGCGAGAGCCGGATGCGGAGCGCTACCACGGTCCGGGTCTTTCTGGATTGCGACTACTACTGCGACTCCGACTATCTGCGTGTCGAGACGCCGTGGGTGGCATTCGTGCGCGATCGTACGGCTTCCGACGTTCACGTTCTGGTGACGCGTATCGAGACGGGATCGGGCGGTCACGAGTATACCATCGGCTTCACAGGGCGCGGCGCCTTCGGCGCCATCGGCGACACGCTTCACCTCTTCACGACCCCGGAAGCAGCGGACGCGGTGGTGCGCGAGGGGCTCACCAACACGATTCAGCTCGGCCTCGTCCAGTACGCTGCGCATACGCGGATGCGTCGGGATCTGCGCGTTTCGACGCTGCACCCCGAGGCGGTCACCGGCACCACGACAGCGACGAACGCGGCGCGCGCCGACCCGTGGAAGTCGTGGGTGTTCGAGATCGGTCTCGATGGTTCGCTCGAGCGCGAGGAACGTCAGAGCCAGCTCGAATCGGAGGCAACCCTGAGCGCCACGCGCATCACGCCTGCGTGGAAGTTCGGAATCACTGCCGAAGGCCGTTTCGATCGCGAACGCTACGAACTCGATGACGGAGTGACGATCAGCAGGCGCGAGCGCTACTACGGGGGCGCGGTGCTCATTCGGAGCCTCGGATCGCACTGGGGGGTCGGGGTCGAAGCAGTTGCCAGTTCGTCTACCTTCGACAATACGAGTCTGGCGCTTCGGGCTGCTCCTGCAATCGAATACAGCTTCTGGCCGTATCGCGAGGCGACTACACGTCAACTGACGCTGCAGTACTCGGTGGGCGTTTCATCGTTCGACTATCGCGAGGAAACCGTCTTCGGGCGCCTGGCCGAAACACGTCCCACGCAATCGCTGCTCCTGGGCTACGATACGCGACAGCGCTGGGGGTCTGCCGATGCCGGTCTGGAATTCGCGAACTTCCCCGACGATTTCGGACAATACCGGGTGGCGTTCGATGGTGATCTGGAATTCCGACTGGTGCGCGGTCTCTCGCTGGAGCTGGAGGGAAGCGTGTCGCTGATCCGCGACCAGCTCTCACTCGCGAAACGAGATGCGACGGAGGAAGAGGTGCTGCTCGAATTGCGCGCGCTGAGCACCGACTATCGCCACCGGATCTCGCTCGGACTCACGTACACCTTCGGCTCGATCTTCAGCTCGGTCGTCAACCCGCGCTTCGGATCCGGACCGGGCGATATTCTGCGGTAGTATCGATCGCGGCAACCACTTCATCGGTGCCGCCCTTGCGTTGTCAGTGCCTCGGGGTATCGTGTCTCGTTGGCAACAGCCTCTGTCCGAGCGCCTCCTCGACCCACCATGCAGCCGTCTCCCTCGCCCGACTCCCAGGATGCGTCACGCCCTCGCGGCGCCGAACGCGCGCTCTTCATCCACGATGATCCGGCTGTGGTGGCCGCATGGTGTCGCGATCACGCCGCGCCCGGTGCGCTCTTCGTGGCACCGTCGGCGGGTGCGCGGCGTCGAGCCGTACGCGCGATGGCTTCCGCGAACGGTGGGACCATGCTCGGCCTGCGCGCTGCATCGCCCTCGCGCTTCCTTCCTTCGCTCGAGGCTCGTGCAGGATTGGCGGAACCGCCGCTCCTGTCGGCCGCACTCGAACGGATGCTGGCGGAGGAGTCGGGGCGAGGTGCGCGGTTGCCGCTGTTCGACGATCCCGATGTGCCGGTGCCCGCCGGTGCCGTACGCGCGCTCACGCGACTGATCCGGGCGCTCCGACTCAATCGGATCGGGCCCACGGAGTACGCCGATGCCGGCGGAGATCAGCGTGCCGCGGATGCTTATCGACGCTTCGAAAAACGCCGCGAGGAGCTGCAGCTACTGGATGTAGCGAGCAGAGTCGACCGCCTCCTCGAGCGGGGGATACCCTCGCTGCCGCTCGTGCTCGACGATCCTTCGTTGCCACACCGCGTGAGCTACGATCTCTACGCGGCCGCGATTGCGGCGTCCCCCTCCTGTCACGTGGGGGTGTCCGTTCTTCTGCCGGATGGTGGAGCAGGCACGGAGACCGCCGCGCGGTTCGAGCTGCTTGGTCTGGTCGCGCATCGTGGTGCGGCGGACGTGTGGCCGAGCGTGGAGCGAAGGGTGATCGGCGGCGCAGGGATGTACGACGAGGTCGAGCTGGTGGCGCGCGAGATCCTGGCGCGTTTGCGTGGCCGAGCGCCGGTGCGCGATGCGGAGAGCGGCTCGGAGCGTGAGCTCCGTGCCGGCGACATTCTCGCCCTCGCGCCGAATTCGACGTATCTCACGCTTCTCCACGACGCGTGTACGAGGCTCGGTGTGCCGGTAGCCGGCAAGCGACGCGTCGCGCTGACCGACGTGCCGCTGGTGCGCGCGCTGCTCGCCACGATCGAGCTGCTCGCCAGTCCTGGCGACGACGATGAAGCACGCGGGCTCGCCCTCCTGGCTACTCCGTACGTCGGGCTCTCGCTCGACGAGCATGATGTAATCGCGCGCGAGCTCACCTCGCGCGCCCTCGGCGCCGTGGATTCGTGGCGACGTGCAGCACACGGTGCAGGGGTACACTTCCAGGAGCTCGCCGGCGCATTGCCGCCGATGAAGGCGAAACTCGGCGGCGAACGCACGCACCGCGAGCTGGCCGGCGCGATAGTGGATCTCGCGACCCGATATCGCTTCCTGCGGAACGGGCGGGCCGCGAATCTCCGCGCCCATTGCTACGACATCGTACGAGTCGATCAGCAGGGGTGGCGCGCGCTCGAGCAAGCGCTCGACGAGCTGGGGACGGCGCTCCGCCTCGCCGGCCGCTCGCGTCTCCCCGCACACCGCTGGCTTGCGGAACTGCGGGAGCTCCTTTCCGGGACGTACGTAGCCGCGGATGCGAAGCCGGTGGACGGCATCCGGCTGACTGTCACGGGGGCCGGGCTGCCGCCGGCAGCACACGTGTATGCGGTGGGCTGGCGCAATGGACTCGTACCACGCAGGACACGTGAGGATCCGTTCCTCACCGAGCGCATCAGGGCGCGGCTCACCGAGCTGGGTGCGATCTTCCCTCCTGCGGAAGAGCGAGTGGCACACGAGCACGAACGGCGTGAACGCGTCGTGCGCGCCGCGCGCTCGACGCTCACGATCTCCTATCCGTCCGCCGATGCCGAGGGGGGCCCGCTCCTTCCATCGTTCTATCTGGAAGATCTGGGGCTGATGCGCGATGGCCGCGTGACAGGCGACGTACGTGGTGCCGGCGACGTCACCTGGCCGCTGCGGATAGCCGCGTCGCGCGGCGAGCGCGTGGCGCGCGCCACCTTCCTCGCGCGCCATGAACCCGTGAACACGCTGGGTAGCGAACTCCCCGATGTGCGCTCGGTGCTTTCGCGACTCCGTCGCAGCGAGCTTCGCTCGTACGAGGGGAAGCGACACGCGCCACAGATGATCCATCTGCGTGGTGCGGTACGTCGCCAGGCGGGCGACCTCGCGGCTGTCATGTCCGCAAGCCAGGCGAAGATGATCACGCACTGCCTCTACGAGCACTTCGGCTCGCACCGGCTCGGGATCGAGCGCCTTCGCGCGCCGGAAGTCGACGCCCTGACCGTCGGCGGCGTCGTGCACGCGGTGCTGGCGGATCTCGGGCGGGCCGGCTTCGACCCGGCGCTGGTGGACACGCTCCTTCGCGCCCGCTGGGACGCCGGCGTGCTCGAGGTGCTTCGCGAGGAGCCGAAGGCCGGCTTCGAGCGCGAGCTGCTGGCGGCGCAGTTGCACGAGCTCGTGAGCGCGGAGAGTGCTTACCTGCAATCGGCGGGAGTGCGAGCGGAGTACTTCGAGCTCGGCTTCGGCCGCCACGATCGTGGACCCGAAGGCGACGATACGGGCGATGGCAACGTTATCGACGGCCTCGTTCTCGATCTCCCGCCGGGAGCTCGAGTCCATCATAGCCTGCTGCGCGGGTCGATAGATCGGGTCGACGTCGTGGAGCGCAACGGGAAGCGCTTCGGTGTGGCGATCGACTACAAGAGCGGAAAGGGGAAGTCGTACAGGGACGAGATGGAAGAGGGCGCCGACTTTCAGCTTCCCATATACTGTGCCGTGCTCCCGATGTTGGGGATCGAGGCGGTGGGTGCGTTCTATCTCGGCATCGCCGATGGGAAGCGATATGGCGTCGTTCGTGAGGAATTCGCCGACGACTTCGCGCCGGACGCGGAGGGAAAGGAAGTCAAACGGCTCTCGGAGGAGGACTTCACTTCGTACATAGGCGCGCGCATGGATGCGCTGCGCGGGCAGGTGACGCGCTTCGCAAGCGGCGCGCTGGAGGTACGTCCGCGCGGTGACGACTGCGCCTTCTGCGAGCTGCGGCCGGTTTGTCGTATCGGCGTGTTCGGCGGTGGAAGCGACGGAGGCGACCTTGGCGACGCATGAGCTGACTCCGGTACGCAACCGCGCCGTAAAGGAGACCACGCACGACCTCACGGTGATCGCCGGCGCAGGAGCGGGAAAGACTTCCGTGCTCGTCCAGCGCTTCGTGAATCTCGCCTGCGACCCCGAAGTCGGACCGGAGCACGTACTTGCCATCACCTTCACGCGAAAGGCCGCGGTGGAGATGAAGGAGCGCGCGGTGCGCGAGCTCGAGGGACTCGGCGAGACCGAGCTTCGCAGGAAGACCGAGGCGGCGTACATCTCCACGATCCACGGCTTCGCCGAACGCGTGCTCCGCGAGCGGCCGCTCGCAGCGCGGATCGACCCCGGATTCTCGGTGCTCACCGAGTACGACCAGGCGCTCTTCGTCGAGGATGCGCTGAGGCAGATGTACTCGCGCGATGATCTGCGCGCCTTCGCACGGCGACTGGGAAAAATCGGGGCCGGCCGATGGAAGGTATTCGCACTCGTACGCGAGGTGGCACGCCTGATGCGCGAGGGGCCGGAAACCGCGTCGCGCGAGGCGAAGCTCCTCATGCTCTCCGATGACGCGTGCGTGAACGGCGCCCTCGAGGCCGCACGAGCGTATGTGGGCGACTGCGAACGGCGCATCTTCGAGAACCTCGAGCAGACGATCCCGCTGCTTCGCAGGGCGAACTTCAAGAGCCGGAAGAAGTCGTTCGAGCAGTGCCAGGAGTACATCGAGACGGCGGAGACGTGCATCGGCACGCGGTCGTTCGGCGGCGCGTTGGACGTGCTGACGACGACGGGCTTCACTTCGCAGATCCACGCGGAGGATCGCGAGCCTGTGAAGCGACTCCTCGGACACACGAAAGGGCTCGCGAAGCTCGTGTGCTCGGTGGACTGGGAGGTGCAGCGCACGCTGGAGCGCGAGCTGATCCCGCTGAAGCGCGCCATCTACTCTGCCGCACGCGACATCGAAGCGAGCTACGAGGCGCACAAGCAGCGCATCGGCGCGCTCGATTTCCATGACCTCCAGTCACGTCTGCGCGAGCTGCTGGCCACGAACGAGCCGGTCCGGCGCGGCTATGTCGAACGACTCCCTCACATCCTGCTCGATGAGGCGCAGGACACCGACGAGCTGCAGTACGACATCGTCGCGCGGCTGCACGAGGGCGGCGAGTCGCTGTTCATCGTCGGAGATCCGAGGCAGGCGATCTACGAGTTTCGCGGGGCGAATCCCGACGTGTTCGCAAGGGTGGTTGCGCGCACTCCCAGGGAACAGCGCCTCGAGCTTCCGGAAAACTACCGCAGCCGGCCCGAGATCATCTCGTTCATCAACGGGCTCGGCAACGCGCTGCTCGGCGACGGCTTCATCCCGATGGACGCCAGGGCGCCATACTACGGGAGTGAGCCGCTCGCGGCGCCAGCAGTGAGCGCGATCTACGCCGTTCAGGAACGACCGGCGGAGGGAGACGAGAAACCGGTAGTCGATGGCGTCGCGGATACACGTGGGCGCGAAGCGGCGGCGGTGGCGGAGGAGCTGGTGCGTCTGCTGCGCGCGGGCACCGAGGTCATCGACCCGGATACGAAGGAGCTCACCGCGCTCCGCCCCCGGCACGTGGCGCTGCTCTTCCGCAGCCGGACGCCGATCCCGCACTTCGAGCGCGCGCTGGCCGAGCGCGGAGTGCCGTACGTGACGGCAGCGGGGCAGGGCTTCTTCGAGCGCGCGGAGGTGCTCGACTGCATCATGATGCTCCGTGCTCTGGCGCAGCCGCTCGACGATCTGGCGTACGCGGCGATTCTTCGTTCGCCTTTCGTGGGAGTGAGCGATGCCCGGCTCTGGCGGATCAGGGAATCGGGGAAGCAGTCGAGTGGATCACGATCTCTGTATCGTGAACTGCGCAGTGAAGGAGGACTGCCACGCTTCCGGAAGCGGTTCGAGCGGCTGCGCTCCCGCGTACGCTCCATGAATGCGGCGGATGCGCTGGACGATGCCATTCGCACCTTCCGCTACGAGGCTGCGCTCGCCGCGCACGACGACGGGCCGGCGATGCTCGCGAATCTCGCGAAGCTGCGCGCGCGCTTGCGCGACCTGGGAGCGGTTTCCGTGGCCGAAGGCCACGCCGAACTCGAGCGCGCCCGGGAACTCATGCGAAGCGAGCCGATGGCGCCGCTCGTGGGACCGAGCGACGACGTCGTCATTCTCACGACGATACATCAGGCCAAGGGTCTGGAGTGGCCGGTGGTGTGCCTGCCCGGTCTGGAAATGTCCGCGAGTGGCAATGGAGATGACTTCAGCCCGCGTCACGGCGCGCTGCTCTGCGATGCGCTGGACGAAAACGCCGAGAAGGCGAAACCTCTCTCGGTCGCAGCTTTTGAAGACGAGCTTTCGCGGCGCCAGGAAGCCGAGGAACGCCGTCTCCTGTACGTAGCGCTCACGCGCGCACGCGAGCGGCTCGTTCTCTCTGCGTGCGTGAAGCAGGAAGGCAGGTTTCCGGAGTGGAAGGGCCGCTTCGAAAAGCCGCTCGGATTCCTCACGGAACACACCTACGATGCGCTCTCCATGGAGGGTGAGCACGATTGGGGAACGCTGGCCACAGCCGTGCGCTATGTGGTGGGCGATGACGTTCCGGTCACGCAGTTCGAGGGCGGCGAACTGCTCGCGCGCGAACTGCGACCGACGCTCACACAAGAGCTGCCCGCCGGGCCTGCGTCGCTGATGGATTCGGCGCTCCCGCTCACCGTGAAGGTGACGGAGCTCCTCGCGTTCAACCGGTGCCCGCAGGTCTACCGATTCTCGCACGTGCTCGACATCGCGGAGCACACGAGCCGTGACGTCGTGAAGCGTCCGGACCTGGACAGCGCGTTGACTCCGGTGGAGCTGGGGACGATAGTCCACTCACTGCTGGAGCGTGCCGACTTCGGCGCGCGCGACGTTGCGCTCGAGGTGGAGCGCATGCTCGCCGAGCAGCCCGAAGGGAGGCGACCGGCGCTCGCGCGTATGCTGACGTCCGTGCTATCCGGTCCGCTGGGCGACCAGGTCAGATCCGCGCTGCGCGTGGAACGCGAATGGCCGTTCGCGCTGGAAGTCGGCGGAGTTCTAGTGGAAGGCGTGATGGATCTGGCGATTCAGGGAAGAGACGGCCGCTGGACCGTGGTGGACTACAAGTCGAATGGCCTCTCGCATCCGGGGCGCTTCGAGTATCTCGTGAATTACTACACCCGGCAGCTCGAGCTCTACGCTTTCGCGCTCTCGCGCTCGGGCCTGGGCCATGTAGCGGAGTGTGCGCTGCTCTTCCTCGACGGGCCGCGGCTTCACCAGTGGGCGTTCGACGCATCGATCTGCGGTGTCGAGGGATGGGCCGTCGGTATGATCGGTCGCATCGCGGCTCGCGATTATCGAACCGGCGTCAAGGATGAGTGCGAACGCTGCGGCTTCAGGAAGCGCGGCATCTGCCACGTGGGGCGCGCGTGGCCGGGGGGGGGGCGGCATGCGGCGACCGGCGGAGAGCTGCCGGTTCTGAACGATGGACGCGAGGTGCAGAGATGAGCCATGGCGCGAAAGTGCAGCGCTGGATGGATCTGCTCGCGGCGCTCCTGGTGCACAACTTCGCCGTGACCTTCGAGGAGCTGGCCAAGGAGGTCCCGGCGTACCTCGAGAGCGGAAAGTCCAGGGCGTCGCTCATGCGCATGTTCGAGCGAGACAAGGATGAACTGCGCTCCTACGGCGTCCCGATCGAAACGGTGTCGCTGGACGATGGCGACGTGAGCGCGTACCGGCTGCGGGTGCGCGACTTCTATCTGCCGTACTTGCAGGCGATAGCGCCATCCGGGAAGCCGGCCCGCGGCCCCCGGCATGTGGACCGTTACGGCTATCGTGCGCTGCGGACCCTCGAGCTCGAAGCCGACGAGCTGGCCGCCATACTGGCTGCGGCGGCACGCGTTCGCGCGCTCGGCGACCCGCTCCTTGCGCTCGATGCCGAGTCGGCGATGCGCAAGCTGTCGGTGGACCTCCCGTTCGACGAGATCTCCGAAACTGACGGCATCACCTTCATCCCGCCGCGCGCCACCGCGACGGAGGAAGTGTTCGAGCGACTTGGCGACGCACTCGCGAGGCGCAAGTGCGTGAGCTTCGACTATCGAGCGATGAGCACAGGCCAGAACGAGCGCCGCAAGGTCGAACCGTACGGTCTCTTCTTCATCGGTGCGCACTGGTATTTCGCCGGCCGCGATCGCACGCGTGGCGAGCTGCGCAACTTTCGATTGAATCGGATGGCGGCCGTCGCCGTGAATTCCGCAAAACCAGCCACGGCCGATTACACGATCCCTGCAGACTTCAATCTTCGCGAGCACGCGCGTTCGCGCGAGGCGTGGGAGCTGGGTGACGGAACGGCGCTCGAGGCCGTGGTGGAGTTCCGCGTTCACAGCGGCGCTGCGGAGGCCGCGGCGCGACTCGGTGAACCGGTGGAGGGCTTCGCCGAGCGTCGCGTCTTCAGACCGAGGAGGCTCGATGTCTTCGCACGCTGGCTCCTCTCGCTCCAGGGTGACGTGGTGCCGCTCTCGCCCCCGGAGCTCGTGGAGGCGTACCGACTGCAGATCCGGGACACGCTCGCGATCTACACCGGCGGCCGAAAGTCGGCCGGGCCGGCGGAAGCGCACGCATGAGCGCGCGATCGCTCGCCACGGCGGCGGCGCAGCTCAGCCGCATCCTGCAGTTGATTCCACTCCTCGCTGATGGCGATGCACATTCGCTGGAGGATGTCGCCGCGCGTGTGGGAGTCGGCGTCGAGGTTCTGCGCGGCGACATCCTGTCGCTGACGGAGCGCTACGTCGAGCCTCCCGGCGGATTCGTGGACGGAGTGTCGTTGTTCATCGAATCGGATCGGGTGGAGCTCGGCTCCGATCACTTCCGCCGGCCCATGCGCCTCACCGTGTCGGAGCTGCACGCGCTGGAGCTGGGACTGGCCATGCTGCGCGCCGAACGTCCATCCGAAGAACGGACGACCGTGGATCGAGCCGGCGAGAAGCTCCGTGCCCTGCTCGCGAAGCTTCCTGCCGATCCGTTTCCCGATGCTGCACGGCAGGCGTCGTTCGGGGCACACGGCGATGCCGCGCATCTCGCCACGATACGTTCTGCGCTGCGATCGCGTCGGAAGGTGCGGCTGATGTACCGCAAGAGTGATTCGAACCGGGCCGCGGCGCGGGTGGTGTGCCCGTACGCACTCGCCGCGGTGAGTGGAGCGCTGTACGTGGTGGCAGACTGCGAGCGGAGCGGGGGAATCCGCATCTTCCGGCTGGACCGGATAGAGGACGCTCGACTGCTCGGCGACCGCTTCAGCATCCCGGAGAGCTTTTCACTCGATGATGTGCTGCGCGACGGGAAGGCGCTCCAGTCGGCGTCGCGCGCACGGGTGCTGACGGTTCGCTATTCGCCGCGGATCGCGCGCTGGATAGCGGAGCGCGAGGGAGGCGAGCTCGCCGCCGACGGCTCGCTCACGGTGGAGCACCCGCTGGTGGACGCGGGCTGGGCCATCAGACACGTTCTTCGCTACGGGCCGGATGCAGAAGTTCTCGGGCCGGAGGAGGTGCGTGCAGAGTTGCGGCGAAGGCTGGAGGCGATGTCGGAGGACGGTCCCACGGCCGGAGATTCGCCATCGGGACCCTCGCGGGAGCGCGGACCACGTGCTAGATCACAGCGAGGCGGTCGCTGACACGCACGCCCGCCGGCCCCGCAGTACTCCTCCTTCCTCCACTACAACTGCACCAGGCAGGCGCAGCGATGAAGCAACGCCCCACCAACCCGATCACGCGCCGCAGATTCCTCGGAGAGTCCGGCGCACTCTGCGCGATCATGCTGGCCGGCAAGGCACCGGCCATCCATCTGCCCGGTCGCAAGAGTTACGACATCATCATCCGAAACGGCACCATCTTCGACGGCACGCTCGGTGCGCCGTCGGAGGCGGACCTCGCGATCACCGGCGGCCGGATCGCGGCCGTGGGGCGCCAGCTCGGTACCGATGCCCGGCTCGTGATCGACGCCCGCGGACTCGCGGTGGCGCCCGGCTTCATCGACATCCACTCGCACGCCGACGGATCGATGTTCGAGGATCCGAACGTGGAGTCGGTGGTGCGCGAAGGGATCACCACAGTGATCGTGGGTCAGGACGGGTCGTCGCGTGCGCCGCGACGGCAGGCGTCCGACAGCGACGATGATGGCGGCCGGACGCCGTACCGCACGGTCGGCGAAGTGCTCGACGCGATCGACAAACTGCCGAGCGCCGTGAACGTGGCGAGCATGGTGGGACTGGGGACTGTGCGGCACGTGGTGGTAGGCGACGACGACCGTCCCGCCACCGCCGAGGAGCTCGTGCGCATGACCGCGCTCGTGGAAGCGTCGCTCGCATCGGGCGCGTGCGGCGCGAGCTCGGGGCTGGAGTACACGCCGGGGATGTTCGCGCCGCTCGAGGAGCTGATCGCGCTGTGCAAGCCGCTCGCGAAGCGCGGCCTCCCCTACGCCACGCACATGCGCAACGAGGACGACCGCGTGCTGCAGTCGATAGACGAGTCGATCGCGGTGGCGCATGGCGCCGGCTGTCCGCTCGAGATCTCGCACCTGAAGACGCAGGGGAAGCGCAACTGGGGGAAGATCGACGACGCGTTCAGGCGGATCGCGAACGCGCGAAAGAAGGGGCTCGACGTCACCTTCGACCGCTATCCGTACATCGCGTATCAGACCGGCCTTTCGAACATGTTCCCGAAGTGGAGCAAGGACGGCGGAAGCAGCGCATTCGTCGCGCGTCTGGCGCAGGCCGACCTGCGCCCGCGGCTGCGCCGCGATGTGCTCGCGAAAGTCGACCTGCTCGGTGGCTGGGACAACGTCATGATCTCGAGCGTCTCGAACGATGACGACAAGGCGGCCGAGGGGCAGCGTCTGGGCACGTATGCGAAGTCGCTCGGTCGCGATCCGTACGACGTCGCCGAAGGGCTTCTCACGCGCAGTCGGGGCGGAGTGGGGATGGTGGGGTTCGCGATGAGCGAGGAGAACGTGGGCCGCTTCCTCGCGCACCCGCTCTGCATGGTCTGCAGCGACGGTGGTGCGTACGCCATCGAAGGTCCCGCGCACGATGGGCACCCGCACCCGCGCGCGCTCGGCACCTTCCCGCGCGTGCTCGGGAAGTACGTGCGCGAAGACAAGGTGCTCACGCTGCAGCAGGCGATCCACAAAATGAGTGGAGCAACTGCAGCGCGGCTCAAGCTCACCGATCGCGGCCAGTTGAAGAAGGACTACGCCGCGGATGTGGTGGTGTTCAATCCCGACGCCGTCATCGACCGGGCTACCTATGCGCAGCCGTACCAGTATCCGGACGGAATCGGCGTGGTGATCGTGAACGGCAAGGTGGCGCTGCGTGATGGGCAGAGGCAGGACGCCGAATCGAGAAGTGGAATCGCGCTGCGCCCTTCGGTGTGACGGCCGAAGCACGCGGCAAGTCGCAGCTCACCAATCGACGAAGGAGACCCAGCTCGATGAGCACTACTCGCGCGACGACGGCGGTGCTCGCCGCGTTCATCGCATCCGTACCCGCGACGGCGCAGCAGCAGCGCCCGCCGCGCCCCGCTCCCACCAGCCAGCGCCAGCCGGCGACGCGCACCGGAGCGCCGGAGAGTGGCGGCCAGCAGGGACCGCAGAGGGCGCCGCCGCGGGTGCCGAAGGACAGCAGCGTGAGTACGCATCACCGGGCGCGCATCGGCGGCCAGGATGTCGCCTACACGGCCACCGCCGGGACGTACGTGGTGCGAGACGACTCGGGTGCTCCCAAGGCGTCGTTCTTCTTCGTCGCGTACACGAAGGACGGCGTCAGTGACGTCGCCACGAGGCCGGTGGCGTTCGTGTTCAACGGCGGCCCCGGCTCGGCGTCGCTCTTCACGCACATGGGGCTCGGTCCCCGCCGCGTGGCGCTCACGGACGATGGTCACGGGATGCCGGCGCCGTACAGGATCGTGGACAACGACGACTCCTTCCTCGACGCGACCGATCTCGTTTTCATCGACGCCATCTCCACCGGCTACAGCAGGCCGGTGCCGGGACAGAACCCGCAGCAGTTCTATGGAGTGGTGCAGGACGCGACCTGGTTCTCCGACTTCATCTACCAGTACGTCACCCGCAACGCCCGCTGGAACTCGCCGAAGTTCCTGATCGGCGAGAGCTACGGCACCACGCGCTCCGCGGAGCTCGCCGGAATCCTGCAGAATCGGCACGAGATGTACCTCAACGGTGTCGTTCTGCTGTCGTCGGTCGCGTTCTCGCGGTGGGGCGCCGACGATCGCACGCAGTACTTCCTCCCGACCTACGTCACGTCGGCGTGGTATCACCATCTGCTGTCGCCGGAGCTGCAGCAGCTCTCGGCGGATCAGATCGCGCAGCGTGCCCGCGAGTTCGCGCACGGTGAGTACGCGCAGGCGCTGGAGAAGGGCGACCAGCTTCCGCAGGCGGAGCACGACAAGGTGGTGCAGGACATGGCACGGCTCACGGCGCTCTCGCCCGGCTTCATCGAACGCAACGATCTGCGAGTGAGTCCGCAGCGCTGGTTCGCGGAGCTCCAGCGCGACAAGCGCAGGATCGTGGGCCGCCTGGATTCGCGCTTCCTCGGGATCAACCGTGACGCCGGCGCCGAGCGTGCGGAGTACGATCCGAGCGAAGCCTCATACGAGGGCGCATACACCGCCACGTTCATGGACTACGTGCGCCGCGAGCTGGGTTGGGAGAGCGACATGTACTACACGGTCTCCGCGAACGTGCGACCGTGGGACAGGTCGGCCGGCGACGGCGCCGCCGAGGTGCTGCGCGCCGCGATGACGGAGCAGTCGACCCTCAAGCTGCTGGTGCTGTGCGGCTACTACGATCTCGCCACGCCGTTCAACGGCATCGAGGAGACGGTCTCGCACATGCAGCTCGATCCATCGATCCGGAAGAACGTGAGCTTCACGTACTACGAGTCGGGCCACATGGTCTACATCGACCGCAAGGCGCACGACAAGCTGCACAAGGACGTGGACGAGTTCATCCTGGCGAGCAGCCAGAACTGAGTCGGGCGGGGGGCGGGCCACATGCGGGCTGGTGCCACCGCTCCGACCCGTCTAGATTTTCCTGCGTAGGCGAATCCCGGCCGCGGGTGCGCGACCGGGATTCGTGTCTTGATGGGGCGTAGCTGAGCTGGCAAAGCGCCGGACTGTTAATCCGGAGATCGCAGGTTCGACCCCTGCCGCCCCAGCTAACGACGGCGAACGTAAAACGTAGAGGGGCGCTGCCGACGGCAGCGCCCCTCTACGTTTTAGACCTGACCCCGTCGTTCGCCTACGCCGACAGTGTTATCAGCGCCGGCGCCTGGGCGCTCTTGATGTAAGCCTCGGGATCATGCGTCAGGCCGCCGCTCGGAAGCGACTTCCAGAGCGGACCGAGGTCGCGGCGGATGCGGTCCACGTAGAAATCGGGGACCACGGTCGTCTCTCCATCGAAGAAGCGGCGAACGCTCGCATCGCGGTCGAGGAGACCGCGGATTTTCGCGTGGTACTGCACGCGGCCGAATCGCTCCGACGAGAGGGCGCGCGCGACGTTCATCCATCTCACGATCGAGTTGGTGTTCGCGGCGAAGCGACGGGCCACCCGCGGCGTCGAGAACGCATAGCGCTCCAGGCCGAGAAGGTTGTCGTAGAACTCGCGCCACTCGTAGTGCAGCGGCCGCACGTTCATGGCATGGCTGGCGTCGAGGAAGTGGAACGGGAACGGAAGCACGCGTCCCGCGCGCTGCAGATCGAGGTTGAGCGGCGCCGCGCGGCCGAACGCCGAGAGGAGCGAGAACGCCGGGAACGCACCAGGTGCGAGGTCGAGGAACCGCTTCGTGAGCTCGAACGGCTCCGGCCCGCTGTCCGTGTCGAGACCGAGCACGAAGTTGGTCTGCACGTACGGGATGTAGCGCATGATCGTGTTCACGTGCTCGGCGACGTGCTCTACCTTGCCGAGCCCGGTCTCGCGACCCGTCCTGGACTTGTTGCCCAGCGAGTACCACGACTCGATACCCGGCAGGATGGCCTTGAAGCCGTTCCTCTGCAGCCGCTTCAGCCGCGGTTCCGAGAGGAGGGAAAGGCTGCTTTCGGCGAGGAAGTCGATCCGCCCCGGCGGCACGACGTCTTCGATCGCGCCCATGTAGTCGTCGAAGCGTACGCCGAAGTTGGGATCGTGCCACCCCACGCGCGGACGCTCCATCTTCCCGAGCACGAACTTCAGGTCCTCGCGCATCTGGTCGAAGCCGAGCGGCTGGTACTCGACCGTCGAGTCGATGCAGAAGGGGCAGGTGTACGGACAGCCGAGGCTGCCGATCATCGGCACTACCTTCAGCACGGGCGCCTTGGCCAGCGTGGGCTCGATGAACTTCCAGCGCGCTTCCACGCTCGGCAGCGCCTGCGGCTGACGCGCCGCGGCGAGCTGGAGACCAACCGGCCGATGCCGGGCGCGCTCGTGAAGCACCTCTTCGATCGTCTTGCGGTCGGTGAAGCCGAGCACGTAGTCGAAGTGCCGCGCCGCATCCTCGGGGTAGCAGCGGGCGTGCGGCCCGCCGAGCACGGTGATCGCGCCGCGCTGGCGGTGAAGGTTGCTCACGGCGTAAGCCAGGTGCGCCGCCTGTGTGAAGGCGCCGATGAAGAGTACGTCGGTGTCTGCGCTTATCTCCTCGGCCAGGTTCTCGAAGCCGGTATAGCAGACGAAGCTGACCTTGTGACCCGCTTCCTCGCACCAGACGGCGACGGCCTGGGGCATGATGCTGGCGAGGTTGGCGTTCATGAGGCGCGCGTAGAGCGCGCGGGTGGGACGCTCGTTCGTGAGGTCGAGGACCGTCACGCGTAACGGACGCTGCATAGGCTGGATGTCTCCCTGCTCGATATCGAGCGAATGGGATGCTGATCCAGTGCGTCACTGCATATTGGCGGCCGTCGGCGCCGGCGCACCAAACCCGTCCATGACGGAGGTATGTGGAGGGCAGCGCTCGAGAGCGCTGACCCCTTCCTGAACTTACGCTGCCACGCGCCTCTCGGATAGGCCGCGTGTACGGGGTCAGGTCGTTTTCTTAACGACCTGACCCCGTCGCTCCCTTCAGCCACTTCGCCAGGAACTCGCTGCTCACCTGCTGGATGAGCCGGTAGCTGGCCAGGTCGTATGCCGCGCCGTGCCGACCCGGCGGATAGATCCGCAGGTCCACGTCCTTCCCCGCGGTGGTAAACGCGGTGAGCATCTGCATGGTGTTCTGCGGGTGGACGTTGTCATCCATCATCGAATGGATGAGCAGCAGGTGCCCGGTCAGCTTCGCCGCGTTCTCCACCGCCGAGCTCCCTTCGTAGCCGCTGAGGTTGGCGCCGAGCAGGCCCATGTAGCGTTCGGTGTAGATGGTGTCGTACAGCCGCCAGTCGGCCACGGCGGAGTTGGCGATCCCGACGGTGAAGATGTCGGGGTACATCTCCATGGTGTACAGGGTGCTGTAGCCGCCGTAGCTCGTGCCCATGATCGCGATCCGGCTCGCATCCACGTACGGGAGCTTCGCCATGTAGCGCGCGGTCTCGGCGAAGTCGTGGCTCTCCCACTTGCCGAGCTGACGGTAGACGCTCTTCATGAACGTACGGCCGTAGTTGTTCGTGCCGCGGTTGTTGACGCCCACCACTATGTACCCCTGCTGCGCGAGCCACTGCGTCCAGGTGCTCGCATCGAAGCGATCGTACACCTGCTGCGAGCCGGGTCCGCCGTACACCGCGAAGACCACCGGATATCTGCGCGTCGAATCGAAGGGTACCGGGCGCACCATCGATGCATCGATGTGCACGGAGTCGGATGTCGTGAACCCGAAGATCACCGGTGCCGAGTACGCGTTCGCCGCGAGCCAGCTCCGCACGCCGGCGTTGTGCTCGAGCGTCCGGATCATCCGGGCTCCCGTCGCCCAGAGCTCCACCTGCATGGGCTGCGAGGTGGATGACCAGCTATCGATGTAGTAGCGCGTGTCGGGTGACATGTCGATCGAGTGCGTCCCGGCGGTGGTCGTGATGCGGCGCTGCGCGCTGCCGTCGAAGCGGATCGAGTAGAGCTGTCGCTGGAGCGGTGATGCCTGCGTCGAGGTGTAATAGATGGTCCGGCTCTTCGGGTCTATCCCCTCGATCCGCGTGACGCTCCACTTTCCCTTCGTCACCTGGTCGACGAGTTTCCCAGAATAGTCATAGCGATAGATGTGCTGCCAGCCGTCGCGGTCGGAGATCCAGAAGAACTCGTGCGATCCCTCGGGGAACGAGAGCATGTCCAGGATCCCGGCATAGAAATCGTAGACGTCGATCCACGTGTCCGATTTCTCCGTCATCACGAGCCGCTTGCCGCCGCTGTGGACGTCGAAGAAGAACAGCTTCATCTCGTTCTGCGGGCGGTTCAGCGTCAGCACCGCTAGAGTGTCGGGGCGGCTCGTCCAGTAGATGCGCGGGATGTAGAGCTCACCCTTCTCGCCCGTGTCGAGCCACGTGCGCGTTCCGCTCTTCACATCCACCACGCCGATGCGCACCGTGGCGTTGGAGTCGCCGGGCTGCGGAATGCGGATCTGTTCCCAGTCCGGATGGCGCCCGGAGTAATCGGTGAGCTGCACTACCGGCTCGGCGCTATCGTTGGTCTGCCAGAAAGCGATGAAGCGACTGTCGGGCGACCAGTTCCACGCCTGGGGAAGTCCGAACTCCTCCTCGTACACCCAGTCGAAGTGGCCGTTGTAGACGTGCTCGCGGGCATCGCTGGTGAGGCGCTTCTCCTGGTTGGTAGCCAGGGTCTGCACGTACATGTCGCCGCCGCGCTCGTAGCCGAGCATGGAGCCGTCGGGTGAGAGATCGGCGCTGCGAGCTCCGCGCGCGGCGAGCTGCAGTGAGCGGTCGCCGATCGAATAGACGTAGTAGTCGGCGGTTCCGGAGTTGCGATAGATGCTCTGGAAGTTCGTCTGGAAGATCAGGTGCCTGGAGTCGTGCGCCCACTGGAACGAGTGGTACGTGAACGGCTCGGTGGTTCCCGGGAAGGTGAGCCCCGTGGCGCTGAAGATGAGCGTGTCGCCGCCGGTGGCCGGGTCGAGCGCGCGGATCGATTCCTCGTGTGTAGCGGGGTCCGTGCTGGTGTACGAGAAGCGCGCGCCGCGCTCTATCCAGTTGACGTCTCGGGGGCCGGAGCCGCCTGCGAGCTGGCCGCCCGCGAAAATGGCGCTGTCGAGATTCGCGAAACGCCGCTTCTGTTGCTGGGCACCAGCGGGCGCGGCGATCGTACCCGCTGCCAGCGCCACGAGCACGGCGATACGTACAGCGATACGCAGACGCATCTTGATCAGTCTCCGAGTCTGGATATGCGGTGAATCTACCGCGGGGCCGGGCAAAAGAAGACCCCGGACGACGGTGGCCGTCGCCCGGGGTTCTTCATCTCAGCTCCCTCTCGTGGAGCCCGATCGAACGAGATTCCCTGTCCAGCTTCAGAGCTGGAACGGAGTGCGACTCGTGTCGGGCGGCGTGGTGGTTGTGGGTGGATTCATCGGCATCGATGGCATCGAGTCACGCGTCATCGCCGAGGTGTCGCGCGGAAACATGGTAGTGTCGCGCTGTACCGTGCTCGTGTCCGGCAGTGCAGTCGTGTCGCGCTGCAGAACTCCGGAATCCGTCTGGAACGTGGTGTCCGACTTCATCGTCGAGTCGGTGGTGTCGCTGCTGATGGCGTTCTGTTCGGTCGTGCTGCCGGCCGTGAACGGAAGGCCGAGCGCCTTCAGTACTTCGTTGATATCGGTGCTTTCGATTCCCTTCGCATCGCGAACGCACTGGATCCCTTCGCGAGTGGCATCATCCACCACGCCCGTCACATCACCGGCGTTGCAGCCGTTCTCGTTGATCGCTTTCTGAAGCTGCTTCACCTGATCGGTCGTGAGACCGAAATTGGCGCTCGGTTCGGCGAGTACGCCTTCCGAGGTCGTGTACGTCGTGTCGCGCTGGGTCGTGTCGCTCGTGGTCTGTTGTGCCAGTGCGAGCGACGGGATCAGTGCGAGCGCGCCTATTGCCGTGAGCTTGAATCTCATTACTTACCTCCTGTTCTACGCGGATCTGCGGCGAAACTGTCCGCTGCGGGGCAGCGGGAGACGTCGCGGGTACAGGTGCAAGGTCCGCACCCATTCGCGACGCGAGTTCGAATTGCCGACGCGGATTCCGCCGATTGCCACTTCCCGTTGTCGCACTGTGATCGGCATCACGATACGATGTGGATGTGAGTCACGAGTCGTGTTCGTTGGACGTCGAAGTAACTCGCGAGGTCGACGCCCGAGGCCGCCACGGTGAGCGAAACGTACAGCGGTGTGAACACGATGTACGGTTCTTGCCCCCGTATGCTCCACTACCGCGCTGATCGCCGGCGTGGATCATCCAATCGGATACGGAGGAGAGTAATGACCATCAAGACATTTTCCCGCAGGCATGCCCGAATGGGAAGCGCTGCTCTGGCAGTGGTGGCGGCAGCATCGCTCGCGGCGTGCTCTTCGCGCAGCGACAACACGCTTGCGGACGCCGACAGCGCTGCGAGCAGCGCTGCGAGCCGGATCGGCTCGGCGATCGACACCGCCGCCGCCGCCGGCGCGATCGCGGCGGACTCGATCTCCAACCGTGTTGGCTCGGCGCTCGGTGGCGACTGGACCGACGCCGACATCGTCGCCTATCTCGTGGCCGCGGATTCGGCGGAGATGGCGGTCGGCGATCTGGCCGGCACGAAG
>Ga0182744_1001319_pt1 | contig 21769 bp, 21 predicted proteins | sample eDN3rd30CKraftMG_FD_128525 | JGI IMG/M metagenome (GOLD analysis project Ga0182744, IMG submission 128525) | Enriched Miracle-Growth compost microbial communities from Emeryville, California, USA - eDNA 3rd pass 30_C Kraft MG (version 2) (version 2) ...
CGCTGAAAATTGGGCGATCCACGGCGCTTGCCTCGCCCCGGCCGCTTGCCTATATGCGCGCCTCCACTGGCTCGGGACGTAGCGCAGCCTGGTAGCGCATCACACTGGGGGTGTGGGGGTCGCAGGTTCGAATCCTGTCGTCCCGACCAGTGGTTTCAATAAGTTAGCTCAATTCCGCCACCCCTCAACGCTCACTTTTCTCTGCTTTGGTGGTGCGCTGGTGGTGCAGATAGGCTGAACAGAGCGAAACGCACTGCACCCAATTGCAACTTTGAGTCGCTGGGTGGCGGCGCGCTCAGATCCCCCGAATGGGTCAATGTCGGCGCCCCGACGCTGATGGGTCGGCAACAACCGGGAGGCTCCCCGCAAGAAGTCTTCCGGTTACGCAAGCGAGCCCACGTCTTCCGTGGTGGTTGCCGCCGCGAAGCCTGGTGACTTGAGAAGCCACTCCTTGACCAATCCGGTGTGTCGGCGAATTCCGTTGATCCTGTCGAATTGGATCGGCGCGATCGCCGGAGATGCCAGGCTTTCGATCCTCAAGCGGGTTCGCGTCGATCCTTGACCTCCTTCGACAGCAACTTGGCATTTTGGCCGATTGTCCTCTTGCTTCCGCATCTGATCGCGGGCGCCCTTGTCAGCGAGACATGCGAATTTCGTTCTCTTTCAGTTCTTCTTCTGTCCGTCGCTCAGACGTACGATTGGTCACCAACCTGGACCCTTGAGTCCCGATCAGAGAGGCGACGATGTCCGTCCCCGAGTTGTTGACCTGCAAAGACGTCATGCGGATCACCGGCATCCGAAGCCGCACGACGATCTGGCGCCGCATCCAAACTGGAAACTTCCCCTCGCCGATCGATTTTGGCGCGGGTCGGATCCGCTGGCGAGCGCTGGAAATTACCGACTGGCTGAATTCCCGGCCGAAACGTCGCTACTAGCTACTCCTGCTGCTAAGGCTTCTGACGGGGCAGCTGGGTACCGCGACTTTGATCGCGCTACTTCGACGAGGCAAATCGCCGTCGCGCATCTCCCTCGCTCAAGACGACGTGAAGGAACGAAGAGATCCTTTAGCCGCCACGGCCGAGGATGAGATCGGCGGCCTTCTCGCCGATCATGATCGCCGGAGCATTTGTATTGCCCCGAATAATTGTGGGCATGACGGAGCAGTCTGCCACCCTGAGCCCTTCAACCCCGTACACCCTCAGGTGGGCGTCTGTCACACTTGCCGGACCCATACCCATCGCGCAAGTACCCGCAGGATGGGCACCGCTGATCACAGTCGCCCGGAGCCAAGCATCGAGGTCCTGGTCGCTCTGAGCCGAAGAACCTGGAGACAGTTCGCTTGCAACAACCTCCCTTGCGGATTCCGTCAGAAACAGTCGCCTGGTAAATCGGATCGCCTCCCGCAAGGCCCTACGGTCGTCTTCCTCGGCCATGAAATTCAGGAGGACCTTGGGTAGCGCATTTGGGCTCGCAGAGGCCAGGGTCACCCGCCCGCGACTTTTCGGATTGAGAAGCAGACAACCGGTGGAAATCTCGTGGCCCGCCCCTTCCCGCCAGAAAGGAAACCACGGGCGTGCATTGTAGGAGACATGACTTGCTTGGAACTGGGCGTTCGGGCGGATCTGACTCTCATCCGTTCGAATGAAGCCCTGTATCGTGAGCGGGCTCTGCGCCGGTGTGCCTCTCCCGGTCAGGAACCAGCGAGCAACGTTGAAAGCGAGCCGATCCAACCGCAATTCGCGGTCAAAAGTATTGGGTCGAGCAGCCTTCCAGAAGGATTGGGCAATGGCATGGTCCTGCAGGTTCTCGCCAACACCCGGCCGATCCACCAACGGTGTGATGCCGTGCTCTTTCAGGTGGGCAGCTGGGCCGATTCCGGAGAGCATCAACAACTGAGGGGAATTGAATGCCCCGCCACTGACAATGACTTCGCGCCGGGCTCGCAGACGATGGATCTTTCCGTCCCGCTCATACTCCACACCGAGAGCTCGACCGTCCTCGATCAGAATACGCGTTACCAGCGCGTCAGTTTCAATGCGCAAGTTCTTCCGTTCGCGTACCGGATCAAGGTAGGCTGCCTTGGTGCTGTGGCGACGACCGTTCTTGATGGTGCAATCGGGAATACCGAACCCTTCGGGCGCGGGCACGTTAAAGTCGTCGATTTCCGGATAACCGAGTTCGCGCGCGCCCTTAACAAGCGCCGGGTATAGTTCGCGGTGCTTCACCAGAGGCGTGACAGATAGTGGGCCGCTCGCTCCATGATCCTCGCTCTCGCCGCGCCAGTTACTTTCGGCGCGCTTGAAGTAAGGCAAGACATCGTCATAGCCCCAGCCCGGGAGCCCGGCGTCGCGCCACGCGTCATAGTCCGCTGCCATCCCACGGATGTACATGGTGCCGTTGATGGTACTGCAGCCGCCAAGTGCGCGTCCTCGGGGGAGGGGTTGAACCCTGCCATCCATATGCGGTTCGGCCTCGCTCATCGTTCCCCAGCCCAACTGCGGCATGGCCAGGAGCTTCATCCAGGTGAGCGGCATCGATATGAGCGGGTGGTTGGCCTCTTGTCCCGCTTCAAACAATACGACCCGAGACGGCGAATACTCGGCGAGGCGGGCCGCCACGACGCAACCCGCACTCCCAGCTCCAACTACAATGTAATCCGCCTCTACCAACGTCTCTTATACCTTCTTCCATCTTTGGTGAATGGAATCCGCCCACAACCTTCCCCGGGTCGAACGTCGCGCAACATCGAAGTTAATCGCCGGCCGTCAGAGAGTCGGAGCCCCATCCAGCAGGATGGTCTTGGTCTCGACGTAGGGCCACAGCCCTTCCTCGCCGCCTTCGCGGCCGATGCCCGACTGCTTGAAGCCGCCGAACGGCATCGAGAAATCCATCTTCATGCCGTTCTGGCCGACCACGCCGGTGCGCACGCGCCGGGCGATGTCGTAGGCGGCTCGCGGGTCCGCGGTCAGCACCGACCCGTTGAGGCCGAAGCTGCTCTCGTTGGCGATGCGCACCGCGTCGTCCTCGTCCTCGGCGGGGATCAGGCACAGCACCGGGCCGAAGATCTCCTCCTGGGCGATGCGGCTGGTGTTGTCGACGTTCGCGAACAGCGTCGGCTCGATGTAATAGCCCTTGTTCAGATGCGCCGGGCGCTGGCCGCCGGTGACGAGGTCGGCGCCGCTCTTCTTGCCTTCCTCGATGTACATCTCGACGCGCTCGAGCTGGCGCTTCATCGCCAGCGGGCCGAGCTGGGTCTCGGGATCGTCAGAATTGCCGATCTTGATGCCCTTCATGACCCCGGCGATGGCCTCGGCCAGCTCGTCGTGGCGGTGCTTCGAGACCACCGCCCGGCTGAGCATCGCGCAGACCTGGCCGCTCATCAGGGTGATGGTGTTGCCGAGGATCGCGGCAGCGGCTTCGATCGGGAAATCGTCGCGCACGATCGCCGCCGACTTGCCGCCGAGCTCGAGCGAGCAGCGGGCGATGCGGCTGCCGCAGACCTCGGCGATGCGCTTGCCGGCCGCGGTCGAGCCGGTGAAGCTGACCTTGTCCACGCCCGGGTTGTTGACCAGGTGGCCTGAAGCCTCGCGCTCGCCGGCGACGAGGTTGACCGTGCCCGCCGGAAGCCCCGCGGCCTCGGCCGCCTCGGCGATGATATAGGCCTCCAGCGGCGTTTCCGGGCTGGGCTTCATCACGATAGGGCAGCCGGCGACCAGCGCGTAGAACACCTTGTTCGCCATGATGCCGAACGGCGCGTTCCACGGGGCGATGCCGACCACCACGCCGACCGGCTCGCGCACGATTACGGCGGTATCGACGACCATGCCCTTCTTGACTTCGATCCAGGCGAAGCTCTCGCCCAGCGCCGCGATGCCGCGCAGCCCAGCGACCCCGCCGCCGTGCATGACCGGCGCGAAGCTGGCGAGGCCGCCGACCTGGGCTGTCCAGGCGGCGCAGAGTTCGGGCACGCGGGCTTCCAGATGATCGATCATCTTCATGAGCACCGCGCCGCGCTCGGCCGGCGGAGTGGTCGGCCACGGGCTGTTGTCGAACGCCTCGCGCGCGGCGGCGACCGCGCGGTCCATGTCGTCAGGGCCGGCCGCGCCGACCACAGCGACGACTTCCTCGCTGTTCGGATTGACGATCTCGATCCGCTCGCCGCTCATCGGCGCGACCCATTCGCCGCCGATGAAAAGCTTGTCGGGATATTTGATATTCACGCCTTGGGGGGTCATGGCATTCTCCTCACAACTGCAGCATATTTCATACGCCCGTATGTTATCTGCGGTGCTTGATGCCATCAACCTTTGCAAGCGTTCTTTGACGCCACGTGTCGAGGTCTCAGAGAACTTTGTAGTAGCGGATGGCGTTGCCTTCGCCCGTGCGCCGTCCGACGCCCAGGAAGGCATGGCGGGCGAGCCAGTCGTGCTTGCCGGTCGGCGCCTCGAACGTGGTCATAGTCCGGAAATACACTTCCTCGGGAAGGACCTCCTCCTGGCTGAGGCCGTGCGCGATCCGTTCGAACTTCTTCATCACTTCGGGCGAACGGCCCCAGATGTAGGCGCGCGTGTTGAGCATGAAGACGCTGCCATCGCTTTCCTGCAACAAGTAGCGCGCGTCGCCGACAACCACGCCGTCGGGGCGAAATAGGGCGAAATCGCCGCCGCTTGCCGGCAGCGCGATCCCCGAAATCTCGGGCCCCTCGAACTCTCCGCCGTCCAGCGCCACCATGCCGCGGTCTCCGCCCGCGGGCATATCCTTGACCTTTGGCAAGGGGCGGAAGCGAAGGCGCACTTCGAAGGCGAATTCGAGCTGCGGAAGGAATTCATCGTGCATGGTATTTCAGTTCCTTATTCGATTAGCCGGCCTACACTTCCCGGGCTGCGGCGACACTCTCGCTTTCGTCGAGCAGGATCGACTTCGTCTCGGTGAAAGCGGCGACGCCTTCCGCCCCGCCCTCGCGGCCCAGACCCGATTGCTTGAAGCCGCCGAAAGGAAGCAGCGGATCGAACCGGAAAAGGTTGTGCGAGACCGTGCCGGTACGCATCCGGCGGGCGACGCGCAACGCACGCTCCCGGTCCCTGGTGAAGACTGCCCCGTAGAGGCCGAAGTCGGAATCATTGGCGATGCGGATAGCGTCTTCCTCGTCCTTGAAGCGCAGGACCGAGAGAACCGGACCGAAAATTTCCTCGCGAGCGACGCGCATGTCGCTCGTCACCTCGGTGAACAGTGTGGGCTCGATGTACCAGCCTTTGGCGAGATGTTCCGGGCGCCGTCCGCCGTAAACGAGACGGGCGCCTTCCTGCTGGCCGATCGCGATATAGTCTTCCACGCGCTGACGCTGCCGTTCCATGGCCAGGGGGCCCAGTTGCGCCGTAGGGTCGAACGGATCGCCGATGCGAACCTGGCTCATGCGCCTGGCGATGGCCTCCACCAGCTGATCGTGCACGCTATCCTGCACGACCGCGCGCGACAGGGTCGCACAGACTTGCCCGGCCGACATGGTGATCGTCTGGGTGAGAATATCGGCCGCTTTCTCGATATCCGCATCCTCGAAGACGAGCGCGGCCGACTTTCCACCCAGCTCGACCGTGTAACGCGCGAGCCGCTCCCCGCAGACTTGCGCGATGCGCTTACCCGCCAATGTCGAACCGGTCAGGCTGACCTTGTCGACGCCCGGATTGCGCACGAGAAAGTCCGACGCCTCGCGCCCCGCGGGCACCAGGCCGATTGTCCCTTTCGGCATGCCGATCTCTTCGGCGGCTTCCGCGATGATATAGGCTTCGATCGGGGTTTCCGGCGCGGGCTTCATGATCGCAGGACAACCCGCCAATAGGGCTCCGGCCACCTTGGAGATCATGATGCCGAACGGGTTGTTCCACGGCACGACGGCCACACAGACACCGACCGGCTCGCGCACGATCATCGCCACGCCGCGCCCGTCGGCCGGCGCCTGCTTCGTGACAAAGGGATAGGTCGCGGCGAGATCCGCATGGAAAGCCAGCGTGTCCATGCCCCCGCCGATCACGAACGGGGCGACCGTTGCGAGCGCGCCGATTTGCTGGATCCACGCATCGACCAGCTCGGGAACGCGTGGTTCGAGCGCGGTATGGAGCCGGCGCAGCCATTCGCCGCGCTCTTCGGGGGACAAGCGCGGCCACGGACCGTCGTCAAAGGCACGCCGGGCAGCGGCAACGACAAGATCCATGTCGGCCTCGCTCGCGTGGGCCACCGTGGCGATGATGCTCTCGTCATGCGCCGAAACGACATCGATCGAGCCGCCCCCCAGCGGCGCCACCCATTCGCCGTCGATGAACAACCGATCCGGATGCCGCAGCGAGAAACCCGAAAGGGCTTCTGCGGAAGGAGACGTCACGGGATGTCCTTTCGGGTTATTTCCCAGGCAATCAGCCTGGAAGAGCGGCCGGCGCCCAATTCGATTCGCGCGAAACGCAGCCCCTCGCGGCGCGCGCAGTCCGCCAGCACAAGCGCGTCGGCGGCGCAGGTCAGACCGGAGATGTTGCCCTTCGTGCGGTTTCTGCCGGCAAAGTGGCGATACCACAGGCCCGCCGCGTCATGCTGGCAATCAAAGGCAGCCGGGCCGCCGCTGGCGAAGGCGCAGGCTTCGCGATATCGCCCGTCGTAGATCACCGCCGTGCTTCCGCCACGAGCGAGCGCAAAGCCGGGCACCAGGCCCAGGCCGGCAGCAAGCATGGCAAACTTGAGGCTTTCACGCCGGTTCACCGGGCGTCCTCGCCAACCCGCGCTTTGCCGAGATAGGCGATAATATCGTCCAGTTCCACGTCCGAGACTTCGAGTTTCGACATTGCCGGCATCGCCCCCATGCCGCTGCGCACGATGGTGCGAATGGTGTCGGGGTCGAGATTGTTGCGCCGATGGATCAACGCGGCATCGGCACCCAGCCGATCGGCCAGAACCTGCACCGCGAACCCGCCATTGTGATGACAGGTGCCGCAGGCATTTTCGTAAGTTCGCGCAGGCTGAGGAACATCCGGCATCGACACCTGCGGAACGCCCCCTTGTGGCGCGACCGGAGGAGGAGCCGTGTCTCCCTGATCGGAGGAACAGCCTGCCACCAGAAACGCGCCCGCCCAGCTTGCGGCAAGCATGGAAAGGCGCCTGCTCATGCCCGTGCATCCCTGAAACGCCTGGGCCAGATTCCCTGCTTGCCCGGCGCGAGAATGCCGTTCGGGTCGATGGCATCCTTCATCCACTCATTCAGCCGGCGAAGCGAGCCGCCGTTGAAATCATAGGTTTCGGCCACGGCATCCATGTAGCTAAGGTGGCTGCGGTATTCGCCGAAGCCGCGCTGGCGGGCGTCCTCCACCAATTCCTTGAACAGCGCATCCGCACGCTTGGTCATGTCGGCATCGTCGCGGTCGTAAGCCAGCATGTTGACGACATTGACGTGGCGTTCGCCCAGGGTAACGCCGCCATAGAAATCGAAATCATGCTTCCGGAAGAGCGCCCGCGAGCGGCTGATCTGCTGATCGATGGCCTGGCGATCGGGTGGCAGCACCGGCGAGAAGCCGAGATGTCCGCCATTGGGCGACAACCAGTTCGCGATACGAAGAGGAAAGCTGATCGGAACGCCATGCGACGGAAGCCGCGGTCTCTCATCGCCGCGCTTCCAGCTATGGATCTCGAAACGCTGCTTCGTATAGCGGGCGAAGACGTCCGACACGACCTTGGCGCGCGCGCGGTTCAGGTCAGGCTCGCCGTAAAAGGACAGGTGAAGGCCCCACCAGCCGAGACCGAACTCCTCCATGATATTCTTGTGGAGCGAGTCAGGGATGGCCCGCGAGTCGCGGCTCCACTCGTCGCGCCGACCCGACCCCATGACGATCCGCATGAAGTTTCCGATGTTCACCGGACCCTGGACAACGCCGCGCATCCTGAGCGGGGCAAGTGCCTCGGTCACCCATCCGATATCGCCTTCGTTGGGCAGCTCCATGTCCAGCGAGAGAACCTCTTCGGGCTCGGGATAGAGCCATACGCCCGCTTTCGTGACCACGCCGAAATTGGACTGCATGAACAGCTGGTCCCAGCTCGGCCCGTAACTGTATCGGAAGAGGTTCCAGCACGGGGACCCTTCCATTGCTCCCATGCCCGTGCGGATCAGTTCGCCGCTCGGGAGAACGACTTCCATGCCCACCAGGCTGCTGGCGCGGTCGCCGAGCGGCCCATAACCCAGCCCATATTCGAGAGCGTTTCCGAGCACGCTTCCCAGCGAGTTGCCCGGCACCGAGGCCCAGAGAGGAATCTTTTCGCGTTCGAGATGGTCGTAAAGGTCGAAGAAGCCAACGCCGGGCTCCACCAGAGCCACGCCGCGGTCGATATCGATGTCGAGGATCCGGCGCATCCGGCCAAAGTCGAGAACGACCGTGCCCGACATGCAGGGAGCGGCCGAGCCGTAGCCGTAGTTCTTTCCGCGTGAGACAGGCCAGAGTGGAACACCATATTCGTTGGCTACGCGCAGGATCGCGCGCAATTCCTCCACGCTGGCAGGCGCTACCGCGCCAGCCGGCGTGTGGTTGCTGCTCGAGGAAAAGCCGTACGCGTCGTGATAGGGGACCAGGTCTTGCTCGCCGACCAGCACCCACTCGCCGCCGATCTCGGCGGCGAATGCACGCATTGCAGAAGAAAAACGGCCGGCATCCAGATTCGGCGGTAGTGTCGCGCTCATCAGGGCTTTCTGCCCCTCCCGTCAGGTTCCCTGCTCCCGCGGCGAAAGCTACTGCGAGGCCGGCCGGGGTCAACCCGGCCGGAGCTATCCTTACAATCAGAATTTCTGATTTTTGGCGTGATGCTGGAGGCGATCGGTGAAGTGACGGCCGGCGGGGCCGGGAGGATTGGCCGCGCGGAAAAACAGTGACCAGGGCTGCACGCCTTTCCCGCGCGTGCGAACCTCCAGTTGCACCAGCCGGTCCGCCTCGATTTCCGCGCTTGCGACGTGCACCGGAAGATAGCCCCAGCCGAGACCGAGCCGGAGCAGCTCCACGCGTGCGGCCATTCCATTGACCCGCCAGATACGCGAAGAATTGACCGAGACATCGCGCGCCTCGTTCTCCACAACCGTGGAACGGTTCGTGATCTGCAGGCTGTCACGCAAGACCATTGTCGGAATGGGCCCGGCATATTGCGCCAGCGCATGGGAGGGCGCGACGACTCCGATTATTTCGACCGATCCGAAATCCCAGGCTTCGATACCTGCTGGCCACGCGACATCGATTGCGCCCACTCCGAGGGCTGCCTGGCCATCGATGACCTGCTGCAGAGCCAGCTCGCGCGAACAGATCCTCAGATCCACGGAAACAGACGGAAATGTCTCCCCGAGATCCCTCAGGGCCCGGCAAAGCGGCTCGTTCGGAAAGAACGTATCCACGGTAATCGCCAGCGCGCTCTCGAGCCCCGCCGTGAGACTCGCGGCATTGGCGGCGAGTTCATCGGCGAGTTGCATCAGCCGCCGCGAATAGGCCAGAACTGCCAGCCCCGACTGCGTCAGCACCGGCTTGCGTTTGCCGCGCTCGAACAGCGTGAGGCCGAGCTGCCCCTCGATCACAGCGATTGCATAGCTCACGGCCGGCTGGCTGCGATCGAGCTGCCGGCCAGCCCCAGAAAAGCTGCCGCAATCCACAACGGCGGTAAAAATCCGCAGCTGGTCGAGGGATGGTATGCTTGGCGTGGCCATGGTTCATCTATCCAGAATTCTGATTAAAAGAATAGAGCCATAGGGCTTGGCTTCAATCTCCCCGGAGCGCAATTCTGCGCCGATCTTTGGGAAAGAGCGAAATGGACGAACTGCCTCAGCTGCTCGAGCAGGTTGCCGGGCTATCGCGAAAATTCGCTCGGCTGGGGGCGGAGACGACCATCCGCAAGCTTCACCATGCCTACGGCTATTTCATGGATTACTGCTGGTACGACGAGGTAATCGACCTGTTCGCCGAAGACGGCGAGGCCGTGTTTCTCTCGGGCGTATACAAGGGGCACGACAGCCTCGCACGGCTCTACAAGACCTTTCTGGGGCAAGCCTACACCAGTGGGCACGACGGCCCGATCTACGGGTTTCTGGCCGAGCATTTCCTGATGCAGGACGTGATCACCGTGTCCGAGGATTGCAAAAGCGCCAAGCTCCGGGGGCGGGCCCTGCTAGTCCTCGGCAGCCACGAAAGCCGCACCGAGCGTCATCCCCAGCTACCCGACCAGGTCTACGAGGCGGGACTCTACGAAAATGACTACGTCTGTGAGGACGGCGTCTGGAAGATCAGACGGCTCGAATACGCCCTGCAGTGGCAGGCACTTTACGAAAAGGGCTGGGCTCACACCAGGACCGACCTTCCGCCAGCGGTCCCCCCCTATCCGGAAAGCCCGATCGGACCCGACTATCTTATCGACATTACTCGCAAGGTCTGGCCCGAGCGGTCGGCCTTCGAGTTCCATTACACGCATCCGGTCACCGGCAAGCCGATCCGTGCGACCAGCAGCGGACTTTGAGGAGCAGGAAATTGTCTCACCGTTTCGAAGGAAAGAGCGTCGTCGTCACCGGCGGCAACAGCGGCATCGGCCTGGCGACCGCCAAGGCTTTCGCCAATGAAGGAGCTCGGGTCGCGATTATCGGGCGCGACGCCGCCACGCTCGAGACGGCCCGTCAGGCGCTCGGCGGGGACTCGCTGGCCTTGAAGGCCGATCAATCCCGCTTGGAGGAAATCGACAGGGCCATCGGAAGCGTGCGCGACACGTTCGGCACGATAGACGTCCTGTTCGCCAATGCCGGCACCGGCGCGATGATCCCGTTCGAGCAGGTCGACGAGGCGCTCTGGGATCGCATCATGGATGTGAACGTCAAAGGCACATACTTTACCGTGCAGAAGTGTCTCCCGCTGATGGCCGAAGGCGGCGCCGTGGTGCTGTGCAGCTCGGTCAGCGGGGTGCGGTCGATGCCGGGATCGAGCGTCTATGCCGCGAGCAAGGCCGCAATAAACTCGATCGGACGCAGCCTCGCCGGCGAGCTCGTTCAGCGCGGCATTCGCGTAAACGTCGTCATGCCCGGCGGTGTCGACACCCCGATCATGACGCGCACCCCCGGCGTTCCGCCCGAGGCGGCGGGCATGATTTTCCAGAAAATGGCCGAAGGCACCCCCATGGGGCGCGTTGGCCGACCGGAGGAAGTGGCGGCCGCGGTTCTCTTCCTGGCCTCCGATGAAGCTTCATACATCACTGCCAGCGAATTCCACGTCGACGGCGGGGTCATCGGCGCAACCTGAAATGAGCGGTCGAGCTAGATGGGGAAATGCCCTGCGCGCGTCTCGACCGTGATCCAGCGCAATTCGGTGAAGGCATCGATCCCGGCCTTTCCTCCGAACCGCCCGTAACCGGACGACTTCATGCCGCCGAAAGGCATCTGCGCTTCATCATGCACGGTGGGGCCGTTGACGTGGCAGATACCCGACTGGATTTGTCGCGCCACGCCGAGACCACGCGCGATATCGCGCGTGAAGACCGACGCGGACAGGCCGTATTCGGTGTCGTTGGCGAGCGCGATCGCATGCGCTTCGTCGCGGGCGCGCGCAATGCCCACCACCGGCCCGAAGCTTTCTTCGCGGAACAGCTTCATCTGCGGGGTCACCTTGTCGATCACGTGGGCCGGCATCAGGACGTTCTGGGTCGTCTCCCCGCCGACCAGCTGCTCAGCGCCCTTTTTCAGCGCCTCATCGATAAGCGCATAACAATGGTCCACGGTCTTGCGATCGACCACGGCGCCGAGCGGAGTCTTGCCTTCGCGCGGATCGCCCACCGGCATCGCGGCCACTTTTTCCTTGAAGCGGGCGGCGAACTCGTCGGCAATGGCCTCGACCACGATGATACGCTCCGTCGACATGCAGATCTGGCCCTGGTTCATAAAGGCTCCGAATGCCGCTGCCTTGACCGCCTCGTCGAGGTCCGCATCCTCGAGCACGATCAGCGGGGCCTTCCCGCCCAGCTCGAGCAGAACCGGCTTGAGATGCTCGGCGGCGCGCCTGGCGACGATCTTGCCCACGGCGGTGGATCCGGTGAAATTGATCCGGCGAACCTGCGGTGCGTCGATCAGCGCGCCGACCACCGCGCCCGCATCTTCGGGAGCGTTGGTGACAACGTTGATCACGCCGTCGGGAAAACCGGCGTCGGCGAAGGCCTCCGCGATCAGCACATGCGTCCGCGGGCAGGTTTCGCTCGCCTTCAGGATCACGCTGTTGCCGCAGGCCAGCGGCACCGCGATAGCGCGAACGCCGAGGATGATGGGCGCGTTCCAGGGGGCGATGCCCAACACCACGCCCGCGGGTTCGCGGACCGCCATGGCAAGGCATCCAGGCTTGTCAGAGGGGATCACCTCGCCGGCGACCTGTGTGGTGAGAGCGGCCGCCTCGCGCACCATCGAGGCCGCCAGCCCGAGATTGAACAGCGCCCACCCAGCAGTCGCCCCGATCTCTCCCATCATCGCTTCGACGAAGGCGTCCTTGCGCGCCTCCAGGGCGTCCGCTGCCTTCATCAGCACGGCCCGGCGGGCATTGGGGCCTATGACCGACCATTCGGCAAATCCCGCCTGAGCCTTTTCCGCCAGCGCGGGTATCGCCGCCTCTTGCAACGCCTCGGCGCGCGAGGCCACCTCGCCCGTCACCGGATTGATGCGCTGAAATTCCTTGGTCATCTCTCTGCCTCTCGATTGCTCTGTTCCACCGCCGCTGCAGCTAGCGGACAGAATTGCGCAGTTCTTCACCCTCGACCCACGTCCCGTGGATCTGCGGCCGGATGCGGCGCGGCAACATCACCCGCGCAACTGGCCCCTCCTGCACCTTGCCGGCTTCGACAATCCAGAGCTCGGAGGACTGGGTGGAATGGGTATCGACGACGGCCGCCAGCCAACCCTCGTGCCCTTCTTCGGTCGAGGCGATGTGGACCGGCTCGCTGATCGATCTGTCCGGACCGAGCGGCAGCCCGATCAATTGACCGGTCTGCACGTTAATCCGGAGCAGAGTGTTGAAGCCCGCCCCGACGACGCCGTGTATAACGGGCGGACCGACCGCGGGATCGTAGCAGGCATAATAGCCGATTTCGTAAGGCTTGCCCTGGTCCTTCATCGCCGTGCGCGACATGTCCCCGGGCGGGCCCAGCGGCTTCTCGCTCCACCCCGCATCGAGGTCGTCGAGATCGATCGTCCACCGAACGAGCGCGGCGCGGATTTCGGCCGGGCTTGCGTCGATTCCCGACGCTTCGCGAATGAATGGAAAGATGTTCGTTTCCATTACATTCTGGTCGATATGGATGAGCGTCCGGCCATCGACCACTTCCTCGTAGCCGTTCATCATGTGGAATGCGGAAAGTCCATCCGGCCCCTTGATCCAGCGGATCTCGCTTCCTTTGCCATAACGGGGCATGATCCCGAGATAGCTCGGCATATCCGGATGGTGCACCCAGGCCGGTCCACCCGCCTTCATCCGGTCGAGATCGGCAATGGTCGGAAAGACTGGGAAAACGGCCCAGCTTTCCGTCAGGACATAGTCGTGCAGCATCGCGCAATATGGCGCCTCGAACCATTCCTCGGATACAACCGCGCCGTCCTTGTCGATCACGCAAAACGCGACATCGCGGGTCGCCGGCCCCGACGCCTCGTAGCCGTGGATGAACATCTCCCCGGTCGAGGGATCGAACCGGGGATGCGCGGACGTCGTCAGCGTGCGCAGTTTCCCGTCGTAGTCATACCGGCCGATGGTTTCGAGCGTATGCGGGTCGACCTCGTAGCTGTGGCCATCCTCCTTGCTCAAAAGCAGGCGCCCGGCGTGCCAGATCGGCGTGGTATTTGCCGTTGTCCGGTCCACACCGGCGACCGATGGGTCGTCGGTATAAGGATTGTGGTATGCGCCGAACAGCGCTCGCCCCGCGGCCCTTTCGGCGTCGCGCCTGACGGTTTCCACATAGCGGATCGCGAAGTCGGCCTTGCCGTCACGGATGAGGAAGCGGCTGACCACTCCGTCTCCGGAGAGGAACGTATCCTTCTCGACGATCGGTGCGAAAGTTGGATCTGCCGTCGCCCGGAAAAATGCCCCATCGATCTCGCGGGGAATGGCCCCTTCCACCGGGAGGTTCTGCTCCGACCACTCTTCGCCGACGGGTTCGTTGAAACCCTGGAAATCGAACGAATCCGGCCATGTTCTTGCCATCCTGTCTCTCCCCGGGAACCGCAAAGGCCGCACCGCCCGCACGATTTCGCATGGCACAGCGTCTGCTTCCGGCCGCTTTTGCGCGACGCTTTTGTGCTATATCTCATAACACATAAAGTCGTCAACAAGGCGACCGGGAAGGCGGAGACGCGGGGGGCGTGGAGAGAGCGACAATCCCTGTCCGACTTTGCGTGTCTGGCAAAATGCTGGCGACCGGATGCCCGCGAAAAGCCGATGGCGACGATCGCGAGACGTGTTCGATGACCGGCTCCGACCGTGCGGATGACGCACACCCGCAAAACGGGGGTGAACGCCGGCCGCATCCCGCCTGGCCATGATCGCTATTCGAGGGGCTCGGTCCCGCGGAGCTTGATCAATATCCGGATCAACTCGGCTCGTTCGGCCGCCGTCAGACGTTCTCGAAACCCGTCCTCGTGCTGTTCGATCAGCTCGTCGATCCTGTCGGCAAGCGCTTGCCCTTCCGGCGTGACGATAATCGCCTGCGTCGTGCCCCTGACGTGATGCCGTTCGATCAGACCGAGATCGAGAAGCTTGGCTATCGGAGGGACCATGTTCGCACGCCGCACATCGAGAAGCTTGCCGATATCCGCCTGCGATCGCTCGGGGTTGCGGGATATCGTCAGCAGCGCGGTGGCTTCCGCCGGCTTCATTCTGACCGCCTTCAACGTGCGAATGAGATCCGACATCATCATGCTCGAGCAGCGCCGCAGATGATAGCCCACCCTGTGCGTGAGGGGATCGTCGAGCTCGCCCCCTTCCTCTCTCGCCAAACTCATGAAGCCCAAGGCCCTCCGTTTATTCATGGTATCCGATGCCTCAGCTAGGCGCTCGTTCCCGCGCAACGCAAGCGCGCAAGGCCAGCGCCCTGCCCGCAACTTTGATTGACCCGCGCACCTAGTGCTATATCTTATAACTCAAAGCCTGCACCGGGAGAGCGTTGATGGCCGACATAGTAGTGATCGGCGGCGGTTCCGCCGGATGTGCGGCCGCCGGCAGACTGGCTGCGGAGGGCGGTTTACACGTCGCATTGCTCGAGGCGGGCGCCGGCGGAACCAGCCTGCATACAACCGTTCCCGCCCTGGTTTCGAAGCTGGTGATGAACCCCGATTTCGACTGGATGTATCCGACCGAAGCCGATCCTTCGATTGGCGGGCGGAAGGACATCTGGCCGTCGGGCAAACGGCTGGGCGGCGGCAGCGCCATCAACGGCATGATGTATATCCGCGGGCACGCCGACGATTACGACCGCTGGCGCGATCTGGGCGCGCAAGGCTGGGACTACGATAGCTGCCTGTCCTATTTTCGAACGATGGAAGCCAATCCCCGATCGGGCCGCTTCCATGGTGCGAGCGGACCGGTGAAGGTCTCCGAGAGCCGGCTGGGCTACGCTGTTACCGACAGCTGGATCGCAAGCGCGCAGAACGCCGGGCTGCCGCTGCGCGACCTGAACGGTGACGGCCGGGAAGCCATCGGCGTCGATCGTGTCCAGCAATCGCAATGGAAGGGCCGGCGCTGGAGTGCGGCCGATGCCTATATACGGACCCGGCCTGGGAGCGGGCGTCTCGACGTGCGCGACCGGGCACTGGTCACCCGGATCCTCATCGTAAATGGCCGGGCAATCGGTGTGGAATATCGGGACGGCCGCACCGGCGAGACACGCCAGATCCATGCTTCGAAGGGCGTCGTCCTTTCCGCCGGAACGCTCGCAAGCCCCAAGATTCTCATGCTCTCGGGCGTCGGACCGCACATGGAACTGCGCAAGCATGAGATTGCCGCGATCGTTGACCTGCCTGGCGTTGGCGCCAATTTGCAGGAGCATGTCGGGATCCATCTGGTGAGCCCGGTCACGGCCGAGACGATCAATTCGGATATGCTCGGGTCGGGACTTGCGCGCGCTGTATTCAAATATCTTTTCGCGCGCGGCGGCCCAATGACCGCGGGGATCGCCACGGCCCAGGCCATGCTCCGCCTCGACGGCGATCTGGACAGCTCGATCCAGCTCGGCTTCAGCCCCTTCGCTTTCGAAATCCTTCCCACTGGACAGCGCCGCCTGCTCCGGGAATCGGCAGTCACGATCCTGATTGCCGCGATGCATCCGCGCAGCCGTGGGAGAGTGTCGCTGCGTTCGGCGGACCCGAAGGAACCGCCGCTCATCGAGCACCGGCTTCTGGGCGATGCGCGGGACGTGGACCTGCTCGCTCGCGGACTCGAACGAGCCCGCGAGGTACTGCGGGCTCGCCCGATTTGCCAGCTTCTGTCCGGCGAAGGACAACCCGCCCGCGACCTTGCTGGGGAGGCACTCGCCGAGCATATTCGTGCTTCCGCCTTCCCCTTGTTCCATCCGGTCGGAACTTGCCGGATGGGCACCGATGACATGGCAGTCGTCGATCCGGACCTTCGGGTGCGCGGTGTGGACGGGCTATGGGTCGCCGACTGCTCGGTGGCGCCCGAACTGGTCTGCGCAAACACCAATGCCACGGCGATCATGCTGGGCGAAAAGGCTCCCGATCATATTCTTGGCCGGTTCGGTGCTCCCGACAGCCGCCGGAGGCCTACAGCGAGCTGAGCGCATCTTCACACTAGGAGGATATCCGATGTCCGAATTTCGTCCCGCCATCTACGTCAAGGAAAAGTGCCCGTTTTGCCTCAAGCTGCGGATCGGCCTGCTGGAGGCCGGTCTGGACGGCGCCGTGGACTGGAACGAACATGCGCCAGGCAGCCCGGCGGAGGACGAAGCGAAGGCCAGGCTCGCGGGAAATGTCGACAAGGTAACCTTTCCCGCCGCCGAGATCGCGCCCGGGCAATTCATGACCGATTCCGACGCGCTCCTCGACCATTTCCTGACCAAGGAAGGGATCGACCGCAACACCCTGCCCGTGCTCAATTCCTATGTGACCGGCGCTTTCCAGGGGCTGATGGACCTTTACCGGCAGAACATGGAACTCAAAAGCAAGCTCGAGGGACAACCGCCCACTAGCTGAGTCTGGAAGGCAGGAATCAGGCACGAGGTCCGGAGCGTGCGGTCCATCGCGGTCCGGCCGGGAATTCTAGAAATCGCTGCGAAGCCCTCCAGCCATGAAGCGCACGATTTCGCTGGGCGCAGCCTGCCAGTCGACCTTGTTTTCGCCGATCCGGTTTGCATGCGCCACGCGAAATCCGAAGGATTGCGCGAAGATCACCGCGCCGACCGCGCTGGTGTACCGCCAGAAGTAGCGCTCGTCGCTCATTTCGGGAATACAAAGGCGTATGAGAACTCGCCAAAGGTCGGTCACTTCGCGAAAGATATCTTCCGATATCTTAATGACGACCGCGGATGGATCGGTCAGGACCCGGCCGTAGAGCTGCCGGGTCAGGAAAGCGACTTTGGGATCGTCGATGTAGTTGAAGCCGGGGTCGACCATGGCGGCAAGAACCGCCTCGAGGTCGCCGGGGCCAAGCGGGGGATTCCGGTCGCGCAAGGCGCGGAGCGTGTCCACTTTCTTCGCCTCGATCTCGGCAAAGCGGCGCAGAAATACACTCCGGAACAGCTTTTCCTTCGTGCCCCAGTGGTAGACGACAGTCGAAAGGTTCATCTTGGCGCGATTTGAAATCGCCCTGATCGACGTCCCCTCATAGCCATACCGGATATAGAGCGCCTCGGCCGCATCCATGTAGCGCGCCATTGTCGTCTGGCTTCGCTGGCGCACGACGCGCTCCACGTGGTTTTTTCCCATCCCTACCTTCGTCCTTGCTGCGAAACTTCATACGGTTATATGATCTTTTATCGGTCCGCAAAGTGACTGCCACAGTTGGGGGAAGCGATGAAGATAGGCAAGCTGGATACCGCGCATTGTCTGGTGGGTGAAGGTCCGCTCTGGGATGTGGCCGAACAGGCCCTCTATTTTGTCGATATTGTCGGCCAGAAAGTGCATCGCTACGACCCCGCAAACGGGGAAACGCGCAGCTGGGACGCGCCGAACAAGATCGGTTCGATGGCGCTGCGGGAACAGGGCGGCGCGCTGCTTGCCCTGCCGGACGGCGTGTATTCGCTCGACTTTGATACCGGTGCCGTGGAACCTTTCGCGACAGTGCAAGGTGATCCACGCGTACAGTTCAACGATGGCAAGGTCGATCGCCGGGGCCGGTTCGTGGTGGGTTCCACCGATTCCAACATCAAGGATTGCCTGCCGCTGGGCTCGGTCTATTCGCTCGCACCGGACGGGGCGCTGACCGTGATCGACGAAGGCATCCACATGAGCAATGGCCCGTGCTGGTCGCCCGACAACGGGACATTCTATTTTTCCGACAGCTATCCTTACAAGATCTTCGCCTACGACTACGACATCGAAAGCGGGGCGGTCGCTAACAAGCGGGAATTTGCCGACACCCGGTTTCTCGGCGGAATCCCCGATGGCGCGACGGTTGATAGCGACGGGTTGATGTGGATGGCCATTTGCGAAGGCGCGAAGGTCGTCGCCTTTCGGCCCGACGGCAAGGTCGAGCGTATCGTGGAGATGCCCGAGAAGCTCACCGCGAGCGTAATGTTCGGCGGCCCCAACCTGGACCAGCTCTTTGTCACAACGATCGATCCCAAAGTTCTCGGACGCGACGGCAGCCCTGCGGGCGGGTGCACCTTTGTGATCGAAGGACTGGGAGCCCGCGGACTCCCCGAGCCGCGTTACGCGGGCTAGCCGCGCTGCGGCCGCGCTCGCTGCGTCGGGCGCGATCCCTGTGCCTCTGCCCGGCGTCCGATCAGGGACTGCGGGCCGGGGCCTTTCTTCTTGGTCTGAGCCCCTAGATTTCCTCCATTGATAAGTAGAGTCCGGCCCTGACTGCACTGCTACCCAACGTCGGACCACGCCGATCTAGAGTTTGCCGCCTTGCTCAGGTCCGGTGGGCTGGTTTCACCGGCTGAGTTTGCCAACATGATCGGGGGGATATTCCCGATCGCGCTGTGCGGTCGCTCTTCGTTGTAGTGTCTACGCCAGGCCTCCACCTTTTCGCAAGCATCTTGCAGCGACAGGAACCAGTGGGCGTTCAGGCATTCGCTGCGCAGCTTGCTGTTGAACGCCTCGATGAACGCGTTGTCTGTGGGCTTACCGGGGCGGGAGAAGTCGAGGATAACACCGCGCTGGTAAGCCCACAGATCCATGTCCCGAGAGATGAACTCGCTGCCATTATCCACCCTGATGGTCTTGGGATAGCCGATCTTCCGGCAGGCCTTTTCCAGCGTCGCGACCACGTCCTCACCACGGTAGCTAAACCGGGGATCGATCACTGGCGATAGCCGCGAGAACGTGTCGACCACCGTCAAGATGCGCAGCTTGCGACCCGTCGCCAGCTGATCGTGAACGAAGTCCATCGCCCATACATCGTTCGGCCTGATCGCTGTCGTGCGGTCCTCCCTCAGTTTCGCCTTCACCCGCCGCTTGGGTGTCTTGTTCCGCAGCTGCAGACCCAACTCCCTGTAAAGCCTGTAGACCTTCTTCATATTCACACACCAACCGTCCCGGCGCAGGATGTAATACACCCGCCGGTAGCCGTAGCGAACGTGCGTCTCGCAGATCTCCTTGATCCGCTTCTTCAGAAAGGCCGGATCGGGGCGGCGGGACTGGTAGTGATAACTGGAAGTGTCGAACGGCAGAGCCCGGTAGGCCCTCCGGATCGACACGCCCCAGTCCGCCAGCATCCCATCGACCAGCTCGCGCTTCCGATCCGGCCTCAGAGCTTTCGGCGGATGACATCCTGCAACATCTCACGATCCAACGTCAGATCGGCAACGATCTTCTTCAACCGTCCGTTCTCGTCCTCCAGCTCGCGCAGCCGCCGCATCTCCGACGGCATCAGCCCCGCGTATTTCTTCTTCCAGTTGAAGTAGGTCGCCTGGCTGATACCTGCCTTGCGGCAGATCTCCGCCACCGGCGTCCCTTCTTCACCCTGTTTGATGACGAACGCCTTCTGCGCGTCCGTGAACTTCGATGCCTTCATGCCGCACCTCCTTGCCCAGCCAGGAATCTTTACGGCGGAAAACTCTAACCGCGAATGGTCCAGAATTCAGGTGGCAGAGCAATGGCAACGCTGCTTATTGGGTAGCAATAGCAAATAATCAGCCGCATGGCGAGCCATCGACGAGGACATGCAAAGCGAACTCAGCCCCTACAACTTCGTCAGAGTCCGCTTAGTGACGCAGCGAGGAAAAGTGGATTCACGCGGTTCCGCTAAGGCCCAGAGACAGCCGCCCCTCGTTGAGATTTCCGACGATCGGGAGTTCGCGCGCCAACGCCGTCGCGGCCGCTGACAATACCCCTCTCGATCGCCGATACAGGAAGAACTTGCGCGAAAGTTTCAGCGCGGGAACTTCGAGCCTGCGAACCAGGCCCGCCCTCTCGCCGGGAGCAAAGAGCGGCAAGGGCAACCAGCCCAAGAAATTCGTGTCCGCCACAAAGGACAAGATGGCACTTGGAGACCATGTTTCCACGGCCACCTTGGGCGGGCCTAACCCCAAAGCGGAAACTTGAGCTTCGAACAGTTCCCGGGGCGTCTCCCCTCGCGGAGGCATCGCCCAGGTTTCCCGCATCACTTCGTGAGCGGTAACCCTGCCCTGCAGCGCCAGCGGATGCGAACTTGAGCAGAAGACTTCATAGTGGTCGTCAAAGCGACACTCGTTGACCGTGATCAGGTCTTCAATCGTGTCCAACTCACTCGCGATCATGAGATCCACCTCGCGGCGCACAAGGGCAGTCACAAGACGTTCGTCTGCTGCCTCCAGAAGTTCCACATGAATTCCGGGTGCCCTTCGCAGCATTCTGTCGACCGCTGGCGGCAGTATTGACCGTGCAACGGTTGCAACCGCTCCGATCCTCGCCACGCCTCGCTTCACACCGCGCAAAGCTTCAATGGAATCGCTTGCTTGTTGCATTTCGAAAAGCAGTAGGCGCGCATGCGGCAGGAGCGCCTCTCCACAGGAGGTCAGTTCCATACCGCGAACGGAGCGGTCGAAAAGCTGCGCCCCGAGCCGGATTTCCATGTTCTGTATCGTACGGCTAAGCGCCGGTTGCGTAAGCGCAAGCGATTTTGCGGCCCGACCTAGGCTGCCATGCTGCACTACCGCTAGGAAAGCCTTCAGCTGCCCTTGATCATAGGTCATAACAGGATGGTATGCCTATTGCATCAATATGCAATAGTGCGGATGCATGGAGAAGCGTACCGCCCCCGACACAAGGCAAATCATGCCGGAGAGGGGATGATCTTTGAGAAGGCAGGCTGGACAACTGACCGTGCGCGAAGCGACGCTCGCATTGCTGCGCGAGTTCGGTATCACCAAGGTGTTCGGCAATCCGGGATCCACCGAATTACCGATGTTCCGCGATTTTCCCGAGGATTTCGAGTATGTCCTCGGCCTCCAGGAATCGATCGTACTGGCGATGGCCGATGGTTATGCACAGGCGACGCGCAATGCTGCCCTCGTCAATCTTCACTCCGCGGCTGGGACCGGGCACGCGCTGGGCAATCTGTTCACCGCGTTCAAGAACCAGACCCCGCTGATCGTCACC
>Ga0182744_1001321_pt1 | contig 21754 bp, 17 predicted proteins | sample eDN3rd30CKraftMG_FD_128525 | JGI IMG/M metagenome (GOLD analysis project Ga0182744, IMG submission 128525) | Enriched Miracle-Growth compost microbial communities from Emeryville, California, USA - eDNA 3rd pass 30_C Kraft MG (version 2) (version 2) ...
CGACGATCCTGAGAAAAGAAACCGCCTTTAAAAAGGCTTTCCATAATTTTGATATAAATAAAATTGCCCGTTACACAGAAAAAGATATCCAGCGGCTTTTAGCGGACGCTGCCATTATCCGAAACCGCCTGAAAATACAGGCTGTGATTTATAATGCAAAAGTGATCCTTGATTTACAAAAATCCCACGGCTCCTTTAAAGGCTGGCTGGACAGCCATCACCCGCTTCAAAAGGCAGACTGGGTAAAACTCTTTAAAAAGACTTTTAAATTTACCGGTGGTGAAATCACCGGAGAATTTCTGATGAGCACCGGTTATCTTCCGGGTGCACATGATCCGGATTGCCCGATCGCTAAAAAGCTTAAAAAATTAAAAAACCTTCCTTTAAATAGGGTATAAGCGACTGGCTATTATGGTGTGGTGCACTTGTAAGTTAAAACACCCATATCGCTCAAAACTTTACGGCTTTCGTAAATAATCCAAAACTAACAGCAATTGTGGGATAAATGTGGATTGATTTTTATTTAAATTTTTATATATATAGAAATATACCATTATTTTTAAAAAAAAATCCATGGAAAATCAAATCATTCAGATCGACCAAACCGCGAATCCCGCGCCATTAGGCCTATTGGGTTTTGGCATGACCACAGTACTGCTGAACATCCATAACGCCGGATGCATTCCGCTAAGCAGTATGATCCTTGCCATGGGTATTTTCTATGGCGGTATGGCACAGATAATAGCCGGCATTATGGAATGGAAGAAAGGCAATACCTTCGGAACGACTGCATTTATATCCTATGGTTTTTTCTGGCTGACACTGGTTGGTTTGCTGGTGCTGCCTAAAATAGGGTGGTGGGACGCCCAGGCCGACATGAGCGGGTCCATGGGCTGGTACCTGCTTTTATGGGGGCTGTTTACATTTGGTATGTTTTTCCCCACACTTAAAAATAACCGTGCCCTGCAAATGGTTTTTGGTAGCCTGACGATCCTTTTTTTCCTGTTAGCCGCTGCTGAATTCACCGGCAATGAACAGCTGACTAAGATAGCGGGATATGAAGGCATTATCTGCGGCGCATCTGCCATCTATACCGCACTGGCTGAAATTATAAACGGCGGATATGGGAAAACCGTGCTTCCGTTAGGTATGGTCAAAAAATAAGCCGATACTGTTATATGTCATAAAACCACTGATAACAAGTGATTTAAGCAGTTATAGCTGATCCGTGGCGTCCGCTTATGGCACCAGTTTTCTGCCTGATTTTTAGAGCGATGCAAAATGCTTACTTTTGCAGCACAAAAAAATCAGCTATGCTCGTTGGATTTAATAATGTAACATTTGAATTTGGGGCCCGGACCATTGTAGCGGATGCCACCTGGCATATCCACCCAGGTGAAAGGATCGGACTGATCGGCTATAACGGAACGGGGAAGTCCACACTATTAAAAGTACTGGTGGGTCAGTACCAGCCCACCGGCGGAACTGTGGAAAGAGGAAAATCAACGACAATTGGTTATCTGCACCAGGACCTGCTTAGTTTCGATACCCAGGAAAGCATCCTGGAAGTAGCCATGGGCGCCTTTGAAAGGATCCGTTTCCTGGAAAAAGAAATTGAAAGGCTGGGCAACATATTGGAAAATGACAGCGATGAAAAATTGCTGGAAAAATACACGGATTATCTCCACGAAATGGATGTACTGGATGGTTATACCATCCAGTACCGTACGGAAGAAGTGCTGCATGGCCTGGGGTTCAGCAGTGAAGAATTGATGCGGCCTTATAAGACCTTTAGCGGTGGATGGCGCATGCGGGTGCTGCTGGCAAAAATGATCCTGCAACAACCGGATGTATTATTACTGGATGAACCGACCAACCACCTTGATTTACCTTCCATTGAATGGCTGGAAAAATACCTTTCCGGTTATAAAGGCAGTGTGGTGATCGTATCGCACGACCAGTTCTTCCTCAATAAAATGGTGAACAAAATCGTAGAACTGTATCAACAACAGCTACATATCTATACCGGAGATTATGCTTATTACCAAAAAGAAAAGGAACTGCGCATAGAAATGCAACAGCGAGCCTATGAAAACCAACAGGAATATATCAAACAACAGGAGCGTTTTATAGAGCGTTTCAGGGCCAAGGCTACCAAAGCTGCCCAGGCGCAGTCTGCCATGAAACGGCTGGATAAGATTGACCGTATTGAGCAGGTAGAAATGGAAAGGCCTAATTTGCGGATCAATTTTCAGATTGATAAACAGCCTGGAAAGATCCTGGTTACCTTAAAAAATATATCTAAAGCGTTCGGGGACAGGATTATTGTCAAAAACGCCGCCGCGGAAATTGACAGAGGCGATAAGATTGCCCTTATTGGTGCCAATGGCAAGGGTAAGTCAACCCTGCTCAGGATGATCGCAGACACCGAACCTTTTGAGGGAGAACGCATCTGGGGCCATAATGTAGAAGAAAGCTTCTATGCCCAGCACCAGCTGGAAAGCCTGAATCTCGAAAATACGATCATTGAAGAGATGCAGCTGTGCGGAAGCGGTAAAACGGAGCTTGAACTGCGCAGCTTATTGGGAGGTTTTATGTTTGGCGGAGATGATATTGACAAAAAGATTAAAATTTTAAGCGGGGGCGAAAAGGCCAGGGTCGCCCTGGCCAAGGTCATTGCGAGCAAATCCAACTTCCTGATGCTGGATGAGCCGACCAACCACCTGGATATGCATTCAGTGGACTTGTTAGCCAGCGCCCTGAATAAATATGAAGGCAGCCTGATATTTGTCAGCCATGACCGTTATTTTATCAGCAAGACAGCCAATAAGATCTGGGAAATAGACGGGTATGAAATCAAAGAGTTCAAAGGGACCTATTCGGAATATATGGAATGGAAGGCCCTGATGGCCGAACGGCAAAAACAGCTGGAAAAACAATCTGCCCATAACGAGGCCGCACCGGAAGCAAAACAGGTGGCCTCATCCGCAAATAAAGGAAAGGAAAAGACAAATCCGGAGCCTCCCGCTCTTGACAGAGAGCAGAAAAAATCGTTGCAGCGATGCCAGCGGCAAATGGAAAAAGCAGAACAGCTGATCGACAGCCTTAAATCCCGGCAAAAGGCCATTGAGCTGGAAATGGCCGACCCGCAAACGTATGCCCAGGCAGATAAGTTCACGCAACTGGAACAGGCCTACAGCGAAAATAAAGCGCAGCTGTCGCAGGCCGAAAAAGACTATGAATCGCTTTTTGAACAGGTAATGGCGCTGGAAGCAGGCTTATAATCTAAGCCGGTGCACAGGCGGGCAAGGCCACGGAGGCCGGTCCCGCCATTCACCGTTCTAAAACGATGTTTAAACGATTATTTTGGTAATTGCCGTAAAATTTAAGGGTTAAAAGGCCTGGCTGGCTTATCTTTGCACACAAATTTTTGATATGGTATATGGCATTATTGCAGCAGGGGAGGGTTCCAGATTAAAAGCAGACGGTTACCATGGCTTTAAGCCGATGGTAAACATCGCCGGGGAGGCCTTAATCCAGCGCCTGATCCGTATTTTTCAGACAAATGACGCTTCTGCCATTTATATCATCTTAAATAAAGCGCAAAAAGAGGTTGGACGCTTTATTGAAGACCTGCCAAATAAACCTGGCACGCCCATAAAGATTCTTTACAAAGATACTCCGAGTTCTTTTCATAGCTTTTATGCGCTGCTGGACATCATAGCGCCGGGGGACAGGCAGCAGGTCTGCATTTCCACGATAGACCCTGTATTCAGGGAAGATATTTTTAAAGGCTATATTGAAGCGTTTATCCGGGACAGGGAATTGGATGGCCTGATGGCCGTTACGTCTTTTGTTGAGGATGACAAGCCCTTACATGTTTACACGGATAGCCAGTTAAGGATTACAAAATTTGCGAGTCAGCCCCTACAGGGACAGCCATGGATCTCCGGCGGCATCTACCTGCTGAGAAACAAAGCCCTCCAGGTAGCTGAACCTGCCATGCAGGCAGGCGTCAGCAAAATGCGCAATTATCAACAGGCGGTTTTGGATGCAGGCTTATATCTGAAGGCCTATGATTTAGGCAGGATCATTGATATTGATCATACCAGTGATATCCCTTTGGCGGAAGCCCTGTTGTCAGCCGTGCCATTAACACACAGATAAAGGACCTGGGATAAAATAGAAAATCAGATTATAAAGACACTTACTTAAGATACATGCAGGTAATCGGTATAAAAAGGGCAGTTAAGCACTCACCCAACCATATTAACAACGATGCGACTATTTTTCAAATGGTGGCTGAGCTACTTAAAGAAAGAGGTGCATCGCTGAAAGCCTTTCACGAACATGAATTTTTAAAGGCACCGCATGTATCAGGAGCTTTTGAAGATGTCCGCCTGATCTTTTCCATGTCCCGGAACCCGGAAGTACTTTCCCGTTTAAAATGTATTGAGCAGGAATATGGTGCCGGACTAACAGTGCTCAACAGCCCCACAGGTATTGAACACTGCTTCAGGTCCAATATTACCAGGATCCTGCTGGATAACGATATTGCGACGGCTCCCAGTATTATCATTCCTACGGATGGTTACTGCCCGGAGGATTTGCATAAGCTGGACCAGGGACACGGCTTATGGCTGAAGCGGGGTGATTTTCACGCGATCATTAAAGAAGACGTCGTTTTTGCCAAAAACCCGAAAGAAGCAACTTTGCTACTGGCAGCTTTTAGGGCAAGAAATATTACAGAAGTGGTCGCTTCCAGCCACCTGGCCGGCGATCTGATCAAATTTTACGGTGTGAGCGGTACTGAATTTTTCCACTGGTTGTACCCTTATGATAAAGGCCATTATAAATACAAAGAATTTCAGGCGATTAATGGTGAAACCAGGTATTTTAAATTTGATCAGGCGGCGCTCCACAGGCTTGCAGACAGGGCAGCTGTGGCAGCCGGAGTTCCCATCTATGGGGGCGATGCGGTCATAGACGCTGATGGGCATATAGCCATTATTGACTTTAATGACTGGCCCAGCTTTGCTCCCTGCAGGAAGCAGGCGGCGGAGGCCATCTGCCAGCGGTTGGTCCAGGCGATGGGACAGGTGGCAAAAGGTCAGCCCGAAAATGCCGTTCAGAAAGCAGCCCAAAACGGCTCACCCGGCAAAGCAGAAAGGACCCCATCCATTGTTGCGATGAAAGAAGGTGCGCCCGGAAGCATTGGACAGCCACACCCGGAGCCGGCGCCTTTTAAAAATCCCGCTGATAAATAAAAATTGATAAATAAGCAGACATTTAGACACCCTACCTTGCAAGAAGCCATGAGTAATCAAGTAGAACAGCAATTTAAAATCGACGAACAGGAAAAAGCGGAAGCCGCCGCCAGTGAATTTGCGGCTTCCCTAAAAAGCCGGGACACGGAGGAAAAGATTGACATCTGGTTTTACCGTCCGATCGGACTGCGTATTGCCCGGGTCTGTGCCAAACTTAATATTACCCCCAACACCGTTACCATCACCAGTATTTATATTGGCGTTGTCGCCGGCATTTTATTTTACTGGAATAATATCTGGATCAATGTCCTGGGGATGCTGCTACTGGTCTTTGCCAACGCTTTGGACAGTGCTGATGGCCAGCTGGCCCGGCTAACAAATAATAAAAGCAGGTTTGGCCGGATACTGGACGGAATTGCCGGCGATTTCTGGTTCGGGGCCATCGCCATCGCCTTATCGCTCAGATTAATGCATGAAGGCTGGTCCCCGCTGGTCTGGATCCTGGCGGTCGTGTCCGGTTTATCTCATGTGATTCAATCAGCCATGGCAGATTACTATCGCAATTTATATTTATATTTTTTGAAAGGGGACAGCGGCAGTGAATTTGACAACAGTAAAGAAGTGGAAAAACAAATCAATGATTTCACGGGTATCCGGCGCTTTGCCATGAAGACCTATCATAACTACACTAAAATCCAGGAAAGCGTTTCTCCCTGGCTGCAGAAATTCTTACATAAATTAAGGACAGAACCCGACTTTATGACACCTGAGTTAAGGGCTGGCTTTTTAATGGCGAACCGCCCGCTGATGAAATATACCAATATCATCCAATTCAATACACGGGTCATATTTTTGTTTATCTGGCTGTTTATAGGGCAACCCTGGTTATATTTTCTTTTTGATATCTTTATCCTGAATCCGATCATGATTTATTTAATCAACCGGCAGGAAAGCTATTGCAAAAAGATACTGAAAGGCACGTCTCAACATTAAAAAAAAATACCAGACCATAAGTTATCAGAATATATCCATGTTAAATACAGAGAAGATACAGGCTTTATTATTTGATTTTGGCGGCACCATTGACACGGATGGTCAGCACTGGGTGCATATTCTCTACCCGTTATGGGAAGAGCGGCATCCCGGACTGGACGGGTCGCTTTACCGGCAGGCCTTTGCCCATGGGGAACGCACCTTAGCGACTCAGAAAATCATTCATAAAGACGATAACTTTCTGGACCTGCTGGAAAAAAAGCTGGCTATCCAGGCAGCCTTTTTGAAACAGCAGGGGCTTCCCTGCACCATTATGGATCAAAAATCAATTGCGGATGACGCTTATCAGCAGGCACTGGACAACTGCCGCGAACAGGCAGGGATCTTAAAAATGCTGGGGCAAAAATACAGGCTCGCCATGGTTTCCAATTTTTATGGCAATCTGCAAACTGTACTGAAGGATTTTGGCATTTTATCATTTTTTGAATCCATTACCGAATCCGCCGTTGTGGGTGTTAAAAAACCGGATCCCCGGATTTGGCAATTTGGAGCGGACAGCCTGGGGCTTTCTTGTGAAAACGCTGCGGCGATCGGTGATTCTCTCACCAAGGACATGACTGCTGCCACATCCATAGGTTGTCAGGGAATATGGATTAAGGGAAAGGGCTGGGAAGATGCACTGGGAAGCATGGATCCTTCTCTGGAAAATCAGGACGGTCAAAGCGCCCGGCAATTCCCATGGACAGCCATAAACAGCTTAAGGCAATTACCGGAAATACTGTCAGCTGATTCAAAAACGACTACCTACGGATCCTGAGGCGGACGAGGGAGTTTTACAGGATAAACAAATACGAAAAAGTATAATTAATTATAGCTGGCAACCAAAATAGCAATATTTACATTTTTAATTAGTGATGGCAAAGAAGATAATACAGCTCAATGAAAAGAAAAAGGTCTCGGTGATGCAATTTCTTAAATCAGAATTGTCCTCCTTGAGCTCTACCATCGTAGATTTGGGCGTTTTTACACTCTGCACGGTGGTATTCCATTTAAATATCATCACCTCTACCAGTGCAGGCGTGATCTGCGGCGGCGTCATCAATTTTTTAATGAACCGTAATTTTGCCTTTAAGAGTTTTGAACAAAAGAAAAGTCACCAGGTAGCCCGCTTTTTAGTTGTCTGGGTGGGTTCATTACTACTCAATACTTATGGCACCTATGCTTTTGTAGAAAAACTGGGATTCAATAAATTTGTGGCCAGGTTAGGCACCGGACTGTTGGTCCGTTTTGCCTGGAACTTCCCGCTGTTAAAGTATTTTGTGTTTAAAAAATAGGAGGGAACACCTGATTAAACACTGACTGCATGAATCAACAGCGCCTACAAGCGTGAAAATCACTGCACCTGATTTGCGCATTCACTGATAGCAACTGTTACTTGCCAGACTCCGCTGTACGCTGCTTTTTCTTCGGGAAGCCGGAAACAAATATTTTGTCCCACAGCGCACTGCTCACCCCAAAACCTTTATGCTCATCCTGGTAATGATGCAACATATGGTGCTGTTTGATCCGCTTCATTAAGGGTGACTTAAAATTATGATGGTGCATTGCATAATGCATCATGTCATAGGCCAGGTACCCTGTCAGGAAGGCTGCAAAGAAACTACTGAGAGCTCCGGCGTTGGGTAATATCAAATAGAAGATAAAATAAAAAAGAAGTGCCAGCGGTATACTTACCGATGGAGGCATGACCAGTCTTTTTTTATCCCGGGGATAATCATGGTGCACCCCGTGAAAAATAAAATGAATCCTTTTTCCCCAGGAGGAACTGGGATGAAAATGAAAAATAAACCGGTGCAGGACGTACTCCGTGAGCGTCCAGATAAATAAACCAAGGATGAAATATCCCAAAAAATACAGGAAACTGACATGGTAGACACCAAGGGCTCTGTATATAAAAATGGCTATTGCCGGTATAAATATGAATAACGGAACTGTAAAGTGGACCTTGGACAAGCTTTCCAGCAGGTTACTTTTAAACATCCTTGTTGACTCCGTGGAGTTGGATACGAAATTCTTTGCCATAACACTTAAGTTTAATTCGCTGTTACAAATTTAATCAATTTTCTGCTAGCCCGCCTTGTCATGGCCTTCATCAGGGTCTTTTTTAACGTCGGTCAGTCGCTCTACCTGCTCTTTACCGCTAGTTAAGTCCCTGCCTCTGAGTTCTACATAATCTACATGCGGGTTCCAGAAACTGCCGCCGTTTATATAGATAAAGATACTGCCCAGTACGGTTAACTTGTCATTTATCTTTCCATATACCCGCCATTTACCATCCTTGGTCTGCAGTAAGTACATATGGTACTTTTTATAGGATACAAACCAGAATTCATATTTCCCGTCCCCTCTTTGCTTGATATTCAACCCATAGGCAAAATGCCGCTGAATAAAGTTCAGGTCTTTTTTCTCCCCGTCGGGGGAGTCCCCGTACCTTAGCCAGTACGTCTTAAGCGGAATTTTAGTATTTACCCTGCCGTTGCCATCCACATTCAGGTCACAGGCAATCGTATTGGTATTGGGAGTCCTTTGCAAAAAAAACATCCGGTTTGCAGTGGCTGGCGGAATGGGATAAACCATTCCCTCTCTGGTAATAGAGGCTTGCGCCTTTGCACCAACCGGCACTTGCAATAAGCTTACATACATCGCTATGAGACCTAAAACCATAATCCGACAACCGAAGGTTGTTTTTTTAAAAGCGGTCCATTTATCCGGCCTTTTCTGCTCGATTATCTTTTTTCTGATCTTTCCGGCATCCGCCGCGCTGTTTCCATTTTTGCCTGCGCGCTCCAAATCAGCAGGCAAACGATTCGCTCCTCGCATTACTTTTTATATTATACTATTAAAAGTCAAATTTGATCCGGAACCTGATACCCCATTTAGCGATATCACTATGTTCCAGGTAAGTAAACCGGCGGACATAATCCACCCTTAAAATCTTAAATATATTGGTGATCCCAAATCCGGCCTCAAAATAAGGGTCATTGTTCAAAGCAAAAGTACTCATCATCCCGTCTGTATATGGGAATCGCATTTGATCCGGGTTCACCATCGGGTTATTTTCATCCCTTAATCCGCCAAATAGTGCCTTTCCTTCAATCACCTCGCGCCATTTCAGGTGTTTAAGTAACGGTATTTTATTGAAAAAGAACCCGTTAAAATAATGATCTGCCATCACAGAAACATAATGGTCACTGGCAAATTCCATGAAATTCATTAAGTTGTAGGAATTCAGCTGGTAGGCATAAGTCTGGTTGGCCCTTGGCAGTGATAGCAGGGGATAGGGCACTTTACCCGAGATATAGCCACCATCTACGGTTACATCTGTAAACCCAAGCTGCGACAAATAAAACCTTTTAAAGATATTTGCCTGGAAATTATTGTAATTATACTCCCCGCCGAATAAGCCTTTCACACCAGCGGTATACCTGAGTTGAAAAATCGGGTATTTGTTGATCAGCGGGACACGGTAAAGCTTGGTCTGGTAATACACTTCTCCCGGTGCGTAACGCAGCGTTACGCCCACTTCTCCGGTCGTAACATGATCCACCGCTTTTAACAGCCCTGGCTGGCCACCGTTATAATTAAAATCCAGGGTGCCTGCCGGCGTCTGTTTCCAGTAACGGGCATTAAACTCATAGGAGAAATGGTTCTCGAATTCTCTTTTATAATTGATATTAAAATAATCGTTGTAAAGCCATTTGTCATTATTGCCTCTTTTGAAGGACAGGAAAAAATTGTCTTCCTGAACAAATTGTAATTCCTGGCCCGGAATCTTCGTATCGTGCTGATAACTGACGCTTATATAGTTCTGCGGAAACTTATAAATGGATTTGTCGTTCAGTGAATAGGTCGCGCTTCCAAAATACTTGAATTTCTGGTCTTTAAAACCATAGGCCCCGTATCCTTCAAAGAATAACCGGTCACTTAACCGGGTGGTTGTCCGGCCACCGGCCCTTAGGCGAAAACCTTCCACCGGATTAAAGCTGTAAAAAGTATTGGCAGGACCTATTTCCGCCGGCCCGACCTGTTTATATCCGGCAAATATGAAGGTGATCCAGTCCATTGTCCTTTTAAAGGACTTCATATTCTTTAAGGAATCAATGTTCATATAAGTTTTAGACTCGGCCGTCGTCAGTGTATCTGTACGGTGGAGGGCCCAGAAACTTGCATTTCTGGCATCAGCGGAGTCCTTTTGTTCCACCTGTGGCCCATTGAATATGGAATCTGCCAGCGGTTGATCAATTTTAAAATCTGAAAACGCAATGACCCTTTCCCCATAGAGGCCCATCCCTTTTTTGGACAGTCCGAAATCAGCCATCATATCGCTTTTGGTCAATAGATACCTGCCATTATCTGTTTTTACAAAATCAAGGGAGATACTCATGGACCTGAGGAAATTGACATTGATGCCAATGGGAGAGAAGAGTCTGGCCCTTTGCACGGCATAATGCCCGTCCAGGGTGATATCCAGATTCCCCCTGAATAGCATATCCTGGGGATTTCTCGGAGAAAAGGCCAGGTGTACGATTTTAATACCATCACGCTCCACAGTGTCGCGGATATAAAATTTATAAAAAGTCGGTGCTGATCCTGCAATCGGGCTTAAAAACTGATTGGATAGCAACGTAATATTATTATCATATATATCAATAGCCGCATAAAGGCTTCCCAGGTACTTAGTGACACCTTTTGTATCGATGAATTCTCCAAAATCGACCTTTCTGGAACCGGTAATCACCTTTTTTTCATCCTTGGGATGACTGCGGTAATAATTATTGGAACTGGTTTCTTCCAGGTAGATCGGCAAGAGGCTTTTGCCTTTCACCTTGGTTGTATCAACATTGTTCAATAAAAACTGATACTTTTTCAAGGCTTTTTTACTCTTGAGCTTTTCAGAGAAATTGCTGACGGAAACCGTCATTTTCTCATATTGTTTGTAACTGGAGGTATTAAAGGCATTCATGCGGTTTTCATCCTTGTGTTCGATTACCTTTCTGATAAGGGCGACCGCCGGGTTATCCCGGTTACGGTACCTTTCTTTCTGATTTTTAACCACTACATCTGCCAAAGCATGCCCGCTTTCTTCCAGCTGCATGTCAATGGTCTGTTCGGGCACGTCAAAATTGACATCCACAGATCCCGTCTTATAGCCGACATAAATAAATTTCAGATGATTATCCTTGACAAACCGCCTAGAGGCAAACAAAGTATAGTGGCCAGCAGAGTCGGTCATTACACCGGCAGATCCGCTGAAAAAAACGCTCACATTGGCAATTGGCGCACCGCTGGTGGCATCGGTCACCACACCCTTAAGCACAACGGATCCAGATGGGTCCTGCGCCCGGAGTCCGCCTATAGATACAAGCAGACATACAATCGCCAGCAGTATACTTCGTATTTTGATCTTAAAAGACATTTGTTTTTTTGCTTCTAACATTGTCGTGGCAGTTCTGAACGCTGAGGCCATTTTTCATGAGCTAAACGCAGGCCTGTCACCATGAGTAAATATTTTTTCAAAAACCCCATCTGTCTTTAGCCTTTCAGCAATTTTCAGATACAGGCTTTCAACCTATTATCCCTCTGAATCCCTGTTTTCCTTACCCACAAGATCCGGTATTTACATCACTGCTTTTTTGACAGCCAAGGCCTAATACCTTTTCTTCTTATTAAAAACTGATCAAATGCCCTTAAATCATTTTGTCCGAGTTATTCTGTTTTTAATTTGACATACGATAAGTTTTAATAAAAGCCTTATGCAACGCCCGTTAAAAACCAATCAAAAGCGACCCGAACTACGAACAGTTATAGCGCTCTTTAAAAGCGGGTTAAACGATAACCGAACTGCTGATAATGCTCAAAACTTCTCATGCCGTTATTTTGGGTTTAACAAGGTGATCCGCCATCTTTTTTTTCAGTCAAAGGCTCCATTCCCCAGACTGCACAGATGGCGGATGATCCAACTGTTTTTAAAACATTTTTATAATTACATATAAGGTGACTTCCGTCTCCTATATCTATATAACACCTTGTTTAAACGAATTGTATTTGATTAAATACAATTACGCTTCATCTTCTTCATAATAATCCAGACCCAGATGCGTGATTAATTCTTCACCCATCAGATAACGTAAGGTATTCTGCAATTTGATCAATTGTTTGAAGATGTCATTTTCCGGACGGAGACCTTCTTTTGTCTGTGGGGATTTCAGGTAGAAGGATAACCATTCCTGAATGCCTTTCATTCCTGCACGTTTTGCCAGATCAGCAAACAGTGCCAGGTCCAGGGCTACCGGGGCAGCCAGGATGGAATCACGGCAAAGGAAATTGATTTTTATTTGCATCGGGTAACCCAGCCAGCCAAAAATGTCGATATTATCCCAGCTTTCTTTGTTATCACCGTGCGGAGGATAGTAATTGATACGGATCTTATGGTACAGGTCACCATAAAGTTCAGGATGCAGGTCAGGGCGCAGGATATCTTCCAGCACACCTAGTTTGGACACTTCCTTGGTTTTGAAATTCTCGGGTTTATCCAGCACCAGGCCATCCCTGTTGCCAAGGATATTCGTGGAGAACCAACCCCTTACGCCCAAAGAGCGCGCTTCCAGCCCGGGGGCCAGGATGGTCTTCATCAAAGTCTGACCGGTTTTAAAGTCTTTACCGGCAATAGGCGTGTTGGTGTCTTTGGACAACTGTACCAATGCACGGGTATCTACGGTCAGGTTAGGTGCACCGTTTACATAAGGAATACCCTGTACCAACGCGGCATAGGCGTAAATCATACTTGGGGCGATCCTGTCATCATTCGCTTTCAATGCCGCTTCGAATGCTTCTACGGTTTCATGTACTTCAGAAGCCTCAAAGTATTTTTCGGTAGATCCGCACCACAGCACGACAACACGGTCCAGCCCATGTTTTTCTTTGAAATCCTGGATATCTTTAATAGTCTGTTGTGCCAGGTCCCATTTTGATTCAGCGGTTTTAACATGATGCCCGTCCAGGTTTTCTACATAACTTTTATCAAAAACGGCCTTCATCGGAACGATCTGCTCCAGCTCGTCTTTAATCGCGTCGAGCAGGTGCTGATCCAATACTTTGGCAACACTTGCAGCCTGATATACATTATCCTCATAAACATCCCAGCCACCAAATACGATATCCTCGAGTTTAGCCACCGGAACAAAATCCTTTATTTTCGGGTAATTATTGTCAGTTCTTTTTCCAATACGGATATGGCCAGTCTGTGTAAGGGAACCAACTGGCTCGGCGAGACCTCTTCTGCTGGCAATTACACCAGCGATTAATGTAGTGGCCACAGCCCCTAAACCAGGAATGAGTATTCCCAACTTACCCTCAGCGGGTTGAACTTTTTGTTTCATTGAGTACTATTTTATGTGTTATATTAGTAAAATTACCTAACCTATGCTTACCAGGTCCTCATCTAAATAAAGTTCGCTGCAAAATTAAACAATTGTTTAAAACAAACAAATGTTTAAATTAGACTTTTTGTAAACTTTAAGACATTGTTTAAACAATGATCTCCTTATTGCAAAAAAATCCAAGCTGTCCTTTATTTAGACCAGTTTCTGGCCTGATTCCAGGCAATGGTTTCACCAATGCCTTTTTCCAACGGATACTGCGGCTGATACCCCAGCACCGCATTTGCCTTTTGAATATTACAGGCCCAACTGCCTGTAAGCTCCTTTAATTTATCCTTATTCAGGATAGAGGTCCGGGAAGGCATTAATTTTTCCAGTATGCCCAGCACGCCCGATACCAGACCTACCGGAACATGCAGCCGAAGCGTACGTCGATTCAAATCCTTTTTAACCTGGCCGGCAAAATCGTACCTGCCATAGTTAACACCGTCACTCAGTATAAATGTCTGCCGGTTGGCCTTACTTTCAAGTGCCAGTAATACAGCCCGGCAAAGATCTTTGACATAAATAAAGCTAAGCTGCTGGGCCTTCCGTCCCAAATAAAGTTCCCAGCCTTTGCGCACCATATCAATAATGATCTTCATGTCTTTATCCCTGGGGCCGTATACCGCAGTAGGGCGAAGCGTGATCAGTGGTAATTCAGGATACTGTTCCAGATATTGTTCCGCCTGCAATTTGCTTTTGCCATATAAAGTAACTGGCCGGGGAGTATCCTGTTCGCAAAGCGCTTTTCCGGAGGTGGTCGGCCCCATGACAGCCATTGAGCTGACAAATACAAATTTTTCAACCGGCCGCTTGGCGGCCAGCGCAGCGCGGGCCAGTGTAACGGTGACCGTTGCATTGGCATTTGTATAATCTTCGGCTGTCTTGCCTTTGGTCAGACCCGCCACATGTGCAATATGGGTAATGCCGTATTGGTCCAACAGTGCGGCCACACTATTGACATTTCTATAATCAGGATAAACTAAATGAATATTCAGCCCTTCCAGATTGGTTACATCACTTGATTTACGCACCGCCGCATAAACCTCAAAACCATTGTCCAGGGCCATTTCTGCGAGATGCGAGCCTACAAAACCATTCGCTCCTGTGATCAATAGCTTCTTATCTGTCATATTTTCTTTTCGTATATTCTATACCTTTTATAAGGTACGCCACCGATATCCCGGATGGCTTTATTCATCAGGATATTATCTTCCAGTACCCAGGAGGCTTCCACTTCCCGGAAACGTTTTTTTCTGACCACTTCATCAATGATAGCGGTATAAAATGCCATTTCCACCCCGATTTTCCGGTAGCCCTCAATGACGCCCAGCATAATGATACGCAGGCTTTTCACTTTGTTTTTTCCCGCCAGTAACTTAAATATACCCGAAGGGAACAGGCGGCCTCTTTTAATCTTTTTTAATACTTCATTAATATTGGGCAGGGCCAGGGCAAAACCGACAATCTCACCTTGGTGCTCTGCTACAATACAAAAGTCCGGATCAAGGATCATTTTAAGATCCTTGGCCGTATAATTAAATTCTTTATCTGTCATCGGATAAAAACCAAGATTTTTATCCCATGCAGAATTATATACTTTCTTAATTTTATCCGCTTCATTTTTAAAATCCTTCATATTGATCTTGCGGATATTAATATTTCTGTTGTCCAGTTTTGTTTGTGTCAGCTCATGGAGCCTTCTGACGCGTTTGTCATTGTAATTATCTACCTGGTAAAGATAGGCCAGGATATCGGTCTGTTTACCGTAACCATGCGCCTCTACCAGTGCCGGGTAATAGGCGGCATTGTGTGTCATCATTACCATCGGCGGCGTAGAAAAGCCATCCACCAGCATACCACAGGTTTCATTGGTGGAGGGATTCATAGGCCCCACAATATGATCTGTAACGCCTTTTTCCCGTAACCATTTTTCGACTGCATCCAATAAAAGGTCGGCCACCTGCTGGTCATTTATGCAATCAAAAAAGCCGAAAAAACCGTCATTTACTTTATTGAAACGATTGTGGTTGTCATTAAGGATACCGGCAATCCTGCCGACAATTTTATCCCCATCATAGCAAAGAAAAAGCTGCACCTGGCCATTTTCATGAAAAGGATGCTTGGAAGGGCTTAATAAGTCTTTCTGGGCAATAAATAATTCCGGTACATAAGTCGGATCATTTTTATATAATTCATGCGGAAAATCTACAAAAGCCTTCAACTCCTTTTTGGAAGTGACAAGTACAATTTTTTTCATTTTTTTGATTGGGTTAATATATGCTGGAATAGCGTTTTTCCGGTCAGACTATTTTTTTTGAGACTTTCATTCCTTCCACCCGGTTTAGCTCCACACCAATCTCTTTTGCAATATTTGTTATTTTTTCAACGGCCTGCTTGATCTGGTCAAAGGTATGTGTTGCCATTAGAGAAAAGCGGATCAGCGATTCTTCCGAAGGCACCGCAGGGGCAACGACCGGATTGACAAAAACACCTTGTTCCAGAAGTTTTTTCGTGAGCAGGAATGTTTTATCGGAATCTCTGATATATATAGGCAAAATCGGACTCTGGGTGCGTCCCAGGTTAAATCCGGCTTCCAATAATAATTTCTGCGCATAATTTGTATTGGCCCATAGCCGTTGCATATGCTCAGGTTCTGTTTCAATAATATCCAGGGCGGCCATTACACTGGCTGCCGAAGAAGGTGTCATTGAAGCGCTGAAGAGCAGGGAGCGGGCGCGGTGTTTGAGATAATCAATCGTCGCCGCGTCACTGGCGACAAAGCCACCTAAAGATGCCAGAGATTTACTGAAGGTTCCCATAATCAGGTCCACCTCACTGGTCAGACCAAAATGGGAGGCAGTACCGGCGCCTCGATGCCCGATAACGCCCAGGCTATGGGCATCATCTACATATATGTTCACACCATATTTATCGGAAAGTTTGACGATTTCCGGCAGGTTCACGATATCGCCTTCCATGGAAAAGATACCGTCTACTGCTATTACCTTTAAAGAATCTTCGGGTAGTATCCTTAGTTTTTGCTCCAGGTCATCCATGTCATTGTGGCGGTATTTAAGCACCTTGGAAAAGGAGAGCCTCGCTCCGTCAATAATAGAGGCGTGGTCATATTCATCGAGCAGTAAATAATCATTACGGCCGCCAATGGCAGATAATACGCCCAGGTTAACCTGGAACCCGGTGGAAAATAATAAGGCATCTTCTTTGCCGACAAAGGCCGCGAGCCTTTTTTCCAATTCGATATGTATGTCAAGGGTGCCATTTAAAAACCGGGATCCGGCGCAGCCTGAACCATACTTTTCTACCGCCTTTTGAGCGGCTTCCTTGATCCTCGGGTGGTTGGTTAGCCCCAGATAGGAATTAGATCCAAACATAAGAACAGGCTTGCCTTCAATATAAACAATCGTATCCTGCCCAGATTCAATGGATCTGAAATAAGGGTAAAGTCCCTTGTCTTTAATAATTGCAGCGTCTTTAAACTCCGCGATTTTTGATTTTAATTTTTTCTGCATCCGTGACCAATCTTATTAATAATAATTCCGGTTGTTGAACAATTTGAATAGAACGTTACCTGTTAAAAACAAAAGTATGGCATATGAAATGCCTTTATGTGATACACGAAGTCTGCTTCAAAATTAACATTTCCCCACGTATCCTCCCTGCTTATTTAAACTAAACTATATATCCATTTTCGTTATATTGAATAAAAAGATAACATTCAAATAATGCGTAAAAATAAAAAGTATTCTTTAAAGTTATCCAATAGTTTATAATTTTCGTCGCTGTTTTTTAACTGCTTACCGAAAACGGACAGGACTGCAGTGCCAGGAAGCGCACTATAAGGCACTTACAGCAGCATTACTATCAACCGTTAGCAACAAACAGCTTTTCAAAGATCAGTATATATGATTAATACTAATACGCGCTAAATAGGCGCAAAGGTAGTGATAAATGTTATACCATTGATCAAAAGTTATGAACGGCTGTCAATAAATTAAATAAGATTATTTTATTGATAGTCAAAGCAGTACAGCCGCTACTTTTAATACATCCATAAAATTTACGGTCCTCCAATACATTTATGGCTCTGTTGCGGCAATTCGCTTGAGAAAACAGTTGCTGTCTATTTAAACTGCCCTGCCACCTGGGCAATCTTTTCTTTACAATTAAACAGGTCCAGCAAGCGGTAGATCACTTCCTGTACAATGGAATCCGGACAGCTCGCACCACTGGTAATTAAAATTTTTGCAGGTCTGTTTTCACCGATAAAATCACGTACCCTCGTGATTTCTTTGGTGCGCCAGTCACAAGTCTCTATTTCCCGGGCAGATAGTATCCGGGAAGCATGGTTAATAAAATAAGTGGGCAATTTTTCCGAACAGAGTTCCACCAAATGTGAGGTGTTACTGCTGTTATAACCGCCGACGACGATGGCAAAATCCGCATCTGTCTGCAGCATCCCGCTGACAGCCGATTGGTTATCATTGGTTGCATAACACAGCGTATCCCTGGTATCGGCAAAATGCAGGGCCAGATTACTGTCATCCAGCTGGTAATGCTCCTTGATCGTTTTTTTAAGAAAATCAGAGATCGCCTGCGTTTCACTGGCTAACTGGGTTGTCTGGTTAACGACACCCAGGCTTTTTAAATCCTTTTCCACGTCAAAACCGGCCGAGTATTTCCCTTTGAACAACTCATAAAACATGGCACCCGGCCTTTGCCCACGGATAAATTCGGCCAACAGGGCCGCTTCCTGCATATCATTGACAATTACTGTGGGCGTCCTGGCGGACGCATGGGAAAAGGTCGCCCTGGTTTCTTCATGGCGTGGCTTTCCATGCACCACAATACTGTAACCTTTTCTGGCAATCTGTTCACTGCGGTTCCACACCTTCTCTACAAAAGGGCAGGTGGTATTGTATTTTTCTGTCTGGATGCCCTTGCTGCGCAGTAGTTCTTCCACTTCCAGCGTCGTTCCAAAAGCCGGGATCACCACGATATCATCTGAAGAGATCTCATCAAAAGAAATCAGCTGCCTGCCATAGGTATCCTGCAGGAATTTCACGCCGCGTTGTGCCAGATCTGCATTTACCTGGGGATTATGGATCATTTCACTCAGCAGGTAAATTTGCCGGTCCGGGTTAGCCTCAATGATATTAAAAGCAATCTCAATGGCATTTTCCACCCCGTAGCAGAACCCGAAGTGCCTGGCTAAAAATATCTGAACCGTCCCGAAATCCAGCAAGGTCGGGCTAAAATCTTTTTTGAGCTTGTCCTGTAGTCTTCTGTTACTCTTAATGGCACTGATCAGATCGCTTCGGTATATATTAGGTACATTAAACTGCTTCATTCTTTAAATTTCTGTTCTTGGAGGAAATTTTCACCCTTATTAATAAACATACTGATTTCCAGCCGTGATGATCATTATTAGGTTTATGGCCGGTACATTTTTATATGCTCGATACCTGCCTCCAGATAGACCTCGCTTACCTTATTAAAACCCAAAGATCCGTAAAACCCTTCTAAATACCGCTGGGCACTGATCTTTATAGGGCCTTTCCCATAGGACAGCTCTAGTTGTTTGATAGCGCTTTTCATCATTACAAGGCCCAATCCGCGGCGCCGGTAACTGGCAGCTACCGCCACGCGGCCGATGGACATTTCCGGATAGGAAAGCCCCGGCGGTAAAAGCCGGGCGTATCCTGCCAGAATATCTCCATCATAAAGGCTCAGATGGAGGCTCTCCTGGTCTTTGTCGTCCAGGTCCAGGTCATCACAGCGCTGTTCCACATAAAATACCTGATTACGCAACTGAAGTATCCTATAGAGCTCTATAAGGGACAATTCTTCAAATTTTTTACTTTTAATGGTATAATCCATGGGCCAAAATTAAACCAAACTTTTATTTATTCAGGCAATGTGCCTTTATTTATACGGCGGGGATTAACGCCTACGGCAGATAACAAGGAGGTTATATCCCTGAACCGACTTTCAATAACCAGCAGAGGCGGCCTTCTCTTGCAGATTAACCATTGTATTGAAAAAAAATGGCTCCAATAAAAGCGGCCGGCTATTATTAAAATGCCGGCACTTCATTGGAATTTACAGTGAAACTTCATCAAAACTTTCACTAAAACCTTTATTGATATAACTAAACAAAATCTGCTAAGCCATGGCCGGGTCAGTTAAGCTCTGCTGCCCGGTTTCCACATGGCCAGCATATATCTGCCGGAAAGTATCTATACCCGGAACTTTTATGGTGATATCGTACCAGCCGGCACTCCCGCTTAAACCTGCCTTGATTTCCTTTTTACCAGGCGGCAGGATTATACTTAAACCGGGTTTGCCATATTTATTATCCTTGACCTTTAAAGTATATTGGTTTGAAGGGTGGTCGTTATGGCAACTGAGAATAATGTTCCCGGTCGGTTTGCCTGTCAGGCGTTTTTTTTCATAAAGCAGTTCAATTTGAATCGGCGGATCAGCAAGTCCGCCTTCAAAATACCGGTAGAATCCGTTTGGCGCATTCACCGCTAAACGGTAACCGTTACCTGAAAAGGATTTTACGGGAAAATCATAACTGAGTCTGTCACCGGGTTTGCAGGCAAAAAACCAGTTTTTCCCCGGCTCTTCCTTTTTAAACGCAAGTGGTGTACTGACCCTAAAAGGAGACCCTACAGCTTTTTCCCCGAAAAAATTCCTGGCCGCCTCAAACCGTAGTTCAAAACTGTTTTTATTGCTATCGAATCTGCCGTGGACATAGAGTTCGTATGGCAAAGAAAGGGCGCATTTAGTTCCGGGCTCCTGTCTGGGAAGAAAGTCACAATCCAAAGGCGCTACGCCTGCCATAGCGATCTGCCGATCCGTTAACCGCCTGAAATTTGCCGGTATTTGTTTAAATTTTGCACTATAAATCCTTTCCAGAATAAGATTCTTTTTAAGGAAAGGCAGCTGTTCTTTTTTATTTTCAAAAGGGCTGAATGCAGAAGTCAGGTTTCCGCTAATAGCCCTTCTCCATGCATTAATATTTTCAAAGTGAATCTCTTTATTGAATTTCTCATTAACAAAGGCCTCTAAAAACTGTAGGGTAGAAGTGTGTTCAAATAACTGAGAACATACTTTTCCGCCCCGGGTCCATGGTGATGCTATAATAAGCGGCACCCTAAAACCCAGGCCTACCGGCGCCTCTCTTGCATCTTTTTTTGCAATACCCTGGGCCAGTTCATTTTCCAGCCGCACGTATTCCATTTCTGTATCGATGCCAGTAGATACTTTACCCGTGCTTTTATCTTTGCTGTCGGGGACAACATAAGGGGGCACATGGTCAAAATAACCATCATTTTCATCATAAGTCAGGATAAAAATCGTCTTTTTCCAGATGTCCGGATTACTGGTTAAGATATCCAGTATTTCCGAGACGTACCATGCCCCGTACCAGGGCGCACTGGGATGGTCTGAATAGTTCTGGGGACCGGCAAGCCATGAGACGGTCGGTAATTTTCCACTGTGCACATCTTCTCTGAATTGGTGCAAAAGGTCACCGCCAGGTACATTTAAAGATCGCTCTTCCCCGTTTTCAGTATAAGTAAATGTTGATAATGTCCTGTAATTGGGATCCGCGTCGTTCACCACGAAGGCATTCTCATATAAGGCCTTTTGCTTCCCGGACAACGCATCATAATTTTTATCTGTCCATTGCTTCAGTTCCTGCAAGGCTTCCTGCAATACTTCCTGCTTTTTCTCGACAGCTTTCTTAATCTTAATTGCCTGTGCCGAATCTTTAGGCTTTGTTGCCTGCAATTGACTGATCTCACCAGGCAGCGTTTCGGTCAGCTTGGTCAGCCGCTCACGGTACTTCCTGTTATATTTGACATGATAGGCCTCAAAGAATTCCAGGTTATTACAGCCAAAATTACCCAGCCAGGAACGCTCTTCTCCCTGGAAACCGCCCGCACAGCTCAGTTCATTTTGATAAAATTTCCAGGTGATCCC
>Ga0182744_1001322_pt1 | contig 21753 bp, 19 predicted proteins | sample eDN3rd30CKraftMG_FD_128525 | JGI IMG/M metagenome (GOLD analysis project Ga0182744, IMG submission 128525) | Enriched Miracle-Growth compost microbial communities from Emeryville, California, USA - eDNA 3rd pass 30_C Kraft MG (version 2) (version 2) ...
AATCGTCATGGGCAAGAAGGGCCGCCTCGTGTTCACCGACGGCGAGGACGAGGCCGCGCTCGCGGAGGGCGCGCGCGACGCCTACCTGAAGAAGAATCTGCGCTACTCGCAGGTCGCGCCGCTCTCGATGTTCGAGGAGAAGAACACGAAGAACAACATGCCGGCGCAGGTCGAGATCTATGCGCAGGGCGCGGGCGACCACGAGGACGAATACAAGTTCCTGTTCATCGCCAAGGGCGGCGGCTCGGCCAACAAGTCGTTTCTGTTCCAGGCGACGCCGTCGATTCTCACGCGCGAGCGCATGCTGGCGTTCCTCAAGGAGAAGGTGATGACGCTCGGCACCGCGGCGTGCCCGCCGTATCACCTCGCCATCGTCATCGGCGGCACCTCGGCCGAGCTGACGATGAAGACGGTGAAGCTCGCCTCGGTGAAATATCTCGATACGCTGCCGACCACGGGCGGCGAGGACGGCCATGCCTTCCGCGACCTCGAGATGGAGCAGGAAATCCTCAAGATGACGCAGTCGCTCGGCGTCGGCGCGCAGTTCGGCGGCAAGTATTTCTGCCACGACGTGCGCGTGGTGCGCCTGCCGCGCCACGGCGCCTCGCTGCCGATCGGGCTCGGCGTTTCGTGCTCGGCGGACCGCCAGGCCATGGGCAAGATCACCCGCGACGGCGTGTTCCTCGAGGAGCTCGAGCACAATCCGGCGCAGTACCTGCCGGAGGTGAGCGAGGCTTCGCTCGGCGGCGACACGGTGCAGGTCGATCTCAACCGGCCGATGCAGGAAATCCTCGCACAGCTCACGAAGTATCCGATCAGGACGCGGCTCTCGCTCACCGGCACGATGATCGTCGCGCGCGACATGGCGCATGCGAAGCTGCGCGAGCGGCTCGAAAGCGGGCAGGGGCTGCCCGACTATTTCAGGAACCACCCGGTCTATTACGCCGGCCCGGCCAAAACGCCGGCGGGCTACGCCTCCGGCGCGTTCGGTCCGACCACGGCGGGACGCATGGATTCGTTCGTCGCGGATTTCCAGGCGGCGGGCGGCTCGATGGTGATGGTGGCGAAAGGCAATCGCGCGCCGGCGGTGCGCGACGCCTGCAAGAAATACGGCGGCTTCTATCTCGGCTCGATCGGCGGCGTCGCCGCGAACCTCGCCGAGAAATGCATCAGGAAGGTCGAGGTTGTGGAATATCCCGAGCTCGGCATGGAGGCGATCTGGCGCATCGAGGTCGAGAACTTCCCGGCGTTCATCGTGGTGGACGACAAGGGGAATGACTTCTTCAAGGAATTGAATTTGGGTTGAGGCCTGGCGCCAGCCGCAATCTCAGCTCGTCATGCCCGGCCTTGTGCCGGGCATCTCGATTCATGGGCAGGCTGTGGGGCGTCCCTTGTGGGATCGCCGGGACTCGCGCTGTGCGCAGCCAGGTGATCCCGCTCGGGTAGGCATCCAGGTAGGCATAGCGTGTGCGCCATGAATCGGAATGGCCGGGTGGATGGAGTTGAGTGGATGGAGCGGTTCGCCCGACCCTGGGCCCGGCTTTCGCCATGGCTTTGCCCCGCCCCGGCCGGGACGCGAGCGCGGCGCATTACGCTGCCGCTTTCGGCTTGTCCTTGCCGTAGTAGTAGTTCGCGTGCTTGCCGAGCGCGACGCGGCGGATGACGCGGCGGACGGCTTCGCTTTTGCGCAGCGGATCGGCGATGGCTCTCATCGTCGCCACGGCTCCGTGCTTCACGGCGTCGAGCAGGGGGTGGGCGCCCGGCGCGCGCTGCGGCAGACCCATGCCGCGCAGCATCGCGTTGACGACGAAAATGTCGTTGCGCCGCCGCACGTCACGGCTTTTCCAGGTGATCGACAGCGAGATCGAATAGGTGCTGGAAGTCTGCACGTAGTGCGGCCACTGGTAGGGCACGAAGATGCCGTCGCCGGGCTGGAGCGTGTAATGGATGGCCCGGGCGTCGAATTCCGGCTTGTAGGGAAGGTTGCGGTGCTTCACCACGACGTTCTCCAGCGCATCGTCGTCCGCGAGCGAGCCGTCGCGGTTGTCGTAGACGTGGAAGAACTTCTCGCCGTGGATTTGCACGAACACGTTCTCGTCGCTGTCGGCATGGAACGGCGTGGTGGATTGCGGCGAGGATACGAAGATGAAGCCCTGGATGTCCCTGAAGTCGGCTTCCGCGATGGTCGCGCTGCCGCGTGCGCGCGCGAGCGTCGTCAGCACGTCGTCGATGACCGCGCGATAAGCCGGATCTTCCTCGACGTGTTTGAGCACCATCCATGCGCCGGACGTTTCGATACGGCGCACGATGTCCTCGGGGGCCGTGTCGAGCATCGGCGTCTGGCCCGGGTCCTGGCTGATGGCGGCCTTGCCGGAGTTGAACTCGATGCGGTCGCGCGGCAGGGTCCGCAGCAGCTCGATCAGGCGCGGCAGCGTGAACAGCGGGTGGCCGGCATAGCGGTGGCGGATCGCGAAGGTGTCGTTCGGGAATTTCGTCGCCAGCGCCGACGGATCGACGGCTTCGATGGCGTTCATGGATTCGGCGCGCATGGTGGCATTCATCGCAACAGCGTTCATCGCATCTTCTCCCGGATCGCGTGAAGGCGATCCTGCATGGCGTGGAACAGCTTGCGCGCGTCGCGGCGGGTGCGTTCGCGCGCATTGACGAGGAATTCGATCGCGCCGATCGCCGGATCGGCCGGGCGCAGCGGGACAAGGGCGGTGGCGATCGGCAGCCGCGCGCGCCAGATCTTGTCGATCATCGGGTGATAGGCGTTCGCAGTGGAATCGGCGTCGGCGATGGTGCTGTCGGCGCACAGGTGCTTCGTCAATTCCAGCGTAAGCTGCACACCCGGCGAGGTCTTCGCCATCGTCTCGTCATAGGCGATCTTGTAGAAGTAGGCGCGGCCGCCATGGCGCAGCACGATGCCGGCGGCGACGGGTTTGCCGCTTGCCGCCAGCGTGACCGCCGAACAGAGCCCTTCGGCCGCCAGGGCGGTCGCCGCTTCGCGGATGAAGGCCGTGTCGCCGGCGCTTTCGGCGAGCGCCGTCCCGCGCGCACCCTTCCAGCCGCTCGCTTCAAGCACGAGGAAATCGTCGAGGGCGCGCGCGACATCGGCGGGCGCAGTCGCGACGTCGAAGGTCACCGGGCCTTCGTCGGACAGGCGATGGCGCTGCCGGCGCAGTTCCTTCAGCTTCTTGGCGCCGAGCGCTTCGTGAAGCATCGTCTCGACATCGAGCGTCGCGTCGAGCCGCGCACGCTCGCGCTCGCGCAGGATGCGAGCCGCGAGGCCGCGCGCATCGAGCGCGCGCTGGATCGCCTCGGCAGCGGCGCCGCGCGAGGAATAATCGGTGAGCAGCAGCGCGCGTACACCGGCTTCGCGGGCGGCATCGAGCAGGCCGGCGGCGGCCTCCTCGGCGCGGTCGCGGTCGATGAGCGGGGTCGTCAGCCGGCTGTAGGGATGCCACGACACCAGCATCGGCAGCGGCAGGCCGAGCGCCCACCACGCGGGGACGACCAGCATGAGGCCGATCAGGCGGCTGCGGTCGAAGCGATCGAACGCGAGCAGGGCACGGGCGCTGCCGGCTTCCTTTGAATGCTGCGCGGCGGCGCGCGCCCACAGCGGGTGATAGAAGGCGTTCGGCTCCGCGGCGCGCTCGAACAGGTCGCGCCAGGCGCCGGTCGGCACCTCCGCAAGATCGATCAGGGTGCGCGCAGACGCCTGGGCCGCGAAGGTCCTTGCGGCACCCAGCCGGGCGGTGAAACTGTCGGTCATTCCTGTATTGCCTGCCTGCAACGCCTGTCCCCGCACCGGTTGCCCCGGTGTCGCTTCCGTCCGCTGAAACCTAAGGGCAGGGCGCGTTAAAACCGTGAATCCGCATGAAGGTTCGCCGCGGATTTGGCCGGTTTCGTCAATGAAGGGTTACGCAAATCGAGAGAATTTGAGATAGAACGACGGCACCCGCCCTGCGGGGCCGGTACATGCGGACGCAAGCGTTCGGTGGTATGTTCCGCGCAAATCAGAACGGGTTGACTGCTTTCGCGCCGGGGCCCCGCGCGGAAAGCGGGTCGCCGCAAAGGGAAGGATCGTTCTAACGGAGGCGTATCCATCCGCCACGAACGAAAGCGCCTGCGTGTCAAACTCCGTCGTCCTGCCCTCCGGTTTCTCCCGCCTCGCATGGTCGAACCTCGCGGCCCAGTCCGCCGAGCAGATCGCGCTTGCGGCCGCGCCGATCGTGGCGGTGCTGATGCTGGGCGCGGGAGAGGCGGAAACCGGCCTGCTGCAGACCGCCCTGACCCTGCCGTTCCTGGTGTTCGCGATCCCCGCCGGCGTCCTCGCCGACCGCGTGCCGCGCCGCCTGCTGATGGCGGGCGCGGAGGCCGTCCGCGCCGTCTCGCTGATGGCGCTCGTCGCGCTGATCCAGTTCGGCGCCCTGACGCTGCATCTCATGGGCGCGATCGGCTTCGTCGCGGTATGCGGCACCATTGCGTTCAGCGTCGCTGCGCCGTCGATCATTCCGGCGCTGGTGCCACCGTCCGCGCTGCCGGTTGCCAACGCGCGCATCGAGCTCGCGCGCACCGCGGCCTTCACCGCGGGCCCCGCCCTTGGCGGCATCCTGGTCGGCTGGACCGGCGGCGAGACCGCTTTCGCTTTCGCGGCGGTGCTGTCGGTGCTGGCGGTAGTCCTGCTTGCCGGATTGCACGAGCCGCCGCGGCAGATCGTCAAGCGGCACATCGTCCACGATATCATCGAGGGCGCGGCGTTCGTGTTCAGGAGCCCGCTGCTGGCGCCGATTTTCGTGTGCCAGTTGATCTACAATACGGCCTACTTCCTCACCATGGCGATCTACGTGCCCTATGCGGTGCACGATCTCGGGCTGACGGCTTCGCAGGTCGGTATCACGCTCGGCATGTCCGGCGGCGGCATGATCGTCGGCGCGCTGCTGGCGCCGCGCATCATGGCGCGGGTTCCGTTCGGAACGATGATCGCGGCCGGCCCTATCGGCGGCGTGACCGGCTCGGTGCTGCTGGCGATGACGGCGTTCTTCCCGTCGCCGTGGCTCGCGGGATTTTCGTTCTTCGTGATCGGCTCCTGCTCGATCCTTTGGGTGATCTCCACCACGATCCTGCGGCAGACCATCGTGCCGCATCACCTGCTTGGGCGGGTATCGTCGATCCACATCATGGCGTTCAGCGCGCGGCCGCTCGGCTCGCTCATCGGGGCGCTGATCGGCGGATTGTATGGCGCGAAAGTATGCCTGTTCGTCGCCGCCGTGGGCTTTGCGGTCCAAGCCGTGTTGCTGCTGCTGTCGCCGCCGGTCCGGCTGCGCCGTCAGCCCGACATGGTGACGGCCTGAGGCTCGTCCGATGAGGAATGGCGCCTCCTCTCGCAAGGAGAGGTGGAAAGGCGCCTCAGGGACTGGACGCGGCCAGCGGGCGCCTTTCCCGCTTTGACGGAATCAAGGCCCGGGCTCCGGCTTTTCGTCATGTCGCGGTTTCTTTACGCGAAGCGGTATCCACTTCGCCCGAAAACGCTCTAGCGGCCCCAGAGTTGCCGGGTCGCGAGGTCTGCGCCCTGGCGCATGGCCTTGAACTTCTCCCACACGACCGTCGGGTGGACCTCCGTCTTGTAGAGCGCCTGCGAGGAGAATCCGCAGTCGCCGCCCGCCATCACGTTCTCGCGGCCGACGAGCTTCGCGAAGCGCAGGATGCGCTCGGCGATCAGCTCCGGATGCTCGACGATGTTGCTCGCGTGGGTGATGACGCCGGGGCAGAGCACCTTGCCCTCCGGCACCTTCACCCGCTCGAACAGGTGGTACTCGTGTTCATGACGCGGGTTCGCGGCCTCGAACGAATACTGCCCGGCGTTGATCTTCAGCACGTAATCGATGATGTCGGCGAGCGCGGCTTCGTAAAGGCGCGGGCCTTCGTTGATGCCGTAGCAGGTGTGAAAGCGGATTCGCTCCGCCGGAATGCCCTTGGTCGCGGAATTGATCGCCTCGACGTAGATGTTGGCGCGCCGCTGCTTCTGCCTGTCGTCGAGGCCCTTCTCGAAAAAGATGTCGGGCAGGAACGGATCGTCGATCTGAACGAGGATGCCGGCGTCGGCGATCGCCTTGTATTCCTTCGCCATCTCGCCGGCGAGAGCGTGAAAATATTCTTCGTCCGATTTGTAGTATTCGTTCCGGCCGACGCCCGAGGGAGCGGTCGCCGGCAAGAAGACGTGCTCGTCGGCGATGCCCGCGGCCTTTGCCGCCGCCTTCACGTTGGCGATGTCCCGTTGCACGAACTTCTCGCCGCGATATTTCACCGGACCGACACAGACGACAGGCGCCAGCGTGACCAGCGCGCCGCCCAGCATCGCGCTTTTGAAATATTCAGCGTAGTACTCCGGGAAGGCTTCCACCTCCTGCTCGAACAGCGCGACCTTCGTGCCGGGACGCGCCTCGAACCCGTCGAGTCGCTCCTGGATGTAGGTGAAGAAGCCGGGCTTGGAGAACTCGCCGTCGGTGACGATGTCGATGCCGCATTCGGCTTGCTTCCTCACGCTGTCCATCACCGCCGCCGCGAGCGTCTTCTCGAGCGCCGCCTCGTCGTAGGGCTGGTCGGTGAGCTTGGCCTTGAGCAGGTCGAGCAGGTTATGCGGGCGCGGCAGGCTGCCGATGTGAGTGGTCTGGATACGGTCCTTGTTCTGCTGCAAGCTCATCGCGCTTCCTCCCTCGAATTTGCCTATTATGTCGCGCGGCATGCTTGGGCCGACGCGCGTTTGCGCAGCAGCAGCTATGCGGCTGCGACCTTGTTTTTGGAATCGGCGAAGTGCGGATTCACCTCGGCCATGAAGCGCGCCATCTCGTCCTTCACCATCTGATGCGGCTTGAGGCCGACGTTGACGTAGAGGATCACTTCGTCGAAACCGGCCGCTTCGACCTTCTTCAGAATCTCGGTGATGCGCGCGGCGTTGCCGATCAGCACCTCGTTCTCGGAGAGGTCTTCCGGCCGCACCTTGTGCAGGCGTTGCACGATCTCGATGAAGTAGCGATAGCTCGGCGGTGCGGTCGCCGGATCGCCGGGGAAGCTATCGATCACGCACTCCTTGTAGTAGCGGATCTGGCGCGCGCGGGCGGCGGCTTCCTGCTCTGCATTGTCGGCGAAGTGGGTGAAGTAGGAGCACATCAGCCGGCCCGGCGTGGTGCCGTACTTTGCGCAGGTCTCGTGATAGAGGTCCGACACCTGCTTCAGCCCGCCGTAGCTCATGGCGGCGGCGAACGGCGCGACGATCAGGCCGCAGCCCAAACGCGCGGCGAGTTCGATCGAGGGCCTCGAGAACGAGGCGACATAGGCGGGCAGGGGCTTCTGCACCGGCCGCGGCGTCGTGAGGATGTTGTCGAATTGGTAGTGCTTGCCGTGATGGCTGATCGGCGCATCAGCCGTCCACAGCTTGCGGACGATCTCCATGCCTTCCTCGAACAGGCTCTGGTTATCATCGAAGTTCACCTGGAACGGATTGTACTCGCGGCGGTCGTAACCGCGTCCGGCGGCGAAATCGACGCGGCCGCCCGAGAGCACGTCGAGCGACGCCCACTGCTCGGCAACGCGGATCGGATGATGCAGCGGCAGCACGGTGACCGCCGGGGCGAGACGGATGTTCTTCGTCCGCGCCGCGACGTAGGCGAGCACCTGGTCGGGACAGGAGAGGATGCCGAGATCGCCGAAGTGATGCTCGCCGATCCAGGCCGAATGCATGCCGATTTCGTCGGCATAGATCGCTTCGCCCGTGATGTCGGCGGTATAGCTGTTGGGGGAGCGCGTATTGCCGGCGTAATGGTTGTCGGAGAGGGTGAAGTATCCGAATTTCATCGCCATCGTCGTCCTCCCGGATCGCGTATTCGTTTCGTTGGCGGAATATTAGTTGCATATGCAAGTGTTGTAAATCGCCGGCCGAGACCCTAGAAGATCGCGCCGCACCGGACTGAGCGGATATCCTGCCGGTCCTCGCCGCCGACGAAAAGATCATGCGCCAAACCGGACCTCTCGATCTCGCGCGTTATTTTCCCTATCTTATCAACCGTATCGGCACGATCTTCGTCGTCAATTTTACGCGCGAGGCGCTTCACGCCGAGGGCCTGTCGATCCAGATGTGGCGCGTGCTGGCCGCGCTCTTCAACAGCGGCAGCCAGCGGCAGATCGATCTCGCCGGCATGACCAGCATCGAGGTCTCGACGCTCTCGCGTGCCGTGGCGCGGCTCGCGCGCCGCGGCCTCGTCACGCGGGCGCGCTCGCAGGAGGACAGCCGCGAGATGCGCGTCGCGCTGAGCGGGCAGGGCCGCATGCTGGTACGCCGCCTCATTCCGGTGGCGCGCGCGCAGGAGAAGCAGGCGATCGCCGGCCTTCGTCCGGGCGAGCTCGAGACGGCCCGCCGCGTCCTGCGCGCGATGTACGCCAATCTGGCGGGGAAGTCGCAGGCGCGGGCGAAGCAGCGGCGCTGACGCACGGCTCGGCTGCGCGGCCGGCGCTTGCGCAGGCAGGGACGGCGGCTATGGTGTCCGCGATCAAACGACGGGGGACGGAACGATGACTTCGACAGCGGCCGCGCGCGCCAGGGGACCGATCGTCTGGGGCGACATGGACCAGCAGGCGCTCGATGACGCCTACGATCAGGCGAAATGGGCCGCCAATCAGGAGATCGTCACCGGCCGTCGCGGGGCGGCCGCGGCGGATGCGCTCAGGCACATCGCGCCGCCCGTGCGTGTCGCCTACGGCGATGCCGAGATCGAGAAGATCGACATCTACAAGACCGACCGGCCGAATGCGCCGGTGGCGATCTTCCATGGCGGCGCGTGGCGCCGCGGCCGCGCGGCGGATTTCGCCGGACAGGCGGAAATGTTCGTGCGTGCCGGCGCGCACCACGCGGTACTCGATTTCGGCAGCGTCGACGACCACAAGGGCGACTTGCTGGCGATGGCAGAACAGGTCCGCCGCGCGGTGGCCTGGGTATGGAAGCACGCGGCATCGTTCGGCGGCGATCCCGACCGGGTCTTCCTCACCGGGCACTCGTCGGGCGCGCACCTTGGCAGCTGCGCCGCGACGGCGGACTGGAGCCGCCACGACGCGTCGCAGACGCTGCTCAAGGGGGCGCTGCTGTGCAGCGGCATGTACGATCTCGCGCCGGTGCGGCGCTCCAAGCGTTCGGAATACGTGAAGTTCACCGATGAGATCGAGGGGGAGCTCTCCGCGATACGCCACCTCGACCGGCTGGCATGCCCGGTGATCGTGGCGGTCGGCACCGAGGAGTCGCCGGAGTTTATTCGCCAGTCGAAGGATTTCGTCGCCGCCGCGACCGCCGCGGGCAAGCAGGTCGAACTGCTCGTGGCGAAGAACTACAACCACTTCGAGATCGGCGAGACGCTCGGCAATCCTTACGGCGTGCTCGGCCGCGCGGCGCTGCGCATGATGGGGCTGGGCTAGCGCCGTTCCGGCCTTGCTGGAATCACGGCCGGGGCTCCAGCTTTTTGTCCGGTCGCGTTTTCTTCACGCGAACCGGCGTCCGCTGCGCTCGAAAACGCTCCGGGGCTCTCTCGCTGACGTCGCGTCGCGCCCGCGCTACGGCATATCGTCGTCGAGGATCGGTACGGCATCATGCTGCGCTGCGACCCGGCATTCGGGGCAGCGATAATGCACGGTCTCGAAGGTGGGGGCATAGGAGAGCGGCACGCGCCGCGCGACGACCATCGGCACATCGCAGACGGCGCAGCGGGGCGGCGTAGGCCGCTCCCGCTTCGGTTGCGGAAAAGGCATGGCAAAGTCCTTCCCCGCCCGCGCCACGAGGACGCGAACGGGAATCCGGCCCCCGCAGGGCGGAGTCCGGACCGATCGGTGTTGGGAATCCGGCAGCCTTGACGTGGCCGCTCGGGCGGAAGGCGCTGAACCTTCGTCGGCGCGGAGCCGCGGCCCCGCCGTGTCAGGCGCCGGTATTTCGCGCAAGCTGTAAGGTAATTTGCCTGTAAAATGCAACCTTGGCGTTTACCTTGGCTACATTGTTTAAGACAGCATCGTCCAAGACAGCGATTGGAGGACAGCGGTTGGAGCCGGCGAAGCGCGGCTCAGGGCAGCAGTTCGCCGTCGCGGTCGATCGCGCGGATCATCTCCGTGTCGCAGGCGGAGCAGGAAAGCGTCTGCAATTCATAGAGGTTGCGCAAGGCCGGCGTCGGGTGGGGCGTCCGCCGCGTAACCGCCATCGGCTTGCCGCATGCCGGGCAATCGGGCCGGTCGTCCGCGCCGAACGGACGCGGGCGGCCCGGCTTGGGGCGGAAAGCAGTAGCTCTCGACATCGTGCGATCCCCTGGCCTCGTGGGATGCCGAACTGTTGTGCCGCGCAGCCGCAGCGGCCCCGCAAGGCTAGCGCAGCGCTGTGCCGAGAACGAGTAAAATCCTCCGGCGTGAAATTCCCGGCACAAGATACCGTGGCACGGCGGTACCCCGCGAAGGCGCGGCGCCGCCTCGATGCTCTCACGCGGGCGGAAATGCGCCGGAAAAACCGCGGCCGCTATTTGTGTCCGTTGCCGACGAAATCCTTGCCCGGCTGGGTGATGCTCGCGGGATCGGAACCGGCCATGGATTCCTCGAGGGCTTCCTCGAGCGCGCGTTCTTTCGCGTCCGCGCCGCGCTTTTTCTGCGGTTCGTTACGAACATCCGCCTTGCCGCCGCGTTTTTTGGTTGCTGACTCGCTCATTGCCATCTCCCGCTGTTACCGGGGAGCAACGATCTACCCGCGCTGCCGTTCCCTTGTATCGATCCGGCACGAATGACGCGGCGGTGGCGCCCCGCGGCTTGCGGCATTCATTACCGGAGCGTGCGCGCCGATGATTTGAAGCCGGGCACCGCCGCGTTTGCCAATTTGCGCGAAAGCCCGCGGGCGCGCCATAAGCCACTCGATAACCATCGCGCGCGCTTTAACTAGGTCGATCGCGCCGTTCGTGCCAACGCTGGCAGCAAACACGAACGGGAATGAGGCGCACGATGCTCACGCGCAGGACAATGACGGCCGCCGCTGCCGGCGCACTGCTTGCGATGGCCGCTGCAGCGCCGGCTGCGGCCGGCTGGAACGATTGCGGATGCGGCTATGGCAGATATTACGGCTATGGCGGATACGCGAGCTACGGCTATGCCGGATATGGCTACGCGCAACCGCAGGTCTATTACGCGCCGCCGACGGTGAGCTACGCGCCGCCGACCTATACGATCCAGCCGCACTACATCGTGCAGCCGAACGTCGTCGTCGAGCGGACGCAGGTGATCCCGCAGACGCAGTACATCCGCGAAAGCGCATCCTACTGGGACGAGGGATTCGGCTACGCGGGGCCGGCTTATGCGAGCGTCGGTGTCGCGCCGCGCGGGCCGTATCTCGGCACATTCAGCCATCCACGCTATTACGCCGGCCACCGCCGCACGCGCCACTGGGTCGGCTACCGCGCTTACCGGCGAACCTACGGCAACTACCGCGGCTATCACGCCCGGGCGCACCGGCCCTATAACCGCTGGCAGCGCTGGTAGGCTTCGCAAAGGCCGCCGACCGGATTGTCGGTCCGAGCAAGGCATATATCCCCTCTAGACATTTAGAACAGAAAGTGCCACAATACATACATCCTAAGTACCCCTTAGGAGGTGGGAGCGGTTAGTGGCACAAAAAATCTCGAATATCCGGGCTTTCCAGAAGCGGTTTCCCGACGAAGATAGCTGCCTCAACCACCTGATGCGGAGCCGGTACGGCGAGCGGTTCACCTGCTTTAGCTGCCAGAAGCAGGCGACCTATTATCGCGTCAGCACCCGCCGCTGCTTCGTCTGTGAGCATTGCGGCTATCAGGTCTATCCGACCGCCGGGACGCCCTTCGAAAAGACGCGCACCAGCCTGCGGGACTGGTTTTTCGTCATGTTCCTGTTCTGCTCAACCCGGAACGGCGTGGCCGCTAAAGAGGTGCAGCGCCAGCTTGGCGTGACCTACAAGACAGCTTGGCGCATGTGTCACATGATCCGGCTCTACATGGGTTACGTCGATGGTGACGCGCCGCTCGGCGGTCCCGGCAAGACCGTAGAGGCCGACGAGACTTTCATCGGCGGCAAAGACGAAGCCGGTAAGGACGACAAGGCAATCGTCATGGGCATGGCCGAGCGGGGCGGCGACGTGGTTACGCGCGTCGTTCAAGCCCGCACTAAAGCTCACATCGTTCCGCACATTGTTCGGTTCGTGAAAGAGGGCTCGAAGATCAATACGGACGAAGCCAGCAATTTCAAATTGCTAAAGGAAAAGTATGGCTACGATCACGAAATGGTCGATCATTCGGCCAAGGAGTACGTTCGTGGCGAAGTTCACACGAACAACATTGAATCCTTCTGGTCGTCAGTGAAGCGCGGGATCAGCGGGACTTACGTTTGGGTTTCGAAGAAGCACTTGCAGCTTTACCTTCGCGAGTTCGAGTATCGCCATAACCTGCGGCGGCAGCCCGGCCTGATGTTCGAACTTCTGTTGCAGGCTTTTCCGAAGGTACGGGTTGAGTAGCCATTGCATGCAGCAATCTGTCGAAGCGATCTGTTTCTTTTGATTTCATTGTCAGATTCTCTGCACGTTAAAGGTCAACGATGCTTTCGCGTCATCGCCCTTATTTTGCAGGATGCCATTTGTCGCCATCTGAGCGCGATGAGATGTTGCTGTTACAATAACATTGAACAGAAGCGGCGAGAATCCGTCGCCTTCAATTTGGCAACCCATTGACGCTCTAGCTTGTTGATTCAAGAGCGCGCCAGCCATCTTTTCTAACAACAGAATTTCAACGCCGGCATATACCCGATCAGGACATATTTCGTGTTGAGCCGCTGGATCAATAAACTCAATCGAATGAGTTTGCATTTCTCGGTAAAAATAAGACGAGCTTTCTTCGATTTGAGAATTTCGCGTGACTAGCCTCAATGAACCACCACCATTATCGCGAACGACTCTGGCCCCATATCTCAATAAATGCGGCGATGTGATAGGTTTTATTAGTTGTTCAAGCTCGTTGATTGTCCATGTAACGCGAATATTGCGCGCAAATTCTTTACTCAGGTTTTTCACATAGAATACGGGTATCCTTGTATCCGGCCTGATGAGACCAGCCGGCACAAAGCCAATATCCGTGACGATCTGCAGGTTAGATGGGGCCATCCATTTAAAATCATAGCGAAACGGCGGCTTTAGTAGCGTGAGTTCTATCTTTGCGGCTTGTTGAATTTGGCCGCTGCTTTCGGTTCGCTTATTACCGCCCGTCGTTGACTGTGGCGGCGGCGGATAGATTTCTGCCTTTTCTGTCTCGACACGAAGTGCCTGCAGTAGTGAAAGTGTTTCTTTTAGATAGCGATCAAAGGCATTTATTTGATTGATGGCATCTGCCATCGTCGTATTGCGCAACAAAAACCATTGAATGTCGTTAGGCGCCTTAGCCCTCAATGCCTGCAATTCCGGAACTAAATTTCTTGCACCATGCGTGGCTGCCACGTCGTTAAACGTGTTTTTTGTCGTCGCCCCGACAATGTCCGGATAGTAATTATATTTCTTGAGCAGAGCATTCAGCGCATCAAAGGCTGATTGAACTTTCGCTGTGTAATCTTTTAAGCGCTGCTCCGCATCGGGTACGGGCCCGCGATAGACGTCTTCGTAAATGAGCTTGCGCCCCTCAGTATAGATAGGCTGCAGTCTGCCGGCGATTACGTCGTAGATTTCATCTATGGCCCGTAAGCGCTGCTCTTTTTCATAAGTGGTGTACTTGGGTCTCCCTGCCTCTGTTGATTTTCGCGTACTCGGTACAATGAAGCCGCCGCGTTCGGCTTGATCGGTCGGGTTGGCTTGTGCAGCAGCAAGAGCTTTTTGTGATTCTTCTAGCTGCTTTTCTAACAACGAAATCTTTTCGTTGGACGCGGGAGTTCTAACAAACTGCCAAATGAGTCCGGCAACAACGATGAGCACGCCGACTGCGATAACGTGCCAAGATTCCACTTTAGCCAGCCAAGATTTTATGTCTCGCCAATTCGAGACTAGAAACATTATCACGAGAACGAGAAATAGCGTTCCGGATACAATCGCGACGGGAAGCGCCAAAAATTGATAGTCGGGGGATTGAGTCAAAGCACCAGCCCCCAGAGAAATGAAGAAACTGGCGCCGGTGCCGAAAGTCTTTGCCTGCATAGGCAAAATGCCCCTGATTTGAGCCACTTTGTCTGGTGGGATGGAGGGGATAGATTACACCAAATCTTGTAAATGTTCAAAGGGGATATACTCCCCAGCGTTCAGGTACTGGCCCCTATTGCCGCTAAAGGGACCAGACGTTTTTTGAATAGGGACCATTAGGCTTTTCCGCCGTCGATTACACGGAAAGCGCGGCGACGGTCCGGGGCGGTTTCGGTCGGTTTCGGCGGAACGGCCTTCAAGGCAGCTTCGATCAAATCACCAATCGACCAAGCGCGATCGGTAAGATCGAGCGCCATGGCGGGCGTCATCCGCAATGCCTCGTGCGTCTTGCACAGATTGTAGAACGAGACGTACAGCGCGACGGCGGCAACGTGACAATCCAGCCGCTTTGAAAAGCCGTTGCTGAGGCGGGCGAACCGCTTAGACGCCATGCGCAGCGTCAGGTTCTGGCGCTCAACGTAGCTGGTCGAAATATGCTCGGGCTCGCCAACTACAGCTACGCGCTCTACGGCTACTACAGCGGCGGGGGAGTAGCGGCGCGAGGCTTCCGTTACATTCAGATGCGTTACCGAATAGGTCTTGTTGATGACACCATGATTGGCGCGCTTGCCGAACGCATCGCGGATCGCCGGGCGATAGTGGTGCAGGCCGTCCGTGCTGATTTCCGGCGCACCAATGACGCGCTGGCGAAGGTCTTGAATGAAGGTATCCGTAGTCGCGCCGTCGCGCTTGCCAGTGCAATAACCGATGATGGCGCGCGTCGAGGACGCCAGCGCAACGTAGGTGTATTGGTCGCCCGTCTCGACCGTGGCGCGGCGCTTCAACGGCTGCTGCGGGTTGCGCTTGTGGCCAACGTAGGCCCACAACTCGTCGCATTCGATGCGGTGAACGTGCAGGCCGACGAACAGCCGGTCGTGTAGTTCGGCGCAGCCACGACCGACGGCGAGGGCCAGCCGGGCGACCGTCTTGCGGTCTGTGCCCGTGAGCCGGGAAACGGCGCGTTGGCCGACGCCTTCACAGAGCGCAGCGATGATTTCAGTCTGCTTTTGGCGGGAAAGGTTGTTCACGAAGCTCATCCTTCGGGGTGAAGGGGATGGCTTCGGCGACTCTGGAAAAAACACCCTGCAAGGTGTATATTTTCAAGATGGTCATCGCTTCGGGCTCATCCCCGGAGGGTTGATCGGGATCGCTGAGGCTGCAACCGCAGCGGTCCCACTGGTTTGGTTCGGGGAGCCGGATTCGGACCGACGTTTCCCAGCTTGTAGGGGCGGGCGTCCTACCGTTAGACGATCCCCGAGACTTTCGAAGCCGATTGCGAGGCCGCTTTTCCCTGATTGAACCCCGGGAAGGCGGCCTCTCCGTTTTCCGGGCCCCCTTGGCTCGGCTAGCGCGGTTGGGGGCTCAAACTCTCCTCATCTCAGCCTCCGCATTGTTCGTAAACATTAATGCGGAGTTATGCCTTCTGTCAACTGAATGTTTGCGGGATTTCGCACTATCCGCATAATTCGTTTGACAGGTTATGCCGTTTCCCCTATGTTCCCTTCGTGTCAAATTCAACGAGTGGGCAGGAGATAGCCATGACGGCGGAGTCCGCTAGCCAGAACAAAGACGACGTGAAGCGCGAACGCTCGACCATCGAATTTCCATATATGGACTTGGACGACGCCGTAGAGGTCGCGAAAGCAATTCACCGCACCACCGGTTCTACGCCCTGCCAACACGATCAATTGGCGGCCGCCCTAAATCTCAGCATGAATAGCAGCGGGTATCGCGTGCGGATTTCGACCGCTCGATTATTTGGACTCATCGAGTCTGATCGAGGCGCGAGCGCCGTGAAATTGACCGAACTCGGCCAGATGACGGCGGACACCGCGCGGGAGCGTGAGGGAAAGGCCAAAGCGTTTCTGAACGTGCCGCTTTTCAAAAAAATCTACGAACTGAATCGCGGGAAGCAATTGCCACCGCCGGCCGCTCTAGAACGCGAAATGGCAGGGCTAGGTGTTGCTGAAAAACAAAAGGAACGTGCGCGCCAAGTTTTCCAACGATCTGCCGAGGTGGCTGGCTTCTTTGAATTGGATAAGTCGCGGCTCATCATGCCGACTGGCGTTGGTGATGCACCACCGCCGCCTGCGGCAGATGCAAAGTCCGATGAGGACGAATCGAATGGATCGGGCGGTGGTGGGGGCAAGCCGCCCGACATTGACCCAATCATTCGTGGCTTATTGGTTCGCCTTCCGAAGTCAGGCGCGGTCTGGCCGGAGGCCGAACGTAAGCTATGGCTGCAATTGCTCGAAGGTAGCTTCAAGCTGATCTACAAAGATGCGGGCGTGAAGTTGCCCCCTCCGCCGCCGCCATTTCCGCCGCCTCCGGTCTGAGTGCAATGAAGCGCTAACCCGTTTTTACCCGGCGGATGTAATTAACAACTCGTTAGCAGACTCCCGGTCCAATTGATCGGGCGTCACCCAACAACCGAAAGGTGCGATTTCTTCTGTAAGGTGCTGGCGAATAAGTGCAGCAACGATTCGCCCGCCCATAGTGAGGCAGCCTTCGCTAGCACTTCGAAACTGCCTTCGGCGTTGTCTTCAAGGACGACAAAGACGCCGCCGTCGCCGCCGAGATTGTCCAGTGCCTGGTCGTCAAAAGTGACGCGCGAAATTTCAGTGAGCCAGAGCGTTCGATGATTATCCAATTGAACCGAAAGGTCTTCTTCCATGGCGTCTGCCCCAGTGCTTCATCCGAATGTCCGGACCCGGCTTGAGCCGCGCGTCTCTGCGGCTGCTCTTGCCGAGTATTTGATTTTGCGGCCAAACGGACAACAGAACGTCCTGCATGACAGCAAATACTCCCGCCCGCCGATCATCACCGCAAACGGGGATGCCCTTCGGGGGTTACGCGCATACAACTGCGATCCACGCCGTCCGCAGGACACGCTGCTTCGGGTTAAGGACGCATTAACCATAAAGTCCGAGGTACCGGGAATTAAACCAAAGGCGCGGGACGAGGCGCTTCGGTGTAAGGAAATCATCGAGCTGTTCGAATACCGAGAGAATGCTCTTGGCCTTCGCGCGATGGCACTGAGCGAAGCGCCGAATTTCGCTTCGATTGAGATCGCGGGCGTGTTGGTCTCGATCCAGCCGGACATGCTGGTGAACGGACCGAACAATCGGATTGGGGCGGCTCTGTTTCGAGTTGCCAAGGCTCCGGACCCGAGCGCCTGCAAGACCGACGACGGGCGCGAGCGGCGAGGCGAAACTCGGCGGGAAATGGCGCGGTACATGGTTGCCATGCTCCATCTTCTTCTGGATGCCCAAGACGGCGCATATGGAACGCCAGACCGCGACTTGTGTTTCGTCGCGGACGTGCGTCTGGGTGAGCGAGTTGGCCCGGCTCCTGACCACACCGTTCGCCTCCGTGATATTCGCGGCGCTTGCGAACAGATCGCCACTCTTTGGCCGTCGATCCAGCCGAAGCCATCTTTGTTCAAGAAGCCCAGTACCTGAAAAGGGACCATCTCTGTTCTCAAAAGGGGCCACCCCCTTTGGAAAGGGACCAGCACCAGCGTTCAGAAAAGAACATATTGCGAACATAGAACAGATCGTGTACATTGCCTCCTCAACCGCTCGGGGACGGGCTGCGCAGCCGGCTTCCGAATCCCGGCCATCCCGTTCATAAGGAGAGAGAAATGGCCCCTGCCGCGCTGAAGATCGTCGAGAGCCCCGCCACCATGGACAAGTCGAAAGCCCTGGACGCCGCCGTGTCCCAGATCGAGCGCGCCTTCGGCAAGGGCTCGATCATGAAACTCGGCAAGGGCGAGAAGATGCTGGAGATCGAGACGGTCTCCACCGGCTCGCTCGGTCTCGACATCGCGCTCGGCGTCGGCGGCCTGCCGCGGGGCCGCATCGTCGAGATCTACGGGCCGGAATCCTCGGGCAAGACCACGCTGGCGCTGCATACCGTCGCCGAGGCGCAGCGCAAGGGTGGCATCTGCGCCTTCGTCGATGCCGAGCATGCGCTCGATCCGGTCTATGCCCGCAAGCTCGGCGTCAATGTGGACGATCTGTTGATCTCGCAGCCCGATCACGGCGAGCAGGCGCTCGAAATCGCCGACACGCTGGTGCGCTCGGGCGCGGTCGACGTGCTGGTGATCGATTCGGTCGCCGCGCTGGTGCCGCGCGCGGAGCTCGAGGGCGAGATGGGCGACGCGCTGCCCGGCCTGCAGGCGCGGCTGATGAGCCAGGCGCTGCGCAAGCTCACCGCCTCCATCAACAAGTCGAACACGATGGTGATCTTCATCAACCAGATCCGCATGAAGATCGGCGTGATGTACGGCTCGCCGGAAACCACCACCGGCGGCAACGCGCTCAAGTTCTACGCCTCGGTGCGCCTCGACATCCGCCGTATCGGCGCGATCAAGGAGCGCGACGAGACCATCGGCAACCAGACCCGCGTTAAGGTCGTCAAGAACAAGCTGGCGCCGCCGTTCAAGCAGGTTGAGTTCGACATCATGTACGGCGAGGGCGTCTCCAAGGTCGGCGAGCTCATCGATCTCGGCGTCAAGGCCGGCGTGGTGGAGAAGTCCGGCTCGTGGTTCTCCTACGACAGCCAGCGCATCGGGCAGGGGCGCGAAAACGCCAAGGAATTCCTCCGGAAGAATCCCGATATTGCTGCCAAGATCGAGACCGCCGTGCGTCAGAACGCCGGCATCATCTCCGAGCAGATCCTCGCCGGCGAGCAGGAAGACGAGGACGACGGCGAGGACGAGTGAGGGCTGGCATATCGGGCGGGCCGGAAACCCGGAAAGCCCGGAACGAGGCTGCGCCCGCCTTCCATCGGCATTGAGTCCTCCGCGCCGGGCGCGCGCCTCGTCCGCGTCGGGCGCGCGCTGCATACGGGCGGAGTGGCGATCGGGAAAGGGGGGCCGGGCTCCGGGGCTCCCGGAGCAGGGCTCGCAAATCCTCAAGCCGGGACGTCCTCAAGCAGAAACGAAAGCGGCCGAAAAGGCCGCTTTTTCTTTGGCCGGTGAGAGCCGATCCGCGTGGCGGGACACATCCGATCGCCGCGCGCCGCCGCGGCCGGCGGGGTGCGGCTGAGGTTTCATGTTGGCGAACATCTGCATCATGCCGAGCAGCGTGCCGATCATGCCGAACGCGGTCGGCGCTCGCTGCGCTTCGGGCGGGACGCGGGACGGAGACGCGGGATGCGGGGCTGCCCGCGCACCTGCGACCCGGCCGTTCCGCCGCCGGTTACTGCGCCTTCTTGATCCGGCTTCGCGCTTCGTTGATGACGTCGGGCACCGCGGCGTCGTTGCCGGGCGCCATGATGTGGACGCCGGCGACGCCGTCGATGGTCGCGAGTTCCTCGATGTATTCGACGCAGATCCTGCGGCCCTCGGCGGCGGGGTCGGCGGCCTTTTCCATCCGCTCGACCATCGTGTCGGGAATGATGGTGCCGAACAGGTTGTTGCGCATCCAATTGGCCGATTTGGCGCTGCGCAGCGGATTGACGCCGACGATCATCGCGAAGCCGGGCAGCACGCCGGCCTCGGCCAGGCGGGCGAGGTAGCGGCGCAGCACGCCGGCATCCATGCAGAACTGGGTCTGCGCGAAGGCCGCGCCGGCCTCGATCTTGCCTTTCAGGCTTGCCGGCTGCCAGTCCGGCTTGGGATCGACCGGCGCGTCCGCCGCGCCGATGAAGAACGGCCGCGGATGCGCGACGGCGGTGCCGGTCGGCAGCTTGCCCTGGCCGATATCGCGCGCGGTCGCGGACAGCTGCTTGGAATCGAGGTCGAACACCGCCTTGGCGTCAGGCTGGTCGCCGGCGGTCGGCTTGTCGCCGGTGAGGATGAGCAGGTTGTGGATGCCGAGCGCGGCGGCGCCCATCAGATCGCTCTGCAGGCCGATGCGGTTCCTGTCGCGGCAGACGAGCTGGAGGATCGGCTCGATGCCTTCCTGCCTCATCAGCACGGCGGCGGAAAGCGCGCCCATGTGCGCGCGCGCCCCGGCGCCGTCGGTGACGTTGACCGCGTCGGCCACGCCCTTGAGCGGCGCGGCCTTCTTCATCAGGTCGGCGGCGTCGCAGGAGATCGGCGGCACCACTTCCGCGGTCATCACGAAGCGCCCGGCCTTGAGACGCTGTTCGAGGTTCGATCCGGATGCTGCCATGAGGATGCTTCTTCTTGCTGCGGAAGCGGGATTTCCCGCGCTTTGGATGGCTCGCGTTATAGCGGACGGATATCCGCCGGGATACCCGTGGGCGGGTTATGCCCGCCTTTCTGGACAGCCTCCGGACGCGCGGCTAGAACAGCGGGCCGTAGCGGCCGGAAGCCCCGGAAACGCTTGGAAAAAGTGGCGGGACGCCCCATCTTCGGCTTCCCGTGGCTAGGCGATGGTACGAGCCGGCGAGCCGCCGGCGGAAACTGGGAACATGAGCGGCGTCAACGAAATCCGGTCCACCTTCCTGAACTACTTCAAGGCGAACGCGCACGAGATCGTGCCGTCGTCGCCGCTGGTGCCGCGCAACGATCCGACGCTGATGTTCACCAATGCCGGCATGGTGCAGTTCAAGAACGTGTTCACCGGGCTGGAGAAGCGGCCCTATCAGCGCGCGGTGACCTCGCAGAAGTGCGTGCGGGCCGGCGGCAAGCACAACGATCTCGACAATGTCGGCTATACCGCGCGCCATCACACGTTCTTCGAGATGCTCGGCAACTTCTCGTTCGGCGACTATTTCAAGGAGCGCGCGATCGAGCTCGCCTGGAACCTGATCACGAAGGAATTCGGGCTTCCGGCCGAGAAGCTGATGGTGACGGTCTATATCGACGACGACCAGGCCTTCGACTTGTGGAAGAAAATCGCCGGCCTGCCGGATCGCAAGATCGTGCGTATCGCGGGCGCGGATAACTTCTGGGCAATGGGCGACACCGGTCCGTGCGGCCCGTGCTCGGAGATCTTCTACGACCACGGCGAGCATATTCCGGGCGGCCCGCCCGGATCGCCGGATGCCGACGGCGACCGCTTCATCGAAATCTGGAATCTGGTGTTCATGCAGTATGAGCAGCAGGCCGGCGGAGATCGCATCGCGTTGCCGAAGCCGTCGATCGACACCGGCATGGGACTGGAGCGCATCGCTGCGGTGCTGCAGGGCACGCACGACAACTACGGCATCGATCTGTTCCGCGCGCTCATCGGCGCGGTGGCGGATGCGACGGGGGTCGACGCCAACGGCCCGCAGAAGGCTTCGCACCGCGTCATCGCGGATCATCTGCGCGCCTCCGCTTTCCTGATTGCCGATGGCGTCCTTCCCTCCAACGAAGGGCGCGGCTATGTCCTCCGCCGCATCATGCGTCGCGCCATGCGCCATGCCGAGCTGCTCGGCGCGCGCGAACCGCTGATGTGGAGGCTCGTGCCGGTTCTCGTGCGCGAGATGGGGCAGGCCTATCCGGAACTGATCCGGGCCGAGGCGCTCATCACCGAGACGCTCAAGTTGGAGGAGACCCGCTTCCGCAAGACGCTGGAGCGCGGTCTCGCGATCCTCGAGGA
>Ga0182744_1001324_pt1 | contig 21681 bp, 19 predicted proteins | sample eDN3rd30CKraftMG_FD_128525 | JGI IMG/M metagenome (GOLD analysis project Ga0182744, IMG submission 128525) | Enriched Miracle-Growth compost microbial communities from Emeryville, California, USA - eDNA 3rd pass 30_C Kraft MG (version 2) (version 2) ...
CCGCTGGCGCCGTTCAACTCCTCTTCGATGAGGCGGGTGACGCTGTTGTAAAGGTTCTCGGGCGTCGCACCGGGATAGCTCGTGCTGATCGAAATCGATGGCGGCGCGATGATCGGATATTGCGCGACCGAGAGGAACGGCAGCGCCAGAACGCCGCCGAGACAGATGAACAGCGCGACGACAGCCGCGAAGATGGGCCGATCGATGAAGAAACGTGCCATGAATGATCGCTCTGGCTACTGCACAGGCCCGCTGTTGGAAGCAGCATCCCGGCGCTCGAGATTACGCGCAACCCGCGATTTCCAGGGAGTGGCATCGACCAGATCGCCGACAGTGAATTTCTGGAAGCCTTCGGCCACCACACGGTCGCCAGCCTTCAATCCATCGAGAACCAGCCATTGATCCTCGAACGCCGATCCGATCCGAACCGGCTGGATGCGGGTGTGGCGTTCTGCATTGACCACGAAGACGAAACTGTTGCCGACGTCGTCGCGCTGCACGGCCTGCTGCGGTACGGCCAGCGAATCGCTATCGACGCCCTGTTCGATCTGCACGCGCACATACATGCCCGGCAGCAGGTCATGCTTGGGATTGGGGAATTGGCCGCGCAAGGTCACCTGGCCGGTGCTGGGATCGACCGTCACGCCGGAGAACAGCAGCCTGCCGTGCTCTTCATAAGCGGTGCCATCGCTGAACTCGAGGCGCACCTTGGCGGTGTCGGCTGCCACTCGTTCCAGCGTGCCGTTGGCGAGGTCGTGGCGCAACTGCCGCACCTCGCTGACCGACTGGGTGAAATCGGCATAGATCGGATCGAGCTGCTGGACCGTGGCGAGACGCGTCGCCTCGCCCTGGCCGACGAGCGCGCCCTCGGTGACCAGCGGTGCATCGACGCGGCCTTTGATGGGCGCGCGCACGACCGTGTATTCGAGGTTGAGCTTCGCGCGGGCGACGTCCGCAGTACGGGCGGCGACGTCGGCCTCGGCCTGTTTCGTGGTCGCTACCGCGGCTTCAAGCTGCACCTTGGACGCCGCATTGGTGGCGACCAGCTTTTCGACGCGGCTGGATTGGGCTGCGGCCTGGTGCAGCACGGCCTCGGCCTTCGCCAGCGCCGCCTTGGCGGCCTGCAGTTCGACTTTGAACGGTGCCGGATCGATGCGGAACAGAACGTCGCCCGCCTCGACGTCGGCACCCTGGGTGAAGGTACGTTCGATGACGATGCCGGCGACACGGGCGCGGACATCGGCGATCCGCGCCGGGGTTATGCGGCCCGGCAGTTCACGCACGAAGGCGCGCGGCGAGGGTTCGATGGTGACGACGCCGACCTGGGGCACTGCTTTCGCTTCGGCGGTCTGAGCCTGCCGGGGCTCGTTACATCCACCGAGCGCGAGGGCGGCGGCGGAAACGGCCACAAGAAAGAATGCGCGACAGGGACCTGTCATCAAGAACTCCATTGTTCGTTGCTCGTGTTCGGTTTGGCGGCGTGGGCGGCTTGTGGAATCACGGGGCGTCCGGCGGGAGCGCGTGGCTACCGATCGGATGGGGCGGAACTTTGGCGATACCGCGTATTACGATATTTCGCTCTCGAGCATGCCCGGCACATGGTTAACGAGGGGTTAGCGTTTCTACTGCACTGCACAACGCATCTTATCTTCTATCGTACCGCGATGCAAAATTACAAAATCGTGATACGAAATTTTGCTTGGCGGGGTTATCGATCCCGGTCAGTAACGACAGCCGTGCAAGGCTCCTATGCAAAGCGTGAGCATCAGCTCAACGCCGATGTAACAACTTCATTTCAATAGATTTTTTTGGCGACAAGGAACGGCGTCTTTCAAGACTCCGTGATTGCAGGAAAGCTTCCTTGAATGTAACATAAGCATGCTTATTATAGTGTGGGTTATGAAATATGGCAGTGCAACGGCAATTTAGTGGCTACGCAGATGAACGCTCCAACAAATCTTCCCACCGGCATCCCAACTCTTGGGTTTCTGCTGCACGATGTCGCCCGGCTGCTCCGCAGGCGCTTTGAGCAGCACACCAAAGGGAACGGCCTGACGCGGTCTCAGTGGCATGTTCTGGCCTATCTCGCGCAGAACGAAGGCATCAACCAGACGCGCCTCGCCGAACTTCTCGACATCGAGCCGATCACGGTCGGACGCCTCGTCGACAAGCTTCAGGCCATGGGCCTGATCGAGCGGCGCCCCGATCTTTCGGACCGACGGGTCTGGCTTTTGTATACGACGCCCGCCGCCACGCCCCAGCTCGCTCATTTGCGCCAACTGGGCGAGGTGACGCGGGCAGAAGCCCTGGCCGATATCTCGGACACCGACCGCGAACACCTCGTCGCCGTGCTTCAGGCGTTGAAGGCCAATCTCACCGAAGCCTGCGACAGGCCCGCCCCGGCGAAGAAAAAAACCAGTCCCACGAGAACCGGCGAGGAAAACGCCGATCTGGAAAGAGCAGAACATGTCTAGCTTAAGCGAAACGACGTCCGACATTCCAAAGGAGCCCGGCCGCGCGCCAGAGGCCACCGTTCATCGTCTTGAACGCAGTTCACCGCAGGGCCGCAAGACCGATGCGCCGCCCGACGACGTGCCTGCCAAAGAAGAAGTCAAAGCGGAAGCCAAGGCGCCCGCAAGAGCCGGGCCTGCCGTGCCGAAGCGCTCGCCCATGCGCACGGTGCTGTTTGCGCTGCTGCCGGTGGCGCTCGTCGCCGGCGGCTATTTCTACGTCACCGGCGGCGCCGTCATGTCGACCGACAACGCCTATGTCCAGGCCGATATGGTCGGACTCTCGACCGACGTGTCCGGCATCGTCAGCCAGGTCGCGGTCCGCGACAACCAGGCCGTCGCCAAGGGCGACGTTCTCTTCAAGCTGGACCAGACGCAGTTCAAGCTGGCGCTCGATCGCGCCGACGCGCAGATCGGCATCGTCCGCAACGACCTGACCGCGCTGCAGGCGAGCTATCGCGACATGCAGGCGCAGATCGCGCAGGCGCAGGCGGATGTCGCCTTCAACAACGTCAACTTCCAGCGCCAGCAGCAATTGCTGACCAACAACTTCACATCGAAAGCCAATTTCGACGCCGCCCAGAACACGCTGCGGGCCGCGCAGCAGAAGGTCGCCTCGCTGCAGGCCCAGCTTGCCGCCATTGCGGCAAACCTCAACGGCAATCCCGATGCGCCGATCGAGGACCATCCCCGCTACAAGGATGCGCTGGCGGCACGCGCCGAGGCGGCACGCCAGCTCGATCATACCGTCGTGCGGGCGCCGTTCGCCGGCATCGTCACCAATGTGCCGTCGCTGCAGCCCGGACAATATCTGGCAGCGGCCACGGTCGGCTTCAACATCGTGTCGTCCGATCACGTCTGGGTGCAGGCGAGCCCGAAGGAAACCGAGCTGACCTATGTGAAGCCCGGACAGAAAGCGACGATCGAGGTCGATAGCTATCCGGGCCGCGAATGGACAGGCGCCGTCGACAGCGTCAGCCCGGCCTCGGCGTCAAGCTTCTCGCTGCTGCCGGCCGAGAACTCGAGCGGCAACTGGGTCAAGGTCGTGCAGCGCATTCCGATGCGGGTGCGCGTCGAGAACAAGCCCGGCCAGCCGCCGCTGCGGGTCGGCATGAGCGTCGAGCTCAACGTCGATACGGGGCACGCGCGCGGACTCCCGACCTTCATCAGCAAGCTGTTCGGCGGCGGGTCTTCCGACAGCCAATCGGCCAGCGGCCAACCCGTGGACCACCAATCGGTGGGCCAGTCCTCCGGCAACCTGGACAAAACAAATGGCTAGCGGTACCGCGGCCGGAGCTGTCGGCGCGCAAAGGCCGATCAACCGGCCGGCGATCACGGCGTGCATCATCCTCGCCGTCATTATGCAGGCGCTCGATACCACAATCGCCAATGTCGCGCTGCCCTATATGCAGGGCAGCGTGTCGGCGAGCGCCGACCAGATCAACTGGGTGCTGACGTCCTACATCGTCGCCGCCGCGATCATGACGCCGCCGTCGGGCTTTCTCGCCGCCCGCTTCGGCCGCCAGCGGGTGCTGATGGTCGCCATCGTCGGCTTCGTGGCCGCCTCGGTGCTGTGCGGGCTTGCCCAGTCGCTGACGCAGATCGTTGCGTTCCGGCTGATGCAAGGCTTCTTCGGCGCCGCGCTGGTGCCGATCGCGCAGGCGATCCTCCTCGATATCTATGAACCCGAGGAACGCGGCTCGGCAATGGCGCTGTTCGGCGTCTCGGTGATGGTCGGGCCGGTCCTCGGCCCGGTGATCGGCGGCTGGCTCACGGAAAATATGAGCTGGCGCTGGGTGTTCTATATCAACGTGCCGATTGGCATCGTCGCCTTCGTCGGCATTTCCGCGTTCCTGCGCGAGACGAAAACGGCCTCGCAGGCAAAGCTCGACTGGCTTGGCTTCGGCAGCCTGAGTTTGTTCATCGCGGCGCTGCAGGTGTTTCTCGACCGCGGCGCACAGCTCGACTGGTTTTCGTCGTTCGAGATCCTGATCGAGGCGACGATCTGCGTTTCGGCGCTTTACATTTTCCTCGTGCACACGTTCACGGCGGAGAAATCCTTCGTGAACCCGAAGCTGTTCCTCGACCGCAACTTCTCGGTCGGCATGATCTTCATCTTCATCGTCGGCGTCACCTATCTGGCTTCCTTGGCCTTGCTGACGCCCTATCTGCAGACATTGATGGGCTATCCGGTGGTGACGGCCGGCCTCGTCATGGGCCCGCGCGGCCTCGGCACGATGGTCTGCATGTTCGCTGTCGGGCGCATGATCGGCAAGGTCGATATCAGAATCTTGCTGATGACCGGCTTGCTGCTGACCGCCTGGGCCATGTACGACATGACAGGCTGGACGCCCAATGTCTCGCAGACGACGATCGCCGTCACCGGCTTCATCCAGGGCGCCGGCCTCGGCTTCCTGTTCGTGCCGCTGACGACGGTGACCTTCGCCACGCTGGCCCCTGCGCAGCGTGGCGATGCGGCCGGGCTTTACAACCTGTCGCGGAATGTCGGCTCCAGCGTCGGCATTTCCGTCGTCTCCTACCTGCTGACGCGCAATGTCCAGGTCAATCATGCGACGATCGGCGTCCATGTGACAGCGACGAACCGCATGTTTGAAAACCATGCGGTCCAGCATGCGTTGAGCCCGTGGAGCGCGGCTGGCCGCGCTGCACTCAACCAGGTCATTCAGCAACAGGCCGCCGTCATCAGCTATATCGACGATTTCAAGCTGATGATGATCCTGTCGCTCGCCGTGATCCCGCTTGTGCTGCTGCTGCGCTCGGCCGCAGCGCCGGCCGGCGACGATCATGCGATGGTGATGGAGTGAGCGCGGGTCTTAGAGTACGATGGAAAACAAACGGCTGTCATTCCTGACGCGCACGCAGTGCGCGAGTAGGAAACCAGAAGCCAAAGGCGTCACGTTGCCCTCTGGATTCCCGCTCTGCACTGCGCTTGGCGGGAATGACACACCAAAGCAGAAGCCGAACGGCAACGAAATAAGCTCTCTTAAATGGCCTATCGGCTTCGGACTTATTCTCAATTGCCCCTCGAGCCGCCGAGGAACAGGTCGCACAGAAACTCGATGGTCGCATCGTCGCAGGAGCGACGCGGCGCCACGTGGTGAAAGACAATATAGCCGTCCATCGCCATCACCAGAAAATGCGCCGCGTCCGCCTTCTCCAATATGCGACGGCGGCGCGGCGGCAAGGCGTTGCGCACCATTTCGAGAATGCGCTCCTCGAGCCACGCGATGAGCGTGCCGCGGTACTGGTCTTCCGGCCGCGCCGTGGCGATGGCCTGCATGACATTGTTGGCAAAGCCGCGCTCGCGCGCCGGTATCTCGCGAAACAGGCCGATGAAAAGACGCCGCAGCCTGTCGCGCGGCCGCTTGATGTCCGCGAGCTGGGCATCCAGCGCTTCGAGCTGCGCCTCAATCCAGGGACCATGCACGGCGTAGAGAATGGCCAGCTTGGATTCGAAATAGGAATACAGGTTGGTCGTCGAAATGTGCGCGCCCGCTGCAATTTGCGGCAGCGTGGTTTCCACGTAGCCTTTTCTTGAAAAAAGATGGAAGGCCGACGCCAGGATGGCGTCACGGATCTGAGGCTTCTTGACTTGCACGGCCAGATCGTAAGCGAGGCCGTACCGCCTGGCAAGCGGATGCCGACAAAGCCTTTAATTTCATGACCTAACAAATGATCTCGGACGGGCGTTGCGGACTTCTAAACAGAATATCATTCTGTTTTAAACAGGCGCGCACCTGCGCAACTCAAGCGCACCGCAAATGGCACGTGTATTGCTTACCCGAATGTCATTCGGTTTTGAAGATTGCCCTTTTGAGGAGGTTTCCGTGCCCGGCATCCCGACGACCTTTCGCTCCTTTCCCGGATTCTCGCGTTTCATCGCGGCGGGCCTGCTCGGCCTGCTCGGCACGAGCACGGCCGTACATCAGGCGGCGGCCCAGGCCGGGCCGCGCAAAGTGGTGATCGCCGCCGGCACCCAGGTCATCAACAGCGCCTATCCCTATCTGATGATGCCGCTGGCGCTCGGCTACTGGAAGCAGGAAGGGCTCGACGTCGAGGTGGTGGCGGCCGGCGGCTCGGCGCAGGCGATCCAGCAGATGATCGGCAAGAATGCGGACTTCGTCGAAATCAATTCCAGCTCGATGATCCAGGCGGTATCGCAGACCGGCGTGGCGCTGCGCGCGGTCGCAGCCAATACCACGGTGGACTGGTCGCTCGTGTCGCTGAAAGGCGGGCCAATCAAGGCGCTGGGCGACTTCAAGGGCCGCAGCATCGGCATTTCGAACCTCGGTTCGGGCGGCCTGCCGCTGCTCAAGGCCTATCTGCGCACCGCCGGTCTCGACCCCGACAAGGATGTCACCATCGTGCCGGTGGGCTTCGGCGGCATGGCGCTCGACGCGATGAAGGCAGGCCGGGTCGACGGCCTCATGTTCTGGGCGTCGGCGGTGGTGAGCTTCGAGAGCGCCGGCGCAAGCCTCACCTATTTCCGCGCGCCGGAATGGGCGACCTATGCCGACTACAGCCTGGCGACCCTGGCCGGCACGCTCAGCGCCGACAGCAGTATGGTGGAAGCGGTGGTCCGCGGCATGGCCAAGGCATCGCTGTTCACCGCCACCAATCCTGATTGCGCTCGCAAGCTGTTCTGGAAGAGCTTCCCCGCCATGAAGGCCAGCGGCAACATGGATGATGCCGCCAAGGCGACGTTCGATCTCAAGCAGATCGAATCCGGCGCCAACAGCATGAAGGAAGCCCGCACCCTCGGCGGCGGCAAATATTGGGCGAGCGCGCCTGTGGCCGGCTATGCCGGCATGCAGAAATTCATGATCGACAACAAGGTCATCACCAAGGAAGTCCCCGCCGCCTCGCTGGTCCCGTCTGATCCGGGCTTCTTCGAACGCGCCAACACGTTCGACCATGACAAAATCCGTCAGGAGGCCCTGAGCTGTGCTGGTGTCTGACCAGGTCGGGATGCCTGCGAGCAGCAAGTCTGCGGCTGGCAGGCCTGTTGCTGGCAAGCCTGCGGATCTGGTAACAGCGCAAGGCGTGCGCATGGTCTACACCAGCCGCAAGGCCGAACTGGTGACCGCGCTCGACGATGTCAGTTTCGGTATCGCCGAGGGCGAGTTCATCGCGCTGCTGGGGCCGAGCGGATGCGGCAAGACCACCTTGCTCAAAATCCTCACCGGCACGCTGAAGCGCACGTCGGGGCGAGTGACCATGCGCGGCCAGCCGCTCGAAGGACCGCGCCCCGACATCGGCCGCGTGTTCCAGGCCCCCGTCCTGCTGGCGTGGCGCAGCGTGCTCGACAACATCCTGCTGCCAATCGAGCTTGGCGAAGGCCGGCTGCAGCGCCGCGATTACGAGGCCCGCGCGCGCAACTATCTCAAGATGGTCGGGCTCGAAGGTTTCGAGACGAAATATCCGCACGAGCTCTCGGGCGGCATGCAGCAGCGCGTCGCCATCGGCCGCTCGCTCATCCGCGACCCCGCCATGCTGCTGATGGACGAGCCGTTCGGCGCGCTCGACGCGATGACCCGCGATCTGATGAACGTGGAATTGCTGCGCATCTGGCAGGCCAGCCGCAAGACGATCGTGCTGGTGACGCACAGCATCGCGGAAGCCGTGTTTCTCGCCGACCGCGTGTTCGTGATGACGCCGCGTCCGGGCCGGCTGAGCGAGATCATTCCCATCGACCTGCCGCGACCGCGCCATCTCGAAATGATCAACTCGCCGGAGTTCGGCCATTATGTGCGTCGCATCGGCCGGCACTTCGCCGCGCAATCATCCGACGCCGGAACCGCCGCATGAACGAGGGCACCCGCACTCCCATCGAAATCGCGCAGAGCCTGCTGCTGCTCGCTGGCCTGCTCGCCGCCTGGGAATTCGCCGTCGTCTGGCTCGACATCTCCCCCATCCTGCTGCCGGCGCCAAGCGCCGTCGCCATCTCGCTGTTCAACGGCATCAAGTCCGGCCTGCTGATCAAGCATTTCGGCGTGACCTTTTTCGAGACCATGGCCGGCTTTCTCCTGGGCTCCGTGGCGGGGCTCATCTGCGGCGGGCTCATCGCACAGTCCCGCCCGGTGGAACGCCTGCTCTATCCTTATGTCATCGCCTTCCAGACCATTCCCAAAGTGGCGATCGCGCCGCTGATCGTCATCTGGTTCGGCTACGGCGTCGCCTCGAAAGTGGTGATCGCTGCGACCATCGCCTTCTTTCCGGTGCTGGCCAATACGATCGTCGGCCTGCGTTCCGTGCCGGCCGACCAGATGGAGCTGATGGCGGCCTTCATGGCGACGCGCAGCCAGACCCTGTGGAAGGTGCGGGTGCCGCAGGCCCTGCCCTTCATTCTTGTCGGGCTCGATGTCGGCGCAGTGCTGGCCGTCATCGGCGCCGTCGTCGGCGAATTCGTCAGCGCCAAGGAGGGCCTGGGTTTTCAGATCCTGCAATCGGGCTTTTCTCTGGATACGGCCGGCGTTTTCGCCGCGCTGGTGCTGCTCGCCGTCATGGGCATCGCCATTCATCTAGCCATGGCCTTCCTGCGCAAGAAGGTTCTCTACTGGGTCGACGATGTCAGCCCGGTCAATTTCAGCGGCTGAGGCTGCTGTCTGGAAGGATGTGCCGCATGTCTGCTGATCCGTCTGCATCGACCGTCTGGCCGGGAGGATTCCATGTGGCCCAGGTCTGCATCGCGCGGCCGACGGCGCGGTTCGACGAGGTGATCGCCTTCTACCGCGACGGCCTCGGCCTGCCGGTGCTGTTCCAGTTCGACGAGGGCGGTGCCAAAGGCGGCATGGTGGGCCTGCCCGGCAGTGGCCATCATCTCGAATTCATCCAGCCCGCGAATGCCAGCGAGATGCAGTTCGATGCACCCAACAAGCTGCATGCGCTGGTGCTGCACATGCCTGAATCCGCCAACGCGGACCGGCTGAGCCAGATACTGCAGGCACGTGGTCTGACGCCGGTGACGCCCGGCAATCCCTACTGGATCGGCCGCTCCGTGGTTTATGAAGATCCCGACGGATGGCCCATCGTGCTCGCCACGGGCAACGGCCTGGGCTGAGCCTTTTCCAACGCATCGTGCGCGACATCGAGGCCGATATGGACTTTCAGACTTTCCTGCAACGCATTCCCAAGATCGACCTGCACTGCCATCTCGTCGGCACCTTGCGGCCGCAGACGCTCGCACAACTGGCGCAGAAGCACGGCCTCGCCCTGCCGCGGCCGGCCGAGATCCTTTACGACTTCGCCGATTTCTATGATTTCCTCGACGTACTGCGGCTCGCCTCAGCCTCTGTGCGCAGCGCCGACGACTTTTCGCGCGTGATCTATGAGGCCTTGCAGGACGGCCATACGGCGGGGCATCTGCGTCATGCAGAACTGCTGTTCAACCCGCAATATTTCTATCCTTACGGCGTGAGCTACCGCACCATGGTGGACGGCATGCTCGACGGCATGGCGGGCGCTGAACGCGACTTCGGCGTCAGCGCGCTGCTCGTCGCCTCGTTCGACCGTGTGATCGATGCCGCCGGCGCGATGCAGATTCTCGACGACGTGCTGGCCTATCGCAAGCCGCAGATCGTCGGCATCGGCCTCGACGGCGCCGAGCGCAGCGGACCGCCGCAGCGCTTCGCCGAAGTCTATGCACGTGCCGGCGCCGCCGGCCTGAAGCGCACCGCCCATGTCTGCGAGGACAACCAGACGCTGGAAGAAGCCCCGCCTTCGAATTACGCGATCTGCCGCGACCTGCTGAAATGCGACCGGCTGGATCATGGCTACAACCTGCTGGCCGATCCGGCCATGGTGATACGCGCGCGCGACGAGGGCCTCTATTTCACCACCTGCACCATCACCAGCGTGACGCGCAATCTCGAACGCCGGCGCGCCAGCATCGCGAAGATGGTCGACCTTGGCCTGAACGTCACGCTCAACACCGACGATCCGGTGATGTTCAAGACCGATATCGCGCATTCCTATCAGGTGCTGTTCAAGAGCCAGCCGCAATGGGGCGTCGCCCGCGCGCGCGCCTTCAGCTTCGACGGCATCGCCGCCTCATGGCTCGACGATGGCGCGAAGGCGGCGCTGACACATTCATTCCGCACCGAACTCGACACATTGGAAGCCGCACTGGAGACACCATGAGCATCGAAACCGTCCAGACCACACTGCCCTCGGGCAGCATTGTCAACGCGGCACTGGCGCGGGCCGCCCGCGCCGATGCGCCCGGCCTGATCCTCATTCACGAATGGTGGGGCCTGCTCGACGAGACAAAGGCCCTGGCCGAACGGCTCGCCCTGCAAGGATATAATACGCTCGCGGTCGATCTTTATGACGGCAAGTCGAGCATGGACCCGGCAGTTGCCGGCCAGCTGATGAACGGCGTCGATCCCGCCGCGGCCACCGCGACGCTGACAGCCTGGATCGCATGGCTGCGCGAACACGGTGCCCGCAAGGTCGGCACTCTGGGCTTTTGTTTCGGCGGAACCTGGTCGTTGAAGGCCTCGCTGGCAACGCCCGTCGATGCGACGGTTATCTTTTATGGCGGCGTCAGGCAGTCAGCGGAGGAACTCGCGGCGCTCCATGGCCCCTTGCTGGCGCACTTCGGCAGCAAGGACAAGATCTTCACGCCCGAGCTGGCACAGTCTCTCGATGCGGCGCTGAAGCAGGCGGGCAAGGCCGGCGACGTCCATACCTATCTTGCCGACCATGCCTTCGCGCGCGAAGGCGGCCCGAACTATGAGCCGGGCGCCGCCGCACTGGCGTGGCAGCGCACCGATGCCTTCCTGCGCAAGCACCTGGACGTGGCGACCGGCGCCGCCGCCTATACGCCGCCCGCCCGGCAGGCGAGCTTCAGCGAAATCCCGCTGATCTCGATCGCGGCGCTCGGCAAAGGCGATGCGGCCGAGGCCGCGACGATCGCAGCCATTCGCAAGGCAGGCCAGGAGGTGGGATTCTTCTACATCACCGACCACGGCGTCGACCTGGCAAAGATGCACGGCATCCTCGATCAATGCCGGAAGTTCTTTGCGCTGCCGAAGGTGGAACTGGAAGAGATGCGGCTTTCCAATTCGCCATGCTTTGCCGGCTATCTCTCGGTCGGCGAGCGCGGCGCCAATGCGCAGCGTCCGCGCGACCTGCTGGAAGCTTTCAACATCTGCACGGAACTGCCGCCGGACGACCCCTTCGTGCTCGCGAAAGTGCCGCTGCACGGCGCCAACCAGTGGCCGGCGTCATTGCCCGGTTTCCGCGACAGCGTGCTCGATTACTATCGCGAGATGGACAAGCTCGGACTGCGGCTCTTGCAGGCCTTCGCCCTGGCGCTGGGTCTCGAACGTCACGCGCTCGATTCGCAATACTGCAAGCCCATCAGCCAGCTGCGCCTGCTGCACTATCCGGTGCAGGACCAGGCCGTCGACGAGATGATGGGCGCGCGCTCGCACCGCGACGTCGGCGTGCTGACCATTCTGCTGCAGGACGACGTGGGCGGGCTGGAAGTGTGCAATGCCGCCGGCGAATGGATCGTCGCACCGCCGATCGACGGCACCTTCATCGTCAATCTCGGCGAGATGATGAAACTGCTGACCAACGACCAGTTCGCGTCGGCCCTGCACCGGGTCGTCAACCGCTATGGCCGGCAGCGCTTCTCGGTGCCGTATTTCTTCAACCCCGACTACGACGCCCAGTTGAACACGCTCGACCAATATGTCGACGCGGCGCATCCCGCCCAGTTCAAGCCAATTCACGTGGGCCAGCATATGTTCAATTTCTATCGCAACCTGTGGCCCAATACGGCGGCGATGGCTGCGGAATAGGCAGCACACAGGATTGCCGGAAACATTGGACGATTTGTTTCCGGCGATCTATCCTCATCGACGAGGGACTATCGTGACGCGAGCGTGACATGACTTCTGCACAGTCCAGCCTTTTCCCCTATCTGCCTGTCACCGAGCGGCCGGTCTTCGAATGGCCGAACGGAGCGCGCATCGCCGTTTGGGTGGTACCCAATATCGAGCATTTCCATCTCGAACTCGGCCCCGGCGCACCCGACGTGCGCAATTACGCCCGCCGCGATTACGGCAACCGTGTCGGCATCTGGCGGCTGATGGAGGTGCTGACCAAGCACGGCATCCGCGGCACGGTCGCGCTGAACGGCGAGGTCGTCGAGCACTATCCGCAGATCATGAAGGAATGCGCCCGGCTGAACTGGGAGCTGATGGGCCATGGCGAGACCAATTCGACGCTCCTTTCCGGCATGGACAAGGAGCGCGAGAAGGCCGTCATCGCCTCGACGAAAGCCGCGATCCAGGCCTGCGGGCAATCGATGCGCGGCTGGCTCGGGCCGGGCCTCACCGAGACCTGGAACACGCTCGACCTGCTCAAGGAAGCCGGCGTCGAATATGTGGCCGACTGGTGCAACGACGACATGCCCTACCGCATGAACAACGGCCTGTATTCCATTCCCTATTCGCTCGAGCTCAACGACATGCCGCTGTTTGCAGCGCCGTCGATCAGCATCGCCGATTTCAAGCAACGCATCATCGATTCCTTCGATGTCCTGCATGCGGAAGGCGGAAAAAGCGCCAAGGCCATGTGCATCGCCCTGCATCCGTTCCTGATCGGCGCGCCGCACCGCATCAAATATCTCGACGAAGCGCTGAAGCACATTACCAGCCACGACGGCGTCTGGCTCGCCACCGGCAGCGAGATCATTAGCGCCTATCGCGAGGCCGATCTTCCGTAAGATCGGTCGCTGGCAGAATAAAACACCCGTTTGCGGCACACCTGCCGGATGGCTATATACGGGCGGACCGATCGACGTCGATCCTGCCTCGACGCAAGCGTCGCAAACGGGAATTAAGCTGACAAACCATAGCCCTGCCGAAGACCTGCTCGCTGGAGCCAGTCCGGCCCGACCGACGGATGCGAACGTGCGCCATGTTCTCTATTCGGAGAACAGTTCGCCCTTTTCCGCGCCCGTGCGCATTGCGATCTTTGCCAAGGACCTCGATATCGAGATCTGCCCGCCGCCGGGCGGGCTTAAATCCGTCGCCTATCACGCGATCAATCCGCTCGGCACCATTCCGTGCCTCGTGCGCGCCGACGGCTTCATCCTGCCTGAATCCGCGGCCATCGTGGAATATCTCAACGAGCGCTTCCCGCTGCCGCCGCTCCTGCCGGCGGAACCCGATCTGCGCGCCCGTGCCCGGCTGCTGCAGCGCATCGGCGAACTCGGCATCATGACGTCAACCGTCGAACTGATGCAGATCGCCCGCTCGCCGTCGCGCGACGAGCATTTCACCGGCATCTGGCTGACCAGGCTGGTGCGAGCGCTCGCTTCCCTGCAGACTTTCCTCGGCACGGGCCGTTTTGCCGTCGGAGACACCCTGACGCTCGCCGATTGCCAACTGGCGCCGGCGCTGTTCGGTGTGCCGCCCATCACGGCCGCTTTCCGAACCGGCGACCTGATCGCCGCCTATCCCACCGTCGCCAATTATTATCGGTCGTGCCTCGCCCATCCGGCCATCGAAAGAGTTATCGAACAGATGAGGCAGGCGCGGTAGCCGTCTCGGAGACCTGCGATGACCGACGAATCCACGACGAAGCCTGCAATTCCCGCTGTTCGGCAGCAGCCGGTCCAGGTGATCTTCGGCGCACTGATGCTGGTGCTGCTGCTGGCCTCGCTCGACCAGACGATCGTCTCAACCGCCCTGCCCACCATTGTCGGCGAGTTCGGCGGGCTGGAACACCTCTCCTGGATCGTCACCGCCTATATGCTCTCGACGACCATCGTCACCCCGCTTTACGGCAAGCTCGGCGACCTGTTCGGGCGCAAGATCGTGCTGCAGAGCGCCATCGTGCTGTTCCTTGTCGGCTCGGTCCTGTGCGGGCTCAGCCGGTCGATGGGCGAACTCATTGCCTTCCGCGCGCTACAGGGGCTGGGCGGCGGCGGGCTCATCGTGACCACGATGGCGGTGGTGGGCGATATCATGTCGCCACGCGAGCGCGGACGCTATCAGGGCATTTTCGGCGGCGTGTTCGGCCTTTCGACCGTGCTTGGGCCGCTGATCGGCGGCTTCTTCGTCGAACATCTGAGCTGGCGCTGGATCTTCTACATCAACCTCCCGCTGGGCCTTCTGGTACTGGCCGTCATCGGCTGGGCCCTGACGGCACCCTCCGAGCGGCGGCATCCGAAGATCGATTATGCCGGCGCGGCATTGCTGACCGTCACGCTGACCACGCTCATCCTGTTCACCAGCCTCGGCGGCCACACCCTCGCCTGGACATCGCCGCAGATCATCGGGATGATTGCGCTCACCGTCCTGGGGCTTGCCGGCTTCCTGTTTGTCGAACATCATGCCGAAGAGCCGATCCTGCCGCTGCGGCTGTTTGCCAACCGCACGTTCGTCGTATCCTGCTCGGTCGGATTCATCGTCGGCGTGTCGATGTTCGGCGCGGTCACCTTCATGCCGGTCTATCTTCAGGTCGTGAAGGGCGTGAGCCCGTCCACCGCCGGCCTATTGCTGACGCCGATGATGGGCGGCATGCTCGTCACCTCGATCACCAGTGGCCAGATCATCAGCCGCATCGGCCGCTATCGCGTGTTCCCCATCGCCGGCACGGCTGTCATGACAGTGGGGCTCGGACTGTTGGCGACGCTGGGATCAGACAGCTTCACCTGGCAAGCTTCGATCTACATGCTGGTGCTGGGCCTCGGCATGGGCATGGTGATGCAGGTGCTTGTGCTGGCCGTGCAGAACGCCGTTGACTACCGGGAGCTGGGCGTCGCGACATCGGGCACGACCCTGTTCCGGTCCACTGGCGGATCTGTCGGCGTGTCGCTGTTCGGTGCCATTTTTGCGGCTGGCTTGGCGAGCGGCGTCGCCACACGGCTTCCAGCCAGCCTCCCGCTTCACACCGGAACCGATCCGGCTGCGATCCAGGCCCTGCCGGCCGACGTGCGCGGCATTTATCTCGATGCCTTTACGGCAGCGCTGCATCCGGTCTTTCTACTGGCCGCGCTGCTGAGCGGCCTCGGATTCGCGTTGGCCTTGCTTCTCAAGGAGGAGCCGCTGCGCGGCCCGGCGCGGGCAGAAACCGTGGCCAAGACATTCGCTTCGCCGCGCGATGCCACCTCGGTGCAGGAACTGGAAACGATCCTCAACCAAATCGATCAGCGCGAAGATCGCTGGACGATCATCCAGCGGATGGCGCGGGCGCTGGAGGTATCTCTGGCGCCCGACGAAATATGGCTGCTGGTTCAACTCTGCCGGAAGGATGCGACACAGCAACCCTCTGTCCTCGGCGAACGCTTCAACACGCCCCGCGCGCGTATCGATGACATCGCTTGCCGCCTGACGGCGGCAGGACTCGTCGAGCCTCTGTTGGATGAAACCTTGCGCGTGACCACCGCTGGCCGGCTGCAGTTCGAACGCATGATCGCCGCCTATCGCGCCAGGCTGGCAGGCCTTCTCGAACGATGGTCGCCGGAAGACCATGCCGAAGTCCGCGCCATGCTGACCGCCCATGCCCGCTCGCTGATCGAAGAGATTCCCATCGCTCCGGCGTGAATGGCAGCGAAGGCCGTACGATGAAAGTCAACCCGTTGTTTCGCTCACCGGCAAAGGCCGAAACGTATCCTGCACCTGAGGGCGCGCCCGGACAAACCGCCATTCGTGAAGGAGATGACGGTGGTGTCGTGATGGGTGGGGCGACGACCTTTAACCCGTGCTCGCCTTTGCCGCTTCCAACAGCTCTTGCAGGAGTTCACGCTTGAGCACCTTTCCATAGGCATTTTTTGGCAAGCTCTGACGCCGATAGTAGTGCCTTGGCCGTTTGAAGCGCGCGATATTCGCCAGGCACAGCCGATCCAGTTGCGCTTCCAAGTCTGGCGCCCCCTGTTCGACCACGACGAAGGCCGCGACGCATTCACCCCATTCGGGATCCGGCAGCCCCAGTACGGCCGCTTCGGTCACCGCGGGATGCTGTAGCAGAACATTCTCGATCTCGACCGGATAGATGTTCGTGCCGGCACTGATGATCGTCTCCTTGCTGCGCCCCACAAGATGCAGATGCCCTGCCGCATCGATCGTGCCGAGATCGCCGGTCAGCAGCCAGCCGTCCCGCAATGCCGCCCGGGTACCGGTCTCGTTGTGCCAATAGCCAAGGAAGCAGGCGGAGCTTCGCACGCAGATCTCGCCGGTCTCTCCGTCGCCCAAAGCTCTTTCATCCGCGTCGCGGATTTGCAGTTCGGTTCCCAGAAACGGTATGCCGACGCTTTCCAGTTGTTTTTCGTCGCGCGCCGCCAGCGCAGCGGTAAAACGTTGACGCGACATCGACGTGATCGACATCGGGCATTCGCCTTGCCCGTAAATTTGCGCGAAGACGGGACCGAAATGATCAGCCGCCTTTTGCAGATCCACCAGGTAGAGCGGACCGCCGCCGTAGATCATGCAGCGCAGATGACGCCAATCGACCTTATTGGCGATGGCATAATCGGTGAGCCGCCGCATCATGGTCGGCGCGACAAAAGCCGAGATCTGCTGCCAGTGCGGCAGGAGATAAAAGAACTCGGCTTCGTCGAAACCGCCCGATTGCGGCACGACCGATATGCCACCCATGGCCAGGAACGGTAACGTGTAGAAACCAGACCCGTGCGACATGGGCGCAAGATGTACGAGCGCCGCTTGCGGCGCGATGGAATCAACGTCGCTGAGATAGGATCGCGTCATGGAATACAGATTCCCGTGACTGATCATGGCGCCCTTGGGAAAGCCGGTCGTGCCGCTGGTGTAGAATAGCCAGGCCAGATCATCGGCAAGTGCCGGCTCCATGGATTGCGACGATGGTGCGGCCAGCAGCGCGTCATGCTCTTGCGATCCGACGGCGATGATATGGCGAAGGCTTGTCACTTCGATTTCGAGCTGTGCAAGCGTTGCCGCCGTGTCGCGATTGACGAAGATCGCCGCCGCACCGCAATCGGCAAGAATATGAATCACTTCCTTGCGATGCAGTTTCGCATTGATGGGAACGGCCACAGCACCCATCCACCAGGCCGCGAATTTCAGGGCGATGTAATGTGGATCGTTGGTCATGAAGAAGGCGATACGGTCGCCTTTCTGCAGATCCATCCGCTTCAGCCCGCCGGCAAGATTGCGGACCTGATCGAGCAGCTCGTCAAAGGTCAGGTGAGCCTTCCGCCCATGCGCAACGGCGATCGCCGCTCCATATGAGGCGGCGCTGCGGGGAAGAATCGCGGCAATGTTCATGTGGTTTTCCGGCTCAGACGGGATCTGCGCCGACCAAGACCACGCCGATGATGCAGACCTCGTTCCCGCGCACGCTCCAGGAATGCATTGTACCGCGCTGGATGAAGACGTCGCCAGGTTTGAGCAGAACCTCGCCCGTATCGACGATGGCGTAGATCTCGCCTTTCAGCACGACGATGAAATCGATCGTCGCGGTCTTGTGCTGCATCGGGTCGGACGAGGTATGATCGGGCGCATGAGCGGCGCCGATCGAACCGAAGGCGGTCCGTGCATCGGAGGAGCTGCGCCAGACATGGTCGGGCGGAAATTCGACGATGCGGAAGAGCGCGCCTGTCTTCGGCGGCTCGAGCCGCACCGGCCGGGCAGCGGCGTCGGCGTTGCCGCGGTTATCCGCCGGCGCGCTTACCGTCTCCCACAGATCAGTGAGCGCGACGCCTGGCATCGATTCCATTTCCTTGACGTTCTCCGCCGGGCTGTCAGAGATGATGGTCGAGCGACCCCGTTCATCGTGACCGGTGACGACGCGGCGAACTCTCCAGACCATGTGATCCTCCTGCTTTCAAGTGAACGCGGTTGCGAGCTTCGGAAAAATGAAGACGAGCGCCAGGACGACGGTCATCATCAGTGCAAACGGAAAAGCGCCGCGGAAGATGTCGCCCAGGGTAATGTCGCTGTTCGGACCGAGAGTCGACTTTATGACGTAGACCGCGATGCCGAAGGGCGGCGTCAGAAGACCGATCTCGACGCCAAGAACCGTGAGCACGCCGACCCAGATCAGATCGACGTTCGCCGCGATCAAAACCGGAAGAATGACGGGTAAAGTCAGCAGCATGATCGATGCGCTGTCGAGAATGGTGCCAAGCAGAAAAAGTACAAGGATATAGAGCAGCAGAACGACGGTGATGCCGAAGTCCGATTCCGCCACGGCGGCGGAAAGCATCGAGGGAAATCCGGAGAGCGCCAGCATCCGGGAATAGATGCTCGCACCGATGATCAGAATGCAGATCGAAGATGTGGTATGTCCTGTCTCGACCATCACCTGCCAGAACGAACGCCACGTCAGGCGCCGCTTCACCAGCGCGATGATGAGCGCACCAGCAGCACCGGCAGCGCCAGCTTCGGTCGGCGTGAAGAAGCCGCCGTAGATTCCTCCGAGAACAAGGGCGACGAGGATGACGATGGGGGAGATTTTCGAGGCGATTTCGGACCACGGCATTCTTGTTTCATCATCGATGGAATATTTCACATTTCCAAGAAACGAAGGTTTCAAATGACCGATGATGATGATCGCGGCTGAATAGAGCAGCGTGAGCAGAATGCCCGGAATAACGCCTGCAAGAAAAAGCGCACCGACAGATTGTTCGGTGAGGACGCCATATATAATGAACAGCAGACTCGGTGGAATCAACATGCCGAGCACGGACGATCCGGCGACAACGCCAACGGCGAAACGCGGCGAATAGCCGTGGCGCAGCATTTCCGGTACGGCGACTTTGGTGAAGATCGCGGCCGACGCGATGGATATGCCGGTGATAGCAGCAAAAACAGCGTTGGCCGCGACGGTCGCGACACCGAGTCCGCCGGTGACGCGCCGAAAGATCTGGTTGGCGACGGCGAACGTGTCGCGCCCGATGCCGGCGGCACTGACGAGTAATCCCATCAGAACGAACAAAGGCACAACGCCGAACAGATAGTCGGAAATCGCATCCTTAAAGGCAAGCGACAGCATGTTGCCGGCGATGGTGAAGTCGCGAAGCATCCCGATGCTGACGAAGGAAATCAAAGCGAGGGCAACCGAAACATGCATGCCGGCGTAAATCAGCACCAGCATGGCAAGGATCGAGCCAAGAGCGATCTCGATACCACTCATGTCAGACGCCTTCGCGAGGTGGCGTCTTCGACATCGCACCGCAGGATGCAATGGCTCCGACAAGAAACTGGGCCGCGGTAAACACGACGCCGATTAGGACGATCAGAAACAGCGGCCATTTCGGCGCGGTGAAGAAGCCTGGATTGCCGATGAAATTATGGGCGGTATCATTGAAGGCGTCGAGAAAGGCCGGAATCATCCGCCAGGCGACGATCGCGAAAATGGCCGCGCCGACAAGATCGAACAGGCTGACCAGCGCATGATAAAGCCGCGGGCGGGATCGCATCAAAACACCGAGCAGAACATCGGTGCGTGTCAGGGAACCGATCCGCAAGGTGTGCGCGAGTTGCAGAAAGACGATGCCGACGATCGAATAGGCGGCGATTTCCGGGACGCCAGCGATGGGTCTCGACAAGACGGCCCGGCCGATGATGTCGGCATTGATGAGAACCATGAGGATCATGATCCACACTGTCCCCAGAGCGTTCAGCCCGCCGACGATGCGTCCGAACAGGCCGGCCGGCGGCTCACGATCGGCGGTACCGACCTCGCTGAGATTTTCCATGGATCGTCCAGCACCATAGACAGAAGGAAAACGGCAAGCGATGCACGTCCCTTGCGCAAACCATTTCTATTTGGCGAGATAATCGCGCTCGAATTTGAAGCCTGAGCTCGCCAGCGACTTCTGATAGGCCGCCAGAACCTTTGCCGCAGGTTCGCCCCGCGCATCGGCCGCTGCCGCCCATTCGGTAGTCGGATTGGGCATGGCGGCAATCCATTTGCTCCGCTCGGCCGCCGGGAATTCGACAATGGAGCCGCCGGCCTTCTTGTGGGCTTCCAGCGACGCCTGATAGCGGGCCGCCTGCTCCGTCAGATAGGCTTCGGAATAGGCTGCGGCGGCTTTCCTGAATGCGGCCTTGGTCGGCTCGGAGAATTTGTCCCACCTCGCCTTGGCGACGCCGAGGCCGCCGATATACATGGCGCCGAAATGCACCTCGTTCCAGAACGGCGCGACTTCATAGAGCTTGGCGGGAACGCCGGCCGTCATCCAGCCAATATAGCCGCTGTAGATGCCGGTCTTGATGTCGTTATAGAAGCTGACGAAACTGCCCTGCACGCCGACGGCGCCGGTGCTGCGCAGCCATGCCAGATTGGGGCCGGCGCCACCCAGTTTGACGCCCTGGAGATCAGCGATCTTGTCGATCTTCTTGTTGGCGCCAATGTTGTAGTCGTCGATCGATATGCCGCCGCCGATATAGACCACGCCGGTGGCCTTCTCGACGCTTGCCAGTGCGCCGGTGGAGATCAGCGCCTCTTCGACCGACTTCGTCACCTGCCGCGCATCGGCCGGGCCGAAGGGCATGGCATAGGTGATATTCAGGAGCCCGAATTTAGCCGGGTTGAACACACCCATCGTCTGGCCGACATCCATGATGCCGCTTTGAAAGGCATCGACCTCGCTGCCGAGCTTGACGATCGTGCCGCCATAGCCTTGCGACCACTCGATCTTGACCTCGCCCGTCTTGGCGAGTTCAGCATCCAACAAGGGGATGAACGTGTCCCTGAGGTGTTTGACCCACAAAAAGACGATCGGGTGTCCGGCGGCGATGGTGAGACGCAGCGTCTCCGTGGCGTGAACCTGCGCCTGCGCTGAAACAGCGAACAGGGCTAAGCCGGAAACAAGGCTTGCGATCTTCTTCATAGGTCCCCCCTCTGAAACGCTCCCACCGGGTGTCTGCCCCGATCGAAGGCCAGCATAGACTCGTGAAAACGTATTGACAATATTTTTGATCAGACGTTCAATCAAGAAATTGACGCACCTGACTCACCCGCTTAAACACGGGAAGAGTCGGAGAAGCATATGAAAAGGTTGGGTCGGCAAAACGCGATCGCTGAAGAGCAGAGCGAAAACGCAAGCGCAGAGACGGAGCATCCCGCTCGCGCCCGTATCATTTCGGCTGCTGAAGCGCTGTTCGCAGAACTTGGCTTCGATGGCGCCTCGGTGCGCCAGATTGCG
>Ga0182744_1001325_pt1 | contig 21672 bp, 22 predicted proteins | sample eDN3rd30CKraftMG_FD_128525 | JGI IMG/M metagenome (GOLD analysis project Ga0182744, IMG submission 128525) | Enriched Miracle-Growth compost microbial communities from Emeryville, California, USA - eDNA 3rd pass 30_C Kraft MG (version 2) (version 2) ...
CGCGCGGAAATCACCGAAGAACTTCGTGATCGCTGCCGTCAACGACGTCTTGCCATGGTCAACGTGACCAATCGTGCCGATGTTCACATGCGGCTTGTTACGCTCGAATTTGCTCTTTGCCATTTCTCATTCCTTGGACGCAGTCAGCAGGATACGCTTTGATCGGGGGCGATTAGCGATAAAGGCCAAAAAACACAAGCCCTTTCGGCCAGACGCCACATCACCCGGCTCAACCCGTGATCCGCCATGGGGGAATGCCCTTATATGGGAGCCCGCCGCAAGATTAAAATAGCGCGGCGACTGGAGCGGGTAGCGGGAATCGAACCCGCATATTCAGCTTGGAAGGCTGCTGCTCTACCATTGAGCTATACCCGCACCCTGACCGGTCGGCGCATGGCCCAGTGCTGAAAAGGCCACCGCCTTTCGTGCCGGATGCAGGCCCCTGCGCGGCAGTGGTGGAGGAGGTTGGATTTGAACCAACGTAGGCATAGCCAACGGATTTACAGTCCGTCCCCTTTAACCACTCGGGCACTCCTCCGTACTGCCATACGGAGCCTGTCCAGGCATCGGCGCAAGGAACTCAACTGCCCTCACGCGCAGCGCCTTATGGCGGCAGGCTCGAAGCCTGTCAACCGCATCCGCAAGCCTATTGAAACGAATTTCACATGCGGCCGATATAGTAGCCGTATCCACGGCCCGGTCGCGGCGCTATAGAGGCGCCATGAGCGACGATCCAAAATCCGGAAGCCCGAAGGACAGCCACTACGCCAGGCTGCGGCGCACCCACCGTGACCAGAAGTCGGGCGGCAAGCCGGTCCCGCGTCCACGCCAGCCGATACCGCCGGGCGAAGCCGCCGCGGACGGGCTGGTGCGGCTCTACGGCCTGCACACGGTGCGCGCCGCCCTCGACAATCCGCGCCGCGCGATCCGCACCATGCTGGTGACGCGCAACGCGCAGGAACGGCTTGGGATCGCCGACCTCGCCGCCCTGCCCTTCAAGGCCGAGCAGGTGGAACCCCGCGACATCGACAGGCTAACCGGCTCCGACGCGGTGCACCAGGGCGTCCTGATCGAAGCTGAGCCGCTCCGGCCCAAGCATCTGGATGCGCTGGGCGACACGCGGCTGGTGCTGGTGCTCGACCAGGTGACCGACCCGCACAATGTCGGCGCCATTTTGCGCTCGGCCGTGGCCTTCGGCGCCGGCGCGCTGATCACCACGGCGCGCCACAGCCCGCACGAATCGGGCGTGCTGGCCAAGTCCGCCTCGGGCGCGCTCGAACATATCGACCATATCGAGGTGAGAAACCTCGCCGAAGCGCTCGGCGAACTTCACCAGGCGGGCTTCCATACCGTGGGGCTCGATTCGGAAGGACCGGCCGAACTGGAAAAGAGCCTTGCCGGCGAAAAGATCGCGCTGGTGCTCGGCGCCGAAGGCAAGGGCCTGCGCCAGAAGACGCGCGAAACGGTGACGACGCTGGCGCGGCTGGACATGCCGGGGCCGATCCGCTCGCTCAACGTTTCCAACGCCGCCGCCGTCAGCCTCTATGCGGCCCACGCCTTCCTTACGCGCAGCACGCGCTGAACCGTAAAGCGATTCCGTTTCCGGGCGATAGCGCCGCGCCTTGATTCGGGGCGTGAAGGATCGCCCTACCCGCGCACCAGCCAGACGATGCCGACACCGATGGCGATGGCGGCAAGCCCGACCGCGCGTAGGGCGCCTTCCGGCGTGGAAAGAACCTCGCCGGCGAGTTTCTTGGCCAGATGCGGGAAGCCGCCATAGACCAGGCCTTCGACGACGAGGACCAGCCCCATGGCGGCTAGAAAATCCTGCACGGGCCGTTACTGGCCCGTGGCAGCCGGCGGCGAAGCCGGGGCGGCGGGCGCAGGCGCCGCCGGAGCGGCCGGGGCCGAACCAAGCGGACCCGCCTTGCCGTTGGGATCGCGGAAGTAGCGGAAGAATTCCGAATTCGGCGACAGCACCATGTTGGTGCCGTTCGAATCCAGCGCCTCCTGGTAGGCGTTCATCGAGCGGTAGAAGTCGAAGAACTCCGGGTCGCGCAGATAGGCGTTGGCGAAGGTGGCGCTTCGCTGGGCATCGCCCTCGCCGCGCAGGATCTGCGATTCCTTCTCGGCTTCGGCGACGATCTCCACCACCTCGCGGTCGGCGCGGGCGCGGATACGCTGCGCCGCCTCGTTGCCGCGTGCCCGCAGGCGCTCGGCTTCGGCCAGGCGTTCGGCCTTCATGCGGTCGTAGGTCTGCTGCGAAACCTCCTGGGTAAGGTCGGTGCGGCGGATGCGCACGTCGACGATCTCGAGGCCGAGCGAAGCCGCGTCGGGCCGCAACTGGTCGGCCACTTCGCGCATCATGTTGGCGCGCTCTTCCGACAGAGCCGCCTCGAAGTCGCGCAAGCCGTAGACCCGGCGCAGCGCTGCGTCGAGACGGGTGCGCAACCGCTGCTCGGCCAGTTCGACACTGCCGGAAACGGCGGCGCGGAACTTGCGGGGGTCCGAGATGCGATAGGCGATGAAGGCGTCCACCTCGTAGAACTTGCCGCCGGACACCTGCACGCGGATGTTGTCGAGGTCGAAGCGCAGCACGCGTTTTTCGATCAACTGCACATTGTCGGCATCGAAGAACGAGAATGGCGCCTTGAAGTAGATGCCCGGCTGCGTCTCGACCTTCACGATCTCGCCGAAGCGCAGGACGATCGCCTGCTGGCGCGCGTTGACCACGAAGATGGAGGAGTAGAGCAGGAATACCAGGATCGCCGCGATCACGACGAAGACGGGAAGACGATTGGCCATTACTGGGCTCCTCCCGTCGAATCGGGTGTCTTGGCTTTGTTGGGCTGCAGCGCCGGCAGCGGCAGGTAGGGCACGACCCCTTGGCCGCCGCTCTGCTCCAGCAGGACCTTGTTGGAATCCTTCAGCACCTTCTCCATGGTCTCGAAGTAGAGCCGCTGGCGGGTAACCTCCGGCGCCTTGGCATATTCGTCATAGACCGAGATGAAGCGCTGCGCCTCACCCTCGGCTTCCTGCATGACGCGGTTCTTGTAGGCGGCGGCCTCTTCCCGCACCTGCGCGGCCTGGCCACGGGCGGCACCCAGCTTCTGGTTGGAATACTGGTTGGCCTGCTCGACGAACTTGTCCTCGTCCTGCTCGGCACGCTGCACTTCGTCGAAGGCATCGGCCACCTCGCGCGGCGGCGCGGCGTCCTCGATGGAGACGGCATTGATGTTGAGCCCGGCCTTGTAGTCGTCGAGCGTAGCCTGGATGATTTCGCGCACGCCGGCGGCGATGCCTTCGCGGTCGTCACGGAAGATGTCCTGCGCCGGACGCCGGCCGACGACCTCGCGCATCGCGCTTTCCGAGACCTGGCGCAACATGCCGTCGGGGTCGGAAACGTCGAACAGGTACTGCTTGGGATCGGAGACCTGGTAGGCCACCGAGAATTGGACGTTGACGATGTTTTGGTCGCCCGAAAGCATCAGCCCGGAAGCATTGCCGCTGCCGCCGCCGATATTGACGAGTTGTTCCGAAATCTTGGCGGTTTCGACCCGGTCCATCGGCCACCAGTGGAAATGCAGTCCGGGCTCGGAAAGCTCGGCCTTCGGCACGCCGAAGCGCAGTTCCACCGCCACCTCGTCCGGCTGCACGGTGTAGATGGCCTTGAAGCCCCACAGCACGACCAGGGCAAGCGCGATCAGCCCGAACAGCGCCGGGCTCGGGCCGCCACCGCCGGGGATCATGTGCTTCAGCCGATCCTGCCCCTTGCGGATGATGTCCTCGAGGTCGGGCGGGGTTCCTTGCGGGCCGGAGGGACCCTTCGGCCCCTGCCCCCAGGGGCCGCCATTATTGCCGCCGCCCCATGGGCCGCCGCCACCGCTCTTGTCATTCCAGGGCATGGATATCCTCTCGCTGGGAGTGCCTCATGCGCCGCCGGGGCGCGCAGGGCCGTCTTCCCTCTATAGGCACGCCATCGCAGGCTTTCAACGCATCGGCGGCCCGCAAACCGCTTTTGATGCGCAATATCGGCAAGACGGGCCGCGACCCCTTGCCTCCGGGCGCAAAATGTCAGCCGCGCAGGCGTTCGTAGACGGCGTAGCGCGTGGGAAAGCTGTCCTTCTCACCGGCCGGCACGTCCTGCGAGCGCACAAGCCTCCACGCCGCCCAGTCGACCGGCGGGAAAGACACGTCGCCTTCGACCTCGGCCAGCACATGGGTGATGTGCAGCCGGTCGGCCAGCGGCAAGGACTGCTCGAAGATCGCCGCGCCGCCGATGATACAGGCCTCCCCGGCAGCCGCCATGTCGCCTTCGCGGCGCTCGGCCAGCGACAGCGCCTCCTCCAGCGAATGCACGACGTCGGCGCCCTCGGCCGCGTAGCCGGGGTCGCGGGTGACGACGATGTTCTGGCGGCCGGGCAGCGGCTTTTTGGGAAAGCTTTCCCAGGTCTTGCGGCCCATGACGATGGGCTTGCCCATCGTATCGGCCTTGAAGCGCTTGAGGTCGGTCGAAAGCCGCCATGGCAGCCCGCCGTCCCGGCCGATCACGCCGTTCTCGGCAATGGCCACGAAGATGCCGATATCCATCAGTCGCCATGGCTCCATCGGTCGAGCAGCAGGATGTCGATATTGCGCTCGGGGTAAAAATCATCGGCCGTCATCTCGAAGGTGGTCGGCCCGGTCTTGCGCACGCCGTTTCCGCAAAACGAAACAAGGCTTTTCGGGTCGCCCTTGTCGATCGTCAGCTTGAACTTGCCGATCGATCCGGCCGCCCAGTTGCCGCCGGTGGTCAGCACATAGGCGATGCGGCTTTCCATCATTTGCGGATCGCTGCCGGCATTCCTGCCGGCCGCCTTGCGCACCGCGTTCTGGAAACTCTCGTCCAGGCAGTAGCGCTGCCTGTAGGCGTCGTACTCGCCCTGGAACCTGCCGTCATAGAAGAAGGTCAGCCCGGCCGTGCCGCCGACGCTCGGCTTGTAGCGATGGGAGACATGCACCGGCTTGCCGGCGGGAAAGGTGGCGCGCCACCAATAGGTCGACTGCAATTTCCAGTACGGCGTGCGCACTTTCTTCCAGCCCGCCCCCTCGTCATATTCCTCGACGACGATAATGCCGCGCCGAACCCAGTCGTCGGCGACATCCTGGGGCAGCTTTTCCAGCGCGGCGGCGGTTGCCTCCCCGGCTGGATAAAGCGGCACGCCCTGCGCCTTCAGATCCGCGCCGATCTCCAGTTCGGCGGCAAACGCCCGCTGCTCCAGTTGCGGCTTGATCTCCTTGCCGTCGCTCGTCACCTCGAAGCCGAGGAAATTGTCGGACGGATCGTTGGGGATGGCCACCATGCGGTCGGGGTTGCCCTCGATATCCGGCATGGGAAAGGCGACGATCGTGTCGATGTCCGTTTCCGATCCGTTGCGGAACACGTAGTCGACAGTGATCCTGTCGCGCGAGATGAACAGGTCCTCGCTCTCCATCGCGATCGAATCGCTGCGCGACAGGATGAGGCCGCCGGTTCCGAGCTCGGCCGTCGAATCGTTGGCGAAGACGGGCAGCGCCGTCAGCGCCAGCCCCGCCAGAAGAACGCGTCGCAGCATCGCCCTACCCCTCACAGGACCGTGTCTATCCCGCATCGATCTCCGCCTGAAGGGCGGCCATGTGCACCGCCGCCGCCGAAGCGGCCGCCCGCTCGATGGCGCGAAAGCGGCTGACGACGGCAAGCCCGAGCGGCGTAAGCTGTGCGCCGCCGCCCTTGCGGCCGCCGGTCTGCGCCGCCACCAGCGACTTGCCGAACACCCGGTTCATGTCCTCGACCAGGTCCCAGGCATGCTTGTAGGACATTTCCATGCTGCGCGCGGCGGCCGAGATCGAGCCGAACGTCGCGATCTGTTCCAGCAGTTCGATCTTGCCTGGCCCGACGCGGCCGTCCGGATCGAGATTGATTCGCAGGCTCAACGACGGCATCGCCTCACATCCTCCGCGGTCATGCCCCCACCTGTTTCGCTCGCGCTATTCCACAATGGAATAACGCCAATCCGACCATTTGTCAGCCATGGATCTCGCCGCTGAGGCCGGCGGTGGCATTGGCCTTGTCGAAGCTCACCGTCTTGATCACGGCGAACACCGGCCGGCCGACCTCCAGTTCAAGCGCCTGCCGCGATTGCCGTGTGATGCGCGCCACGACGGCAACGCCGCTGCAATCGATGTGGACCTCGACGGAGGCCCCCTCGCCCGGCTCGATCGCGATGATCGTTCCCGGCAGGACATTGAGCGCGCTAAGTCCCTTGGGCTCCACCGTCGCCACCATCACGTCGCGGGCGCGGATGCGCAGCCTGACCGGCGCGCCGGCCTCGACCGCCAGCCGTGGCACCCGGACTTCGCCGGCTTTGGAGCCCAGCACCGTCATGCCGAACGCCGCGTCGTGACGCGCCACGGTCGTCTCCAGCACCGCGCCGCCTTCGCCGCGCTCTTCCGCCGGCAAAAGGTCGAGCCGCTGCATGATGTCGGCGGTCGGGCCGGATGCGGTCACCCTGCCCTCGGAAAGCATCACCACGTCGCTCGCCAGCCGGGCCACCTCGGCGACCGAGTGGCTGACATAGACGATGGGGATCTTCGTCTCGTCGCGCAGCCGCTCGATATAGGGCAGGATCTCGGCCTTGCGCGCCTCGTCCAGCGAGGCCAGCGGCTCGTCCATCAACAAAAGGCGGGGGCTGGTCAGCAGCGCCCGGCCGATCGCCACACGCTGCTTTTCGCCGCCCGAGAGCTTGCCGGGCCGCCGGTCCATGAGCGGGCCGATGCCGAGCAGGTCGACGACCGCGTCCATGTCGACATAGCGCTCGGCCGGCGGCGTGAACCAGCGCCCGAAGCGCAGATTGTGCGCCACGCTCATATGCGGGAACAACAGCGCTTCCTGGAACACCATGCCGATGCGCCGCTTGTGCTTCGGCACGAAGATGCCGGCCTCGGTATCGACCAGCACCCGGCCCTCCACCTCGACACGTCCCTTGTCCGGTCGCGTCAGCCCGGCGATCACGCTGATCAGCGACGACTTGCCCGAGCCTGACGGCCCGAACAGCGCCGTCAGCCGGCCCGAGCTGGTAAAGCGCGCGCGAAGGCCGAACGCGCCCAGCCGCTGCTCGATGTCGACCGCGACCGTCATTCGATGTCCAGCCTGCGCCCGACGCGCCGCGCCAGCGCTTCGGACACCACCAGCGCGCCCATGGAGATGACGATGCTGATCAGGGTAAGCCTGAGCGCGCCCTCGTCGCCGCCCGGCACCTGCGTGAAGGTGTAGATGGCGGAAGGCAGTGTCTGCGTCTCGCCCGGAATGTTGGAAACGAAGGTGATCGTCGCACCGAACTCGCCCATCGCCTTGGCGAAGGAAAGGATGGAGCCGGCGATCACGCCGGGGACGATCAGCGGCAGGGTCACCGTCAGGAAGACCCACAGGGGATGCGCGCCGAGCGTGCCGGCGGCCGCCTCCAGCTTGCGGTCCACCGACTCGATGGACAGCCGGATCGCCCGCACCATCAACGGAAAGCCCATGATGGCGCAGGCCAGCGCCGCTCCCGTCCAGCGGAAGGAAAAGACGATGCCGAACCAGTTTTCCAGGAAGGACCCGATCGGCGCGCGCCGGCCGAAGCTGATCAACAGCAGGTAGCCGGTCACGACCGGCGGCAGCACCAGCGGCAGATGCACGAGGCCGTTGAGCGCCGTCTTGCCCCAGAACCGCCCGCGCGCCAGCAGGAGTGCGATGGCGACCCCCGGCGGCAGGCTCGCCAGCATCGCCACCGTCGCCACCTTGATCGACAGCCGGACCGCATTCCATTCGTCAGGCGTGAGATCCGTCAGCCAATTCATGCGTAACCGTTCGTTCCAGCCGGGCTGACAGGCTTACTGTGTCTCGCCCAGCACGGTAAAGCCCTGCGCCTCGTAGAGCGGCTTGGCCTTTTCGGATTCGGCGCACTTCAGCCAGGCGGCCGTCTCGGAATCCTTGGAATCGGCCGTCTGCGCGATCGGATAGACGATCGGCTTGTGCGAATCCGCGGGAAAAGTGCCGATCACCTTGACGCCCGGCTCGGCCACCGCGTCGGTGGCGTAGACGATGCCGGCGGCGGCTTCGCCCGTCGCGACCAGCTTGAGCGCCGCGCGCACATTCTCGGCCTGCGCAAGCTTGCCTTCGACCGACGCCCACATGCCGAGCGATTCCAGCGCTTCCTTGCCGTATTTTCCGGCGGGAACGGACTTCACCTCGCCGATGGCGAGCCTGCCGTCGCCGATCAGCCCGGCAAGGTCGAAGCCCTTCTCCAGCGTCACCTCCCTGGCCGTGTCGACCGGCGCCACCAGCACGATGGCGTTGCCCAGAAGCTTCTTCTCGGTATCGGCCTTCACCAGGTTCTTGTCATGCAGATATTTCATCCAGTCGAGGTCGGCCGAGATGAAGACGTCGGCCGGTGCGCCGCTCTCGATCTGCTTGGCCAGCGCCGAACTGGAGGCATAGGAGATAGCCGCTTCCTCGCCGACTTCGGCGGCGCAGGCCTGGTTTACCGCATCCAGCGCGTTCTTCATGCTGGCGGCGGCAAATACCGTGACCTTGCCCTCGTCGGCCTTCGCCGAAGGCATCGCCATCATGGCTACCGCGGCGACACCGCCAGCCGCAACCAAAGCCCTCAATCCGAATTTGCTCAACGCCGTCATGAAAATCGTCTCCCTGGATTCCGACCGCTCGCCGGCGGTTCAGAATCGATATATCCAAATGAACATAACAATGGAAGCTATTCACCGCCAAAATCGTCCTTTAGGATCGATCTCGGCTATATCGCTAGCTTGCATTGAATACTACGTCTGCTTCGAACCAGGGAGATTTGCATGAAAATCAGTGCGCGCAACACGCTCAAGGGCAAGATCGTGGAGATCGTCAAAGGCGCCACCACCTCGCATGTGCGCATCGACATCGGCGGCGCGGTCGTCACCGCATCGATCACCAACGAGGCGGTTGCCGAACTCAATCTCGAAACCGGAAAACAGGCCTATGCCGTCATCAAGGCATCGGACGTGATGGTGGGGATAGACTGAAGCCTCTTACCCGAAAGCCGGCGCCGGTTTAGGAACGATGACAGGCGCCGCTTTCAGACCGCGATCGGCGCCTTGATGCTGGCGTCGGCGACATAGCCTTCCAGCCGGAAATCCTCGAAGCGGAAGGCGAACAGGTCCGACACTTCCGGATTGATCCACATCGTCGGCAAGGGCTTGGGCGTGCGCGAAAGCTGTTCGCGCGCCTGCTCGACATGGTTGGCGTAAAGATGCGCGTCGCCCAGCGTATGGATGAAATCGCCCGGCTCGAGCCGGCTCACCTGCGCCACCATCATGGTCAGCAGCGCGTAGGAGGCGATGTTGAAGGGTTTTCCGGCCACTCCAGATTTCCCGAAAGTGCTATTCTCAACAAACGTGCCATTCACGCGGTCGGGGGTCAACGCATGAAGGTGCGAGGAAGCAGCCCTAGCATATGCGCCGTCGGTAGCAGGCGGGGGCGGCGCAGCCCTACATTGCAAGCCGCCGCCCCCGCCTGCGGCTCTGCTTGGCATTCCATCGTGTTGAGTGCCGCGGAATAGAAATCCGGCCGCAGGCCGGCTTTGAGATCAGGCGAGAATTGCGCTCAGTCGCTTTGCCACTTCTTCGTGACCGGTCTCCCCTAGATCCCGGAGAAGAGTGTCCAGCGCCGCAAGCTTTCTAAGACGCTCCCGGGCCTCAGCCTCTCGATGGAACAGTTGCCTGATCTTCGCATCAAGGTTTCTCAGCTTGAACGCCTTCGAGTTCTGAACCCGACGGTTGAGAGCGTAGTTGAGGTAGGGCCGAAGTGACTCCACGCTCGAATGGCCCATTACCTCTACGGCCTTAACCAGGATCGTCTCGGCCATATTGGACCCTGGAAGCACACGCTCAGGGTCAACGTCCATTGCGTCGATCAGCGCCTCGATTGTGGCCAGCAGGAACTTCGCTCGAAAGCGATGGACGTTCGAATTGCGCACTCCCGCCTTTTCGAACGCCTTTTTGCCCAATTTCGTCAAGCTATCGGGCCGCAGCACGTTGCCCCGCTCGGAGAGAAAAACTTCCTCCGGATTAACACCGTGGGTCTCTACGATCTGCTCTCGCTCGGAGCGGATGTAGTCGAGCGTCCTCATGAGCAGATCAGGCAGGACTATCAGTTCCCACTTCTTACCGCCCTTTCGCACTATGCGGATATGCCAGGGGCGATCTTCTTCAATGAGACGCTCAAGTTCCTCGGGCGAGGGCAGCTGCGCGATATTAATCGACAATATCTCCTTGCGACGGCCGCCGGTCTCTTCGGCCCATGAGAACAGCAGAGAGTCACGGACGCCGTGCCTTTTTTGCGCGACCACGGTGTGTATCCGCCGCGTCTCATCCTCTGATGGCGTGTGTCGCGGAGTCTTACCGGTGCCCGCGCTCTTCATGCGCTGCGTGCTTTCCCAAGTAACGACAGCGCCAAGTCGACCTCGAACGCTAATGACCTTCATAGCCGTGATCGGGAACCGATGGTTAGCCATCGCAGCAGGCGTTTCAGACAGGTCGTAGATCTGAACATGGTAGCGCAGTCGCCCTGTCTGTTCCAACCAGCGGTAGAATCGAAACACGACACCCAGACACGTGTTAAACCGCTCCGCGCAAATGCCCTTTCGTTTGTTGGCGTCGCGCCAACGGCGCAGCAGTTCATCGTCCACCTCGTCCCAATCGAAGCCTTGAGATTTTCGAAACCTTACGAAGCCCCGCAAGATTTTCGCATACTCATCGACAGTACTCAAAAGGTGGCCATCTTCAACTATTAGGCCTCGAAGCCAATCACTTGCTTCCTTGTCAATTCCATCCCGCCAAAGGAGGTTTGGAAACTCGTAACTACCGGAAGCGCAGTCGCATCGGACAGTTTCGATTTTGCCATGTTCGGAACGAAACGGAACCACGTTCGCGACAATGGCCAAAGCATCTTCGGCAAGTTCCGCGCCATTTTGAACAGGCACCTCTTCATCGATTGCCATCCGGGTAGCTTGGATGCAACGCGCACTATCGATGACAACCTGACTGTCCCAGTACGACAGGATCCGCTTAAGCCTGTAATTTTGTGATGGCGCCGAGCTTCCGCACCCGATGCGGTCGGCAAGCCAGTGCCTACAAACTCTGCCATTCACGACGGGCATGGCCGATCTCGACCACGCATCGGCCAGAACAACTTTTGCCCGCTCTGCATGAATTCTCGACCGTTCCCGGTTCGATAGCCCTGAGGTTTCGATCCATACATCGTTCGTTTCGGCAACGGTCATTTTACCACCCTTAGATGCGTCCGCCGATCAAGTTGCTCCTTGAGCCGGGCTACTTCCCTGCGGGCTTCATCGAGCGCGTTTTTGGTACGGCGTAACCTCTCTTCAGCCGATCCCGCCCGGCTCATCCAATCGGCGGCCTCCATGCGCGCCTCGTTCCACTGCCGGACGAGCATGTCTTTCTCCTTGACGAGTTCCGCCAAACCGAAATTGATGTGGCTGGACTTCGCGGCTGGACGCTCAGCCGGCTTCGGTTTCTTGACTAGGTATCGGGCTCTGAGTGCTGCGATGCTGACCTCGATGTTGGATACGTCGTCGCCCCAAAGAGGATGGGTCTTGGTAAAATCGTTGGGGCTCCCGATCGCATACAGCCCAAGTTCGGTATCCTGCCACGGGCGTGCATCGCGTAAGCTGCGTGGCATGCCGTTGAGCTTCTCCACGGGCACGCCATCTTTCACCCAGGATTCCAGAATGTGCCGCTTACGAGCTATTCTGTCAGCGAGCGGCGGGAGATCGCGTGTAGCTGTCATGCCACGGCCGTCCCGTCGAACCGTTGAAGCTTGATCAGGTTTGCCTCTTCAATTTCGCCGAATACGGTGTTGGACCTGTTGCCGCTCCGAACCGCAGCCGTCAGATGCAGCATCTCGCTTTTCACAACGCTGTCGTTGGCAGAGTCATGCATCGCCCATGGACACGCCGGACAGACCGTCGGTCCGGCTCTCGCGAAGTCCGGCCCCGAGAAGCGGTTGTTCTCCGTCCCCACACGACAGGCTGCGCGGGCGGCGCCGTCGGCTGTTCCCGGACATGTGCAAAGAACCCATCGTTTGGGAGTAAGGACTAGGCCCTTCCGCGCCATCATAGTCTGGACTGCTTCGGCGGCCTTCTCTTCTGGCGCCACATGCAGAAGACGACGGAAACGGTCCTTCAAGCGACGCGCGAGCTTCGTCAGGCGTTTGCCCATCCCGCCTGAATAGACCCTTTCCCCAGCGACGATCGCGCGCGCGACGTGCCCTTGGTAACCCCACTCCTCCTGATGCCATAGTGCAGCAACTTCCGCGTCGAGAGTGACATACGCACGTGTAAGGTTGAGATTGAAATGCCTCAGATGGTGCGACAAAACTTCAATCGGACCCTCATACCGGTAGAAGTAGAGCACCGCGAAAAAGCGACGAAACTGGCGGGGCTGCCACCGCCACACACTCTCTTTTCCCTGTCTATCCACGTGCAAGGGAACGCCAACCTCTGTTGCAAGCCTGTTGATCCACAATGTGGGCCTGAGCAGCATCGGCTTCCCATTCCGTTCATCGAGTGCCTGAAATATCCCATTCTTTCCAGTGATTTGCCGCGCCGGACCGCTCAGCCTGATGAGTATTTGGACTGCACGGGCGACGATTGCAGGAATCGGAATCCATTCCATGCGGCGCAGGTTCTTCGATATATAGACATGCAGATACCAGCCATATTCGCCGTTGCCCGCGAGGCAATCGGCACCAAGGCGCATGACCTCGTTCGGCCTGCGAGCCGAGAAGCCTTCAATCAATACGAAGCATGAGCATGCAAGGAGTTGCGTGCGATCCCTGGATCGTCCACACCCGAAACGAGGTTCAAGTCGGGACTCCTCCACTGGAAGTCCATCGACCGCGCCAGATTGATCCACGATGAACCTCGTCGCTCCTTCAAGAAATGCCAGAACGAGCTTCGGCGTCGGTATAGGAGTACGATCTGTTTCTCGTCCTAGCTGAGCAGCGCGACTCGATGCCCCTTCTTTGAACGGCTTGAACGAGAGGCCTTCTCCCTCGATGGCGTGACGCATTTCGAACAGGCTCTCGAACACCGCGAGGTACATCCGCACGTTCTGCGCCGTGAGGTGTGGGGCCTCTCTGCTTTGGGGGAGAGGCCGACCGCCAACCTTGAGCTCGTTGGCAGCTGTATCCAGTACGTGGGTCGTGCTAGCCAACATGGCCACGCCTGCAGGAAGGTGACAGTCGCGTACGATTTTTGTCCTGTCCAGTTCCAGACCATTTCTGCCTAACCGCGTTGGAGGCAGATTTTTGCGCGAATATCCAGCGAGGTATTCTCCAAGCCTGCGCGTACTCTCCGTCAGGGCTCCCAATCCACCAACACAGACGCTCGCGATGTCTTCCACATCTGATGATTGAAGGTCTCCAAACGACCATATCTCCCGAACGGTCATCGCGTGCACAATGTGCAGCATGTGTCCTACCATTGATGCATGCGTCGAAGCGTCCTGCACCCGCCCGTAGCGGTCGTCCCGCACCCAGAACAAATATTCCCGGACCGGGCGGCAGAGCGATGGCACCTCGGTCAACACGCGACCATCCGCCAAGGGATACCGAAGGTCGATGCTTTTCGTGTCTTCAAGATTGTCCGCACTGGCGACTTTGATGACATCGTCAGCGTAGCTGGATAGCAGCCACGGTGCTTGGCGCACTTCCGCCAGAGCGGAATCCGTCCGCCAATCCAGTACGGCTCTAGATGCATGGCTCCCAACCATCGCTTCACCAAGGCACTGGAGGAACAAAGCCAGGAGCCGCTTCGACCTGTTGCCGTCGCGTGGTTCCGGCATTCCAGGCCTTGATCAAAGGTCCTCGCACCATTTTTTCCTCAACCACGTCGGAGAAGCACAGCCAAGGAAGCCAGACAGTCTCCCACCTCTCCGGGCAATCACGCTCCCAGTCGCCCTGGGCCCGCTTAAGCGACTGCTGCCAGATTTGAAGCGCCGCTACGTCGTCTGGTTCGGCGACGAACAGCATTTGGGGACAGTCATCCCAGCAATCCGTGGCGGGACACGGTTTGCCTTCATAGCCTGGCCTCCCCAGATGATTTCTGCAAAGTGGTCCCAACCCAGTAGCGCGTAGCCGCCCCGCATCATGGGAGACTTGCTCCTGGGCTCTGCCAAGAAGCTCGGCCGCCGGCCGACTTTCATGGATCACAAGCGTTTCGAAATGATTCTGGAAATCCCGGATTTGCGCATCGTAGATCATGCGGACAGGTCCGCGCTGCTGATAGCCAGCCGAGACCTGCTCGGAGTGCTGGCCGATGGCCATGCCGACGCGGATTCGTCCGTCGTTTTCCAGCGCGCGTAGCAGCAGGACCGACGGCCGGATCATGGCAGGCGTCAGGTTGAGGTCAGCGAGTTCCGGAACCCCTCCGACCAATCTCTTGAACCAGGCATTGAAAGTGAACTCCGTGATTGCCTGGCAGCGCTCTCCGATACGGACAAGAAACAGACACCGCCTGTCCGCCTCTGTTTTCACGCGTTGGCGCAGGACAGGGGTTGTGCTTTTCAGCCATCTTAGGGAGCTGACACAACGAGAATCCTCCGGAAGGTCAACGATGATAGGTTTGCCTTGGGCGCGCGCCTTAAGACCCGTAATACGGGCATATCCCTCAAGATCGCTGTCCTCGACCGCATCTTCAAAGAGGGTCCGGCCGACGGCGATGTTGCTGCCGCTCTCGACAAGATAGTCGGTCAGGGTGCCGCAGATAGCATCATTGTGAGGGCGAAGATATGCATCAAGCGCCTCGAACCCGCCTAACTCGAGATACCTCTTCTGGAAGAATGCTCCAATTTCGGCCGTACTTTCCGCTTTCGCCGAAGGCAAAAGGCCGCCGAATTTCGTCCTTGCTACCGCCAAGAGATTTGCAATGGCCCTGTTGCGTCGGTAGTCCTCCAAGGGAAACAACTCTCGCATCGCTCGTTTGTATTCCGGTTGCGGGACGATATCGAACAGCGTGTCCCAGCATTTGATGTTCGCTGGCGTCGACAAATGTGCTTGTCCCTTGTCGTAGTGGACCCGCCACCTGTCGACCAATGCTTGAGCGGCCTTCTGAATCAGCGTGAGCCGACGCCGAAGAACCTCCATTATCGTTGCAGACGGATTTTCCAACGCCGTGGGCCCAGCCCTTTGCGCTTCAGTCGACAATGTCTCGATGAATCCCGAACTGTCCGAGCCATCAAGATCGATGCTGTACCTCGCGGCTGCATCCTTAAGGAGCCCCGTCGCAAAGGCGATGAATTCTCGATCATTATCCCTGCCAGCGCGCACCTCCGACGCTTCGGCAACTGTTGGGCGATGCTTCTCGGCGCGCTTACCGCGCCGACGGGTGAGCCGCCTCTCCAGGGCAGGCACCATCCCCTCGTCGGAGAGAGCATCTATGAAGGTGTTGAGAGATGAGCGCTTTGTGTCAGCCGTCCCACCAGTGGCATCATTGCTTCGATGGTGCCAATCCCAAGCGAGGTCCTCCCAAGCACGAGAATCGAGATGTTCTCCTCGATTTAACTGAGCCTTCAGAGCTTGAAAGACAGGGTTTTCATGCGCTCCCCAGAACCGCATGAAATTAAGTCCTGCCAAGTAGACATGCTTCGCGGTGTCGTCGGCCAATTGTTCAGCGCGTCGTCCAAACGCGTGGGCTACTCGAAAGGCTACTTTATCGGACCAATCGACGTTCCAAAGCGGCGCGAACTCGTAAAGACGCCCATGGGCCATCACTGTGGTGGGATCATTCTTGATGTCATCGAGCAGCAACTTGTCAAAGTGCTCCAGCAAATCCGAGTACGGCTTGCGGTTGAGATACGCGACTGGCATGTGCACTGCCTTTGCGACCGCGACGCGGTTGATCGACATCCGGTTAGGTGCGAGCAAAAGCGTTTCAGAAAGGAGCGTCCTGATCTCCTCCAGTTTGGCTTCCTGCTCTCTCGGCCGATAGCCCATCTTTTGGACTTTGAGATCGTATTCGGCAACTAGGGTCGCCAAGCCTACATCGCGGCTCAGCGTGATCAACGCGCAACGAGCGGCCTCACTGATTTGCTGTCGGGACACTTTGCCGCCGTGAACCTCAAGGGTTCCTTCAGCTATTGCGGCCTCGAGCCAAATCCGGGCGGCTACTACACGACGACTTGTTTTTGGGTTGGTCGAGCCTTCACGCTTCTCGTATTCCTCGAAAAGATCGCGATGGGGCGTAGCATTTGGTTTAGTCACGCCCAATAGCCGGGTATAATGTAGTCTGCTGATCTTGCCGCCCCTACTGAACACCAGAGCGCCAGAGCGCCAATCGCTCTCCAACAACTGCTGCAGACGCTGCCTGAAGGGTCGGTTGTGGCGCCCAAGGAAGGCACTTGAATCGGATTGGCTCATTAGCCTAAGCCTCCGCCTACGACGGATCCGCCCGCCGTCAGTTTCCCGTGAATTCGGATGATGTTGGCGACGCGCGCCGTGGATGGTATCTATGGAGCAAGCACTGTTAAGCCTCCTGACCGAATTCGCCGACGGAGTACGGAACTCATGGAGTCGACGGAGGCTTTCACCAAGGAGACGAAATGTCAAGTGATAGAGGCCATATGTCGGGAGCGCTGTGGCCACGAAACGAAAGCTCACGGCTGAGCATCGGCGGCTCACTGCCTAGTTTGAAAGAGGAGCTGGCAGCTCAAATCGATCTCGTTGAGCACCGAATACGCGAGTTGAAGGCTGACCTGTCTGCTCTTCGCAAGGCACACCGTTCACTTTCCAACCGGGTCTCTGACGTTCCTACCGCAACGAAAAAGGCGAAGAGTCAACCCGCTGGAAGATGGAGTGGCGGCAGTGACGCCGCGACTCTCCGTGATTTCGTGCGCTCGACGCTCGCTCGGGAAGGGAAACCTCTTGGCCGGAAGGAACTGTTCGCCAGAATTGAAGCAGCAGGCATCACGCTGGATTCGAAAGTCCCTCTCAAGCGGCTGAGTAAGGTAATGTGGGAAAGCGAAGAGTTTACCTACACCCCCAGCGGCTATTGGTTTGCCGAAGGATTCGAAGCGCGCTTTACGAAGGAATCCTAGAGAGGTGGTGATGGAGCCTCACTTGACTCGATAAGGGGCCACTACGAATCCTTTCTCTCGAGTAGCGCGCCAAGGATTCGCTGGAAGCAGGTCCCCATTGAGAATTATGTGTCATCCTTCCACCTCATCTCGCCTAGAAGGCCAAACGGCACACGATTGACCCTGCCTATTTGCCTGTTTGTGGTTTGCCGTGACTCGGATAAAAGTCCCCGATGTCTAGACGAGATCACGAAGAAGAGGACGACATGGGAATAACGACGACCGAGCAAGCGGGAGAAATTGAAGCGCTTCGTGCTTCGACGAACGCCACATTTCGACCGGTTTCGAACAATCTCGAGGCGATCCTCTATAAGCCGCTTCCCGTGCTGGACCATGGCTTTGTGCGGATCGTCGACTATATGGGTAACGATGAGGCGATCGTTCAGGCTGCGCGCGTCTCGTACGGACGCGGGACCAAGCGCGTCCAAGAGGACCGTGGCTTGATCAACTATCTGTTGCGCCACTGGCACACGACACCTTTCGAGATGGCGGAGATCAAGTTCCATGTGAAGTTGCCAATCTTCGTCGCTCGCCAATGGATCAGACATCGCATGGCAAACGTGAACGAGTACTCGGCTCGCTATTCGGTACTCGATCGAGAATTTTACATTCCAGAACCACATCATCTGGCTGCACAGTCGGCATCGAACAGGCAGGGGCGAGGAGGCGTCCTTGCGGGCGATGAGGCCGCCGAGGTCCTTTCCATTCTGCGCCGCGATGCCGAGCAGGCTTACGACGACTACGCGCAGATGCTCAACGACGGTTCGGACGGCGCCCAGCGCGAAGATCGCGTCGGGTTGGCCCGTGAGCTCGCACGGATGAATCTCTCCCTCAATTTCTATACGCAGTGGTATTGGAAAACCGATCTGCACAACCTGATGGGCTTCCTCAGGCTGCGGGCGGATGCTCATGCACAGTACGAGATCAGGGCTTACGCCGACGTTATGATGGACGTGATGAAGGCGTGGGTTCCGATGGCACACGCAGCGTTCTTGGAGTATCGCCTCGGTGCCGTCCAGCTATCCGCCACCGCAGTGAATGCAGTTCGCCGTATGATCGCAGGCGAGAAGATTGGCCACGAAGAGAGCGGCCTCACCAAGCGTGAGTGGACAGAACTGGCGTCCGCCTTAGAGCTTCCGGGCACATCTTAGGTCTGTTTCGACGCGAGCGTGTCAGACGAGCAGCACCATTGCAACGATAGACGCATCAAGCGCTTCATATCCGGTAAGGTCGATGGTCTCGTACAGTTCGGCCCGCGTCTGCATGTCGCCGACCATCGCCTTCGTGGCCCCATCACGGCGGATGGTAGCGTAGAGCCACTCTTGGGGCTTGTTGGCGACACGCAGCGACGAGACGGGCCAGATCACCATCTTGTAGCCCATCGCTTCGAACTCGGCGGCAGTGAAAAACGGCGTGCGGCCGAACTCGGTCATGTTGGCAAGCAGAGGAACGCCGGGCGTGCGTGCTGCAAACTCGCGGAACATCTCGGCCGTGTTCCGCGCCTCCGGGAAGATCGCGTCGGCCCCAGCCTCCATGTAGTTCACCCTGAAAAACCCCGTAACGCATTTGAGGGATTCCCAAGGCGGTTGAAGTATCGGAATACGCCGGGAACCCATACTGATCCCGTTTTTTCCGGTGTTTTTTTTTCGATGCACCCATCCCGTTCTTTGTCCGGCAGAAACGATCTGTTCCGCGAGCGTCTTGATGCGATCATCAATCCGCGCCACCCGCTGGTGCGGTTGTCGGAGCTGATGGCGTGGGACGATTTCGACAAGGCTTTCGGGCGGTTCTACCGGCCGGTCGGAAGGCCGGCCAAGCCGACGCGGCTGATGGTCGGGCTGCACTACCTCAAGCATGTCCCTGACCTGTCGGAAGAGGAGGTGGTGGTGCGCTGGGTGGAGAACGTCTATTGGTCACGGACTTCCGCGCAGTTGCCGGCTATATCCGCTTTCGGGAACGGGTAATCGAAGGAGTTCCTGGAAACTGGCAAGGAGCGGGCGCCCGGCCAGATCACCCATGCCACCGTCAACGACTGGTGAAAAGTATGACGGCGAACCTCAAGCTGATCAACCGGGGCATCGTTATACTGGGAATACGCCGACGTCATCGATCGTGATCGATGACGAGCCGGAAGTATCTTCAGCGCAGTCTTACGGCTTCACCGGGTAAAGCGGGCGCCGTCATTTGGCGCCACGACGCCGCACACAAGGGTGGGATCGAAATGCAGTCCGCATGATGCGACCATCCTGCGCGACGGTAGGTTCGTGGCCGAAACCAACTCATATATATGCGTCGCGCCGAGGTCACGGAACACGCTAACAACCATGAGGGCGTTGATGTAGTTGCCGAGGCCTTTGCCGCGCTGTGACTCCGCCACCGCAACAAGACCGCCCCATGCATAGCGACGATGCTGGCTGTAAATATTGTGCGGCAGATACCCGTGCGCAGCGGCAACCACGCTCCCCTGTTGATCACCGATAGCCACGGTCGTCGCCGGCCCGATGGACCCGGCGAGAAACGAGCCGGAGAACGGAACGATGCCTGCCGCCCCCATGAGTGCCTGGATGCGTCCGATATAGGCGCTTTCGGGATCGATCGGCCTTTCGAGTTCGACCAGGCCCTCCGGTAGGCCACGAGACAGAATTGCTTCCGACGCAGTCAGCGCGGCGTCACGGCCGGCGAGGAACACGTCCCAGGTGTCGAAGCGGTGATGCTCTCCCGCCAGGCGCGCTTTGATCTCGTCGGCCTTGCCGGAGGAAAGAAGACGGAATCCGCAGATGCCGTCGCGTTCGATAATCTCCTTGATCCGTTCCCACCCGAACCGATCCGGATCGTCACACCCCATCATACGGCCTGTCTGGCACGCGCCGGGTGTCGCGTTGATGAATTCGGCGCTTGCTTCGGCCTGCCTCTGCAAGCGTTGTTGAGCGTCTGTGCCGAAATAGCCCGACATGACAACCCCCTTGCAGATTAACATAGAGGATTTGGAAATTGCTGCCAATGGCGGAGACCGCTGCCGCCTCGGAGAGGCAATCCCAAGCGATGTAACGGAATTACATGAAGGCGCTCAGGCAACCCAAACACAAGTATCGAACCGAACTCCCAACGCGCAATGTGTGGAGCGTACCCGGCGGCATCGAAAGATCATGGTCCCTTTTTGAAAGCCTCGAACACCATGGCGCGCAGCCAGCGGTGGCCGGCGTCGGCGTCCATGCGCGGGTGCCAGATCTGCGATATGACGAGTTCAGGCATCGGGATAGGCAATTCAAATAATGCAATCTCGTAGCCGGGAAGCGCCTGGCTGGCCGAGCGCGGGACGAGGCCCAGAAGGTCGGAAGCCGACACGACGGCGATCACCGCCGGAAAGCCGGGCACGATCACCGTCACCCGGCGCGCGAGTCCGAGAGCGGCCAGCGCCTCGTCGCCCGGACTAGAGCGGCCGCGCCGCCGCGCGAACATCACGTGGCCCCAGTCGCACAGCCGCTCCGGCGTCACCGGACGGCCGAACAGCGGATGGCCCGCCCGCGCGACGCCGACATAGCTGTCGTGATAAAGCGTCTGGGCGCGAAGCTCGCCGGGTTCCTCCGAGATCACCCCGATCTCGAGGTCGACCGTTCCGTCGCGCAGCGGCCCGATGTCCTTGTCCGGCTTCGGCACGAAACGCAGCCGCACACCGGGCGCTGCGGCCGATACCGCCGCGCTCAGCTTCGCGGCGTAAAGCTGCGTGAAGGCCTCGTTGGCGCGGATTGTGAACTCCCGCTCCATGTGCCGGGGATCGACGGGCGGCGGCGGCCGCAGCATTGCCTGCGCATCGGCCGACAATGCGCGGACCTGTTCGGCGATCGCCTCCGCATGCGGCGTCAGCACCATTGCCCGGCCGGCCGGCACCAGCACCGGATCACCGAGCGATTCCCTCAGCCGCGACAGGGTGCGGCTCATCGCCGAAATGCTGAGCCCGAGCCTACCCGCGGCGCGCGTCACGCTGCGTTCCTGAAGCAGGACGTCGAGCGCGGTCAGCAGGTTCAGGTCGATGTCACGCATAGCGTTCGGTGCAAACCTTGATTGAGCCTGTTGCGTCTGGTGCAATTTATCACGGTGCAATATCAGGGCGGTGCCAGCAAGGAAAGCTCCGATGCCCCAGACGATTGCCGAATCTCATGCCGACGGTTTGCCGGCACCGCGCCGCTATTTCGCGATAGGCGTCCTGCTCCTGACACTGGTCCTCGTGGTACTCGACGGCGCCATCGCCAACGTCGCCTTGCCTTCCATCGCTGCCTCGCTGGAGGCAAGCCCGAGCGATACGGTGTGGGTGGTTTCGAGCTACCAGCTGGCGGTGCTGGTCGCGCTGCTACCCTGCGGCGCCATCGGCGAGATGCTCGGCCCGCGGCGGGTCTTCCTCGCCGGCGTTGCCCTGTTCACGCTGGCGTCCGCCGCCTGCACCTTCTCCACCACGCTGGAAATGCTGGTGGC
>Ga0182744_1001326_pt1 | contig 21658 bp, 18 predicted proteins | sample eDN3rd30CKraftMG_FD_128525 | JGI IMG/M metagenome (GOLD analysis project Ga0182744, IMG submission 128525) | Enriched Miracle-Growth compost microbial communities from Emeryville, California, USA - eDNA 3rd pass 30_C Kraft MG (version 2) (version 2) ...
CGTGCGCTGACTCGTCCCGAGCGCCAGCGCAAGTGCGGAGCTCGACCACGACTCACCATCGGCGAGAAGCGCGAGCACCGACGCGTGCTCTTCCTCCACGGGGCGGGCGAGCACGACGACATCTACCCCGCCTCGCGCCCGAAGCGCGAACCCCCGGCCCGTGGCGTCGACATCCGCCAGATCCCGCAACTCCGAACGGAGTCGACTCACCTCGACCCGCAGGCGCGCGCGGTGGGATTCGTCGGTGAACTTCGCGCCGAACGCGCGCGCGAGCAGCTCGCTCCTCCGCACATCTCCCGGCCACGCTTCGCCCAGTGTGCGCGCGAGCGCGAAGAGTACCGGGCGTGTTGCGAGCGAGACCGCCGTCGCTTCGTCTCGTACCACGTTGCGACATGCGTCGATGACCAGCGCGCCCGAGCCCAGAAGCTCTTCGACCTCTTCCAGCGTGACCGGTCGTTCATCCCCGCGGACTATCGCGCGCGCTGCGGGCGCGTCGAGGAACGCGATCGCACGCTCCACTTCGGCCGTGAGCGACGGAATCCCCGCAGTGCGCGCCGCATGTGCGGCACGCACGAGAGCCGCTCTGGCGACCCGGGTACGTATTCGCCGCAGCGCTACCCCGGCAACCACCATCTCGTGCAGCGCGCGCGACGCCGGGGGAAGCGGCGTGGGGTCGAGAGTCTCCAGTGCGCGCTCCGCTTCGTCGAGCCGGCCGATCAGGAGCAGGCGGCGCAACGCGAGCTGCCGGGCGAATGTCGCGTTGATGACATCGCCGTGCCGTTCGAGAGTCTCGCGCGCTGCGTCGAGCGCCTTCGGACGCCAGCCCAGTTCGCGTGATGCGAGCGCGATCTCGGCCTCGGCAACTACGCATCGCGCGCGCGCGACGGCTTCGCGCGGCCCGAACGCACGTGCCGCGCTTCGAAGCAGCGTTCGCGCGCGTGAGAGGTCACCGAGCTGCGCCATCGCGATCCCCCGGAGTGCGAGCGCGGGCGGATCGTCGCGCAGAGCCACGCGATTGAGCGCGCCGAGCGGATCTCCCGCCGCGAGCGCGCGCGCCGCGGCAGTGATCAGGGAGTCCATCGGAATCCCGACATGGTTGTAACTCACACCCTCCGGTTGGCCGGCAGTAATCTACCCCGTGACCACCAACTCACGACAAGTCGAAACGTGCACCGCGCGATCGGCTGTCGAAGAAAAGAGGAGAACGCAGCGATGACGACACACACCATCGGAACTCGTGATCAATGGCTTCAGGCCCGGCTCGCGCTTCTGGAGGAAGAGAAGAAGCTGACACACTGGAGCGACGAAGTGGCGCGGCAGCGTCAGGAACTGCCATGGGTGCGAGTGGACAAGGAATACGGCTTCGATACCGAAGATGGAGCCGCGACACTCTCGGACCTGTTCGCAGGGCGGTCGCAGCTCCTCGTCTACCACTTCATGTTCGGCCCGGACTACGAGGCAGGCTGCCCCTCGTGCTCCGCCATAGCTGACGGCTTCGAGGGCATCGCCGTTCATCTCGCGCACCACGATGTGATGCTGACAGCGGTGTCGCGAGCGCCACTGGCGAAGCTTCTCGCATATCGCGAACGGATGGGCTGGAGCTTTCCGTGGGCGTCTGCCTTCGGCGGCGACTTCAACTTCGACTTCAGCGTCGGCTTCAGCACGGAGCAGCAGCGCGAGAGTGGCATTGAGTACAACTTCCAGCGCGAGCCGGCCATGAGCGTGGCGCCCACGAGCGGCGCCGTGGTGGAGATCGCCGCCACGGCCGGAACCGACGCTGCCACGTTCCTTCGTGAGCGACCCGGGCTGAGCGCCTTCGTTCGCGACGGCGGCGAAATCTACCACACGTACTCCACCTACTCACGCGGCCTCGACGCCCTGTGGGGGATGTACCAGTGGCTCGATCGCGCCCCGCTCGGGCGCAACGAGAAAGGGATCTGGTGGCGTCACCACGACATGTACGACAACGGCTGATCGAGCTCCCGGCGATGCCCTCCATGAGCATGCCGTGGATGCGAATGCCCGGCGAAACGTGGCTTGGCGCAACGCTGTCGTTCCTCGGCATGTGGCTCCTGATGATGGCAGCGATGATGCTGCCATCCCTGGCGCCGTCTCTGGTGCGCCATGCACGTGCCGCACCCATGCGAGGGAAGTGCCGGGCGGCGGCCGGGACCGTGCTGTTCGGAGCCGGATACTTCGCCGTCTGGGCAGCGATGGGACTGATCATCTTCCCGTGCGGCGTGGCGATCGCCTGGATCGTGGTGCATCGGCCCGCGCTGGAGCGCGCACTGCCGGCCGTGATCAGCCTCGTCGTGCTGCTGGCTGGCGCGCTTCAGTTCACCGAATGGAAGGCACATCAGCTCGAGTGCTCGCGCGAGTGGCCCTGGCCGGATCACCCGCTTCGTTCCACGCTGACCACTTCATGGAAACACGGCGTGAAGCTCGGACTCCACTGCAGCTACTGCTGCCTCGGCATGACGGCCGTTCTCCTTGCCACCGGCTTCATGGAGCTCCGCTCCATGGCACTGATCACTGCCGCGATCACTGCCGAGCGAATCGCACCCTCCCCACGACTCGCAGCGCGCCTGATCGGTGCCGCCCTCGTCGCCACCGCACTCGCGCTGTTCGCCCGCGCGAACGGAGTGTGGGGGCAGTGAGAAAAGCAGAAAGCAGAAAGCAGGAACTGCACACCAGTCGTTGTCGTCCCCGCGAAAGCGGGGACCCATTTTCAATCAGCGTAACATGGATTCCCGCTTCCGCGGGAATGACCAGCGGCGTGTGCAGTTCCTGCTTCCTGCTTTCTGCTCTCTATCCCCTACGTTCGTCAGTCCGCGTAGTAGATGAACCTTCCGCAGTTCTCGCAAGTGCGCAGCTCGGTGTTGCGGTCCTGATCGTGCCCCTTGCTGGTCGGCACGTGGACGAAGCAGCCGTAGCACACTCCATTCAATACCGGCGCGACCACTCGTTCGTGGCGTCGGCCGATGCGCTGCAGTGCGCGCTGCGTCTTGTGCGATAACTGCGCTTCACGCTCGGCAATCCGTTCACCGAGTCGCTCGCTCACCTGTTCCACATCGACCGGTATTCCGGCGGCGGCGTACTCCTCGGCCGAGATGTCACGTCTCAGCGTCTGCAGATCCTGGATTTCCAGGAGTATTTCCAGTTCCCTGTCCAGCATCACACACCCTTCTCCTCGAGCAGTGCGAGGAACTGCTGCGGCTCGGTGAGCGAGAAGAGGCGATCCGGCACGTCCGCTTCCTTGCTGAATTGAGCGATCTTGCCAAGGACGGGGAGGTACTGGTTCGAAACTTCGAGCGGCGGAGCGACGATCAGAAAGAAGAAGTTCACCGGCTTCTCGTCGATCGCGCGGAAATCCACACCGTCGCTCTTGCGGCCGAACGCAACGCGCAGCTTGCTCACGACCAGCGAGCGGCAGTGCGGAATCGCAATCCCTCGACCGATGCCCGTCGATCCGAGATTCTCGCGCCGCTTCAGCATCTTGTAGAGCATTCCTTCGGACTTCTCATCCAGCTTCAGGAGAGCGATCAACTCCTTCAGGATCTCGTCCTTCGAACTGCCCTTCAGCGCGAGATCGATCGCATCTTCGGTGAAGAATTGACGTAGTTCCATCTATGTCCTCAATGTCTTATTCGTGGGCCAACATCCGCTCTGGCGGGGCCAACTTTTCAAGCTACCGGAGTGCTTGCTGGCTGTCAAATACTGACGTTGCATGCACTTGGAGGCACCATTAGCTTCCGGCATGCCTTTCCCGTTCCCCCGCGTGCACGACGTTCCGCTCTACCTCGCGCCGATGGCCGGCGTGTCGGAGTCGCCCTTCCGGCGACTCTGCCGCCGCTTCGGTGCGGACGTCGTCGTGACCGAGTTCCTGTCGGCGGAGGGTATCCGGCGGGAAAACGAAGCCACGATCTCCAAGCTCCGCTTCGGCGCCGACGAGCGGCCTATCGGCGTGCAGATCTTCGGTGCCGACCCGTCGGCGATGGGCGAGGCAGCGGCGCTAGTCACAGACGTATTCGCCCCGGAATTCATCGACATCAACTTCGGCTGTCCGGTGAAGAAGGTGGTCAAGCGCAACGGCGGTTCGGGATGCCTCAAGGATCTCGGACTCGTCGACGACGTCATCAAGGCCGTCGTGCGCTCGACTCACCTGCCGGTCACTGTGAAGATCAGAAGCGGTTGGAGCGAGGAGATGCGCGATCCCGTCGCGATCGCGCTCCGCTGTCAGGACGCGGGTGCCACGTTGCTCACGCTGCATCCGCGTACGCGCTCGCAGATGTACTCCGGCGATGCCCGGTGGGACGAGATCGCGGCGGTCGTGGAGGCGCTCGACATCCCGGTCGTCGGCAACGGCGACATCAAGACCGCGGAGGACGCGGTGCGGATGCATCGGGTGACCGGTTGCGCGGGCGTGATGATCGCGCGCGGCTCGTTCGGCCAGCCATGGATCTTCGATCAGACGCGCGCCCTTCTCGAAGGACGCGCAATGCCGCCCGCGCCGCCGATCGCGGAGCGCTTCGCCATCGCCATCCAGCACGCGCGGATGGCGGAAGCTTTCGAGATGGACCCGCGCGGAGCCGCCATCGAGTTCCGCAAGCACCTCGGCTGGTACGTGAAGGGTGTACCGGGATCCGCGGATCTCAGACGACGCCTCCACCAGGTGGTGTCGCTCGCCGAGGTGGAGGAGATCCTCGGCGAGTATCTGCGCGAGCGCGACCGCGGCGATCGGTATGACGATGACGCGGCCGCGAATACCGTGAGCGCCAGCGCGCCGGTGGCCGCGACGATCTGAGCGCAGGCCGGGTCGCGGCGAGTCGTCAGCACGCTCGCGGCTTCCGCGGCTGGCGCGCCGTTGCCCCACGGGGAGCACGATCGTCAACATCGACGACGGGTAAGGCGGGGCGCACGCTGCCTGGCGAATCGCCCGCTCGGAAGCAGCCCACGCGGTGGGCGTTCGCACACGAGAATTCAACCCTGGGGAAGCAACGTGCCAGCGGCCGCGTTCACCCTGGGCGCCGCGATAGCCGCACTCCTGACGGCGCTCCTCGCTGCACTGATCATAACGCGCCGCGCGCGTGAGGAAGCCGACCGAACGGCCGCGCAGAACGTCACGCTGGCCATGGCGCTGCGTCCGACGCCCGCGGGGAGCATGCGCGCGGTTGGCGCACCGCGATACCGCCACGTTCCATCCGCCGATGGATCGCTCCCGGACCACTCGGTGGAAGCCGAACTGGTCGAGCGATACCTCCAGGACATCCGCGATGCACTCGGTGCCGACGACGTCGTGCTGTGGAAGCACGGCGAGAGCGACGAGCTGCTCACCGTCGCCTCCGCGTCGGGCTCGACATCGGCCAGCGACTTCCGCACCACACCGCCTGCCGACTCGCTCGCGCACTGGGCGCTGCAGCAGGGGATGGTGGCCAGCAACTACGACACCGACGAGGCCTTCCTCGTAGCGACGCCGATAGGTCCGGATGGGCGCGAGCACGGCGTGATAGCGCTCTACGCGGCAGACCGGCGCGCGATCTCCTGTGAGCGGGCGCGTACCTACCTTCCTCGATTCGGAAAGCGACTGGCGCTCGTCCTGGACCTCGTGCACAGGGGCCGCGAAGCGCATCGCTATCGTGACAAGTCCGAGGTGCTGGCGCGGGCGGCGGAGGAGATCCAGGCGAGCTCCGACCTCTCTTCGCTCGGGAGAGCGATATGCTCGTCGGCGCTCAAGGTATCGGGCGCGCCGCGCGCCGCGTTCGTCGTGTGGGATGCCGACGAGAGTGAGGACGGCGAGGGAGGGAGCGGACGGATAGTGACCGTCTCGCTCGGCCATCCGATGTCGCCGGGCTTCGCCATCGCGCACGACTCGTTCGTGGGGACGGCATGTCGTGAGCGGCAGCGCTTCACGATCCGCGAGTCATACAGGATGTCCGACTACCCCATTTTCGGGCCGTACGAGCCGGGTCGAAGAATCGGATCGATCGCGATCGTGCCGCTCCTGCGCAACGGACGGTCGTTGGGAGCGATAGCCGTGGAGGCAGACGAGGAGTCGCAGCTCACGTCGGTGGAGGGATCTCTCCTCCAACTGCTCTCATCGGTCGCGTCGGTGGGACTGGAGAGTGTGCGGCAATTCGAGGAAGTGACCGCGCGGGCGGCCACGGACGAGCTCACCGGCCTTCCCAACAGGCGCATGTTCGACCAGCGACTCCGGCAGCACCTCGCCGAATGCGACCGTCACGGCCAGGCCCTGTCGCTCATCGTTTGCGACATCGACCACTTCAAGCACGTCAACGACGAGTACGGCCACCTCGCCGGCGACATGGTGCTCGCCGCCATCGCGCGTGCGATGGTGCGGACCATACGGACCATCGACGTCTGCGCCCGGTACGGCGGGGAAGAGCTGGCCATACTGCTGCCGCAGACCGGCACGGAACGCGCGCTGGACGTTGCCGAGCGACTTCGGAGGACGATCGCCGAGCTTCGCGTGAAGGTGGATGGCGAGTCGGTCGGAGTGACGGCGTCCTTCGGGGTCGCGTGCTACCCGGATGGCGGCGGCGGGGGAGACGCGCTTTTTCAGAATGCGGACCGGGCCTTGTACGCAGCCAAGAATGCGGGCAGAAACAACGTGAAGGCAAGCTGCGGAACGATTGTTGCCGCAATCGGTTAGCAGGATAATCGGAAGCGCATTCGCAGCTATTCGGCGCATTGACCGGCGACGCTCGTCAAGCTAGATTGCAGGAAGTACGGGGGCGACTGGCTTCGACGGGGTCAGTGAATCCGTGGCAGCGTGTCCAGGTTCTCGGGTCCTGGTAAAACCCTCGGGAAACGTTACAATTGCCAACTCTGAAATGGCACTGGCTGCGTAACTTCGGTTGACGCACCTGCCCGGTAGGCAGCCCGCCCGAAGCGGTTTGCCGGGTATCGCAAAATCGGGATAGTGCGCAGTCGCGTCTTCCGGCGGCGTGCGAAGGTTTAGAAGACTCGTTCGAACGTGGGCCGCCCGCTGGCCAGCGATCGGAGACCTCAATCAGCGGGATACACACGTAGACGCCGTGGTGGATCTAGTCTCGGACCGGGGTTCAATTCCCCGCGCCTCCACTTCGAAACCCGCCGCCGGGCACCAGCCGGGCGGCGGGTTTCGTGCATCGCTCCCACCACCATGAGCACCAGCCAATCGCACGCACCGCACGACCCCGGGGCCAAGGAAGCGCTCGCGCGTGCCGGCGAGGTCGACCCCGATGCCGGCCACACGCTGCATCTCCCGGGCACGCGCGAGATCCGCTTCGGGACCGCGTCGTGGACCGACCCGACGATCACCCGCGGGGCCGTGTTCTATCCACCCGGTGTGGACTCTGCCGAGGAGCGCCTTCGCTACTACGCGTCGCGCTTCTCGCTCGTCGAAGTGGACGCCACCTACTACGCGCTTCCGGCGAGAAGGACGGCCGAGCTCTGGAACGACCGCACTCCGGCGGACTTCACTTTCAACGTGAAGGCTCACGCACTGATGACCGGCCAGCCCACCGAAGTCCGACGATTGCCGCGCGAGCTGCGCGAGGCGCTTCCCGAGGAGCTGGCCGCGAAGGAGCGAATCTACGGGAAGGATCTCCCTCCCGAACTGTACGACGAAGTGTGGGTCGGCTTCCGCGACGCGCTCGAGCCGCTCAGATCATCGGGGAAACTCGGAGCGGTCCTGCTGCAGTATCCGCGCTGGTTCCACCCGGGGCACGACAACCGGGTCGCGATCCGCGACGCGCGCGACAGACTCGGAGATCTCCCCTGCGCCGTGGAGTTCCGCAACGCGAGCTGGTTCAGCGAGCGAAACGCGGAGCACACTCTCGACTTTCTGCGTCGCGAAGATCTCCCCTTCGTGATGGTCGACGAACCGCAGGGTTTCGCGAGCAGCGTTCCACCGATCGTCGCCGTCACGTCGCCGCGCCTCGCCATGGTGCGCTTTCATGGTCGACGCGGCAGCAACTGGGAGAAGCCGGGAGTGCCGGTCGTCGAGCGCTTTCGCTATCTGTACGACCGGGGAGAGCTGAAAGAGTGGGCGCCTCGTATCGCGGGTGTTGCCGAAGAAGTCCAGGGCACGCACGTAATCATGAATAACTGCTACTCCAACTACGGAACTACGAACGCGCTGGAGATCGCGTCCATGATCCGCGAGGTCTACGGGAATTCTGGCCCCTGACTTGCCGAGTGACCCGTACTTGCCGACTGGAGGTCGCATGGGTCAGATCGACAGGCACGTGATGCGCGCGCGCGGACTGGGCGACATCTCGCGACAGGAGACGAGATCCGTGACGCACGGAAGCTTCTGGATTCCCGAGGAGGAGCGGGAGCTCTACAAGGAAGTCCTGGGTGCGTTGAATGCGGCAGCCGTCCCGTACGTGGTGGCCGGCGCATACGCCGTACATGCGCACACCGGCATATACCGTGAGACGAAGGACCTCGACCTCTTCGTCGAGCCGGAGCAGGTGCTGCCGGCCATGCGCGCACTGCGCGGCATCGGACTCAGCGCGCGGCTGGAGCAGCCGCACTGGCTCGCCAAGGCGATGCGGGGCCGCCTCTTCGTCGACGTGATTTTCGGAATGGGGAACGGCCTCGCGTGCATTGATCGCGACTGGTACACCAACAGCACGCCGGCGATTCTCGCCGCGACGCCGGTGCGCATCGCGCCCGTCGAGGAGCTCATCTGGCACAGGCTCTTCATCAACGAGCGGCATCGACAGGACATGGCCGACATAGTTCATCTCATCGCCAGCGTTGGGCCGCTGATCGACTGGAAGCGGTTGCTCGAGAAGACGAGCGTGCACTGGCCCCTCCTTCTCACGCAGCTTCTCGTCTTCCAGTACGTGTACCCCGAGCTTGGCGACCGCGTACCGTGCTGGCTCCTCGACGAACTCCTCGAGCGAGCGCGGCTCGAGCGCGACCGCGAACGGAGTGGAGAACGGGTCACGCGCGGTACGCTCATCTCCCGCTTCAGCTTCAGCATCGACGTGCACGAATGGGGTTTTCGCGATGTGCGCGCCGAGGAGGTGGCGGAGATGGAGCGTCTCCCGATCCTGCGCGAGATCGCGGCGAGCGACGTCTGGGACCAGAGCTCGCGCGCCGCGGCGGAGTACCGTGCAAGAGTCGCCTGAGGAGCGGCGCGAGCCGCCGCGCGGTTCGGCAGGCGGCGGGGGGAAGGGCACCGGCTGGCGCGGCCCCGAACGCAGGCGGCCCCCGTCCGGAGTCTTTCGCGTTGCGGCGGTCGGCGACATCCACTGCGGCGTGAGCGACGTTGGGCTCTTCCGCGACACGTTCGCGGACGCGAACGTGAAGGCCGATGTGCTGGTGCTCGCGGGCGATATGACTCGCCGTGGCGAACTCTCCGAGTTCAAGGTGGTCGCCGGCGAGCTGGCCGACGTGAAGATCCCCGTGGTCGCCGTTCTCGGGAATCACGACTACGAGTCGAACCAGGTGGCGGAGGGAGTGGCGGAGCTCACGTCGCGCGGGATCCACGTGCTCGACGGCGATGGCTTCCAGCTCCTCGACCAGGTCGGCTTTGCGGGAGTGAAGGGCTACATGGGCGGCTTCGGACGCGGCACGCTCACCTCGTTCGGCGAGCCGGAGACCAAGGCGTTCGTGAGCACCACCCTCACGCAGGTGCAGGGACTGGAGCTCGCATTGCGCCGTCTCGCGACTCCCGTACGAATAGTGGTGCTGCACTACGCACCGATTCTCGCCACGGTAGTGGGCGAGCCGGAGATCATCCACCCATACCTGGGGAGCGATCGCCTCGCGGAGCCGCTCGACCGGTACGAGTGCACAGTCGCGTTTCACGGCCATGCCCATTCGGGCACCTTCAGCGGGCACACCACCGGCGGCGTACCCGTCTTCAACGTATCGCTGCCGCTCCTCCGCCGGGACGATCCTTCGCGCGGCTTCTTCGTTTACGAGATCCAGCTCCCGGCGGTGGGGTCAGGCGTGGGGTCAGGCACCTGACGTAGCGTCCGACGGGGTCAGGTACCCAATAGTAGAGGGCTCGTGAGCGTCGCTCACGAGCCCTCTACTATTGGGTACCTGACCCCGTCGGCCCCCCGTCGGACCCCGCCAGACCGTCACGCCAGCGCGGCTCGCGCTGCCGCGAGTCGCGCGATCGGCACGCGGTAGGGCGAGCACGATACGTAGTCGAGTCCGGCCTCGTGAAAGAAGCTCACCGAGCGCGGCTCGCCACCGTGCTCGCCACAGATGCCGATCTTGAGCCCCGGCTTCGAGCGCCTCCCCTCCGTAACCGCGTAACGCACGAGCTTCCCGACGCCATCGGCATCCAGCACCTGGAACGGATCCTCCGGGAGGATTCCGCGCTCCACGTACGACGGGAGGAATCGGCCGGCGTCGTCGCGACTGAGACCGAACGTCGTCTGCGTCAGGTCGTTCGTGCCGAACGAGAAGAACTCCGCCTGCGTCGCGATCTCATCGGCGGTGAGCGCTGCCCGCGGCAGCTCGATCATCGTCCCCACCGTATACGAGATCTTCTCGCCCGTCTCCTCCATCACCTTCGCGGCTGTGGCGTCGATTATCGCTCGCTGGTTTCCGAACTCCGCCAGCGTTGCCACGAGCGGAACCATGATCTCGGGGTGCACGTCGACGCCGCGGCGCTTCACCGCGATCGCCGCCTCGATTATCGCGCGCGATTGCATCTCGGTGATCTCCGGATAGGTGATTCCGAGGCGACAGCCGCGATGCCCCAGCATGGGATTCGACTCGCGCAGCGACTCGATCACGCGCGCCAGTTCTTCCGCCGGAATGCCGAGCTGCTCCGCGAGGTGCCGCGTATCCTCCGCGCCGTGCGGCAGGAACTCGTGCAGCGGTGGATCGAGCAGTCGCACGGTTACCGGCAGCCCGTCCATCACCTCGAAGATTCCCTCGAAGTCCTTCCGCTGGATCGGCAGCAGCTTCGCGAGCGCGCGCCGGCGTCCGTCCTCGTCGCGCGAGACGATCATCTCGCGCATCGCCACGATGCGGTCTCCCTCGAAGAACATGTGCTCGGTGCGGCAGAGTCCGATCCCCTCGGCGCCGAAGGCGCGCGCGGTGCGCGCGTCGTTCGGCGTGTCGGCGTTGGCTCGCACGCGAAGCCTGCGCGACTCGTCGGCCCAGCCGAGAAGACGGGCGAACGAGCCGTACATCCGTGACTCCGAGGCCTTCATGCTTCCGGAGAGAACCTGGACGACGTCGCTCGGTACAGTCGGCAGCTCGCCGACGTACACGCGTCCAGTCGCGCCATCGACGGTGATCCAGTCGCCCTCCTTGACGCTCGTTCCGTTCACGCTGAAGCGGCGCTTCTCGGCGTCCACCTCGATGTCCTTGCACCCCACCACCGCGCATTTCCCCATTCCTCGCGCCACGACGGCCGCGTGGCTCGTCATGCCGCCTCGGGCCGTGAGAACGGCGCGCGCCGCGACGATCCCGTGAAAGTCCTCGGGAGTCGTCTCCTCGCGCACGAGGATGACGCTCTCTCCTTCGGCCGCACGCTGCTCGGCGCTGTCCGGATCGAACACCGCGTGTCCACTGGCCGCGCCGGGACTCGCCGGAAGTCCCACGGCCACCGGCTTCGCACTCACCGACGGATCGATTATCGGATGCAGGAGCTGGTCGAGCTGCTGCGCTTCCACACGCTTCAGCGCTTCGTTCCGGGTGATCAGCCCCTCGTCCACCATCTCGTCCGCGATCCTCACCGCGGCGGCCGCGGTCCGCTTTCCGGTGCGCGTCTGGAGGAGATACAGCTTGCCGCGCTCCACCGTGAACTCGATGTCCTGCATGTCGTGGTAGTGCCGCTCGAGGCGCTCCTGCGTGGCGAGCAGCTCCTCGTACGCACCGGGAAGTCGCTTCGCCATTTCCTGGATCTCGAGCGGCGTGCGGATGCCGGCCACCACATCCTCGCCCTGCGCGTTCACCAGGAACTCGCCGTAGAAGCGCTTCTCGCCGGTCGACGGATTACGCGTGAACGCCACCCCGGTCCCCGAATCATCTCCCATGTTGCCGAACACCATGGCTACCACGTTGACCGCGGTGCCGAGCGTTTCGGAGATGTCGTTGTGCCGGCGATAGTCCACCGCCTTCTTGAGCGTCCACGACTTCCAGACGGCTTCGATGGCGCCCCAGAGCTGCCGCTGCGGATCCATCGGGAACTCCTCGCCGATCGTGGAACGTACGAGCTCCTTGTACTCGCCAACGAGCGCTCGCAGAGAATCCTCGGAGAGCTCGGCATCGGTAGCGACGCCCTGCGCCGAGCGCTTCGCCGCGAGCAGCCGCTCGAAATTGTGGATCGGGACGTCGAGCACCACGTCGCCGTACATCTGGATGAAGCGCCTGTACGAGTCGTACGCGAAGCGCGCGTTCCCACTCTGCTGCGCGAGGCCGAGCACGCTCTGATCGTTGAGGCCGAGATTGAGTATCGTTTCCATCATCCCCGGCATGGAGACGGGCGCGCCCGAACGCACCGACACCAGCAGTGGATCCTTCACATCACCCAGCCCTCGACCCGCCGTCTTCTCGAGCTGCTCGAGACTCGCCGCCACCTCCGCGCGCAGCGAGTCCGGTATGGAGCGGTCGCCCAGATAGTCGACGCACGCGCGGCATGCAATGGTGAACCCCGGCGGAACCGGCACACCCAGATTCGTCATCTCGGCCAGGTTCGCTCCCTTCCCGCCGAGCTCCGCCTTCATCTCGCGCGTACCGTCAGCCTTGCCGTTTCCGAAGAAGTAAACCAGATGGGACATTGGGGCGAGCTCCGTCATTCATGGGTGATGGACTTCACTTCGAGAGAGGAAACAGGGAACAGGAAACAGGAGACAGGAACTGCATCCATACCATAGTCATCCCCGCGAAAGCGAGGGTGCCTATGGTTCACGGGGATGATCATGACTCGTGTGCGGTTTCTGTCCCCTGTTTCCTGTCCCCTGTTTCCTCCTTTCATCAGCATCCGCAACCGAAACGCAGCTTGTCCGGATCGGTTGGGGGCGGAGTTGGGTAATCGCCGGAGAAGCAGGCATGGCAGAATCCATCCGGGCCGTCCGGCACCGCGTGCAGCATTCCCTCCAGCGACAGGAAGCCGAGCGAGTCCACGCCGACTCGCTCGGCTATTTCGTCGACTGTGAGATTGGCGGCGATCAACTCTTCGCGCGAAGGCATGTCGATCCCGTAGTAGCACGGGCCGGTTACCGGCGGAGATGCGATGCGCATATGGATCTCGCGAGCGCCAGCGGCCCGAATCATCGAGACGAGTCCGCGCGTGGTGGTGCCGCGCACCATGGAATCGTCCACCATGACCACGCTCTTTCCCTCGAGCACCTCGCGCACCGCGTTGTACTTCACTTTCACTTTCTGCACCCGTCCCGCCTGCGATGGCTGGATGAAGGTACGGCCCACGTAGTGATTGCGTATCAGCGCGAGCTCGAGCGGGAGTCCGGTCTCCTCGGCGTATCCGAGCGCGGCCGCGTTCGCGGAGTCGGGAACGCCGAATACCAGGTCGGCGCTGGGCGCCGGACATTCGCGACCGAGTCGATGGCCGAGCGCGCGACGCGCGCGATCCACCGAGCCGCCGAATATCCGGCTGTCGGGCCGCGCGAAGTATACGTACTCGAAAACGCAGCGGCGGCTCTCGAGCGGGGCCAGCGCCTGCACCGAACGGAGGCCGTTCGCATCCGCCACCACGATCTCGCCGGGCTGCACATCGCGCAGGTACGTGGCGCCGACCATGTCGAGTGCGCAGGTCTCCGACGCGAATACGACCGCGTCGCCGATCGTCCCGATGCAGAGCGGCCGCCACCCTCGCGGGTCACGCACGGCCATCAGCGCGTCGCCGGTCGCCACGATGAGTGAGTATGCGCCCTCGACTCCCGCCAGCGAACTCGCGAGCCTCTCCTCCGGCGCGCGCTCCGTGGCACGGGCCATCCGGTGCACCAGAATCTCGGAATCCATGGTCGAGTTGAAGATCGATCCCATCGACTCCAGCTCTCTCCGGAGCTCGCTCGCATTCACGATGTTGCCGTTGTGCGCGAGCGTTATGTAACCGCCCTGGAAGCGCACCAGTACGGGTTGGGCGTTTTCCAGTGTGGAGGAGCCGGTGGTGCTGTACCTCGTGTGGCCCACGGCAAGGTCGCCGTGAAGCGTTGCGAGTTGCTCCGGTTCCAGCGCTTCGGAAACGAGCCCCATCCCACGGATGGCCCGCGCCGTGTTCGTGTCGTCCGCGACGACGATGCCCGCCGATTCCTGGCCACGGTGCTGCAACGAGTAAAGACCGAAGTGCGCGATGGCCGCCGCGTCCGGCGTTCCTCGCACACCGAATATTCCGCACATATGTCAGACTTCCGCTGGTTTAGGGTGTTGCTCGAGTACGGCTGGCACGGCCGATCCCACGGTCATGAGCGCGGGAATGGCCGAGTGGTACGCGCGCGCCAGGCGCTCCAGTGGCGCGTCGATCGTGCGACCCTCTGCACCGACCGTGATGGAGAGCGTCTCATGAGCGGGGCGCACGGTCCCGATGCGACGAGCCGGCACACCGTGATGCGCGGCCAATTCCAGCAGGCGCGCAGCGTCGGGGGTGGTCGCGATGATTCTCGCCTGCGCCTCGCCGAAGAGCAGCGCCCGCAGGGGAAGATGATCCCAGGCACTCAACTCGATTTCGGCACCCACCGTTCGCTCAGAGTCGCCGATCGCGCACTCGGCCAGCGCCACGGCCAGGCCGCCCTCGCTGCAGTCGTGCGCGGAGCTCACCAGACCCGCGCGGATCGCGGCGAGAAGTGCGTCGATGACCGCGCGCTCCCTTTCGAGGTCGCAGCGTGGCGGCGCCCCCGCCACCACACCGTGGATGCGCGCCAGATACTCACTCGCGCCCAGCTCGTCGGTGGGCTCGCCCAGCAGCACTATCGCTTCCTCACGCTCGGGGAATCGCGAGCGGGTCACGTGCTCGAGCGACTCCACCAGACCGACCATCCCTATGACCGGCGTGGGATACACCGCACCGGACGGGTTCTCGTTGTACAGCGATACGTTGCCGCCGGTCACCGGAGTGCCGAGCGTGCGACACGCCTCGCCCATCCCGGCCACGGCCTCGCGGAACTGGAAGAAGACTTCGGGACGCTTCGGATTCCCGAAATTCAGGCAGTTGGTAATCGCCATCGGCTTTCCGCCGACGCACGCCACGTTGCGCGCTGCCTCGGCCACCGCGATCCGGCCGCCGACCCGCGGATCGAGATAGACGTAGCGCCCGTTGCAGTCGGTCTTTAGCGCGAGCGCCTTGTCGCTCCCGCGCACGCGGACGACCGCGGCATCGCCATCGCCTGGCGGCACGACGGTGCTCGTTCGGACGGTGGTGTCGTACTGGCGAAATGCCCAGCGCTTGCTGGCGATGGTAGGGGAAGAGAGAAGCCGCTCCAGCGTCCACGCCGGATCGCGCTCCTCCGGAAGCTCCGCGATCGTGCTCACATCGCGCTCGCGCAATGCGCGGATCTCGTCGCTCTCGCGCGCCGCCGGCGTGTACACCGGACAGTCGGTGACGAGACGCGAGCCGGGGAATTCCGCCACCACCCGGTCGCCCTCGGTAACCCGATACACCGGCTCCGCGATCACCTCGCCGATGACCTCGGCGTCGAGATCCCACTTCGTGAGGATGGCGCGTACGTCGTTCTCGTGGCCGCGCTTCGCGACGACGAGCATCCGCTCCTGCGATTCGCTGAGCAGAATCTCGTACGGCGTCATCCCCTCCTCGCGAACCGGCACCCGACTCGCGTCGATGGTCACGCCGACGTCGCCCCGCGCCGCCATCTCGGCGGATGACGAAGTGAGTCCGGCCGCACCCATGTCCTGGATCGCAACGATGTGACCGCTGCCGATCAGCTCGAGGCTCGCCTCGAGGAGAAGCTTCTCGGTGAACGGGTCGCCCACCTGCACGCGAGGGCGCTTGGCCTCGCTCGCCTCCGAGAGATCTTCGGAGGCGAACGACGCGCCATGGATGCCGTCGCGACCAGTGCGCGCGCCCACCGCCATGATGGGGTTGCCCACGCCCTCTGCCACGGCGCGGATGAGATCCTTCTCGTGCATGATCCCCACGCACATCGCGTTCACGAGTGGGTTGCCCTCGTACGATGCGTCGAACATCACCTCGCCGGCGACCGTGGGAATCCCGACGCTGTTGCCGTAGTCCCCGATCCCCTTCACGACGCCGCCGAACAGATAGCGCACCCGCGCGGAGTCGAGGGGGCCGAAGCGAAGCGAATCGAGCATCGCGATCGGCCGCGCGCCCATCGTGAAGACGTCGCGCAGGATTCCGCCGACTCCCGTGGCGGCGCCCTGGTACGGCTCGACTGCGGATGGGTGGTTGTGCGACTCGATCTTGAACGCCACGGCGAGCCCGTCGCCGATCGCGATCACGCCCGCGTTCTCACCAGGCCCCTGGAGGACGTAGGGCGCCTGGGTGGGGAGAGTCTTCAGGACGGGGCGGGAGTGCTTGTACGAGCAGTGCTCGCTCCAGAGCGCGCTCACGATGCCGAGTTCCGTGAACGTGGGCTCGCGGCCGAGCATCGCCAGGAGCAGTTCGTATTCGTGCTCTGTGAGGCCGTGCTCCGCGACCAGCGCCGCGGTGATAGCGGGATCGCCCGGCCGGGGCTCGACGGTCAGCGCCAAGGTGCCGCCTCCAGCGCGGAGTGTACGATCCCGAGTTCTGCTCGTTCCATGTATTCCTCGCGCGTCACGCCGAAACGTGCGCCATCATCGATTGAAAGATACCGAGTCCGTCCGCGGAACCCAGCAGCGGATCCACTGCGCGCTCGGGGTGGGGCATCAGTCCGAGCACGTTCCCCTCAGCGCTCACGATACCGGCGATGGCATTCACCGATCCGTTCGGGTTGGCCGCCGGATCGAGATCGCCCTTCGCGTTCACGTATCTGAAGAGCACGCGCCCCTCGTCCTCGAGCCGCTGGATGTTCTCCGCGTCGTCGGTGTAGCGCCCTTCGCCGTGCGCGACCGGGAGTCGCAGCACGTCGCCGACACGATAGCGGTTCGTGAACATCGTGTCGCTGTTCTCGACGCGGAGGTGCACCGGTGCGGAAACGAACTGGAGACCGACGTTGCGCATCAGCGCTCCGGGAAGGAGCCCGGCCTCGCACGCGATCTGAAAGCCGTTGCAGATGCCGATGACCGGGCCGCCCCGACGCGCGTGCGCGACGACTTCGCGCATTATCGGGCTGAAGCGAGCGATGGCGCCGGCCCGGAGATAGTCGCCGTAGCTGAAGCCGCCCGGGAGGATCACGACATCCACACCCTCCAGGTCGTGCGACTTGTGCCAGAGATAGACCGCCTCGGCTCCCAGCTCATCGGTCACCGCGTGATGAGCATCGTAATCGCAGTTGGAGCCGGGGAACGTGACGATACCGAACTTCACGTTTCCTCCACCGACGCAATCTGATAGTCCTCGACGACGGGATTGGCGAGGAGACGATCACACATCTCCCTCACCCGCTCGCTCGCTGCATCCGCGCTCGCCGCTTCCACCTGCATGACCACGAAACGGCCGACCCGCACATCGCGCACTTCCGGAAACTCGAGCGAGTGCAGGGCATCGGCCACCGCCTTGCCCTGCGGATCGAGTATTCCCTGTCTTGGCGAGATGTTCACTGCAACACGAAATCGGCTCATGCGCCGTCCTTTTGTTCTGGTCGTTTACTGGATTGCGATCCGCTGCCACCGGCGTTCCGGCCACGATTGCGACGACGGCGGCGCCGGTCGCTTCCCGGCCGCTCCGCCATCTCGATCGATCGCGACACGTAGTCCTCCTCGAAGCCTTCATCGAGGAGCGGATCGTCCGTCGGCAGGCGATCCACGAGCCCGAAGAAGAAGGTCTTCCCGAGTCCGTATGCCACGTAGGCCACCATGGCGGGGAACGCGAACGAGAGCGGCTTGAACAGCACCCCGACCACCACGGCGAGTATGAAGACACTCACCACGATGCTCTTCACGCTTCGGAAGCTCACCGTGGGAGGCGCCGGATAGATCACGTGGCTGATCATGAGGAGGCCGAGCACGAGCATCACGCCGGGCAGCACGGTGTGCCACGGCCAGCCGCTCATGATGCTCTGCGTGTAGAGCGTCGTCTGGCTGAACCAGTAGTACGTGGCCAGCGTCATTCCCGCGGCGGGACTCGGCAGGCCGTGGAAGTGGGTCTTCGCGTGACCACCCTGCTCGATGTTGAAACGGGCGAGTCGCATGACCGCGCACGCCACGTAGAAGAAGCAGAAGAGCCACGCCCAGCCGTCGCGGTTCAGTACCGCGAAGTACATGATGAACGCCGGGGCGACGCCGAAGCTAACCGCGTCCACGAGCGAGTCGAGCTCCACTCCGAAGCGGCTCCCCGTGCGCGTCATCCGGGCCACGCGTCCATCGAGCGTATCCATTACGCCGGACAGCACCACGCACCATCCAGCCCAGGTGAAGTCGCCACGGCTGGCAGATACGATGGCGAATACGCCGAAGAACAGATTCCCGAGCGTGAAGCCGTTGGGGAGAAGGACGACCGCGCGCCGCATGTCGGGGCGGGGCAGCGCCGGCGATCTCATTCCACGAGCTCCGCGAGCACCGTGCTGCCGGCCTTCGGTTTGTCACCGAGTCTGGCCACCACTCTGGAATTCACCGGGAGGAAGACATCCACACGTGATCCGAAGCGGATGATCCCCATGCGTTCACCCTGCGCCGCCTCGGCGCCGACTTTCGAGTAGTTGGCGATGCGTCGCGCCACGAGCCCCGCGATCTGACGAACGAGAATCTTCCGCCCTCCGCTCTCGATTCCCACCGACATCTGCTCGTTCTCCAGGCTCGACTTCTCCGATGCGGCGTTGAGAAACTTCCCCGGGTTGTAGTGCAGATACTCAATCTCGCCACTCACCGGGTACCGGTTCACGTGGACGTTGAAGACGTTCATGAAGATCGAAACGCGGATCGCTCTGGAGTTCATGTAGTTCGGCTCATCGACCTCGGTGATCATCACCACGCGTCCATCCGCGGGCGAGACGACCAGAGAGTCTCCGCGCGGACCCGTACGCTCCGGATCGCGGAAGAAGTAGACCACCCAGAGCGCCAGGACCAGCACTACGAAAGCCAGCAGCCAGAGTCCCCACGAACGGCGCGACAGCGCGATCCAGAATGCTCCGGCGGTGAGCGCGGCCGCGATCGCGACGAAGACCAGTCCCTCGCGCGCGATGTTCACGTGAGCTCCGAGAGATCGAGCGCCGACCCGGTCACTCTGAAGTACGCGTCGCGATAGCGCTCGCTGGTCGCGCGCACGACCTCCTCGGGAAGGGGAGGGGCAGGCGCATCGCCATTCCATCGTCCCGCGCGTCTTTCGGAGTCGAGGTAGTCTCGCAGCGGCTGCTTGTCGAAGCTCGGCTGCGAATGGCCCGGTTCGTAGCGATCCGCGGGCCAGAATCGCGAACTGTCGGGTGTGAGGACCTCGTCGACCAGCAGCAGCTCGCCCTCGGGCGTGGTGCCGAACTCGAACTTGGTGTCGGCCACCAGGATTCCGCGCCCGGCCGCGATCTCGCGCCCCCGCTCGTAGATGGCGAGCGAGAGACGCTCCAGCTCCGCGGCCCGCTCCGGGCCGATCACCTCGCGTACCCTGGCGATCGTGATGTTCTCGTCGTGTCCCGCCTCCGCCTTCGTCGCGGGGCTGAAAATGGGTCGCGGCAAACGGTCGCTCTCGGTGAGCCCCTTCGGCAGCGGTTCGCCCGCGAGCGTACCGTGCCGCGAATACTCCTTCCAGGCCGAGCCGGAAATATAACCGCGAACTACGCACTCTACAGGGAAGACGCGCGCCCGCCGGCAGAGCATGGCGCGGCCCACGATCTCGCCCCGATGCGCAGCGAGCGCGGGAACCGCGGCCACTATTTCGTCGGCGTTCGCGGTGATCATGTGGTTGGCCACGATGTCGGCGAGCTGGCCGAACCACCAGGCGCTTATCTGCGTGAGAACCGCCCCCTTGTACGGCACGGGCTCGCCCATCACCACGTCGAACGCGCTCACCCGGTCGGTAGCCACGAGGAGAATCCGGTCGGCATCCACCTCGTAGATATCGCGCACCTTTCCCGTCGCCAGCCGTGCGAGCGGGAGCGAACTTTTCGCCATCGTCGTCATACGCGAAGCGCCTCCGGCTCGTGCGTGGTGGTCGCCGAAGAGGCCAGGATGGGTTCGACGACATCGCTCAGAAACTCGTCGACCTGCTCCGGTGAACGCCCGACGAAGTCCTCCGCTCGTGCGATGTCGCGCATCTCGCCGAGCGAGAGGCCGAATGCGGGGTCGGCAGCGAGCCGATCGAGAAGGTCGTTGCCGCGCGCACCATCCTTCACGGCGCGGGCCGCCTCGATGCTGTGGCCGCGTATCACCTCGTGGACTTCCTGACGGTCGGCGCCGCCGCGCACCGCACGCACGATCAACTTCTCCGTGGCCATGAAGGGAAGCTCGTCATCCACCCGGCGCCGGATGCGCGCGGGGTGCACTTCCAGGCCGCGCGCAATGTTCCCCTGCAGCAGCAGAATCGCGTCGGCGGCGAGGAACGACTCGGGGATGACCAGTCGCCGATTCGCGCTGTCATCGAGCGTGCGCTCGAAGAACTGCACGCTGTGCGTCTGGTTCGCGTTCTCCTCCACCGATATCACGTACCGCGCGAGCGAGGAGATCCGCTCGGAGCGCATCGGGTTCCGCTTGTACGCCATCGCCGACGATCCGATCTGCTCGGTCTCGAACGGCTCCTCCATCTCGCCGAAGGACTGCAGCACGCGTATGTCGGCGGCGAATTTCGCGGCGCTCGCCGCGAGCCCGCTCACCACGCCGAGCACCTGCGCATCGAGCTTTCGCGTGTACGTCTGACCCGTTACAGGAAGGACGTGCTCGAAGCCGAGCCTGCTCACGACGAGCTTCTCGAGCTGCCTGACCCGAGCGTGATCGCCGTCGAACAGTTCCAGGAAGCTGGCCTGTGTGCCCGTCGTGCCCTTGACGCCGCGCAGCGGCAGGGTGCGGACGCGCAGATCCAGATCCGCGATGTCGAGAACGAGGTCCTGCATCCAGAGCGTGGCGCGCTTCCCCACCGTGGTGAGCTGCGCCGGCTGCAGATGCGTGTACGCCAGTGCAGGTTCGGCGCGCCACCGGCGCGCGAACGCAGCCAGCGCCGAAAGGACATCCACCGCTCTGGCACGCAGCAGTTCGAGCCCGCGGCGCATCAGAATGAGGTCTGCGTTGTCCGTGACGAACGCGCTGGTGGCACCGAGGTGGATGAACGGTCGCGCGAGCGGAGCGACGTCGCCGAAGGCGTGCACGTGCGCCATGACGTCGTGCCGGAAGCGCCGCTCGAACGCCGCCGCCTTCTCGAAGTCGATGTCAGCCAGATGCGCGCGCATCTGCTCGAGGCCTTCCTGGGTTACGTCCTCCACCCCCAGCTCGCGCTCCGCCTCTGCCAGCGCGAGCCAGATCTGGCGCCAGAGCGAATGCCGCTGCTGCGGCGACCAGAGCTCCGCCATCGCCTTCGACGCATATCGTTCGGAGAGCGGAGAGGTGTATCGTGTATGGTCCGTCATCTAATCATGAAATCCGTTGAGTAGATCCGCCCGCCGCGCTCGAAGTACATGCGTAC
>Ga0182744_1001327_pt1 | contig 21641 bp, 17 predicted proteins | sample eDN3rd30CKraftMG_FD_128525 | JGI IMG/M metagenome (GOLD analysis project Ga0182744, IMG submission 128525) | Enriched Miracle-Growth compost microbial communities from Emeryville, California, USA - eDNA 3rd pass 30_C Kraft MG (version 2) (version 2) ...
ATTTCCTGCTCAAGCGTGGCACGCGCCAACTCAAGTGACTCCACCTTGGACTGAGCCGCGGCCAAAGCCGTCTGCGCGGCAGAGAGTGCAGCGCGCCGGGCAGTTTCCTCCTGCGCGGCCTTACGCGCACGGTTAGTGAGCAGGGCAACGTGCTCGGCGCACCGCACCCGCTCAGCTTCTAACTCTTGCATTTGCGTGCGCAATCGTGTCAGCGTGGCCTGCGCGCCCGCACGCACCTGCTGTGCCCGCTCAATGCTCTGTGCAAAGTCCTGATCATCGCTGTGCCCCACCTGCGCGTCAGCCGAGCCAAGGTGCCGGATCCGCTCTTTGGCCAGCAGCGAGATGGAACGCAGCTGCTCACGCTGGCGTTCAAACGTGCTCACCAGCCCCTCCGCATTTGAGCGTGCAGAACGCGCAAGCGCGAGTGTCTGTTCGAGTTCCTCCACCCGGCTACGCGCCTGCTCGAACTCACGCGAATGCACGGCCAGTTCCTCACGCAGTTGAGCGTGACGGCGCTCCGCATCGGTGAGGCGGGCCTGGGCAAGCGTCAAATCGTCGGCAAGCAACCGCAGTCCCGAATCACGCAAGATAGCAGCAATTGCTGCGGCACGCCGGGCAGCGCTGGCCTGACGGCCAAGCGGACCAAGCTGGCGATGCAACTCCGAGATGAGGTCACTCAAACGCAGCAGATTACCCTGCATAGATTCAAGCTTGCGCTGCGCTTTTTCCTTACGCTTACGGTGTTTGAGCACACCTGCGGCCTCTTCAATGAAGCCGCGGCGCTCATACGGGGTGGCGCGCAAAATGCCATCGAGTTGGCCCTGTCCCACAATGACGTGCATCTCTCGGCCAAGACCAGAATCCGAGAGTAAATCCTGAATATCTAGGAGGCGGCAGGCCGAACCGTTAATCGCATATTCCGAGCCGCCATTACGGAACAGCGTGCGCGTTAGAGTGACCTCGGAAAATTCAATGGGTAGTGCGCCATCCGAGTTATCAATGGTCAAGGAAACTTCGGCGCGCCCGAGCGGCGCTCGCCCGGACGTACCCGCAAAGATGACGTCCTCCATCTTGCCGCCACGCAAGGTTTTGGCGCCCTGCTCCCCCATCACCCAGGACAGGGCATCAACCACATTCGATTTGCCGGAACCATTGGGGCCCACCACGCAGGTAATACCCGGTTCGAACTCGAACCGGGTAGCAGACGCAAACGACTTAAAGCCGCGCAGCGTGAGGGTCTTCAGATACACAGCAAGAGCCTATCGTGTGGCACTGACATACCTGTTCAGACATACGGAATCCGCTAAAAGTGTGCGGGCTAACCGCCCTGACAATACGGGCAAAAGCAACTGGGTCGGCGCGAATCTAGATTCGCGCCGACCCAGTACAAGAACTATGAGGTTGGGACCGAGTTACAGCCCGGGGAACCACAACCCAATCTCGCGCTGCGCTGATTCGGGTGAGTCCGAGCCATGCACAATATTCTTTTGCACCTTCTCGCCCCAGTCTCGGCCAAGGTCTCCGCGGATAGTGCCGGGTGCCGCGGTGGTGGGGTCAGTGGTGCCAGCGAGCGAGCGGAATCCCTCGATGACCCGTTCACCTTCGGCTACAGCGGCAAGGATTGGCCCAGACAGCATGAAGTCCACAAGCGGCTGGTAGAACGGCTTGCCTACATGCTCGGCGTAGTGCTCTGCGAGCAGTTCAGGGGTGGCTGTGCGTAGTTCTACGGCAACGAGCCTGTACCCCTTTGCCTCAACGCGGCGCAACACCTCACCGGATAGTTGGCGGGCAACACCGTCCGGCTTGACCAGAATCAAAGTTCGCTGAGTGGTTGTCATAAAAACAACTCTAGCGTGCTACGCCACACACGCAGGCCCGCAGTACGGAATATGGAATCTCAAAGCGTAAACGGGTGGCAGGCGTGTTGGCTCGTCAGGCGTCAGGCGTTAGGCGTCAGGCGTTAGGCGTCAGGCGTTGGGCGTTAGGCGTCAGGCGCTTGGTCTGGGTGTAGTGCGTCGTATTCGGCGCGCTCCCGGTCGATTCTGGCGCCAAGGCGCCAAGACACCACCCAGATTACGAGGAACACCACGGCTGGAATAATCATGAGGTCCACAATGAAGCTCATGGCAAGGAACGGGATTTGCAGTACGCCACCAAAGTAGCGGCCGAGCTGCGTTTTTTGCAGGCGTGATGCCACAAACATGAGCACAGCGATGATGCCGCCCATGGTCCATAGCGCTGTTGCGTTAGAGTCCACGCTTAGTTGACCCACCTGGTCAATTTTGACTGCAACCACGGTGGCAAAGATGACCACGATCGCTTCGAGCACCAGTGTCATGGACAAGAACTGCTCGAGCGCAGGCTTCTTAGCTACGATGCGCGGGGTTTCGGGGGCTTCTGGGGACTGTGCACTCACAGTCCCCAGAATACCCGGCGGGTTACAACTCCCCGAATCCTCCGTTGATTGCGTCGGACACAGCTGTTACGGCCTCACTTGCCTGTGCGCCGGTGGCGCTGACCTGCACTTCTTGGCCACCTGTAAGTCCGAGCTTCATGATTTCGATGACGCTGGCACCGTTCACGGAGTTCAACGTCACCTTGGCATCAAAGCCGGCAATGAGCCGCGCAAGCACTGCGGCCGGGCGAGCATGCAACCCGAGCGCATTCTTGATTTTGAGCGTTTTGGTGATCGCGCCGTCGGCGTCCACCGAACCCGCATCGTGTGGTGCGTGTGGCGGGTGGGAGGCCACAAACGTGTTTGCGGTTGCGTTTGCCGCGTTGAGCACGGTATCCGCATCCGATCCGCCGTGTGCTTCTACCGCTGCTGCGATTGTGCCCTCTACAAAGGGCGCATCAGCCATGAACACGTGTCCTTCCAGTTCTGCAGGAAGGAACTCGAGCACGGCTTCTGTGCTCAGGATTGCAGAGCCTAGATCGCAGATCACCACTACATCGCGTAGTTCTTGGTCGCTGTCGGATTCGGAGAATCCTGCTGCGTCTTCGATTGCTCCACTAATTCGATCGAATGATGTTCCGATCGACCCATCCTCGAGGCCTCCTGCGACCTCGATTCGTACGCCTGGCGCCATCTGCGCCGCCAGGTCTCGACCGCCTTCAGCCAACTTCTCTGAGTGAGAAACCAAAACAAGGGAGACGTGTGCACCCATTGTTGCCTCCTAATTGACTGTTTGTGCTGCCGATTCCAGAATAAGCGCGGTTGAAGCCGCGCCGGGGTCCTTATGTCCCACTGATCGTTCACCGAGGTAGCTTGCTCGACCTTTTGTGGCCTTCATGGGGATGGTTGCTTCGGCTCCTTGGGCGGCGGCGTCGGCGGCTGCCCGCAGCACTTCGGCAGGCGTTTTGCCTGCTTCATGGGCTGCGGTGGCTGCTTCGAGTGCCGGCGTCCAGGCGTCGATCATCGTTTTTTCCCCTACGGCTGCTTTGCCGCGCAGGATGAGGCCGCCGAGTGCCGCCTCGATTGCCGCGACCACGTCTTGTGAGTCCAGTTCGGGCTTTTCGGTTGCCTTGGCTGCTCGCAGGAATGCGGTCCCGTAGAGGGGACCGGAGGCCCCTCCTACGGTGGACATAAGTGTTGTTGCGGCGAGTTTGAGTATCTCGCCTACGCTCGTGGGCTCGCTAGTTAGTTCGTCTAGTTTGCCCACGAGCGCGGTGAATCCTCTGTTCAGATTTTCGCCGTGGTCGCCATCGCCGATTTCCCGGTCTAGTTCGCTTAATTCCGCTTTGTGTTGCGCTATGCGCGCGGCGGTTTCTCGCATCCAGGCTTGGGCCCAACGAACGTCAGCGGTCATTGCTTTCTCCGATCAGAGTGTGAACGTGAATGTGATTCTATGCTCCGTTTACCAGTGCAGTGCGGCAGTGTGTACCGGCGCGTCCCACAGCGTGGTGAGTTCTTCATCCAGGCGTAGGACGGTTACGGAGGCTCCTTGCATTTCCAGCGAGGTCACATAATTTCCGACGAGTGATCGCCTTACGTTGACGCCGCTGGCTTCCAGCACGGCGCGTGCGTGCGCGTAGACGATGTAGAGCTCTGATGCTGGGGTTCCGCCCATGCCGTTGATGAACAGCAGTGCGTCTTCTCCGCTGGTCAGGCCGAGGTCTTCGGTGACTGCACCCAGCAGGAGATCGGTGATTTCGTCGGCTGTTTTGAGTTTGGTGCGTTCCCGGCCCGGCTCGCCGTGGATGCCGATGCCAATTTCGATCTCGTCTTCGGCGAGATCAAAGGAGGGCACGCCGGCGTGTGGAACGGTGCAGGCTGTGAGTGCTACTCCCATGGACCGCACGGAGTCCGAGACTTTTTGGGCGATCCGAGCCACTTCGTCGAGTGAGTCTCCACGGGTGGCGGCTGCGCCCGCGATTTTTTCCACGAGGACGGTTCCCGCTACGCCGCGCCGCCCTGCGGTCCAGGTGGAGTTTTCCACGGCTACGTCATCGGCCACGATGACGGTGCGAACTGGGATGTCGTCTGCTTCGGCGAGTTCCACGGCCATTTCAAAGTTCATGACATCGCCTGTGTAGTTCTTGACGATGGCGAGCACGCCGGAACCAGCGTTAGCGTGTTTGATTGCTGCTTCGATTTGGTCTGGGGTTGGGGAGGTGAACATTGCACCGGGTACGGCGGCGTCTAGCATGCCGTCTCCCACAAATCCGCCGTGCAGTGGCTCGTGACCGGAGCCGCCGCCGGATACGAGTGCGACTTTGAATGATGGGGTGGGGGTTGCCCGTGAGATGAACACGGGGTCGCTGTGTGCGGCCACGAGGTCTTCGTGGGCGAGGGTGAATCCGCGGACGGTCTGCTCGAGAACGAGGTCTGGATCGTTGATCAACTTCTTCATGGCGCTTCTTCCTTACCGCTGACGTCATTGACTGCGTGGGAGTCCCGTGTGACCGGGCCTTATCCCATTCAAACACCCCGCGTCAGAAAAATCCCTGGCAGCGCACAAACTCGTATCGAGTAGGTGCGCTGCCAGGGATTTTACGTTTGACGTTTGGATGTAGCGTTAGCCGCGGCCGAGCAGGATGCGTGCTTCTGCTGCCAAGATCACCGAGCCGGCCACGAGGATACCGGTTCCCGTTCCCACTCCCGTGGTGTCAAAGTACTCGGCGCGGGTGGCGGCTACGTCGATGGCTTCGTCGAGTCGTTCTTCCACATACACGCGGTCTTCGCCGAACACGTCACGGGCAATCGCGGCAAGGTCTTCCACCTCGTGTGAGCGCGCTGAGCTAGATTGCGTGATGACCACTTCCGCGAGCACGGGCTCGAGGATAGCCAGCACGGTTTCCGCGTCTTTGTCCGCGAGGATGCCAATCACGCCGATGAGCCGCTCAAAGTTGAAGGATTCATCGAGCGCGTCCACGAGCACCTGTGCGCCGCCGGGATTGTGTGCCGCGTCCACCAGGATGGTGGGGCTGGAACGCACGATTTCGAGGCGGCCGGGCGAGGTTGCTTTGCCAAAGCCGGCTTCCACGATGGGGCCTTCGAGTACGCCACCACCTGCAATAAGACTCTCCACGGCCACGAGCGCCACGAGGGCGTTTTGGGCTTGGTGCTCGCCAAAGAGTGGCAGGTAGATGTCTTGATAGGTACCCGCCGGGGTGGTGAGCGTGAGCATTTGTCCGCCCACGGCCGGGGTGCGCGATGCTACGTGCATGTCTCGGCCTTCGAGCACCAGGTGGGCACCGCGTGCTGCGGCTGCATCCTCGATGGGTTCGAGGGCGCTCTCGGTTTGTTCGGCGATGACCGCGGTGGAGCCGGCTTTGATGATGCCAGCCTTATTTTCTGCGATTTCGCGGACGGTGTCTCCGAGCCATTTTTGGTGGTCGAGCGAGATGGGGGTGATCACGGCAATGTCAGAGGTGATGACGTTGGTGGAGTCCCATTCGCCGCCCATGCCTACCTCGATGATGGCCACGTCCACCGGGGCATCTGCAAAGGCCGCGAACGCCATGACGGTTAGGACCTCAAAGAAGGAGAGGCGTGGGCCACCTGCTGCCTCGGATTCGGCGTCCACCATGAGGATGTATGGGTAAACGTCATCGTAGGTTTCGTTGAAGCGCGCCACGGAGATGGGCTCGCCGTCAATTGCGATGCGTTCGGTCACCGAGGTCAGGTGTGGGCTGGTGAATCGCCCGGTGCGCAGCCCGTACTCGTCCACGAGGGACTCGATCATCCGCGCGGTGGACGTCTTACCGTTGGTGCCGGTGACGTGGATGGAACGGTAGGCGTTTTGTGGGTTGCCTAGGAGATCGCACACCTTGAGCACGCGGTCGAGCGTGGGCTCGAAGTCGTGTTCGGGGTTGCGCGCCATGATCTCGCCGTAGATTTCCCGCAGCCGGGCCTCCTCCTGGGGAGTTGGCCCGGCTGGTTGGGCGGCTTGCGCCTTAGCGGCTTTGCCTGCACCCGTCGACTTGCTCACGCGTCTGCCTTCTCTGCGTCTGCCTTCTTCACGTCTGCAATACGTTCGGTGCCCGGTACCACGGTGAGCGAGACGGCTAGGGTCTCGGCTGTGATGAGGTCGCGATTGGCTTCGATCGCGCTGACCGATTCGCTAGGAACGGTCAGGGTCAGGTTGATGCGGTCGGATACCTCGAGTCCAGCAGCCTTGCGGGCGTCTTGGATGTCTCGGATGGTGTCGCGAGCGTAGCCTTCTGCGATCAGTTCTGGCGTCAGGGCAAGGTCGAGGACCACGAATCCGCCGCCGGGTAGGACTGCGGCCGCGATGTCCTGGCCGTCACCTGAACCCACTACGGTGGTCAGCTCGTATTCGCCGTCAACGAGTGGCACTGGTCCGTCTGGCGTGTTGACTACAACCTGACCGTCGGTTTCGGTCCAGTCCCCTGCCTTGGCGGCCTTGATGGCCGCTTGGACGCCGCGGCCCAGGCGTGGTCCGGCTGCGCGGGCGTTGACCGCGAGGTTTTGGCTGATGCCGTATTGTGCGGTGGCGTCCTCGGTGAGTTCGGTCAGGTCCACGGACTTGACGTTGAGTTCGCTCTTGAGGATGTCCGCGTAGGGTGCGAGCAGGTCTTGGTCTGGCACCACGATGTTCAGTGCTGCGAGTGGCTGGCGTACGCGCTGCTTGTTTGCCTTGCGCAGCGAGAGCCCGAGCGAGACCGCGTTACGCACCTGTTCCATGGTGGCTACGAGTTCGTCGTCCTTGACCAGGATGTCCCCGTATGGTCCGTCGAGTTCTGGCCAGTCGGTCAGGTGGACTGAGCGTCCGCCGGTCAGTCCGCGCCAGACTTCCTCGGTGAGCAGTGGTGCGAGTGGTGCCATGACTCGGGTGAGGGTTTCCAGCGCCGTGTACAGGGTGTTCAGGGCGTTGGTGTCCTCGCGCCAGAAGCGGTCGCGTTGGGTGCGCACGTACCAGTTGGTCAGTGCGTCTAGGTATTCGCGTACGAGTTCGCATGCGGTGGCGATGTCGTATGCGGCTAGGTGCTCGGTCAGATTTTCGACGAGATTGCGGGTTCGCGCGAGCAGGTACCGGTCGAGGTCGGGCAGTCCCGCTACTTCGTCTGGCCGGATCTGGCGGGCTAGGTAGCCTTCGCCCTTGTTGACGGCTCCCGCGTACAGGGTGAAGAAGTAGTACGTGGACCAGACGGGCAGCAATACCTGGCGTACCGAGTCGCGGATGCCTTCCTCGGTGACGATGAGGTTTCCGCCGCGCAGGATGGGACTGGCCATGAGGAACCAGCGCATGGCGTCGGAGCCGTCGCGGTCGAGCACCTCGGACACGTCCGGGTAGTTACGCAGCGATTTGGACATTTTGCGGCCATCGGAGCCGAGCACGATGCCGTGGGAGACGGCGGTGCGGAAGGCTGGGCGGTCAAATAGCGCGGTGGCGAGCACGTGCAGCAGGTAGAACCAGCCGCGGGTTTGCCCGATGTATTCCACGATGAAGTCACCAGGGTAGTGGTGTTCAAACCAGTCGCGGTTTTCAAACGGGTAGTGCACCTGGGCGAACGGCATGGAGCCGGAGTCGAACCACACGTCGAGTACGTCTGAGATGCGGCGCATGGTGGACTGACCGGTGGGGTCGTCGGGGTTTGGCCGGGTTAGGTCGTCGATGTATGGGCGGTGCAGGTCTGGTTCGCCCTGCTCGTTGACGGGCAGGCGGCCGAAGTCTGCTTGGAGTTCTTCGAGCGAGCCGTACACGTCCACGCGCGGGTATTCGGGGTTGTCCGAGACCCACACGGGGATGGGCGTGCCAAAGTAGCGGTTGCGGGAGATGGACCAGTCGCGTGCGCCTTCTAGCCACTTGCCAAACTGGCCGTGCTTGATGTGGTCCGGAGTCCAGGTGATCTGCTCGTTGAGCTCAACCATACGGTCGCGGAATTCGGTGACGCGCACGAACCACGAGGACACAGCCTTGTAGATCAGTGGGTTGCGGCAGCGCCAGCAGTGCGGGTAGCTGTGCTGGTAGGTTTCGTGGCGGATGACCTTGGCTCGTTTTTCTTCGGTGACCAGTGCAAGCGGTCCGGTGCCGTCCTTGAGGTCGCGGATCACGCTGGGGTTGGCGTCGAATACCTGCTGGCCCTTGTAGTCCGGTACGAGCGCGGTGAACTCACCCTTGTCGTCTACGGGGACCACGGGCTTGATGCCCACGGCGTCGCAGGCGATCATGTCGTCTTCACCGAAGGCGGGGGCCATGTGGACGAGCCCGGTTCCGTCCTCGGTGGTGACGAAGTCCGCGGTGATGATCTGGTGTGCCGCTGGGTTTTCTGGGTCGTTTGCAAAGTATGGGAATGCCGGGGTGTAGCGGCGTCCGGCAAGGTCTGCGCCCTTGACAGTCTCCAGTACGGTGGCGTCCTCCCCCAGTTCCTTGGCGTAGGCGCCAAGGCGAGCGGCTCCGATGATGACCTTGTCACCGGCAAAGGCAGTTTCAGCGCCCGGTGCCACCACAACGTAGTCCACGTCTGGGCCTACAGCCACAGCGAGGTTGGAGGGCAGGGTCCACGGAGTGGTGGTCCAGATCAGGGCGAGCTCGCCCGTTTCGAGGCGCAACCCAACGGTGAGCGCGGGGTCCTGACGGGACTGGTAGACGTCGTCGTCCATGCGCAGTTCGTGGTTGGACAGCGGGGTTTCATCGTGCCAGCAGTAGGGCAGCACGCGGTAGCCCTCGTAGGCGAGGCCCTTGTTATAGAGGGTTTTGAACGCCCAGATGACGGATTCCATGTAGGTGACGTCGAGGGTTTTGTAGTCGTTCTCAAAGTCCACCCAGCGCGCCTGGCGCGTGACGTAGGTTTCCCACTCTTTGGTGTACTTGAGCACGGAGGTGCGGCAGGCCTCGTTGAAGGTGCCAATGCCCATCTCTTCGATCTGGGATTTGTCTGTGATGCCGAGGATGCGCTCTGCTTCCAGCTCGGCGGGCAGGCCATGGGTGTCCCAGCCGAAGCGGCGTTCTACGCGCTTGCCGCGCATGGTTTCAAAGCGTGGCACTACGTCTTTGGCGTATCCGGTGAGCAGGTGGCCGTAGTGTGGCAGTCCGTTGGCAAACGGTGGGCCATCGTAGAACACGAACTCGTTTGAGCCGTTTTCGCCTGCCTCGCGCTGCTCAATGGAGGCTTTGAAGGTGTCGTCGTCCTTCCAGTACGCCAGGACTTCTTCTTCCATGGCGGGAAGGTGCGGGGATGCCTGGACGCCGCGCGTGTTGCGGTGCAGGGGGTACGAGTTCTGTGCTTCGAGACTCATCTCGTGTGCGCTCCCGGGTGGACCAACGTGTTCTCATCTGCGAGGACGATCCCGTGCGCGAGTGCGCCGGGCCGCGGTACCACCCCGCTTGTTGATGTGGCGGGCCCCCGGTAATTGGGGATTTTCTGTGCCTGCTACGTCAACCTCTCGAACGGCTGTGACGGGCCTTCCCGTCCGGTTCTACTGGGGCTGTACTTCGCGAGCATCACGCACCGTGTGGTGCGCGCGCGGGCCTTACGGTTTCCGCGACGCGTGACTAAGCCGGTTCTTCCGGAAGCTCCCCGGTGATAGCCGGATCAACGCCAAAATCTCTACTATCTTAGTTGCCCACTCCCCTGCTGTCACATCGGGTGGGCGGAGGTCAACGTTTGGTGGAGTAGGCCTCGATGGAGTAGGCCACGAGGTACTCGAGGGTGAGCTTTCCTGCGGTGAGTTTGCGTGCTATCTGGTCAAACTCGCGGTCCGCGTTGGTGGTGTGGTGGCTGCGTGTGAGCGGGCGCTCGGTGTTGTTGTGGCTTTGATTTTCGACGATCCCCTCACCCTGCGTGGGAAATGTCACCACGGCGTTGGGGTTGGTGTGGGTGGGGGTTGCAAATACGGATGCGGGGGTAGCCGCAAAGGTGGCAGTCATGAATGTGGGAGTGCTTTCGGTGCTGTTGCGTATGGGACCTCGTGTTAGGGAGAGTCAGCAACAACAGGTGTTTGCACGCGAGGTGCTTGCACAGAGCGTGGATGCACACAGGGTGGATACACACAGCGCGGCGCCGAGCGGGGACTTGGCTCCCGGCTCAGGCATGAAGTGCACGCGCTTGTTGATCAACACCATTCAAGTATGCAGTCTGCGCGCGCGGTTGTACGGGTGAGTTCACTCACTGGAAAACAGTTACGCCGGGTAACGGATGCTTTGGATCTTGCGCCAACCTGCGTACAACCAGACACAACGGGCACGGTCCTAGCTTGGTTTAAGAGTTTTCCGTAAGCTCAACGTGGCGGAGAAACCGTCACTACGTGCGGGAAAACCCACAAACTGTTGAAGGACCTTTGATGAAGCACATCACCGTTGTTGGCGCAGTCATTGAGCAGGAGGGGCGAATCTTCGCCTGCCAACGCGGCCCCGGGATGAGTTTGGCAGGTATGTGGGAATTTCCTGGCGGAAAGATTGAACGCGGCGAGAGCGGACCGGAAGCACTCGCCCGGGAAATCACTGAGGAACTGGAATGCACGGTCAGTGTTGGGGAGTTTGTCACAACAACTGAGCACCAATATGACTTCGGCGTAGTCTCCCTTACTACCTACATGTGCACGCTTCTCGACGGCACGCCTCACCTCACCGAACATTCCGAGGGACGCTGGCTTCCCGTGAGCGAACTGCATTCAGTTGAGTGGGCTCCAGCAGATGTTCCTGCCGTTGAGATCCTTCGTGAGCGCCTGGGATGAGCCACGTCCCAGAGCAGTTTCTTGCGGACCTCAAGTTTGGTTTCCTGGACAGTTCAGTCACCTCGCCACGCTCACACCACCCGCAGCTCATCGCCAATTACAACGACAATACGATGCTGCGTGCGCTCAAACACGAGCTCCATTCCGCAACGTCATTTACCTTCTCGGTCGCTTTTGTAACTTCCTCTGCCGTGGCAATGCTCAAACAGGCAATCATCGATTCTGGCGCACGCGGCACGATCATCACGTCTGACTACCTCGGTTTTAATTCGCCCGGGGTTTTCCGAGAGTTACTGAATCTGCCCGGCACGCGCGTTCGGCTCTACAGCGATGCAACTCGTGGTTTTCATGCCAAGGGTTATCTTTTTGAACGCCCCGATTCCAATACCGCCATTGTGGGCAGCTCAAACCTGACCCACTTTGCACTGGTCAAAAACAACGAGTGGAACATCAAGTTTGGTGCGATGCCGAACGGAGACATAGTCCAGCAAATCCAACTCGCGCTGAATGAACAGCTCGCCAATAGTTTTGAGCTCACTCACCAGTGGATTGACGGGTACGAAACCCGATACGAAGTACCGCGTCAAACCGCCCTACCACGGGTTTACCTCGGCCAGGACGAGCAGGCCACGCCTGAGGAATCGGACGAACTTCCCGAATACTTGGAACGGCAACTAGAGGCGCTTACCTCGGGCGTTATCCCAGCACCCACGAGTGCATCCGGTAATTCCACCGCTCCTAGCTGCGTAGGAGCAGGTGCTGGTGCGCCCATCGTCCCCAATGCGATGCAACGCGAGGCGCTAGAACAGGTTGCCAAACTCCGTGAGCAGGGAGAGTCTCGCGCCGTCATCATCTCCGCAACGGGAACTGGCAAAACGATTCTTGCGGCGCTCGACGTCCGAGCAGTTCAACCAAAGCGAATGCTCTTTGTGGTCCACCGTGAGCAAATTCTGGATCGTGCAATCTTTGAATTTCAGCGAGTGTTGGGACTCCCCCGTAACGCTTTTGGAAAACTGGCCGGCGGCAGCAAGGAGCTTGACCGCACGTACGTATTCGCCACCATTCAGTCGCTCTCACGTCCAGAAGTGCTCTCAGAGCTTGACCCGGCGACCTTCGACTATGTCCTCATCGACGAGGTACATAAGGCAGGTGCGAGCAGCTACCTCAAGGTGATTGAGCATCTTGAGCCACAGTTCTTACTCGGGGTTACCGCGACACCGGAACGTTCCGATGACTTCAACATCTATGAACTCTTCGATTTCAATGTTCCATATGAGATCAGGCTGCAGCGCGCGCTCGAAGAGGAAATGCTTGCGCCGTTCCACTACTACGGTGTCACGGATTACACCACGAGTGACGGCGACACCATCACCGAGACAACTTCGCTTAACAAGCTCGTGTCGAACGAGCGAGTAACGCATTTGCTCAAGGCCATTGAACAATATGGTCAGGTTGGTACGCAGGTACGCGGCCTCATGTTCTGCAGTCGCAAGGACGAGGCACACGAGTTGTCGGCCCTATTGAACACCAAGACTCTGCGCGGAAAACCACTTCGCACCAAAGCCCTCACGGGCGACGACCCCATCAACGTTCGAGAGCTCGTGGTGCAGGAACTAGAACGCGGTGAACTCGACTACATCCTGACCGTTGATATCTTCAACGAGGGCATCGACATTCCCTCACTCAACCAGGTGGTGATGCTCAGGAATACTCAGTCGAGCATCATTTTTACCCAGCAGCTTGGCCGCGGACTGCGCAAAGCTGCGGGTAAGGAATACCTGGTTGTCATCGACTTCATTGGTAATTACACCAACAACTACCTAGTACCCATCGCTCTGTTCGGGGATAACTCTCGAAACAAGGATCAGATCCGACAGAAGTTAATCCAAGCGGAAGAATCAGGATCAATCGCGGGCGTATCGTCGGTAAATTTTGACGCAATTTCCCGCGAGCGCGTATTCAATTCCCTAGCTCAAGCGAAACTTGACTCGATCAGCGCGCTGAAAAAGGAAGTTCAGGAGCTCCAGTACAGACTGGACCGTGTCCCTCGGCTGATGGACTTCGCCCTGCAAGACACGCTGGATCCGGTTCTGTTGGCAACTAAGTGTGCCAACTACTGGGACTTCCTTGTTAGAGCAAAGTTTGAAAAGACACCGCCAACGCCTCGCGAATCTGAACTACTCACGTTCGTTTCACAGGAGTTCCTCAATGGCAAGCGACCACACGAACTGCTGATGTTGAACCAATTACTCAAGCAGGGTGGATCGTCTGGAATTGATGCGCTGCATGCAGTATTCAACGAGCAGGGCCTAGGCGTCAGCGATAAGTTGCGCACCTCGATGCGCAGGATTTTCGATCTCTCGTTCTTCACCGAATCGGAACGTAAGAAATACGGGGAGCAGCCCGTCATTGAGTTTCATCCGAATGCTTACCTGCTCAATGAAGAGGTGCTGCATCTTTATCGCACGAGCCCACAGTTTGCCCAGCACCTCGATGACGTCATCGAGACCGGACTGTATCTTGCACGACACAGGTACGTTTGGGGCGAAGCGCTGACCCGCGGCAAACGGTACTCACGCAAGGACGCCTGTCGGCTACTGAACTGGGAAAACAACCAGCAATCCACCATGTACGGGTACAAGATCGATGCGGCAACAGCAACCTGCCCGATCTTCATCACCTATAACAAGACGGAGACCATTACTTCGGCTGTGCACTATGAGGAGGGTTTCATGAACCTCTCGCAGATCGCGTGGTGCAGCAAGTCGAACCGTACGCTCAAGTCTGCAGAGATACAGAACCTATTGAGCAACTCAAACCGGCATCATGTCTTTGTGAAAAAGAGTGACGCCGAGGGAACGGATTTCTTCTATCTTGGTATTGGCCACGTTCACTCGCCCGTAGAAACCACACAACGCACCCAAGACGGCGGGAAGTCTCCCGTTGTGGAGATGACCATCGACCTTGCGAGCCCTGTTGAGCGCGCGCTCTATGATTACTTTGTTTCGGACCAGGTAACAGCCTGATCATTCACTATAGGAATGATTCCTAACGTGTGTATCGGTGCAGGCCGCAGGTAGGCTAGTACATATCCGGAACGCATTGTGGAGGGCATCATGACGACCGTTGGTTTCATCGGAATCGGCAACATGGCGAGCGCCATCATCGCTGGTCTGATCGAGGGTGGCCTCGTGGCCGCCTCAGACATCGTGGTGTCCTCGGCCACCAAGTCCAAGCGCGAGGAGTTTGCCGAGCGCACGGGCGTGCGCGCGCTGAACTCCAATGCGCAGGTCGCGGCAGAATCCGATGTGCTCGTGCTGGCCGTCAAACCCCAAATGTTTGCCGGTGTGGCCGCCGAGATTCGCGACGATTTGGCTGAGAACCAGCCCCTCGTCGTCTCCATTGCGGCTGGGCTCTCGCTGGCTGATCTTGCGGACCTGTTCGGCCAAGGATTGCGGATCGCGCGAGTCATGCCAAACGTGAACTCCCGGATTGGCCAGGGCATGAGCGCAGTGTGCGCTAACTCGAATTCCTCCGAAACGGATATCGCCTCGGTAGTCACAGCGTTCGAGTCCATCGGGGAGGTCGTCACGATCCCCGAGGCTCAGTTCTCCGCCTTTACCGCGATTGCGGGAAGTTCCCCCGCGTTTGCGTTCCTGTTTATCGACGCGCTCGCGCGCGGTGCCGTAGCCGCAGGGATGCCCAAAGCCCAGGCAACCAAGATTGCAGCGCAGGCCGTGCTCGGCTCCGCCGCCCTAGTGAAGTCATCGCAGTCCTCGCCGTGGGACCTCATCGACCAGGCCTGCTCCCCCGGCGGCACCACCGTGGCAGGTTTGCTCTCGCTTGAGTCCAACGCCTTCCTAGCCAGCGTCGCAGACGCGGTCAAGGCCACTATCGCCCGCGACCAAGAACTCGGCAAATAGGTCTTTCACCAACCAAGCCGCTGGATCACTGCGGGATGACTACGAGGTAGCCGTCCTCGACTCCTTCGCCCACGTGAGTGATGGTCACTGTCACTGTGCTATCGCTGCGCACAGAGCCAAAGCCCAGCCCCGTTTCACGATTGTTGCATCGGATCTCATTTTCAGGATCCGCAAACTCCAGACCACTTGCTTCGACCGTGTAGGTCAGCGAATCCGCTGCAGCCGACTCACACGCCGCATAAATCTGCATGTTGCCTTGAAATTCAGCGGTCTGGGTGGCATCGCCAACGAGTTTGCCGTCGTGAATTTCAAACCGAATGACCTCACCATCCGCAGCGGCGGGGATAACCAATGGCGCGCCCTCTTGGAACGGCATAGGACGTGCCACTTCAGCGGGTGTGGGTTTGTGCTGGTTTTGCGCACTCGCACACGAAGACACAACAGCCATGCAACACATGGCCAACGCTAAAACACGAACAGGTACTGGTGATGCGAGCACGGTATCTACTTCCCACTGCGTTGAGGGATACGGAACGTGTTGCTGATCAGTAAGAATAGGGCTTGCCCACGCCCGGTTCAATGGGCAGCAAGGTGAAAGTCCCACCTGCTCCGGTCAAAGGCGTGTAATCGGGGCGTTTGGGCGTGGGCGACTGACCCGCGGTAGGCTTAAGGATGGATCTCGCGGCTCGATTTGGCTGCGTGAAGACGGGCTGGATTTCGCTCGTTGATCAGCGCCCACGCACTTAGCGCTCATCGTCCGCAGCATCATCACCGGCGGTCCCGCAACCGCCACAAAGGTACTCACTTGTTCCGTAACGCCTCGCGTCGCACTGTCCTTTCCGCGCCGATTTCCGCGCGTCTTTCCAAGCCACACTCCAAGCCAGCAGCGGCATTCTCCGCCGCAATGCTCGGCGGCGTGCTCCTCCTCAGTGGTTGCTCTTCCACGCCCGCTCCCGCGCCAAACGCCAGCGCGAGCCCGCAGCCGTCAAGCGCCACCCCCGAAAGCGCCAGCCCTGAAAACACCACGGACTCAACCCATACCTCCTACCCCCTCGAGGTAGACACCTGCGGCACCAGCACTACCTTCACCAAGGCCCCGCAGCGCGTGGTCACCGCCAAGTCCACCACCATGGAAATGATGCTGGCCCTGGGCGTAGGTGACAGGATCGTGGGCACCTCCTACCAGGACGGCCCGCTGCCCGAATGGCTCGCCAAGGAACCCGGCGCCACCAGCGAGCCCGTCACAACTCCCCTGTCAGACAAGCTCGCCGGAACCGAATCAGTCCTAGCCCTCACCCCCGACCTGGTGTACGCGGGCTGGGAATCCAACCTCTCCGCAGACGGCATGGGTGACCGCGCCGCCTTTGAAAAGCTCGGAGTCAACACCGTTGTTGCACCTAGCGCCTGCAAGGAGGCCGACTACCAGCCGAACCCCCTCACGTTCGACGACGTATTCTCCGAAATCCAACTTGCCGGGCAGATATTTGACGTTCAAGATCAGGCCAGCCAACTCGTCGAAAAGCAGAAAAAGGAACTCAGCGAGGTCCGCAAGGACCAGCGCGGCCTGACCGCGCTGTGGTACTCAAGCGGCTCGGACACGCCGTTTGTGGGCGGTGGGATCGGCTCGGCGCAACTGGTCATGGACACCATTGGGCTGACCAATATTGGCAAGGACATTGCGGACACGTGGGGATCGATGTCGTGGGAGAAGGTTATTGAGGCCGACCCGGACGTCATTATTCTGGTGGATTCCGCGTGGGGCAGCACCGAGAAGAAGATCGGCGTGCTCGAATCCAACCCCGCCACCGCGAAGCTGACCGCCGTGCAGAACAAGCGGTACCTCGTGGTGCCGTTCCCCGCCACGGAGGCGGGTGTGCGGACGGTGTCGGCGGCCACCGATCTGTCGGCGCAGCTGGCTGCGCTGGATGTGGGATCGCAGGGCGCGAGTCCATCGGACGAGGGTACTAAGTAGCAGTTATGGCAACGGATCTGACGGGCGTTCAGGCTGAGTCACAGGGGGCCGGTACTAGGCAGGGTGCTGGTTCCCGGCCACACCCCACCCAACCCACCACCCACCGCACCAGAAAGCTGGGCCGCACCGGTGTCCTGGCTGCGCTGGTGCTGGGCGTGCTCGTCACGATCGCCGTGACGGTTGCGATTGGGCCCGCCGACATCGCCCCGCACGAGGTCATCACGTCGATCCTGCGCCATCTCGGGCTCGGCTCGCTCGCGGGCGAGCCGCTGCCGCCCCTCCGCGACGCGATGGTTTGGGAACTGCGCCTCCCGCGCGTGCTCGTGGCCGGGTGTGTGGGCGCGGGGCTGGCGGTGTGCGGCGCGATTATGCAGTCGCTGACCCGCAATCCGCTTGCCGATCCGTACCTGCTGGGGCTGTCGTCGGGCGCGTCGCTGGGCGCGGTTGCGGTGCTCATTTTGGGCATCGCGGTGGCGCTGCCGGTAGCAGCGTTTGTGGGGGCGGTCGGTGCGTTGGTGGCGTCGCTCGCGCTGGCTGGGTCGCTGGGGCGCATCACGCCCACACGTACTGTGCTGGCGGGGTTGGCGGTGTCGCAGTTGTGCGCGGCGGTGACATCGTTTGTGATTTTTTGGTCGTCCACCGGGGATAGTTACCGCGAGATTTTGTCGTGGTTGATGGGTTCAGTGGGGTCGGCCACGTGGACGTCCGTGGCGATTGCCGGCGGTGCGAGCCTAGTTATTTTGGTGCCGCTCATGTTCCTGGGCAACGTTCTTGACGCGTTCACATTTGGCGACGATTCCGCCCGCGCCCTCGGCTTCAACGCCACCCGCTGGCGTTGGGGTCTGCTGCTCGCGGTGGCGCTGCTGACGGGTGCGTTGGTGTCGGTGAGCGGGTCGATCGGCTTTGTTGGTCTGATCATTCCGCACGCTGTGCGCGGAATTGCCGGGAGCGGTCACCGGTTCTTACTGCCCGCGTCTGCGCTGGTGGGGGCCATCTTTTTGATGTGGGCGGACACGCTTGCTCGAACCGTGTTCTCGCCGCGCGAGCTGCCCGTTGGCGTGGTCACCGCCGTTATTGGCGCGCCGATTTTCGCGGTTATTTTGTGGCGGACGCGAGGTGGTTCTGATGTCTGATGCGCTTGGGTTTAGTTCGCTTCTTCCCGACGATACGTCTGGGACCCAGCGCGGCTCCCATTCCGTGGTAGCTGAGTCCGTCAGTTGGGGCGTCGGGGCTATTCGGATTTTGGAGCAGGTCACTGCTTCCGCCGAGGCCGGGCAGGTGACAGGGCTGATCGGGCCGAACGGCTCGGGCAAGTCGTCGCTGCTACGGATTGTGGCCGGTGTGAATGCGGCGAGTTCTGGTGTTGTTGAGGTGGCCGGGCAGTCGATCGCTGCGATGAAGAGCCGAGCCAAGGCGCGCACGCTTGCGTTTGTGGAGCAGGATTCGGGTGCGCAGCGTTCGTTGAGCGTGCTCGATGCTGTGTTGTTGGGTCGTCTCCCCCACCGCGGTCTGCTGTCGCCGCCGTCCGATGCGGACGTGGCCGTAGCTCGCGAGTGTTTGGGGCGTGTAGGGCTTGAACAGTTTGCCGGGCGGGATATGGCCACGCTGTCTGGCGGTGAGCGTCAGCGCGTGATGATCGCTAAGGCGCTGGCGCAGGACACGGACGTGCTGATTGTTGACGAGCCCACCAATCACCTCGACATTGCCGCCCAGCTTGCGGCGCTGGATACGTTGCGTGGCTTGGCCGCGCAGGGCAAAACGGTGATTACTGCGCTGCACGATTTGAACCTTGCGGCAGGCTATTGCGATCAGATCGTGGTGCTCAGCCACGGCAGCGTGGTCGCGCACGGCGCACCAGGTCAGGTGCTAACCACCGAGCTGATCCGCAAGGTCTACGAGGTGGAATGCCAGGTGCTCACTAACCCGCTGACGGGCAAGCCGCTCCTGGCCTTCGCCTAGCCGCGGTTCCTTTCCCCGTGCCCCACTGGCGCTCCTCCCCCTGCTCACCTAGCCCATTCCACCCCAGGTTTTTGAGTGGTTTTCCTCGGTCTCGAGTGGAAAATTCCCACTCACTGCCAAGGAAAACCACTCAAAAACGGGAGAAGAAAAGGCAGGTGGACCAGCGAGGGTCTAGACACGGCCCTCGGCAAGACCAAGAATCGCTAGTCCCACTGACCACTCAGTTCGGTTTCCATCTTCAACACATACTCGGTGAAGTAGGGGTACGTGAAGCTGACCTCGCCATACGCGGTGGGGCTGATGATCCCCATCGCGATAAGGCGTCCCCGATACTGCGAAGTGCTGGAAGCACCTCGCCCCATGCGCGCGTTGACGGCCGCCATCTTCACTCGATGTCCACCCTCCTTGGCGACTGCGATAACAAACTCGCGGTCCAACGCGCTGAACTGCTTAAAAATCGGCGCATACACGGTAGCTGTCATACGCCGCATCGCGCGCTGAGTCGCAGCCTCCGTCATCTCCCTCGTGACCTCGACTTCGCCGTTCATACTCGCCCGATACATCTCATACCCGATGGCTTGAATAAGAAACGCATACCCGCGTGATTCCCGAGCCGCCTTCTTGAGCGCGTCTTTATCGAACGAAACGCCCGCACCCTCAAGCGGCTCAGATAGAGCGCGAATAGCTTCCGCAAAAGTCACCGAGGTGGCCGTGGCACGAAATGCTCTACGAAGGAAGGTGGACGGCTCCAAATTCAAAATGTCGTCAATGGCATGAGGAAGCCCAGCTACGACTAGAGCCAGTTGATCACCACGACGGAACCCATGCTGCACGCCGGAAAAGAGCTCGTTGAGGAAGTTCGAGTCCACAAGGTGAATCTCATCGAGGCTGATGAGTAGACCGCGATCCTGCTCGCCTAGGATTCTGGTGATCTCCTCGATCATGTCTCGGATAGTTGGGGTGAAAGGATACTTGTCCTGGACTTCCAAGCTGAGCCCACCACTGATGCCGAGAATCGCGGCGCTCACCGAAGTGATTGAGCGGTTCTTGGACTGAGACAAAATATTGTTGAGAAGTTTTGGCAGAAGCGAATCTTTGAGCGTGGTCATGAGGTCGGCGTTGACGCTCGCGCTAATGACTTCCCAGTTACGTTGACGCGCAATGTCCTCGAGGATGTTCAGCGCGACCGTCTTACCGCTACCACGCTGCCCGTCGATGAGGATGGCCCGGGCGGGGTCTCCAACTCCGTTGTCCAGCGCGTACTCAAAGTCAAAGACGAGATCGTCGCGGCCCACAGCAAGCGGCGGAGTGACACCAAACGTCGGCGTGAATGGGTTGGCCACGGACGCCACCTACTTTCGTTCTCTATATAGTCTACATAGTTATCTAAACTATATAGAGAAATAACGGACTAGGCGAGGGCTGGGAGGTGGGGACTCGTCGGAAATCAGGCCGCAGCACGGTGTAAGAACGGCCGACACACCAACATAAGCCACACATAGTTAGGCATCACAACCACACCACGCGCCAACCACAAACCGTAGGAGATGTCCGTGCCCAACCGATCTCGGCAGACCACCGCCACCACGCTCGCTCTAGCAGCACTGACCATACCTGCGCTGATACTCGGCAGCTGCGCCAAAGCTTCCTCCGAGACAGATCCGGCACAACCGCATAACAGCACGGCTGTGATCACACGCGCGGGTTCAACCATTCTCGTGAGTCCACCAGCCGGCGCCTACATGACGGCTCTCTTGACCGGCACCCTAACCAAGGGGCCGGGCGGCTGCCTCTACGTGGAAGCAGAGGGTGCGCGTGCACTCGTGCTGTGGCGTCACGGCACCACCCTCAGCGAAGACGGGCAATCAATCAGCAACGACGGCAAAACCATCACCATCGGCGACCACGTGGAAATCGGTGGCGGGTTTATTGACAGGCTACCGGCCGTGGAGCGTCCTACGGACTGCGATGGCAGCAGCGTTTTCAGCTCAAGTGCACCGTGACGAAGGACACCGCGCTCCCCGCCCCAACTTCGTGTGGTTTTCCTTGGTTATGAGCGGAAAATTCCTACTCACAGCCAAGGAAAAGTACACAAAACGGTAGAGGGGCGGCAGTTAGCGCCCTTCGCGCTCCAGCTCCCGACCCAGCGCAATCGCCTCGGCGGTACCCATAGAGAACAGGTCCGACTCCCCCAGCCGCACCATCGAGCGCGCCCCCGCACCGTCAATCCCGGCCCCATCGTCGCCAATCCCGAGCACCAGCTCCGCACGCCCGCGCACCACGGCGATAGGCCGCCCGCCCGTCTTGCCCTTGGCAAGTTCGGCGGCGCACACCAGCTCGTCGGCCACCGCGGTCACCGACACCACCAGCTCACGCCCCGCAGAATCCTTCTGCCCGCGGAAATCCTCCAACGGCTCCATCCCCGCGCACCCAATCGCAATCTCAGTCAGCCCCGCCCGCCACGGCCGCCCGGCCGTATCCGAGATCACCACCGCCACATTCACCCGGGCCCGCTCAGCGAGCGCCGCACGAATCTCACGCGCCGTGCGGTCAGGATCCCGCGGCAGCAGCAGCACCTTGCCCTCGGCAACATTGCTGGCGTCCACACCAGCAGCCGCCATAACCAGCCCCAAGTGATTTTCGA
>Ga0182744_1001330_pt1 | contig 21609 bp, 17 predicted proteins | sample eDN3rd30CKraftMG_FD_128525 | JGI IMG/M metagenome (GOLD analysis project Ga0182744, IMG submission 128525) | Enriched Miracle-Growth compost microbial communities from Emeryville, California, USA - eDNA 3rd pass 30_C Kraft MG (version 2) (version 2) ...
ACGTAGCCGCCTGGCGGCGAGCGGACCGGCCTTCCACTACCGCCGGATGCCTGCGCGTTCTGCGCCGCCCTGGCCGGCGGACGGGACGGCAGGGTTTGCGCCGGCGTTGCGGCTGTCGGCCGGGATATGGAGGCAGTCGGCGTCTGCGCCGACGTCTGCTGCTCCAACCGATCGAGACGTTCCGCCAGGCGATCGATTTTTTGCGCCAGCTCCTTTCGAGCCGCTTCGCGATCGGCGTCTGCTCGGGGCTGCTGTTGAGCCGTGCGGATATTGTCAACGTTATGGCCGACGGTTTCGATCATCTTGCGGAGAGAGGCAAGCTCGCCCGCCTGCTTGCCGCGGGCCGTCTCCCGCTGACGCGCGGCTTCATCACCGGCAGCAACACGCGACGCCAACGCCTGTACGGCTTCGGCGGTGGCGTATTTGCCCTCCATCTCCTTCGAGACGCCGGTTGCGGTTGCCGAATACCAGCCGACCGCTCCGGCCACGAGAATGGTCGCAAGCTGAAGAGAGAATTTCAGCCATGGCCGCGGCCCGCGCGAATAGACGAACGACACCTCCGGCTTGGCTCCCCCCAGGGTAGTCTCATCGTCGAACGGCAGAAGCCGGGCTTTGAAAGGCTTGCCACCATCGCGAGCTGACGCTGCGTCTGAAGCCTCGGATGCAGCTATGAATTTCGAAAAATCATCGCCCGGAACGCCACTCATCACGGATACCCATGGTTAAGGAAATCTGTCGCATTATTCCTCGGCAGCCTTAATGAAGGTTGAATCCCGGGATTTTCGGACTGCTTTACGCCTGACGACAGCATTTCGAGCAGTATTCGCCAGCAGACTGGTTAAACTCACGGTATCCGAGGCACGAATCAGGCTCTAATTTGGCCAATATTTGGCGTCATGACGCCGTTTATGTTTCCAGGACCGTAAAATTGCCATGAGAAAGCCGATTGCTTGCTGCCCTTACTGCAAAGGACCCGCAGATTCTCATCCCGGCAGCAAACCGAACTCCTTTAAGGCGTGACGCATGGCAAAACTGAACCAGCCCCGATCCGCGAATTACACGCGCGTCCATGACAGCGCGGTCGGTCCCTGGGAAAAGCCTCTGCTGCGGGCCATGGCGGCGCGCATGCCCGCCTTTGTCATGCCCGACCATCTGACTATCCTTGGGCTTGTCGGGTCTGCGATCACCGGAGCCTGCTATGCAGCGACCGCCTGGTCGCCCGTCTTTCTGATCGGCGCGAGCATCGGGCTGTTCGTCAACTGGATCGGCGATTCCCTCGACGGTACGCTGGCGCGCTATCGCGGCACGGAGCGCCCGCGCTACGGGTTTTTCATCGACCATACCTCCGATATTTTTTCGCAGATGGTGATCTCCTTCGGGCTCGGCATGTCGGCTTATATGCGCTTCGACATCGCCTGCCTGATCCTAATCGCCTATCTCATCGTTTCGGTTTTCACCTATATCCGCATGCAGGCCATCAAGGTGCTGCAGGTCTCCTACGGCGGCTTCGGCCCGACCGAATTGCGCCTCATCATGCTTGTCGGCAATGTCGCAGCCTATCTTGTCGGCCCCAGGCAATTCGCCGTTCCGGTCATCGGCATGATTTCGCCATTCGACGTGCTGGGGCTGCTGCTGTTTGCCGGAGCCATCGCCTCCGTGTTCATCGGCGCAATTACAATCGGCAAGCAGATCGCGCTTGAAGACCAACCGGCCAATCACGCCCAAATTTCTGCCGCGCCCGGCGAATAGACGATGCAGCCAGACACCGGATCAGAGCGGCACATTTTCTTCGATGTGTCCGACCTGATCGTCTTCCTGCTGGCCAATACCAAGCCTACCGGGATTCAGCGGGTCGAGCTATCGGTCATGGCCGAAGTGGCGAAGTCATCCGCCCGTCGCAATATTCATTTCGGATTCTTCATCCATCGGAAGAATCGGATGATGATGATTTCAATCGCCCATCTTGCCATTCTGACCGACGCGCTCAGCGGCCCTTCGGTGAGCCAGACGCGCGTCCGGCTGCTGGTCTCGAAAATCGTTCTCGGCGCGCGCAGCAGGCCGCTGGCCGCCACCGACATCTATGTCATCTTCGGCGCCTTCTGGATCAACCGCTATTACCTGCGCGCCCTGTCGGGCCTCAAGCAACGCAGCATCACGGCCGGCGCGTTCATTCACGATCTCATCCCGCTGACGCATCCGCACTTCATCCGGCCGTCGAAGCTCGCAGGCATGCAGGCCTCCTACCTCAGGATGCTGGCGCTGATCGATTTCGCCTGCTGCAATTCGACATACGTGGCGGGCGAGGTGTCGAAGCTGCTGGATGAGCGCCTGCACCGCTCCATCCCGATCGCAGCCGCCCCGCTGGCACACGACACAGACGGATTGGGTGTCGCTGCTGCGGCAGATGCCGGCCCCCTACCCCAGGTCCCTGGCGATTATGCCTTGTGCGTCGGCTCACTCGACGGCCGCAAGAACCATCTCCTGCTGGTATCGGTCTGGTCCGCACTCAACCGCAAATACGAAGGACGCATCCCCGCACTCGTCTTTGCCGGCAAGTGGTGGCGCAACAGCGATGCGCTGCGGCAGCTGCTGGAAGAGACCAACCGGGTCGACGGCAAGATCATCCTGCTCGAAGACGTCTCGGATGCGCAACTGGCGCGGCTCTATGACAATTGCCTACTGACGCTGTTTCCGAGCTTTGCCGAAGGCTGGGGACTGCCCGTCGGCGAGAGCCTGTCGTTCGGCAAACCCTGCATCGCCTCGAATGCGACTTCGATTCCCGAAGTTGGCGGCGATCTGGTGCGTTACATCGACCCTTATGACCTTGAGGCGGCAACCGTCGTGATCGAGCAGGCGTTGATGGACAGGCCCGGACTTGCCGCATGGGCGAGCAGAATTCAGCGAGACTTCAAGCCGCGAAGCTGGAAAATGGCGAGCGACGATCTTTTTGCCAAGGTAGCGGAATGTGCGGCAAACGCCGAAGCGAACCGCAGAGGGATGCCATGAAGGCTTTGAAAAAATTCGCCGGGCGGCTGCGGCGCAAGATGCGCCCCGCCACTGTCGCAAAAGCGAGGGAGCAGGCATTTGCACTGGTTGACGCCGGCAATCATGCTCAGGGCCAGCTGGCCTTCGAGCGCTATCTCGCAGAGCAGCCAGACGATTTCGACGCCTGGATCAAGTTCGGCGAATGCTGCATCGAACTGCGCGATCTGGAGCGGGCGGAAGCCTGCTTGCATACGGCAATTGCGACGCAGCCGGACAACGCCCTTGGCTATGTGCGCCTGGCGCGCCTGCTGCAGGCGGACGAGCGACCGCTCGGCGCCCTGCTGCGCTACCGGAAAGCCTTTGCGCTTGATCCGGCATTTCCGTTCACGCCCGCGGAAGCCGACATGTTGCAGCAGGAGGTACGGCAGCAGGACACTGCCGCCTCCACGGCGGACCGCGCCTGCATCGTCCTGGATGTTTCCGATCTGCTGAAATACCTGCGCGCCAACGTCGGCATGACCGGCATTCAGCGCGTGCAGATGAGTGTCATCGGCACGATCCTGAAATCGTTCCCGACGCGCAACATCAGGTTCGGATTTTGCGGCAAGAAGGCGGGCGAAATCTTCACGCCTGCGGAAGGCCGCATCTTCGATCTCATCGACGAGGTCAATCATCCCGCCGTCTCGAGAGCCAATCTCGATCTGCGGCTGCGCGGCGTCCGTGCCGATGCAAGGCCGGCGGAATTTCGCAGCGGCGACGTCTTCATGCTGCTCGGCGCTTTCTGGATTTTCCGCACCTATGCCCAGACGATTTCGATCCTGCGGCGACAGGGCGTCAAGGTCGGCGTCTATGTCTACGACCTCATTCCGCTGACGCATCCGCACTATTTCGCGATTCCGCTAAGGCTGTCCTATCGCACCCAGTTCGCGAAGGTGATGAAGGTGGTCGACTTCGCCTGCACGATCTCGGAGTTCGTCGCAAACGACCTGCGCATGGCCTTGACCAACACTCTGCAGCGCTCGATTCCCGTCACCGCCGTACCGCTTGCCCAGGACATGCCGAAGCAGACGATGCCTGTCGACGAGGCGTTTCGCAACGAGACACCCGACGCTTTCGTCCTCTGCGTCTGCACGCTGGAGGTGCGCAAGAACCATCTCCTCCTGCTCGACGTCTGGAGCAATCTGCACCGCAAATACGGCAACGAGCTTCCCTCGCTCGTCCTGGTGGGAAAATGGGGATGGAAGATCAAGCCGCTCCGCAATCGCCTGCAAAAATCGAAAAATGTCGACGGCAAGATCATCGTTCTCGGCAGCCTTTCAGAAGCGCGGCTGGCGCATCTTTATCGCAATTGCCTGTTCACGGTTTTTCCCAGTTTCGTCGAGGGCTGGGGCCTGCCGGTCGGAGAGAGTCTGTCGTTTGGCAAGCCCTGCATCGCCTCCAACACAAGTTCCATTCCCGAAGTCGGCGGCGATCTCGTCCGCTACATCGACCCCTACGACACGGCGGCGGCGCAGGAAATGATCGAGAAGACGATCGCCGACCGGGACGATCTTGCCGCCTGGACGGCGCGCGTGCAGCGCGAGTTCAAACCGCGCTCCTGGCGCGAGGTAACGGAGACGCTGCTGGCTCGCATCGACGCCGGCGCCGCCAACTCGACAGCGCGCCGGGACCGGGGCGCGATCGGAGAAAGCGTGACCTATGTCAGCACCAGCGGCGTGAGATGACGGTCCGTTACGCGCTCGACATTACGCGGCTGTTTATCGGCGCGCTGCGGCGCACGCCGCGCGGCATCGATCGCGTCGAGTTCGAATATGCCAAGCATCTCTTTGCGCCCGGACGCGACGATTGCGCGGGCGTACTGGCGACACCTTGGGGCACGCGGATTTTCGAAGCCGAGCGTGTGCGCAGAGGACTGGTTCTGCTGGCCGACATGTGGCGCGAGACCATCGATATCGAAGCAGACAAGACCTGGCTGCAATTGCAGGACATCTTGCACAGGGCGCAGGGCGGCTCGCCGGCGCCGCCCGCCCCGCCTCCCTTGCTCGACCGGGTTTTCGGCTCCGGCCCAATCAAGCTGGTTCAGCTCGGCGCGGTTGCGCAGTCGTTTGGCAGATCCGCCGCGAAGCAATTGCCGCCGGGCGTGGTCTACCTAAATGTCGGACAGAGCGGGCTTGCCGTCCCGCTGTTTCAGAGCTGGCTGACAAAACGACCCGACATCAAGGCGATCTTCATGCTACACGACGTCATCCCGATCACGTCGCCGGAATTCGTCTCAGTGCGTGAGGCGAAAATGCATGCGATCATGGTCGAGCAGACCGCCCGGCATGCGCACGGGCTGATCGTGACGACAGCCGCGGCACGGGAGCCGATCGTCAGGGAACTGGCGCGATGCGGCAAAGGCAACATGCCGATCCTGACCCTGCCCCTGCCGATCCCTTCGGTGTTTTCAACTTATGTCGGCGCTGCCGAGGAACGGGACCTTCTCTCCAAGCCGTATTTCGTCATTTGCGGCGCGATCGAACCACGCAAGAATCATGCGCTGCTGCTCAATATCTGGAAAGAGTTCGTCGCCGAATTCGGCACCCGCGCGCCGCGCCTCGTCATCATCGGCTCACCGGGCTGGGGCAGCCAGTCAGTGATCCATTCCCTGCGACAGAGCCCCGCACTGCTGCAGTCGGCAACAATTGTCGCCGGCCTGTCGAGTCCGGCGATGATGCGCCTCATCAGCGGCGCGCGGGCCTTACTGATGCCCTCGTTCGCGGAAGGTTTCGGATTGCCTATCGTGGAGGCGCAGGCGCTCGGAACGCCGGTCGTAGCGTCGGATATCGGACCACACCGCGAGATCGGCGGCGACACCGCAACCTTTCTCAATCCCAATGACGGACCGGGTTGGAAAGCCGCGATCCTGCGGCTGGCGAACGAGGATGGTGCACACATCGAACGGCGAACCAAACCGGCGCCATGGTCATGGGACGATTATTTTCAGGCGCTGTCGCGTTTCCTCGACGCGCAGTCTTAGCGCGCTCTTCGATAAACCAGACACGGAAAACGCTATGGACGACGAATCTGAAACAGCCGGCGTCGCAAAAGCGGCGCCGACGTTCAATTATTTCCGTGTGACCGAGTAGGCTGTCGCTGCCGCCGAAGCCACCGTGCCGGCGTTCGCCAGCGGAGCCGACGCAGCGGCGACCATGTCGAGCACCTTGCGCGTCTGCACCGACGGCGAGGTCGAAATGTACAGCACGTCGCGGGCGAACATGCGGAACCGCTGGGCGAGGAACAGGCTGTTGGCGTCGCGCATGTCGAGCCGGTAGACGGTCGGAACCGCGCCTCTGCCAAGCAGCGGGCTGTTGGGATTGATCAGCCGGGCGATGGAATCCGGCTCGTAACGGAAAATGAAAACGCCCGACGGATCAGCCGCGACGTCGATGAGGCCGCCGGTTCGCGCCATCGCCTGGGACAGGGTGATGCCGGCGGCGTCAAACGGTATTTCCGCGTTGCGCGGCGTGGCGCCCATCGCCATGAAGGTCTGCGGTTCGCGCACGAGGGCGACGACGTCGTCAGGGCGCAGGAAAATGTTCTCGCGCGGATCGTTGAGCACGCGCGTGAAGGGTACGCGCGCCGTCTTGTTGCCGCGCGAGAGCTGAATGTACGTATCGTAGGAAGGAACGCGAATGCCGCCCGCCGAGGAGATCACATCGAGCAGGCGGTCGCCCTTGACCGACAGCGGAATGCGCGCGCCCTGCACGACTTCGCCCGTCACGGTCACCGTATTGCTGAGCGGCCTGGTGACGGTGACGAGGGCCTGCGGCTGGATGGCCTTGCCGTCCAGCGCTCGCTCGACGACCTTCTGGACCTCTTGCGGCGTCCGGCCGGCGACATTGATCCGGCCAGCGTAAGGCACGCTGATCGATCCGTCACGTCCGACGACCTGATCGGGCATGGTGGCGCTTTTCGAGCCGGTGCTGACGGGGCCCAGCACCGCCGGCCCTGAGAACAGTCCGCCGGGCGCCGCTTCCCACACGGTTACGGAGATGAAATCGCCGACACCGATGCGCGGCTCGACCGACGGGCGGTAGTCGCCGAAGCTGCTGCGCAGGCTGTCGGCACCGCGCCGGGACAGAGCATCGAGGACCTGATTGTTGATGTCGACGAGTTCGTAGCGGACGTGCTGGTCCGCGGCCGATGCCTGAGCCTGGACATCCTCGGAACTCGGACCCGCAGTGGGAAGTGAAGAGCAACCCGCAAGGCAGGCAACTGCAACAAACGCAACAATTACTCTCATGATTCCCACTACACTGACTGCAATTGCATTAACATTGCCGCCCTGACGACGCTAGACCCCAATCCCGAAGCCAAATACGGCAGGAATGCGGCGCGCCAAAGAAGTTTAGTTAATTGTGTTACTTAGCGATTACCTAACAATTCGCTACGAAAACAAAGCCGACAAGTGTGGTTAATTTGCCGCAAACTTTGCGGCCTCGGCCTAATCTTTCATCTGGCGTTGCGGCAGAGGCCGAAGCGGCCGATCCGGCGGGTCTGCAGCGCCATGGCCTTCGGCGGCGGCGCAGCAAAAGCCTTCTGTCTGACGGGTTCAGGTGGCTGGCCGCGGCGACGGGCGGTCACCAGGGCGGAACCGCCGGATTGAATAAGGGCAGACCCGTCTGCGGCCCATGCGCCCGCCACGCTGCCCCTTGTCCGACACGCGTCGCTGCCGTCATCGCGCGGAATTAGCGCTGCATTAACCTTTCCGGGCGTTAACGCTCCTGCCAAGGTTCCTCAAACCGTCGCTTAAATGGCCACGCACGATGCTGTGTTTGCCGGCGACAACCCCGTCCCCCGCCGCCGGCAGTTCCGCAAAGGGGCCGCATGGTTCGCACGCCACGAACCAGCGGCCCCTATTTTTGCCAAAGAACTCAGCCGCCGCGCACACCGATCCGGCGCACAGGGCTGCCGGCGACAATCGTATAAGCCGCGACTTCGCCGCGGACGATCGATCCGGCGCCCACGACCGCGCCCTTGCGGATGATCGTCCCGTCGAGGAAGACGCAATTGGCGCCAATCCAGACATCGTCCTCGATGACGATGCCACCCTTGGACGGCTGGAAGCCCTGCTGGTTGATCGGCACGTCGCGCCGCGCATAGTTGTGGTTGACCGGCGCGAAGGTGCAATTGGCGGCAATGGCGCAATCGTCGCCGATGCGAATGCCGCCGCCGGTATAGAGCACACAGCCCGAATTGATGACCGTGCGAGCACCGATGATGAGATCGCCCGTCCCGCCGGCGGGTTTGACCTTGACGAAGGAATCGACGACCGAATGTTCGCCGACGACGATGCGCGAGCCGCGAACCGAATCCTCAATGTCCGCGAGCGGAGAGATGCGCGCCGTGGCTGCGATTTCGATCATGCCAGATCCTTTACTTGCGACGCAGAAAACCGTCCGGCGCCGAAGTCACCATGATCTTGTCTTCGATGGACTTATCTATCTCGAATTCCGGATGCGTCTTGAGATATTCGGCGATCGCGGTCTTCGGATTGTCGCCCTTGCCCCAGGGCCGATCGGTCCAGACGTAATCGTCGGGCATGTCCTCGATGAAGGTGTCGAAGACGACGCAATAGCTGCCGCTGGTGACGAGCGGCGCATAGAGCTCAAGTTCCTTCAGCACATGCGCGTGGGTGTGGTTGGAATCGAGGCAGACGAGAACCGTCTTCTTGCCCTGCACCTTTTCGCGCACCTTGGCGGCAGTGGCCGCATCGGTCGACGACCCCTCGATCAGGGTGACGCGCTTGCCCATCGGATGGCTCTCGATCGCCTGCCGATTATGGGCGCGGATTTCGACGTCGACGCCGACGACCTCGCCCTTGCCGAGCAATTCGAGGAGAGACGCATACATCAGCACGGCGCCGCCGTGGGCGATGCCGCATTCGACGATGATGTCAGGCTGCACGCCGAGCACGATCTCCTGCATGGCGACGAGATCGCCCGGCAGCTGGATGAGCGGCCGCGACCACCAGGAGAAATTGTTCATGTATTTGCGGTCGAGCGCCATTGTCCGCCATTCGTTCGACAGACGGCGGAATTTTTCATCATCAGCATAGCTGGCGATGCGCTGGCGCTTTTCGGCCTGGTAATCCGGGTGAGCGCCCGGGGTGGTTTCGAAATAGCTCATTTATTGTCCTTCACGAATTCGATGCATGTCTGGCTTTGATGGAATTTCTGATGTGATCGGCAAAATACGCGTGGAACGGCACGGGCACAAACCCGAACTCCTGGCGTATCCGGCCGATATCGATGGGCGGAAAATCGGTGCGCGGCGCCGTTTCATCCACGGCGACCTTCCAGCCTGTCTCGGCAGCGATGACATCCAGCACTTCGCGATGGCTGGTCTGTTCGCCGCTGGCGATATTGTAGATCGCGGCCTTGCCGCGCTCGGTCAAGGAAACGAGCAGGCCGAGCGCGTCCTCAAGGGCGATGTAATCCTTGGCCGAGGCCGGATGGCTGCGCAGCGTCAGCGCGCCGTGAGCCAGGCCTTCGCGCAGCAGTTGATCGAGAAACGAGTCCTGGCCCGGACCGATGCCGACGACATTCGACAGACGGGCAACGCGGACATTGGCGCGGCCACTATTCAGGCAGATGCTTTCCCCGGCGACCTTGCTAATGTTGTAGAGCGCGCTGGGCGAAGCCGGCATGACCGAGATCGCACTGTCTTCAGATGTTGTTTCATTGCCCTCGTAGACGCGCGTCGAGGACAGATAGGTCAGCGACGTGAAATCGCCCTCGCGCAGCAGGCGGGTGACCTGGGCGACATGGGCGTCCATCGTATCGAAAGGCCGCGTGCGAAAATCGGCCGTCACGCCGATCGCATAAATCACATGGCCCAGCGGCCGGCCAAGAGCCAGGCCGCCCTCACGGCGCACGGTGCGCACCTGCCGTCCAAGCTTCTGCAGATGCGAGACGAGCGCCGAGCCCAGGAAGCCTGAAGCGCCGAGAACGGTGAAGTCGGCGGCGCTCATTGGGAGACAAGCCCCGCGCTCTCGGGCTGGCCGAGGACATCGCGCTTGAAGCGGCGCCGCACGACCTTGCGAAACTTGTAGACGCGCTTGCCGGTGTAGATCCACAGCATGGCGCGATAGAGCGGCCGCAGCAGCGGCGAGACCTCACGCGATGCCAGATCATCCTGCAGGACAGCGAGAAAACGGCTGCGCAGATCCTCCATCAGCGGCAGCGCGACCTCGACCCGCGGCCGGCGCCTGGCGCCGCCGGGCCGCTTGCGCTTGAGAACCTGGTTGAACGTCACATCGTCGACGCAGACCGCCTTGTTGTCGAACAGGAACGGAAACAAGGTCAGATGATCGGCGGCCCATTGATGCCGATAGCGCGAGACCACCGTATCCATGCGCGCGCGCAGCGGGGCCCGGCGGAACAGGCCGTAGATCCAGCTCGGATGCGACAGGAACAACAGGCGCGCACGGGTGAAAACGTCGACGCCCTCGCCCACATGCGGACAGGCGTGGATGCGCGGATTGCTGCCGTCGATATCGCAGGACATGATGCGCGCGCCGGCCATGTCCTTATCCGGATTGGCTTCGAGCGCGGCGTGGAGCTTGATGATGTAGTCGTCGGGCGCGCGGTCGTCGCAGGCCTTCCACATGAAATAGGGCGAGGTCGCCGCGCAGAGGATGTCGTAGAAATTCGGCAGCGCGCCCTTGTTCTCGCTCTGGCGGAAATAGTGGAAGCGCGGATCCTGTTCGACATAGCGGCGCGCCACCTCCGGCGTCGCATCGCTGGAGGCATTGTCGTAGATCAGCACTTCGATATCGGTAAACGGCTGCGTGCGCAGCGCCTCGAGCGCTCCGGCCAGCAGTTCGGCTTCGTTGTAGACGGGAACGCCTACAGTGATCGCAGCCATCGTCTATTCGTCCTCGAGCGGTCCGGGGGGACGCGCAAGCGGCGCGGCCGACAGGGACGCTTCCTTACTCAACCCGTCGTCGGGACGCAAACCCAGGGGTGTTTCGGCGATGATTCGCCACACCAGCCGCTGCAAATCCTGCGCATCGGCCTCGAAAGCCTGCCAGTAATCGCCATTTCCCGCAAAAAAGCCCTGATATTCCAGGCCAAGCTTGGCAGCCAGCCAGAGATACGGGCTCTTGATGAAGTTCGATGGGAAAATCTCAACGACTCGCGTTCCTGGCCGGCAGAAGACCAGGTTGGTCAGAGCCGCCCCATGCACCGCGACGACGATGTCGGCGGCACGGAAGGCCTCGATCTGGCTGCGCTGATCGTTGGCATCGGGCATGAACGGCTCGAAGCCCTCCTTGGCCAGCATGGCGAGGATTTCGTCTTCATTCTTCAGGCGCCGCAGTTTCGCGCCCTTGCGGCCGATGAACAGCCGGCGTGCCGGCACGCGACCGGATGGCGGCGGGACGGGATAGTGATCCAGGAGAATGTCGCGCCATCGATCGACCATGGCGCGATCGATGGGCATCCATTCATGGGTTGCGCCAATGCGCGACAGCCATAGTACGGTGGCGCCGGTGAGCCGCTCGTCAGCACCGATCTCGACCAGCTTGACGGCAGGAATGGCTTTCGCCAGCGCCTTCAGGCCCTCGCGTTTGAAGCCTGCGGCATCGCGCGAAAACACCACATGCAGGGTTTCGCCAGGGGGATGCAGCCGGTCCAGATAATACAGCAGCGGCGCCACATCGTCGGAGAGGAAATGGAAGTAGTGACTGGCGCGATCGAGCACCACGTAAAGGCCGGACGCAACCGGCCGTTCGCGCAGGCGCACGGGCTTGGCGAGGTTCCAGTCGGGGATACCGTTGCGGAAATGCAGCATCACATTGTCGGAACGACGCAGGATCGTGTTCGTATGTCCGGCGATGTCGCAGCCGTCGAGAATGGCCGCCTGCGAATAGCGCAGCGAGCGCGCCTGAGGATAGGTGCTGGTGTCGCCGAGATCGTTGGCCATGGCGGGCAGAAGGATGCTTTCGATCTGCGCCGGCGTCGCCTCGATGTGCATGGTTTCAGTGGTATTCTCGAGCACCCTTGTGGCCTGCTCGACCGCCCGCAGGCTGACGAGCGGAAAGCTATAGCGGCGGCCGAGCGCCGGGACCGCCCGCACGAGAACGCGCATGCCGGCCCAGCGCAACCAGCGGGCATTCAGCGTGCGGCGCAGAACCGACTTTTTTCCAGCCATAATATCAAATAGTTAGGAAAACAAATCACGGCCTGGAGCGGCCTTCGGGCATTTGTAATGGCATGACCGAGCCGCTATAGACAAATCCGAAAATCGAAAGAGCACACGCGGACATGAAGGCAGTCATACTCGCTGGCGGCATGGGCACCCGGATTTCCGAGGAGTCGCACCTGCGCCCGAAGCCGATGATCGAGATCGGCGGCCGGCCGATCCTCTGGCACATCATGAAGATATATTCCCACCATGGAATCAATGACTTCGTGATCTGCCTCGGCTATCGAGGCTATATGATCAAGGAATATTTCGCCAATTACGTCCTGCACAATTCAGACGTGACGATCGACGCGCGCGCCAACAGCATCGTCCAGCATTCGACCTCGGCCGAGCCGTGGACGGTGACCCTGGTCGATACCGGCGAGCAGACCATGACTGGCGGACGGCTGAAGCGCGTCGCCAAATATCTCGATCCCGACGAGCCGTTCTGCTTCACCTATGGCGACGGCGTCGGCAATGTGGACATCGGCAAGACGGTCGCGTTCCACCGCGCGCACGGCAAGAGCGCCACTTTGACCGCAGTCATCCCGCCAGGGCGCTACGGGGCGATCAGCTTCGACGGCGACCGGGTCACCCAGTTCGTCGAGAAGCCGCCGGGCGACAATGCCTTCATCAACGGCGGCTTCTTCGTCCTCAACCCCAATGTCGTCGATCTCATCGATAGCGATGCTACGCCCTGGGAAGGCGCGCCGCTGGAGCGGCTGGCGGCGAGCGGCGACCTGATGGCCTGGCGCCATCACGGCTTCTGGCAGCCAATGGACACCCTGCGCGACAAGACGCAGCTCGAAGGGCTTTGGAACAACGGCAAGGCGCCCTGGAAAGTGTGGGCGTGATGTCTCGCGTGATATCCCCCTTGCCTGATGCAAAATTCTGGCGCGGCAAGCGCGTTCTTCTGACCGGTCATACCGGCTTCAAGGGCACCTGGGCGGCGCTGTGGCTCGAACGTCTCGGCGCCAGGGTGACTGGGCTGGCGCTGGCGCCAGATACCGACCCGTGCATGTTCGACATGACCCAGGCAGCCGAGGGCATCGATTCGATGATCGGCGACCTGCGCGACCGCACCTTCGTCGAAAGCGCCGTGGCGCGGGCGAAGCCGCAGATCGTGCTGCATCTCGCGGCGCAGCCAATCGTCCGGCGCGCCATCGCCGAGCCGGTCGATACGATCGCGACCAATGTGATGGGCACCGCGCACCTGCTCGACGCCTTGCGCGCGGTGACATCGGTCGAGGCCGTGCTCGTCGTCACCTCCGACAAGGTCTACGCCAATGCCGATACCGGCACGGCGTTTCGCGAAGGCGACGAACTCGGCGGCAAGGATGCCTATTCGGCGTCGAAGGCCGCGGCAGAAATCATCACCCGCGCCTTCGCCAAGAGCTATTTCGAGCCGGCCGACATCGGCGTCGCCACAGCGCGCGGCGGCAATGTGGTCGGCGGCGGCGACTATGCCCAGGACCGCATCGTGCCCGACATCGTGCGCGCCGTGACGCGAGGCGAACGCCTCACGCTGCGCATGCCGCAGGCGACAAGGCCATGGCAGCATGTGCTCGATTGCCTGTCTGGCTATCTGCTCTATGCGCAGGCGCTGGCCGAGCATCGAGACGCGCTGCCCCGCGCCCTGAACTTCGGGCCCAAGCCCGGAAACGATGTCGCCGTCGGCCAGATCGCCGACAACATGCTGCAAGCGCTGACCGGCGCGACCGGATGGGATCACGTGCCGCTCGCCGGCAATATCGAGATGGCGACGCTGGCGGTCGACGCCACTTTAGCGAGAGAGACACTGCAATGGCAGGACCGCCTCACCGGCGATGCGCTGTTTCAATGGACCGCCGACTGGTATAGCGCAGTGCGCGACGGCGCCACCGCCCGCGAGATCACGCTGCAACAAATCGAACTTTACACGGACCTTTGAGATCACTCATGTCAGCAGCCGTTCCCAATTGCCGTTTCTGCAAGACGCCCCTGACGCATACGTTCGTCGATCTGGGCCCGACACCGCTGGCGAACTCCTATGTGACGCAGGCCGATGTGGATGCTGGCCGGGACAAAAAATATTCGCTGCATGCGCGGGTCTGCCCGTCCTGCTTTCTCGTGCAGGTGGATGATTCCGTTCCGCCGGACGCGATCTTCTCGGACTATGCCTATTTTTCTTCCTATTCGGATTCCTGGGTCGAGCATGCGCGGCGTTATGCGCTGGCGATGAAGGAGCGCTTCAAGCTCGGGCCGTCGTCGCTGGTCGTCGAGGTCGCCTCGAACGACGGTTATCTGCTCAAGCATTTCGTCGCCGAGGGCGTGCCGGTGCTGGGTGTCGAGCCCGCCGCCAATGTTGCCAAATCCGCCGTCGCCATCGGCGTGCCGACGGAAGTGGCCTTCTTCGGTGAGGCTTGCGCCAAGGACCTCGTGGCGCGCGGCTACAGCGCCGATCTCACCGCCGCCAACAATGTGCTGGCGCATGTGCCCGACATTCTCGATTTCGCCAAGGGTTTCGCGACGATCCTGAAACCACAGGGCGTTTCGACTTTCGAATTTCCGCGTGTGCTGAACCTGATCCGCGAGATCCAGTTCGACACGATCTATCATGAGCATTTTTCCTATCTGTCGCTCGTTGCGGTGGAGAACGTGTTCGCCAAGGCGGGACTGCGCGTATTCGATGTGGAGAAGCAGCCGACACATGGCGGCTCGCTGCGGCTCTTCGCCTGCCGCAAGGATGCCGCGCATGTCGAGACGGATCGCTTGAGGGCGCTTCGAGCCGAGGAAAAGGCTGCCCATCTCGATACGCTTGAAGGCTACGAAGGTTTTGCGCCGAAAGTCGCCGAGGTGAAGAAGGGCTTTCTCGCCTTCCTCGCCCAGGCGAAGAAGGATGGCAAAAAGGTTGCTGCCTATGGCGCCGCCGCCAAGGGAAATACGTTTCTCAACCATTGCGGCGTGACGCATGACGATATCGTCTGCATCTATGATCGCAGCCTTGAGAAGCAGGGCAAGCTGCTGCCGGGCAGCCACGTGCCAATCCTGGCGCCCGAGCGCATCGGCGAAACGCGGCCGGACTATCTGGTCATCCTGCCGTGGAACCTCGCCAACGAGATCGCGGCACAATCGATGAAGATCAGGGGCTGGGGCGGCCAGTTCGTCACCGCCGTGCCGCAGATCAGGATTTTCTGAACCATGCGATTCACGCCAACGACAATCGCCGGCGTGTTTCATATCGAGCTTGAGCCGCATCGCGACGAGCGCGGCTTCTTCGCCCGCGCCTATTGCGCCGATGAATTCGCACAGGCCGGCATCGATTTCACGTCGACGCAGATCAACCTGTCGCGCAATACGGCGCAGCACACCTTGCGCGGCATGCATTACCAGGACGCGCCCTATGCGGAAGCCAAGGTCATCCGGCCCGTGCGCGGCGCGATCTTCGATGTCGCCGTCGACCTTCGGCCCGGCAGCGCCACCTACCTGCAATGGGTCGCGCAGACGTTGAGCGCCGAGCACGGCGATGCCATGTTCATTCCAGAAGGCTGCGCCCATGGCTTCCTGACACTCGAAGCCGAGACCGACGTGCTCTACCAGATGGGCCGGCCTTACGTGCCTGGCCAGGCGCGCGGCCTGCGTTATGATGACCCGGCTATTGCAGTTGAGTGGCCGGCGCCGCCTGTCGTGATCGGCGCGCAGGATCTGGCGTGGCCTTTTTTGCAGGTAGAAGGCAACTCTCAGAAGCCCTCATCCTGAGAGGCTGAGAAGTAAGCGCTATGGCTCTTGCTTTGTCGGCAGTGCTGGATTTGCTTCAACGCCTGAAGAAGCCCTCATCCTGAGGAGCCTGCGCAGCAGGCGTCTCGAAGGACAGCGGCGTCAGGCCGCAATGCTGCAACTGTCGTGGCTGGCGTAAGGCTGTTGGAAGGTTTCGGCGTCTCGCCCCCGTCCTTCGAGACGCGCCTTTCAGGCGCTCCTCAGGATGAGGGCTTCTGGTAAAAATAGGCCTTGAAATCTCAGAACAGAGCTTCTGTTTAAATTTAGTCTTTAGTCAATCACCCTCTCAGCACAATCAGCGCATCGAGCGCCGTCGCGCCCTGCCCTTTCGGCATGACCACGAACGGGTTCACGTCGATCGACTGCAGGCTGTCGCCCATATCCTCGGCGATACGCCCGAGCGCCACCAGCCCATCGACCACCGCTTCAATGTCGAGTTCGGGACTGCCGCGATAGCCTTGCAGCAGGCGGAACGCCCTCGTCTGCGCCAGCATGTCCCGCGCCTTCTCGCGCGTGATCGGCGGCAGCGCGAAAGCGACGTCCTTGAACAGTTCAAGCCAGATGCCGCCCATGCCCGCCATGACGACGAGGCCCATTTCCGGATCGCGATTGAGGCCGAGAACCAATTCCAGTGCGCCCTTCACCTGTTTAGCGACAAGCATGCCATCGAGCTGACCGGTGAAACCGTGTCTGCCGAGGTTGGCCTCGATAAGCGCCCATGCGGCTTCCATGTCGGCGTCGCCCGCAAGACCAAGTTGCACGGCGCCCGCATCCGACTTGTGCAGCAGGTCCGCCGACACCGCCTTGAGGACAACCGGATAGCCGATCTCCTTCGCCGCCGCTCTCGCTTCGGCAACCGTGGTCGTCAGTTTTTCCGGCGCGATCGGCATGCCATAGGCGCGTAGAATACCCTTGGAGCGCACCTCGTTGAGCGCCGGAGCCGTGGCCGCATTGGCGGCGGCGGCGTGCAGCGCCTGCGCGGCCTGCGTCTGCGCCTCGTTGCTAGCGGGTGCAGCCGCAGTATTGCGCGCCATGGCCTCGAGTTCGCGGCGGCGGGCGGCGACCGAGATCACCCGCAGCGCCTTGTTGGCCTCCTGCAGGAACGACACATGCGGCGCATCGTGTCGCAGGGCGCGGCTGTAGTCCGTCTGGCTATGGGAGGTCAGCGTGACGAAGGCGATCGGCTTCTTCGCCGTGTTGACGATGTAATCCTCGACCATGCGGATATAGCTTTCGCCGCGGGCGGACCCCGGCTCGCGCGGCAAAGCCTCCTGCAGCAGGATCATGTCGATGTTCGGATCGGCCTGCAGCGCCTCGATGCAGGCGAGATAATTGTCCTTCGAGGTGAGGACGCCGAAGCCGCCATCAATCGGATTGCCGACCAGGGAACCGACGCCGAGCACCTTGTTGAGATGATCGAAGGTGTTCTGCGCGAGCTTTGGAAACGCCATGCCGTTACGTTCGGCCGCATCAAGCAACAGGCCGCGATAGGCACCCGACAGGGTGACAGCGGCCAGACGGCGGCCGGACGGCGCACCCGTGTGGGCCAGCAATTCGGCCAGTTCCACGGCATCGTCCAGCGTGTCAGCACGCGCGACGCCCAGTTCACCCGTCAGCGCCTCGAAGGCCTCCATCGAGCCCGCCAGCGAGCCGGTGTGCGCCATCGCGGCGGTGCGGCCGGCTTCCGACGCGCCGAGCTTGATGGCGACGATATGCTTGCCCTTCTCGCGCGCATAACGGCAGGCCTGCTTGAAGCGTTCGATATCCTTCAGCGCCTCGACATAGATGACGATGACCTTGATCTCGTCCTGAATGGCGAAATAGGCGATGTAATCGGCAACCGAGAGGCCCGCCTCGTTGCCGCTGGTGACGAGATAGCCAGCCTTCATGCCGCGCTCTTCGAGCGCATGACTGACGAAGATCATCACGCCGCCGGACTGGCCGACAAGCGCCACGGGGCCGGCGCCAGGCTTCATCGGCCGGTCTTCCGTCAGGGTGACGAAACTCGCCTTGCCCGAGACGTTGCCCATGCAATTGGGGCCGGAGACGGCAAGGCCGGTCTCCTCGATCACCTGGCGCAACTGCCGGCCGAGTTCGGTGGCGCTGTCGTCGAAAGCTTCGCCGAAGCCTGACGAGAACACGGTAGCGCTACGCGCGCCGGCGGCGGCGCCCGCCTTCAGGATATCGGGCACATGCTGGGCCGGCACGAGGACTACGAGATGATCGGGCTTTTCCGGCAGCGAGGTGAAATCGCCATAGCAGGCCTGGCCGTAGAGTTCCTTGCGGCCTGGATTGAACGGATAGATGTTTCCGGGAAATTTATATTCGTTGAGATTGCGCCAGACCCGCGCCGCCCAGCTTCCCGGCCGGTCACTGGCACCGACCAGCACCACATTGCGGGGCGACGTCAGCGCTTCGACCTTCTGCTGCGATAATGCAATGTCCACGGTGTTCTCCCTAGTGTCTGCGCGCTCTGCGGCGCGCTGCTCGCAAGAGGGAAGCGGGGCGAATGCTGCAAGTCAATCGCAATTTTATCGGTGCAATGGCCGTTGCACCGTCGCTCGGCGCAGTGGCGTGCTCACGTTTCAACCTTGAACGTCCGTGCCACGCCTGCCTCTCCGCAATGCGGGCAGGCCCGCTGCTGGGTCCAGCGGCGCATCAGATAGGAAAACACATTGCTGTGCAGGTCGCCGCGGTTGGCCTTCTTGCCCTTCGCCTGCACGTCCGCGTCGTGCACCAGCAGTTTCGGTCCGCCGGCCGCTTCCGCCAGCAGTTGGACACGGCAGGCGCGTTCCAGTTTCAGCGCCACCCAGACCGCCTCGTCGACGCTGGCAGCACAGGCGACGACGCCGTGGTTGCGCAGGATGAGTGCAGAGTGCGAACCGATGCAGCGGGCGACAGCGGCGCCGCGCTCGGCCGTAGTGATCAGATCGGTGGTTTCATCGAAAACCGGCACGCCATCGTAGAAGATAGCTCCCTCGTTGCTGACCGGCAGCAGCGGCTTGCCAAGCGAGGAAAACGCCACCGCGTGGGCCGCATGGGTGTGGATGACGCAATTGACGTCGGGCCGCGCGCGCAGCACTTCGGAATGGATCCAGACCTCGTTGTGGCGCGGCGACGTGCCTTCCACCTTCTGGCCGTCGATATCGACGGTGATGATGTTGTCTTGCGTCATCTCGTCGAGGCCCATGCCCGCAGGCTTCATCAGAAAGCGGTTCTTGTTGTCAGGCAGGCGCAGGCTGATATGGCCGGCGACGTAATCGCCCTGCCCTTCCATCACCAGAATCCGTCCGCCGAAGGTCAGGCGTTCCTTCAGGTCTTCATACATGGGCGTCCTCCCGATCTTGCTTGCGTGTTCTACGAGACCCTTCAGCGCGACGGCGCGCAAAGCGCCTGCGCTATCTGCGGCAGACTGGCGAACTCCGACAGTGTGTGCGCCCATGATTCCGCATCCGCCTCGCCCGCGAGCGGCGCTGCGCAGCTCATGAACTTCTCTGAGACGTCTTTCTGCGTCAGTGGCCGCAGCGGATGGCCAGCGATGGCCTCGACTTCGGCTTGAAAGACGCGGCCGGCTGCCGTCACGGTGATACGCGACGGCGTCAGCCGCGGCCATTGGGCGGAGAATGCCGCGTCTGCGCTGACCTTCACCTTGCGCGTCAACGCCAGCACGTCCGCGTCGTGCAATGTGCGCTCGATGCTGCCGGGGCCGAATTCGCCGGTGACCAGACAGTGTGCCGCCAGGAACGGCAGGCTGTGATCGGCGGTTTCGATATTGCCCGGCGCCCATTTGTCGGGCGTGTCGGCCGCATAGCGCACAGCAAAATCATAGATGTCGATCTCGACACTCTCGATTGCTGCCGCGATGGCCGGGGTTCCCAGCGCCTTTGCGATCTCGCCGTGCAGCCGCAGGCAGGATTCAATCGGCCCCTGGCCGTGGTAGACGGCGGGATAGAATTTGAGATGCGTATCGGCCGTGCGGTCGCGCATGGCGTCGAGTTCGAGGCTCATGTCGCCGGAGATGTGCTTGATGAAACCGAAGTCGCCTTCAAACACCGGATCGGGGCCGCTCATGCCGCTTTTCGCCAGCAGCGCATTGAAGATGCTGTTGCGCACTGCCGCGGCCGAAGACACGCCCTTCCAGGACGACACCTTGCCGACCCGTCCCATCAGCATGTTGCCGGAGACCGCGGTCATCGAGATGGCATGGGCCAGTTCCATATCCGACAGGTCGAGCAGCAGGCCGGCGCTGACGCTGGAGGCGATGCCGAGATAGGTCGACGGATCCCAGCCGCGCGCCAGCGCGCTCGCCGCGTCGCAGAGATCGAGCATGACATGGGTGCCGATGGCGATGGCGTGCAGCACATCGCTGCCCGATCTTTCCGCGTGTTCGCCGACCGCCAGCGCACCGCCGATGAGATCGGACGGATGGCCGCCATTCTTGCCGATATATGTGTCGTTCCAGTCGTGCTGGCGCACCAGGAAGACGTTCAGAAAGGCCGCATGTTCAAGCGAGGCCTCCCCCCCGCCGATGATCGTGCAGGGGCCGGTATCGTCGGCGAAGCGCGCCCTCAGGACCGCGAAATCAGCACTGCCCGTCGCCAGCAGGGCGCAGGCCATGGCGTCGGTCAGCCGCAAGGTCATCGCCTGCGTCTGCGCCTCGTTCAACGGACGGGCGCGACAGGCCGAGACGAAGCAGACAAGCCGGCGCAGCACCGTGTCGGAGATGGCTTGCGCTGACGACGTCATTCAGGGCGATTTGATGATCGCGGCAAGCCGCTCGGCGATGGGCTTCGGCGTGGCGACCAGATCGTGGACGATTTTCTGCAGTTCCTCTCCCGAGACAGGATTGATATCGAGTTTTTCGCGTGCGGCTTCTTCGTTGAACGGCGCATATTTCACCATGGCGTCGAATCCCTGGCGCAGGGCGCGCAAGGTCGCCTCGGGGACGCCCGGCGTGGTGAAGACCGGCCGGCCGATGGTCGCTGGCGCGGAGATCAGCCTGATCACCGCGCGATCCTCGTCGTTGCGCGCCAGGTCTGTGAGCAGCGGAACGTCTGGCAGGTCGGGCGCCCTGGTCAGGCCGATCTGGGCGATCACGATGATCTTGCCGTCGCGCACCCAGTCCGGCCGTGTCGCTTTCCATGTCGCCCACGGAGAACTGGCGCGTCCGCCGACCTCGCCCTTCTCCATCGCCAGGTTGATGTCGTTGCCGCCGGGATAGCCAGAAACGATCTTGAATTTGGTGCCCAGCAAGGCATTGGTCAATTGCGCCATCTGCGAGGAGGTGTTGGGGCCGGTCGCGCCGATGACGACCTCCTTCCTGGTCGCGTCCTCGAACGTCTTGACGCCGGTCGCCGACCAGACGGCGATTGTATTATTGTCGGCCGCCGGGTTGCCGATCCAGTTCAGCTTGTTCGAATCGAACAGAATGGTCGGATCGCCGATCGCCTGCTGCAGCACCAAGGACTGGTCGGCCATGGCGAGCGCGGTGCCATCGTGGGGGGCGACGTTGAACATATAGCCGGCAAGAACACGGCCGCCGCCGCCCGGCATATTCCGGGGTACGAGCTTCGGTTTGCCGGGCAGAAAATCCCCAAGAAAGCGCGCCACCAGCCGGCCGTAGGCGTCATAACCGCC
>Ga0182744_1001332_pt1 | contig 21604 bp, 19 predicted proteins | sample eDN3rd30CKraftMG_FD_128525 | JGI IMG/M metagenome (GOLD analysis project Ga0182744, IMG submission 128525) | Enriched Miracle-Growth compost microbial communities from Emeryville, California, USA - eDNA 3rd pass 30_C Kraft MG (version 2) (version 2) ...
CACCCCCTGACGCACCTCGCTCACCGTGCGCGTCAGGCTCTCCTGCATCCGGCGCAGCGCCTCGTACAGCACACCGATCTCGTTGCGCGACCTCACCTCCACGCGCTGCGTCAGGTCTCCGCCTGCTATACGGTCAAAGTGACCGCCTGCCAGCCGCAAGGGCCGCAACACGACACGCCCCAGGAAAACATAGGCCAGCGCGGAAATCAGCAGCGCCACCACAATGCCTGCCACCACCAACTGGACGATCAGGGTGTATTGCTTGGTTTCGTGCTCGTGGATCTGCTTGATCTGCGTCTGCTGGAACTTGTTGAACTCGGCGACGGAGTCGTACAAATCGCCCTGCAGATACTCGCCGGTGCTGTCCTTGAAGGCGTTGTAGCCGTCGACATCGTCCTTGATGAGGTAGTCGAACAAAGGCTCGACGCCGCCGTTCATCAACGATGCGTAGGCGTTTTCGACAGAATTGAAGACCCGATCTTTCTGGCCTTCGGACAATTTGCGGAACTCGGCATAATGTTTTTGCGAAGTGGCGAACTCGGCCTTGGCCTTGTCAACGTATTGAGCCGCCGCGTGGTCGGAGTCGCCGGAGGGCTCGGAGAGATCGCCCTCGGTCAGGCCTTTTTGCGCACGATGCGTCAGGATGGCTTCGACTCCCAGGCCCAGCGCGACCTGCACGTTCTTGAAATGGTCGATGGACTGCGCCAGCTCGGCCCGGATCTGCTGGTTCTGAACCACGGTCTGGAACGTGTGGCTGTTCGCGCGCAGCGAGAACACGCCCAGCGCCGCACCCACCAGCAGCATGACAACGAAGAAGGTCAGCACCAGCACCAGGCTGGTACGAACCTTCAGGTTTTTAAACGAGATGAACCTGCTCATGGGTCTTGACTCCTCATACTTGTTTCAATCCATGCGCCGCAATTCACGACGCGCGCCTCCGTTCTGGACGCGTTGCACGAATGCCCTGCCTAAACCACCGCCGCCTGTTCGACCAGGGCCATTTCCTGGCTGGTCATGAGGCGTTCGATATCGACCAGGATCAGCATGCGCTCGCCCACGGTGCCGATGCCCGTCAGGTATTCGGTGGAAAACGCCGTGCCGAACTGGGGCGCGGCGCTGACTTCGGAAGGCTTGAGCATGAGCACGTCGGACACGCCGTCCACCACCACGCCCACCACCCGGGTCTCCAGGTTCAGGATGACGACCACGGTATGCTGGTTGTATTCGACTTTTTCAAGATTGAACTTGATGCGCATGTCGACGATGGGCACGATGATGCCGCGCAGATTGGTCACCCCCTTGATGAACGACGGCACATTGGCGATGCGAGTCACGCTTTGGCTGTCGTAGCCGCGGATTTCCTGCACCTTGAGGATGTCGATGCCGTATTCCTGGTTGGCCAGTGTAAAAACCAGGAACTCGCGGCCCGCGTCGTCGACTTGCTGTGCGCCTGCTTGAACTTTATTGAACATTGCTTTCTCCGATAGCTTTAGAAACCGGCCACACCTTCTTTGGTGCGCGTCATGCGCATCAGCGCGAACACATCGACAATCAGGGCGACGCTGCCATCGCCCAATATCGTTGCGGCGGAAATACCCGGGATTTTTCTGTAGTTGGATTCCAGATTCTTGACAACCACCTGCTGTTGGCCCACCAGGTGATCGACCAGCAGCGCGAACCGCGTTTCCTCGGCCTGCAGGATGACGGCGATGGAACGCGTAATGTCGGTTTGCGCCCCGTCGACCGAAAACACATTGTGCAAAGCCACCAACGGCAGATACTCGCCCCGCACGTGCAGGACGTGTTCCGTTTCCGAAATGCTGTGCAGTTGCTCGGCCGTGGGCTGCATCGATTCGGTTACGTGGGTGAGGGGCAGGATGAAGATTTCCTCGCCCACCTGCACCGACATGCCGTCCAGGATGGCCAGCGTCAGCGGCAGGAGAATGCGGGTGGTCGTACCCTCACCCGTGCGCGACGACAGCTGGATGTGCCCGCCCATGCTTTGAATGTTCCGCCGCACCACATCCATGCCCACGCCGCGCCCCGAAATGTCGGTGATCTTTTCGGCGGTCGAGAAGCCCGGCGCGAAGATAAGCTGCCACAGTTCATCGTCCGAGGTGTTTTCGTTGACGGGAAAGCCCTGCTGCAGCGCTTTTTTAAGAATGCGCTCGCGGCTCAGGCCCGCGCCGTCGTCGGATACCTCGATGACGATCTGCCCGCCGTTATGTTGGGCCGATAGCACCAGTTGGCCTTCAGGATCCTTGCCGGCGGCCTCGCGCACCTCGGGCAGTTCGATGCCGTGATCCAGGCTGTTGCGCACCAGATGCGTCAGCGGGTCGATGATGCGCTCGATCAGGCTTTTATCAAGTTCGGTGGCCTGGCCGTGCGTCGTCAGCTTGATGCGCTTGCCAAGGCGGGAGGCGTTTTCGCGCACCACGCGCGGAAAGCGGCTGAACACATAGTCCATGGGCATCATGCGAATGGACATGACCGATTCCTGCAGGTCGCGCGCATTGCGTTCCAATTGCTCGATGCCGTTCAGCAGGCGGTCGTGCAACACCGGATCGAGCGTCGAGGCCGTTTGCACCAGCATGGCCTGCGTAATGACCAGTTCACCGACCAGGTTGATGATCTGGTCGACCTTTTCGACGCCCACGCGGATGGTGCTGGACTCTTTGCCGGATTTTTCCGCTTTCTTCCTCGACGAATCGGACGCGGAGGACGGCTCGGAAGACGAAGATGGCTCGGAAGATGGGGAGGACGGTACGGCAGGGGCGACCGACTCTTGAGCGGGCGCCGCCGCGGCGGCGACGGGCTCTTGGGCCGGCTGGGCCGCCTCGGCCTGCGCGGCGTCGGCAGGCGGCGCTTCGGAAACCACGCTGACCTGCATGGCGTCGACAATGAAGCAGCAAACCGCCTCGAGGTCGGCCGCGCTTGCGGTGGTGTCCAGCCAGATGCTCAGGGAGTCCGGCGACGATTCGCGATGCAGCACCTGCCCGAGCAAGGCCATTTCGTCGCTCAAGGCCTGCGCGTCTTTCGGAGTAATGCTTTTGACGGTTACGCGATACGGCGAGCCACCCGCCGGGACCGGGGCGGCGGGAGCCGTGGCCGGCGCAATTGCCGGCTGGGGCTCCGGCTGCGACGAAGCGACCGGGACAGGCGCCGACACCGCGCCGGCGGGTATTTCGCCGCCCTGCTCCAGCGCGAGCTCGCGCAACTGGGCGCAAATGCGCTGGTAGGCCTGTTCGTCAGGCTGCTCGGAATTACGATAAGCGGCCACTTGCGCGGTCAGGACATCTTTGGTTTCCAGGAATAAATCGATCATGTCCTTTCGCACGCTCATTTCGCCGCGACGCAAGGCGTCGAGCAGGTTCTCGAGAAGATGGGTGGTATCGGCCAGATGACCAAAGCAGCCGAACGTGCCGGCCCCGCCCTTGATGGAATGGGCGGCGCGAAATATTGCATTGAGCTGATCGCTGTCCGGATGGTCGACGTCCACGGCAAGCAGGGTTTGCTCCATATCGGCCAGCAACTCGTCGGCTTCATCGAAAAACGTCTCGTAGAACTGGCTTAAATCGACACCCGCACTCATTATCATTTCCTATAACAAAGCCATTCAGCAGACCAGCCTTCCAGGCGCCCGGAAACCCCGATGAGCCGCCCGGCCGAGGCAGCGCAGCTACCGGGCCGTTCCTGCCTGGCCGGCCGCCGGAGATGGAGCCGGAGACGGGGCCTGCCTGGAAACCGCCGGAGCCGCGGAGCCAGCCGCCGCGGTGGCCGGCGCGGCGCCCGCGGCATCGCCCACACCCTTGCCGCCGACGTAAATCGGCGGCGGACGGGAAGCCCCCTCCATGATCGCCTTCAGATTGGTCAGGGATTCGCTTGTCGCATCCTGCTCGTCGATGCGGCGTTCCGCGCGCCGATTCAATACAAGCAGACTGATACGGCGGTTAACGGCAGCGTTGGGATTATCTTTAATCAGGCTGACCGACGACGACAGGCCCAGCACCCGCTTGACCTTGTTTTCCTGCAAGCCCCCCGCCACCAGCTCCCGGCGCGCCGCGTTGGAACGGTCCGCGGACAGCTCCCAGTTGCTGTATTCACGCTCGCCCGAGGCGTATTGCATGGCGTCGGTGTGGCCGGAAATCGTGATCCTGTTGGGCAACTTGTTGAAAACCGGCCCCAGTTCGCGCAGGATGTCGCGCATATAGGGCTGGACCTGGGCGCTGCCCGTGGCGAACATGGGGCGGTTCTGCTGGTCGACGATCTGGATGCGCAGGCCGTCGGGCGTCATGTCCAGCAATAATTGCGGACGAAACTGCTTGAGCACGGGGTCGGACTCGATCAACGCCTCGAGATCGGTCTTCAGGTCCTCCAGCCGGCGCTGGTCGCGCCTATCCTCTTCCTCGTCCTGGGCCGACCGCTGCTTGTGCCTCGATGCGGGGGTCGTTTTGTTGGGGATGACGGTGGGCGAGCCGCCGGGAATGACTTTCGAACTTTCATCCAGCTGGGGGCCGCCCGTGATGGCCGTCATCAACGGCATGCGGAAGAACTCGGCGATGCCCGGCAGGCTTTCCCGCGGGAGGATGGCAATCAGCCACATGACCAGGAAAAAAGCCATCATGGCGGTCATGAAATCGGCGTAGGCGATTTTCCATGCCCCATGCTGGGTTCCATGAGCCACGACTTTCTTGCGGCGGATGACAATACGATCAGACTGCGGATGACTCATGGCGCTATACCGTTACGCCACTTTTTTCGCGGGCGCCTTGGCCTGCCGAACATGGTTCTCCAGCTCGCCGAACGAAGGACGCACGCTGCTGTAGAGCACTTTGCGCCCGAACTCGATGGCAAGCTGCGGCGGGTAGCCGTTCATGCTGGCCAGCAGCGTAACCTTGATGCATTCCAGTATTTTGGTCGATACGACCGTACGTCGCTCCATCGCGGAGGACAGCGGCGAAATGAAGCCATACGCCAGCAAGATGCCCAGGAAGGTGCCGACCATGGCCTTGGAGATAAGATCAGCCAGGATCGCCGGCGGCTTGTCGACCGAGGCCAGCGCCTTGATGACGCCCAGCACGGCGGCGACGATGCCGAAGGCGGGCAAAGCGTCGGCCACCACGGCCAGGGCGCGGGACGGAATATTCTGCTCATGCTGGTGCGCTTCGATTTCCTGATCCATGAGCGTCTCGATTTCGTAGGGGCTCATGTTGCCGCTTATCATCAGACGCAGGTAATCCGTAATGAACACCATCAGGATCGGGTCGCGCAAAATACGCGGATACTCGGCGAAGATGGCGCTGTTTTCAGGCTCTTCAATATCGTTTTCGATGGTCATCAAGCCATCGCGCCTGGCCTTGTTGAGCAGCACGTACAGCAAGGCCATCAGTTCCATGTACACCGCCTTGTCCGTGTAGGGGCTGCGCTTGAATACCTGGGGAATGGCCTTGAACATCAGGGCCACCGACTTGCCGCTGTTCGAGGCAATATAGGCGCCCAGGGCCGCCCCGCCGATCAACAGGAATTCGAATGGCTGATACAAGGCCCCCATGTGCCCGCCCAAAGCGACATAGCTGCCGAATACAGAGAGCAGAACAACCAGATATCCAATCAGAATTAACACAAGCGGGCCCTTAAGAGATACATAGCGGCCTATGATCGCCTGTTTCGGTCATTCTAAAAGCGTCCGTCAACAGGCTTTTTCGAAGCCAAATCAGGGTTCTGAAAAGCCGCCGGGCCGAAGGCCCGCCGCATGAAAAAGGCCTGCTGGGCAGGCCTGGCAGCTGCGACGCGGCTTGGCGCGCTACGCCGAGACTTTGTTCGCGCGATGATTGCGCGTCTTGCCCGCCCGGGGAGGCGGCCGGCAGATCGCACATACGAAATCGTGGTCGGGGTCGTGGGCATGGGCCACGAACCCGCCTTTGCAGCGCACGCAATGCGACAACTGCACCATTCCGCTTTCGAAGAAGCGCAGCAGCATCCATGCCCGGGTAAAGCTGAGCACCGGTTCGTCGTCCTCGGAACCTTGCTGGCGGCCCGCGCCGGATTGCTCCAGGTACAGGCGATAGGCTTCGATCAAGGCCTGCGATTTCTTGGCCGGCGTGTAGCGGTCGAGGTATTGGTAGATGCTGTAGAACATGCTGGAATGGATGTTCGGCAGCCAGGTCATGAACCAGTCGACGGAGAACGGCAGCATGCCTTTCGGGGGCGAGCAACCCTTGACCTCGCGGTACAACCGGGCCAGCCGGTCGTAGCTGAGCGTGGTTTCCGCCTGCAATACCTGCAGCCGCGCCCCCAGCTTGATCATGGATGTGGCCAGAAGGATTTCTTCGGCCTCGCGGGCAACACTTTTCGCAGTCATTTTCAGCCCGCTCAAACTGCCGGCACGACGGGCTGCTGCGACAACAAGATGGTGGAATGCGCCTGTTGCAGCACCCCGCCCAGCACATCCTGAGTCAGGGACGAAAGCAGGCTGTAGTCGTCGAGACGGAAGCCGCAGATCAGGGAACTGGAACTGGCCAGCTTGACCAGTTGCGCCGGTGACAGGCCAAGGATGATGTCCGCGACGTCGGACCCAACCCCCAACCGAAACATGCCCGCCGCATAGTTTTCACGCAGCAGTCGCTGTGCCAGCATGAGATAGGACAAATTCACTTCCCTTATGTCATGCAACGCCGAATTTGAATCAACTGACACGAAATTTCCTCTAAAAAAACCAGAACGGTTGTCAATGGAAAAAACCCGCACGAGGCCTGTTTCAGATATGGAAATATATGGTTGATTAATTTACAAAATTTACAGAATAAATACATTATCAATACTTGATGTATCTATTGTGACAACGATTTGTAATAATAATCTACTCGACAGCTTAAACCAAGCGCCAAAATGTATTGCTTATATCCACACGTCCAAAATACTTTTATAGATCTAAATAAAAAATATCAATATAGATCAATAAGTTAATTCCATTTCCCCAGTGCGACCTTGATATATATCAAGCATAACTTCGATAATGCACAAAATTTGTACATTTTTCAATTTTTGCAACATTACCCTCATTTGGTAACGTGAACAAGTAATTTGTTATATCAACAACACGTTCCGGCCGGCCCCAACAAGGCAAAAAAAGCCTATGTCTCTATGGATTTCAGTGCATTTAGCGCAAAATACAGTTAACTCAATGAGGGAAAATCATTAGCCGCCCTGAAGTCCAATTTGGTAGAAATACGACAAAATCCATACAATAGAAACATATTGACATAAATATCTCGGCCCGCGTTATGCAGGATGGACACCCATGATTGAAATATCGCCCCGATGACTTTTGCGAGAACTGCCGTGCTTCAGTACGCCGCAAAAATTTTCGTCGCCTCTTTTTGGCCGGGCCGGTTCTCCGGCGGAAAAAGCGCCATCGCGGCCCTGATGGGCGCTCTGTTGCTGGCCGGGTGCGCGGGACCATCCAGCTACCATAGGGGCGAAACCGCCTCCCGGCGCGTCGTCATCGACGCCGGCAAGCGCGGCGACGTGGTCATGACCGCCTTGTCCCTGCTCGACACCCGCTACCGATATGGCGGCGAAAGTCCGGCCGAAGGCTTCGACTGCAGCGGCCTGGTCGCCTATGTGGTCGATCGCGTCGCCGACGAGCGGCTGCCGCACAACTCGGCCAGCATCGCGCAAACCACCCGCCCCGTCAGCCGTGAAGATCTCAAGGCAGGCGATCTGGTGTTTTTCAACACCCAGCACCAGCCTCACTCGCATGTCGGCATTTACGTGGGCGACGGTCTTTTCGTCAATGCGCCGTCCAGCGGCGGGCGCGTGCGCATCGATGCGCTGGACAGCCGCTATTTCGCCAGGCGTTTCGACGGCGCCGGCACTTTCTTCACCGAATAGAGGGCTTGGCGGGGCAAACTCCGGGCTCTCGCATACCCCTTCCGATGCCCCATCGCCAGGGCCGCACAGCTAACAACCTCACACGGATTTCCACATATGCCGGCGCACGGTGGCTGACGCTCAAGGCGCGTTTGCATACTGTTCGGCCAATGCCAGGAACTCTTCCAGCCTGGAATCCACCCCGGTTTCCTCGCGCATGATGCGCGCCGCCCGCGGCGCAATGCTTGCCGCCATGGCCGCATCCAGAAATAGCGTGCGGCAGCGGCGGGCCAGCGCATCCTCCACCGTGCGCGCGTATTCATGGCGCGCAGCGAATCTCAGCATGGCTTCGGTGACACCCGCGCATAGCTCGGCATCGGCGCCCGGCAACGCGCGCACGGCCTCCTCCTCCGAGCCGTAGACATCGTACGCCCTGGCGCCGGCCAGGCTGGCGGCGGCGCGCCGCGCCTCGCCGCCGACCAGCATGAGATTTTCCGTCCGGCAAGGCGGCAGCGAAGGCAACAGGCCGGCCGCCTCGCAGCGCGCCAGCACGTCCTGAGCCATGGCGCGGTACGTCGTCCATTTGCCGCCCGCCACCGACACCAGGCCCGAAGCGCTGACAAGCACGGTATGTTCGCGATTGACATGGCTGGTGCCGCCCTCGTCGTGCTTGCCACCGGGTACGACCAACGGGCGCAAGCCGGCCCAGACGCTGGTGACGTCGCTGCGCGCGGGCGCTCTCGATAAGTAGCGCCCCGCCTCGTTCAGGATGAACTCGACTTCGTCGCGGCCCGCCACCGGCTCCCGCGCAATGTCCATGCGGGGCGTGTCGGTCGTTCCCAAAACCAGCTTGCCCAGCCACGGCACGGCGAACAGGACGCGGCCGTCGCGCGTGCGGGGAACCAGCAAGGCGCTTTGCGAATCCAGGAACGACGCATCGACAACCAGATGCACACCCTGGCTGGGCATGACCAGATCGCCGGCGGTTTGCCCACGCTGCCGGCTGTCCTGCCGGCGCAGCTCGTCCGTCCAGACTCCCGTGGCGTTCACGACGCAGCGGGCGCGAATGGCGAACGACTCTCCGGTCTCGGCATCGCGGCATTGCAAGCCGGCCGCGCGCCCGTTCTCGTACAACAGCCGCTCGGCGCTGCAATAGTTGAGCAACGCCGCGCCGAAGCCTGCCGCCGTGCGGGCCAAGGCCAGCGCCAGGCGCGCATCGTCGAACTGCCCATCCCAATACCTCGCCGCCCCCTTCAACCCTTGCGAACGCACACCAGGCAGGCAATGCAAGGTTTCCTCGGGCGACAGCAGTTTGGCGCCACCGATGCGCGCACGGCCCGCCAGGGCTTCATAGAGCTTCAGGCCTACCGTGTAGAACGGCGCCTCCCAGCATCGATAGCCCGGCACGACGAAGGACAGAGGCGCGGCCAGGTGCGGCGCATTGCGCAATATGGCGCGCCGCTCGCGCAGCGCCTCGCGCACCAAGGCGATATTGCCCTGCGCCAGGTAGCGCACGCCGCCATGCGCCAGCTTGGTCGCGCGCGACGAGGTGCCCTTCGCAAAATCCAGCGACTCGACCAGCGCCACCGACAGGCCCCGGGAAGCAGCGTCGAGCGCCACGCCCAGGCCCGTGGCCCCGCCGCCGACGATGGCCAGATCGTACGGCCCGTCCTGCAGAAGCCCGGCCAGCAATCGGCCTCTGTCCGTCTTGGCGGGCAACGCCCGGGGTGCAGTCATGATCGTTATCCAAAAGGCAATCCGTGCCTGTGGCGTCAGGATACCGCCCGGCGCGGCTTGTTCACAAGACACTGGCGCGGCCATGCCGTCCCGGGTTACGCTCTGCCCCATAACATTTTGCATACCGGCGTCGCGACACCATGACTTATCTGCTTGCTCTGGATCAGGGCACGTCCAGCTCCCGCAGCATTATTTTCGACGTCCATGGACACGTGGTGGCGAGCGAACAACAGGAATACCGTCAAATCTACCCTCGGCCCGGCTGGGTCGAGCACGACCCCCAGGACATCTGGCAAACCCAGCTCAAAACCGCCCAACGGGCAATCGCCAAGGCAAAGCTGCACGCTTCGGACATCCATGCCCTGGGCCTGACCAATCAGCGCGAAACCACCCTCGTCTGGCACCGGCGCACCGGCCATCCCATCCACAACGCCATCGTCTGGCAGGACCGGCGCTCTGAGCCCGCCTGCGCGGCATTGCGCGAACAAGGCATGGAGAACAGTATTCATGCCAAGACAGGCTTGCGCATCGATGCCTATTTCTCGGGAACCAAGCTGCAATGGCTGCTGGACAACGTGCCCGGCGCGCGCGAACTTGCCCGCCGGGGCGAGCTTGCCTTCGGCACCGTGGACAGCTGGCTGATCTGGCAATTGACGCGCGGGCAGGTGCACGCCACCGACGCCAGCAACGCATCGCGCACCATGCTTTTCAATGTGCGCGACAACGACTGGGACGCCGATCTGCTCAAGGCCATGAATATCGAGGCCAGCCTGCTGCCGCGCGTCCTGCCATCCAGCGCCCGCTACGGGTCGACCCACCCCGAACTGCTGGGCCATGCCATACCCATATGCGGGGTCGCCGGCGACCAGCAAAGCGCGCTGTTCGGCCAGGCGTGCTTCGAGGAAGGCATGGCCAAGAATACCTACGGCACGGGCTGCTTCACGCTGATGCATACAGGCAGCCGCTTCCAGACCTCGCAAAACGGCCTCATCACCACCCGCACGGCGCAGGCCGGCGCGCAAATCGAATACGCCCTGGAAGGCAGCGTGTTCGTCGGCGGGGCCGTCGTGCAATGGATGCGCGACGGGCTGCGCGCCTTCGAGCAAAGCCGCGAAATCGAAGCCATGGCGCACAGCGTGCCCGACTCCGGCGGCGTGGTGCTGGTGCCGGCCTTCAGCGGCCTGGGCGCTCCCTACTGGCAGCCCGATGCGCGCGGCATCATCACCGGGCTGACCCGGGGTTCGACCATGGCGCACATCGCGCGCGCCGCCCTGGAAAGCATTGCGTTCCAAAGCACCGCCCTATTGCAGGCCATGAACCTGGACGCCGTGGCCGCGGGCGCCGCCGGGCTGGCCCAGGTGCGCGTCGACGGCGGCGCCAGCGCCAACGACCTGCTCATGCAGTTCCAGGCCGACCTGCTGGGCATCCCCATCGTGCGCCCGGCCGTCATCGAAACCACGGCGCTGGGCGCCGCCTGGCTGGCCGGCCTGGGCAGCGGGGTCTATGGCGACCGCCACGAGCTTTCCAGGCTGTGGCGCGCCGACAAGACGTTTACGCCGCAAATCAGCCGCGGCGAAGCCGCCGCACACATGGAACGCTGGAACCACGCGGTGGCGCAGACCTGCCTGCCGCACCCTCATCAGGACACGCCATGACATACCGATACTCGAAAATACTCTGCGTGGCCGCCATGGCCTTGTTCGCCACCCTGGTGGCCTTCGGCAACATCACCGACTACGGCACCAATTACGCATTCGTCCACCATGTATTCCTGATGGACAGCATTTTTCCCGATTCAAGCATCCACTACCGCGCCATCGAATCGCCATGGGTACATCACGCGGGATACGTACTCATCATTCTTCTGGAAGCGCTTACCGCCGTGTTCTGCTGGCTGGGCGCCTTCCGGATGCTCCAGGCCATGCGCCTGCCCGCCCGCGCCTTCAACCGCGCCAAGCGCCATGCCGTCATCGGCCTTACACTGGGGTTCCTGACATGGCAGGTGGGCTTCATGTCCATCGGCGGGGAATGGTTCGGCATGTGGATGTCGCCCAAATGGAACGGCGTGCCCAGCGCCTTCCACTTCCTGGCCACCCTGATCCTGGTCTTGATCTATTTGACGCAAAAAGACGGCGAGCTGGATGACTGACACACCAATCGGCACAAACTCGGGCGGCAAGCCGGCGCGCGCGCCGACGAACACCCCCGCGAGCGGCGGCGGATCCAACCTGCAGGCTTCGGCCGCGGCGGCCGGCGCCCCGACCTACGCGCACTGGAACGAGGGCGGCCTCGAACGCCGGGCGCTATGGCATCCGGAAAGCGGCCGCCAGCCGCCCAAACGCATTGTCGTCATCGACGACACCTGTACCGCCGACGCCGCCTTCCGCCTGGCCAGCCAGGGAAGCAGCATGCTGTGGCGCGGCGATTTCCATAACGCCCGGCAGCTTCTGAACGCCGTGGCCCGGCGCATCGACCAGCATCGCAGCAAGCATCAGGCCCGGCATGGCAAGGACAAGGCCGCGCCGGCAGCGCCGCGGGAAGCCTTCAACCAGCATCGGCTGGCGCAGTCGCAACGGGCGAATCTGCTCAACGCCATCCTCATCGAACTGGACGAAGGCTTCGGCATCGGTCTGCACCGCGCCCCCGACGTCAGGCAGGCCTGCCAGGCCGCCCTGGGCCACATCGGCGAGCCGCTGCTGCTGCCGTTGCGCGCCCTGCAAGGCATGGTGGGCTCCTTCGAATGGCGCAACAAAGGTGTTGCGGTCGCCGCCCTGCCCGAACGCATCCACGTCCACTACGGCGTGTTCTCGCCCTTGCGCGGCGAATACATCGACCTGGTGGCCCAGGCGCCGCTGCCGGCCGCCGACGTGGCCGTGGACATCGGAACCGGCAGCGGCGTGCTGGCCGCTGTTCTGGCCACGCGCGGCATCGCCAGGGTCATCGCCACCGACATGGACGAGCGGGCCCTGGCCTGCGCGCGGGAAAACATCGCCCGACTGAACCTGGAATCACGCATCGACATCGTGCGGGCCGATTTGTTTCCCCCCGGGCGCTACGGACTGATCGTCTGCAACCCGCCCTGGCTGCCGGCCCGCCCCACCTCCAGCCTGGAACACGCCATCTACGATCCGGACGGCGCCATGCTCAAGGGCTACCTGGACGGGCTTGCCGCGCACCTGGCCGATCAAGGCGAAGGCTGGCTGATCATGTCCGACCTGGCCGAACGCCTGGGACTGCGCCCCGCCGGCTTCCTGGAAGAAACCATCCGCAATGCCGGCCTGCGCATACTGGGCCAGCTTACCGCCAGGCCCCGGCATGCCAAGGCCTTCGATGCCTCCGATCCGCTGCACGAAGCGCGCAGCGCGGAAATCACGTCGCTCTGGCGGCTGGGAATTCTCTGATAAATCGCCGCGCTGCCATTACACTAGGGGCTCTCTGGCTGAACGCAAGGCGTCCATATGCTGCAAAAAATCATACTGCCCATCATCGTATTCCTGGTCGTGCTGGCGGCGCTGACCTTCGGCGAATCCATCGGCCATGAAATGCTGCAATGGCTTTCATACCTGACGGGCATCGCCATCCACAATTTCTCGGACGTGTACTACACCCTGCGCTACTACGCCTCCGCGCATATGTGGAAAATCATCGTCGCCCTGGTCATTACCGTGCCCATCAGCCTCTGGCTCATCCGCAACAAAGGCCGGGACCTGGTCAAGCACACCAGCCAGCGCAAGATCGCCATCGTGCTCGCCCTTTTCCTTGGCTGGCTGGGCGCCCATCGTTTCTACCTGGGCCAGATAGGCTGGGGCGTCGTGTACCTGGTGCTGTTCTATGTGTTCACGCCGCTGGTGGTGGTGCTGAGCCTGATCGACGTCGTGCGCTATTTGTTCATGTCCGACGAGGAATTCCCACCCGCAAAAGTCTAGGGCTGCTAAACGATGCAAAGCGCTTGGCAAGGCCCGGCGCGCGCAGCCAGGCCCAGGGCACCCTTGCCGGCCGCCGCCGGCAAGCCACCAACGAATACCCGCGCGGACATAGGCAGCGGCGCCACGATCGGTTACATTACCGCCATCACGGCAGACACGCTGCCGATCAGCCCGAACGCCGCCCGCGCGCCGGCAAGAACGATTTCAAGGCGAACCATATGGTCATGATGCTTCCTTTTCTTACCGCCGCCATCGCCCTGTGGCTTGCCCTGATGGGCAAGCGCGGCGCATGCCTGTGGCTGTGGCTATTGACCCTGATCATTTTCGCGGTCTGGTGCCACCAGCACATGACCGGCACATTGCCCATCTCGCTATAACCCGCCATGGCAAATTACTCTACCTTCCAGGGCCACCCCCTTTCGCGCCCCCTCAATTGCCTGGCCCTGGCCGGGCTGTGCGGCGTGCTGCTGTTCGCCTTCGCCTGGCAAATACACTTCAACGAGCCGCCCTGCCCCTTGTGCCTGCTGCAGCGCGCGGCCTTCGCCATGGCCGGCGTGGGCCTGCTGCTTAACATACGGTTCGGCGCCTCGCCCATGCATTACGGCATCACCATCATCTCGGCCCTGGGCGGCCTGTTCGCGGCCGGCCGCCAGGTCCTGCTGCACATCGCGCCGGGCGACGCGGGCTTCGGCGGCCCGTTCCTGGGACTGCACTTTTACACCTGGGCATTCATCGCGTTTGCCGCGCTCATTGTGTTTTGCGGCGTGGTGCTGACCTTCGAGCGTTTTACCCAGCACTATGCGCCGCTGCCGCGCGCCGGCTTTGCGGCCGCCCTCGTCATGTGGCTGTTTCTGCTGCTGACGGCCGCCAACGCGCTGTCGACAACCCTTGAATGCGGCTTCGGCCCCTGCCCCGACGACCCCACCGGATACCTGTGGCTGTCGCCGGGCCCCGGAACGAAATAATCGCGGCCATGTGAATCGCATTACAATACAAGTCACATCGCCACATTGTCATGCCCATGGAAACCAAGACTGCCCGCCTTACCGTTCTGATCGATCCCTACAAGAAAAAAGCATTCGAACAGCTCTGCGCCAGCCAGGACATCACCCCCTCGCAGGTCGTGCGGCAGCTTATCCGCAACTACCTTACCGAGCACGGCGTCACCTATGGCAGGCCGGCAACCCCGGCCGCGTCAAAAACCCGCGGCGCCAAATAAACGGCCAAACAACCGGCAACACAAGGCTGGAATAGGCGAAGAACCAGCAGGACGGACGCCGCGATGCCCTCGGCCGGCCCGGCCCGCTGCCGAAGGGCTTCCGCCTCATCCGTGTTCGTGGCCGGTTTCCTCGCGGGCGCGCTCCAAGGCCTGGGTAAACGAAAGCGTCAGGTTGTCGTGCCCCAGCTTTTCGATCAGCCCCATTCTGCCCAGCTTGCGGTGCACCCTGCCGTTGGCCTCGGTAATCATGACCCGTATGCCGCGCCGCTGCATGTCCTGCACGGCGTCTTCCAGCACCTGCAGGCCTGTTGCGTCGATGAACGGCACGCGGCCCAGCCGTATGACGACAACCCTGGGCTCGTGATGCACAGCCGGCAAAGCCGCCTGGAAAGCCCCGATCGCCCCGTAGAACAAGGGGCCGTCCACTGCATATACGTACACCTCGTCGGGTAGCCCCTGGAAGCCGTCGTACGCGAACTCCTTGCGCAGCATGGCATCGGTCTGGCGATTGACTTCGACGCTGCCGGCCATGCGGCGCAGGAAGAACAACATGGCCAGCACGACTCCGATATTGACGGCCACGACCAGGTCGGCGAACACGGTAAGCCCGAAAGTGACCAGCAGGATCGCCACGTCCGCGCGCGGCGCGCGCCGAACCATGCGTACGAAATGCCTGGCTTCGCTCATGTTCCAGGCCACGACGAACAAAATGGCGGCCAGCACGGCCAGCGGCACGTTGCCGGCATAGGGCGCCAGGAACAGCACGATCAGCACCAGGGTCAAGCTGTGCACGATGCCCGCCAGCGGGCTGTTGCCGCCGTTGCGGATGTTGGTGGCGGTGCGGGCGATGGCGCCGGTGGCGGCAATGCCGCCGAACAACGGCGACACGACATTGGCCAGGCCCTGGCCCACCAATTCCTGGTTGGAATCATGGCGTGTGCCCGCCATGCTGTCGGCCACCACCGCCGACAGCAAGGATTCGATGGCGCCCAGCATGGCGATGGCAAAGGCCGGCCCGATGAGCTCCACCACCCGCCCCATGGAAACCTCGGGCCATTGCAGGCTGGGCAGGCTGCGGGGAATGCCGCCGAAGGTGCTGCCTATGGTCGCCACGCCTTCGAAGTGAAACATCGACTGCAGCGCGGTGGCCACCACCAGCGCCACCAGCGGGCCCGGCACGCGGCTCATGCGCGGCAGGCGCGACGAAAACACCACCAGCAGCAAGGACAGCACAGCCAGCGCCGTCGTATTCCATTGCAGATGGGGCAGCGCCTGCAGCAAATGCCAGAATTTTTGATGGAAGTGCTCGCCCGTGACGGGAGGCAGGCCGAAGAAATCCTTCCATTGCCCCACCCAGATGATGACGCCTATGCCCGAGGTGAAGCCGATGATGACCGGCCTGGGAATGAACTTGATGACCGCGCCCAGGCGGGTAAGGCCGAACAGCACCAGGATGATGCCCGCCATGAAGGTGGCAATCTGCAGGCCGTCGACACCATGGTGCTCGACGATGCCCGACAAAATGACGATGAATGCTCCGGTGGGGCCGGCGATTTGCACGCGGCTGCCGCCGAACGCCGAGACCATGAGGCCTGCCACGATAGCCGTGTACAACCCCTGCTCCGGCTTGACGCCCGAGGCGATGGCGAACGCCATGGCCAGCGGCAGGGCCACCACGCCGACGATCACGCCGGCCACGATATTGCGCATCCAGTTATCGGGGCGCAACAAACCGGCCCGGCATGCCTCAAGCAACGCAAACATAAAAATATAAGTCCGCAAATGACCGCGGCGCAGCGCCGCAAGGGATCAGGCTAATTGAAAACTCATTGAATAATCATATGATTCACATATTATTATAATACAAGGCTCATGACCCAAACGTTGCGTGCGCGCCGCGAAAAAAAACTACAATATCGGCTGCTTCATTCACTCCCCCGAGACCAACGTGAGAAAAGTTGTACGCGGCAAACTGCATGGCATTCGTGTAACCGGTGCCGACCTCGATTACCATGGCTCCATTACCCTGGACCCCGACCATTGCGAAGCGGCCGGCATCCTGCCCATGGAATTCGTCGACATCTGGAACAAGAATTCGGGCGCGCGCATCAGCACCTACGTCATCTACGGCGAGCGCGGCTCGCGCTGCTGCATCCTGAACGGCGCGGCGGCCCGCACCTGCCAGCGCGGCGACGAAGTCATCATCTGCAATTCCGTCTACGTGACCGAGCGCGAAATCGAAGAAATCAAGCCGGTCATTCTTACCTTCCATGCCGACAACTCCGTCGACGAGCGCCTGGGCTACGACGTATCGCGCGACGAACAAGGCCGGCTGGCCTTCAGCATCATCAAGTTCGATTAATCATCCAGGCAATTCATCTCCCTGGACGACGTTCTGCGGCAGCATCAACCACAGCTCGCCAAAACCGGTACAATCGCGACTGCTGGCGCACGCTTCGCAGTATGCGGCCTGCCTGGCTCGTGCATTTCCTATCCGGATGCACGGGTTTACGGGGCAAGCCGCTTGAAGCAACGCCTTCGAATTACCAAGCGCACTAGGGGTGCCGCGTTGTTTCGCGGCTGAGACAGTCCCTTTGAACCTGTGAGATCATCCTCGCGCAGGAAAGCGGCGTACGCAAGAACCGGGCGGGGTTCCCGCATCATTACCCTTCGTCCCGGCCCGCTTGCACTTGTCGTGTCCTGCCATTTTCGTACGGCAAATCATCATGGCAAGTCCCTTACCCTCCATCACCAACCAGGCCCTTACCCCCGTGCCGGCTTCAGGGCGGGTCTTCGGGTGGACCGAACACGCCTCGCTGTGGTTCAGCCTGGGAGTAGGCCTGCTGGTCATGCAAATCGGCGCCTACCTGGTGCCCTCGGTGGGAACCCGGGACGCCTTGCTCGCGGTCATTGCCGGATCGGTCATCGGTTCGGGCCTGCTGGCCTGGGTGGCGCGCACGGGATGCCATAGCGGCCTGTCCAGCGCGGGGCTGATTCATTCGACCTACGGCAGCGTTTTCGCGCGGCTGCCGGTGTTTCTGAACATCGTCCAGCTTCTGGGCTGGACCACGTTCGAGCTGGTCATCATGCGGGACGGCACCTCGGCCATCCTGCATCGCGCCTTCGGTTTCGAAGCCGGCAACCTGACCGGGCTGATCCTCAGCACCCTGTTCTGGGGCGCCGTGCTGATGGCGCTGCTGGCCGGCTCCATGATTACGCTGGTGCGCCGCTTCGTCAGCCGCTTCGGGCTGCCGCTGGTCGTGCTCTCTTTGCTGTGGCTCAGCTGGCAATTCCTGGGACAGGTTCACACCCAGGGCCTGGCCGCCATCTGGAACCGCCCCGGCAACGGCAGCATGAGCGTGTTCTCCGCGCTGGATCTGGTCATCGCCATGCCGGTGTCGTGGCTACCGCTGGTGGCCGATTACGCACGGCACGGACGCAGCGGGCGCGGCGCCCTGGGCGGCACCTGGCTCGGCTACACCGTGGCCAATATCTGGTGCTATGGCCTGGGGGTCATCGTGGCCAGCGTGTCCGAACCCGGCATCGACCTGGTGGGCGCATTGCTGCTGGCGCAAGGCGGGCTGGTGGCACTGGGCCTGATCCTGATCGACGAGCTGGACAACGCCTACGGCGACATCTATTCGGGTTCGGTTTCAGCGCACAGCATCAAGCCGGGCTGGAGCATCCGCCGCTGGGGCCTGGCGCTGGCCATCGCCAGCACGGCGCTGGCACTGGTATTGCCCATGCACAGCCTCGAGCCTTTCCTGCTGGCGCTAAGCTCGGTGTTCGTGCCACTGTACGGCGTCATACTGGGGCGCCTGGGCTTCGGCCAGGCCGCCTTCACACCGCAAGCCCGCAAAGTAAGCGTCAGCGCAGCGCTGGTATGGCTGGCCGGCATCGTGCTGTACCACGGCCTCGCCCAATGGGCGCCCGACCTGGGCTCGGCCCTGCCGACGCTGGCATTCACCTTCGTGCTGGCCGTTGCGACCCGCCCGCGCCAAACGGCGGCAAGCCCGGCGGCAACGGCTCTGTAATGCCGAAGCCCTGGCAACCAGTGCGAGGTTAGTGAGTTGTTTGGCCAATTCGCCTACTTGGCGTCGGCGCCTGAACCTCCCATGCGGCGTTGCTGACCCCCGGGATAGCGGCGGCTATCCGGCAAACCCGCCGGCTTCCAGGAACGCCTGTTCCTCGGCCGTGGTTTCCCGCCCCATCGCCTCGTTCCGGTGCGGAAAACGCCCGAAGCGCCGGATGATGTCGTAGTGCTCTTCGGCCCATTTCAGGTTGTCGCGCGCATGCGCCCTGTATAACTCCACCGAGTATTCCTGGTCGGCCAGCACTTCGGAATGCATGAACGGCAAATACGCGAACGGCCTGAGCATGGCGTCGATTTGCTCGATTTGCCCCGAGCCGATGATGCCCCGCGCATAGTAGCGGGCCAGGCTGTCGGTGGCGAACATGTGCGCCGAGCCGCGAAAGCAATTGCGCGGAAACTGGTCCAGCAGAAGCACCAGGGCCAGACTGCCGTAGGGATCGTCGCGCCAGCCGTCTTTTTCCCGGCGGGCCACGGCAAAATGCAGATCCGTAAAACGCCGGCGAAACTCGGCGTCGAATTCGTCGTTTTTGGCAAACCACATTTTCGGCCCCGCATCGCGCCAGAACTGCACGACGGCGGCGGCTTCCGGATGCTTGTTCAAAGCGGAAAACGACGTTCCTTCCATATTTGTACCCATGAGTGTGAAATCGTTGATGGCGTGCGTTGCATCCGGCTGCGCAACAGCCTGGCCCCGCGTCATTTTCCATCCACTATATAACAATCTTTTCTTTCCGCACCTGCGCCGCGAAGACCTTAAATAAAATCGCCCGGAATCCTGAGATTCCGGGCGATTGCCGTGGGATGCTGCCGGCCAGCCCTGAACGCAAAGCCTGCCGGCCCCGGTTACACCTGGCGGACAAAGCCCGCCCGGCGCACACCGGCGTCAGGTGCTGTGCGCGTCAGAACCGCGTCTTGACATACAGCATGCCGGCATGGTCGGTATTGCCGTCGCCGAACTGGCCGCTGTAGCTCAGCCCCATCGAGGTCATCCGACCCACGCTGGCCTCCAGCCCCGCGTCCACCACCGCCGCATTGCGCGCAATCGGCGCCCCCGCCACCCGGAACGTCGCCCCACCGCCCTGGATGAACGCCAGCTTGCGATCCGGCGTCGTATCGCCCGACGCATGCCGCCAGCCCAGCCCGCCGAACAGCGTCACCCGCTTGTCCGCCCCCCACGCCAACTGCGTCTTGCCGCGCAGCCCCAGCGTGAACGTCGTCACCGAATCGGTCTGGCTCTGCCCGCTCAAGGCCGCCGCCCCGCCCGACTCGCTAAACCCCTGCGTGTGCTGGTTCCACCACGCCAGCCCCGCGTACGGCTCCAGCACGCTGTGCGCCCCCACCGGCAGCGCATACCCCAGCTCCGTGAACACCTGCGTGGCATTGCCGTTGTAGTCGGCCCGCAGCGTCTGATTGCCCCCCACCGTCACCGTGCGACGGCTGTCCACCTTGTTCCAGGTGTAGGCCGCCCCGGCCAGGAAGTTCACCTTGCCTTTGCCTGCCGCCCAGCTGTTGCCGCCGTACAGCGACACCGTGTAGCTATCCACCTTGCTGCGCGACGAACGGTCGTCCACGTCGATGTTGCCGTGGGTGTACCCCAGGGCCCCGCCCACGCGCCAGCCCGATCCGACCCCCGCATCGCCCCCGACGAACACCCCGCCCAGATCCGTGCTGACCTTGGCCGCGTTGCCGTCGCTGGACAGCGTGTTCCAGTTGCCCACCACCTGCGCCCACAACGGCTGCGCCTCGGACTGCGGCAGCGACCCGGCCGGCAGGGTGCCGCCCGCCTGCGCCGTCAGCGCCCCGGGACGCATCCCGCTGCCCACATTGCCCTGCATGCGCTGGGTCAGCGTGCGCTGCACCAGCCCGCTGGAGGCCAGCAGCGCCGAGGCCGTGCTGGCGAACGATTCGCCCGACAGCTGGTTCAGCGCCCCGCCCGAGTCCGTGGACTGCAGCGCCGCATCGGCCGCCGTGTTACGCCCGGCTACCGACAGCACCCCATCGAGCGTGGCGTTCTGGTTGGCGCTAAAGCCCGCCCGCTTGGCATCGACCGCCGAGTTGTTCACCGACAGGCTCACCTTGACGTCCTGCGCCCCGTACTTGACCGGATCGAGCTGCACCAGCGTGCCGGCAAAGCTCGAATCCAGCCCCGTGCTCTGGAACGTGTTCACCACCGAGCCGCCCGGGGTCTGCACAATGGTGTAGTCGTGGTTCAGCACGTAGCCGCCATTGCCGTTCTCTTGCCCCACCGTCAGGCCGATGCCCGACAGGTCGAAGTTGCCCGAGCGGATGACGATCAAGTCGGAGTTGCCCGCCGCGTTGACCTCGGCCTTGTAGGCGCCGGTAAAACCCGCGCTCGTTGCATAGCTTTGCACGCCCACCGAGTTGCCCGGTCCGATCGTGCCGCCCGAGCCGCCCAGCGAACCGTTGGAGGTGAGGTTGCCGCCCAGGGTCGCGCCATCGCCCACCGTCACGTCGCCCTGGACAATGATGGGGTTCCCGATGGTGCCGCCGTGGGTGCTGGTGCCGCTGCCGCTCAGGTTCACCGAGCCGCCGATGGTGGTGCTGCCGCCCTGGCTGAAGGTGATCTGCGTGCCCTGGTTGCCCGACAAATTGCCCTGGATGTTCGTGGACGAGCCCGTGAAGTGGATGCTCGAGCCCGAGCCGCCCGTGACCGAACCGATAACGGTCGAACCGGTGAAGCTCGTCGTCGAGCCTTGCGCCCCGACCAGGTTGCCGCTGATGGTGGTGGTGCCGCTG
>Ga0182744_1001337_pt1 | contig 21581 bp, 14 predicted proteins | sample eDN3rd30CKraftMG_FD_128525 | JGI IMG/M metagenome (GOLD analysis project Ga0182744, IMG submission 128525) | Enriched Miracle-Growth compost microbial communities from Emeryville, California, USA - eDNA 3rd pass 30_C Kraft MG (version 2) (version 2) ...
AACAAAGCCGCTTCTGGCGGCTGCTGGGCCGGTCTCATGATCAGCGGGATACAAGTTATATTAAAATGTATGATCGGGACATTACCGGCAGGATTTACTACACCAGGGAGAATACCGGACTTAGCCTTCGCGCTCCCGATCAACCTTCCTTCGATTATAAACCCAATAACTCAAAGGGCTTAGGTTTAGGTATCAGTTACCGTTATCTGACGCTCAACGCCTCTTTCAGGCTGCTGGGGACTGATAATGATAAAGGTAAGACCCACTCGCTCTCCCTGCAGACTTCCCTGTACAAGGAGCAATGGGTGTATGATTTGGTTTACCAGCATTTTAAAGGAATGTATTTATCGCCCAAAGTTGTATTAACCACTGATAATAATTATTACCTGCGCCCCGATGTCAGGTCAACCCTGATAGGGGGGGACTTCTGGCGGATATTGAATTCTGACAGATTTTCCTATCGCTCTGTGATGACCCAAAATGAGTGGCAGGTAAAATCAGCCGGTACCTTATTATTAGGAGGGGAACTTTATTATGGCAGTTCTCGCGCAGATAGTGCACTGGTGCCGGCAGCAATAGCCCAAAATTATCCTCAGGCAGGTATGGATAAGGTGCGGTTTTTCCGGGTTGGCGCAGGTGTCGGTTATGCCTATACATATGTATTTAAAAAGAACTTTTTTGTTTCCGGTGGCCTTACAGGAATTTTGGATTATGCCACCACGCGTGAGTACATCGGGAATGACTTTGAAGGAAAAAATGCTGTCTCTCCAAATTTAAGTTACAGGATCAGCATAGGTTACAACAGCCGGCGCACCAATATTAACGCCTCCCTGTTCAATAACAGTGTACCGGCTCACAGTGCCCTTTCCGGTAAAAACTATAACCTGTTCAGCCAACAGTTCAGGATCACCCTGGCCAGAAGGTTCAGCGTAGGGCACAAGGTCAGGGCGAAAATCTTAAATCCGGTGGATAAGCAGATGGATAAGGTAGAAGATAAAGTAAGGCAGCTTCAGGGAAAGTAATGATTGATCCCATCTATGCCGTGGCTGTTTAAAGAGGATGGCGTGGTAAGGACTGAAAAGAAGGACGTCTTACACTGCTTGTTTTAGTATTTATCAGACCATTGAAAATTAGTACAAATGATTTGATTACCGGGTACATCGGGCCGGTATGGCGCTTGCCTTCAGGCTGCGTTGTTGCATTTGTATCAGGCCAATGGTAAGGCCAATGCCGATGAGCACCATCAGTATACCGATCAGGATAGGAGAGCTGTAGCCAAACCCGGCCGCAATAGGTAATCCGCCGGCAAAGGCGCCAATGGCGTTGCCAATGTTAAAAGCCGCCTGAGTGGCGGAAGCCCCAAGGATTTCAGCCTCTGAGGCAATCCGGATCATCAGTATTTGTATGGGCGCGATCAGCGCAAAAGAAGCGGCCCCCGTTAAAAAAGTGCCCGCCAGGGTCAGCAGTTGACTGTCTGCAAAGAAATAATCCAGTAATAAACTAATGGCAACGGCTATCAGGCATATAAGCAGTGCATTTGCCGGCGCTAATTTGTCGGCCAGTTTACCACCTAAAATGTTTCCCGTAAACATGCCGATGCCAGCGACGATCATTACATAGGGTACAGCTGACGCATTAAAATGTGTAATGCCCGTGAGCATAGGCGCAATGTAACTGATCCAGGCAAATAGACCGCCGGTACCAATGGCCGTGATCAGTATCATCAGCCATACCACCGGCCGTTTAAAGATACCCAGCTCTTTTTGGATGGAACCGGCGTGATTGGCCGGTAAGGGCGGCAATACGCTGGCAATAAAAATAACGGTCAGTAAGCCTAGTATAGCAATAATGGCAAAAACAAGCCGCCAACTATAATGCTGACCGATAAAAGTTCCCAGGGGCACCATCGCAATATTGGCAATGGTAAGGCCTGCAAACATTACAGACATGGCCGCAGCTTCTTTACCCTTTGTTGCAAGCCGTGCCGCAACAACGGAGCCTACGCCAAAAAAGGCACCGTGTGGCAGCCCGCTCATCAAACGCGTGAAAACCATCATCGCATGACCTGTTGACAAGGCAGTCAATCCATTAAAAACCGTAAATATGGACATCAGTATCAAAAGGAGTTTTTTGGGTGGCAGCTTTGAACCCGTAATGGCAAATAGCGGCGCGCCAATCACGACACCCAGTGCGTAAGAAGCGATAAAATGCCCCGCCTGAGGAATAGTAATGGCAAAATCTTTGGCCACCTGCGGTAAAATGCCCATCATGACAAATTCCGTGGTCCCGATACTAAGGCCGCCCAATGTAAGGGTTAATAATTTTTTATTTTCCATTTGAAAAATATTGAGATGACAATTGCCACCCATAAATAAGTCTGTCTAAGTGACACCAGTTGAATTTGCAAAGGTACAACGCCTCCCTGGCAGTAACAGTTGTAAGTATCAAAGTGATTTTTTAAAAAGATCGATTGGTGGCAGAAGTTCTTTTTTCGGTTAGTCCACTGATGGTAAATAAAAAACTGCAATTACCTGATTTTTATTAAATTGCAACAAATGTAAATGGCATTTTCACAAGGTCCTAATCCACTGTTAAAGTGTGCATTAGATGTGTTTTCAACGGATTATTTAAAATTAAATAACGATTTATGGCAGCAATATCTACCGCCTTAATGGCCTATGGAATGTCAGGAAAAATATTTCATGCGCCGTTTTTGGCAACGCATGAAGGTTTTCTCTTATCAGCCGTTGTCGAGCGCCATGAGAAAAAGGCTCAGAAAGACTACCCGGGCATCAAAAGCTTTGACAACATAGGGGCATTACTGCAGGACGCTACTATAGAACTGGTCGTCGTCAATACGCCCAATAATTTACACTTCACGCACGCAAAGGCGGCCCTGGAAGCCGGAAAACATATTTTGGTGGAAAAGCCGGTCTGCACAACGCCTGAGGAGTTGGATATTTTATTTGAACTGGCTGACAAAAATAGCGTGCAGATCCTGTTTTACCAGAACAGGCGCTGGGACAGCGATTATTGTAACTTAAAATCGGCGCTTAATCAATATGATTTTGGCCATATCCATGAAGCGCATTTCAGGTTTGACCGCTATAATCTGAAGCTTAGTCCCAAAAAGTTTAAAGAGATGCCCATTGCCGGCAGTGGCATACAATATGATTTGATTCCCCATGTATTAGACCAGGCGATTGCCCTGTTCGGGGTGCCTGCAAAATGCTATAAAAGGCTTTGCACGCTAAGGCCGGATAGCCAGGTAAATGACTATTGCAGTCTGCAGCTCAGTTATCCGGATAATCTGGAAGTTTATGTAGTGGCAAGTCTTGTAAGTGGCAGTCAACCGCCTGCCTTTCAGCTCCATGGGCAGAGAGGAAGCTATGAAAAGATGCGCAGCGATGTGCAGGAAGATCAGCTTAAATCAGGAATGAAGCCAGTTCATCCTGATTTTGGCAAGCCGACTGAAGGCGCCGCAGGTATTTTCACCAGCCGCAAGGAGGATGCTGTTTTGGAGACGACGCCCCTTGTCGAAAATCCGTCCAATTACCTGCAACTCTTTGATGCTGTATATACATCTGTCAGAAAGGGTGCTGATTTCCCCGTAACACGGCAGCAAATACGTGCGCAAATCCAAATATTGGCCGCTGCAGCTGATTAGTTACAGTAAGTTTAACCGCAGGCTCTTAATATTATGGCAGCGAGTGCGGGTAATATTTATTATTTTTGAAAGGATGCCTTTTTGCACTAATAGAATTGATTGAACTGTGAATATTTTTGATATTATAGAAATAGATCCGTATTCGGCAACGCCGAAATATACCCAACTGGCCAGTAGTATTTTGTCGGCGGTGGAATCAGGGCAGTTGCAAAAAGAAGATGTATTGCCCTCCATTAATGAACTGAGCGCCTCCCTTGAGATTTCCCGGGATACAGCGGAAAAAGGCTACCGGCATCTGAAAAAATTAGGCGTGTTGGATTCTGTACCGGGGAAGGGATATTTTATCACCTCAAAAGTGCAAAAAAAACGCCATAAAATCCTGCTGTTGTTCAATAAGCTAAGCGCACATAAAAAAATCATCTATGATGCATTCGTGGCGGCACTGGACCCGGATACACAAATAGACTTTTATATTTACAACAATGATTTTAACCTGTTTAAAAAAATCCTGACAGAAAGGCTGGACCAGTATTCGCATTATGTGTTGATTACCCATTTCCTGGAAGGGGCGCCACCTGTCAGGGACCTGATTGATCAAATTCCAAAAGACAAACTGATCCTTTTGGATAAAAAGATGTCGTTTATGGAACCGGCTATGGGGTACAGCGCCGTTTATGAAAGGTTTGAGGAAGATATTTACGGTGCCTTACAGGTGGCCAACGACCGCTTAAGGCGTTACCAGCGGTTGGTGCTGATTTTTCCTGATAAAAGTTATTACCCCAGAGAGATCATCGGAGGGTTCAAAAAATTCTGTGAGGAAATGCTTTTTGACCATGCGGTGGTACCGGATTTACAATCCGTACAGATTATGCCAGGCGATGTTTTCATAACGGTGATGGAAGATGACCTGGTCAGGCTCATTGAAATTATTCAGGACCGGCAACTGGTAACAGGAAAAGATATCGGGGTGATCTCTTACAATGAAACCCCCATAAAGCGCATTATATTAAGCGGTATTACCACCATCTCTACGGATTTTATCGCGATGGGCAGGGAAGCTGCAGCTTTGATTTCTCAAGGGAAAAAAGCCTTAAAACCTATTGCCTTTAAGATTCATTTGCGGGATTCTTTGTAGTATTGCCGGTGGTAATAAATTCAGGTGCATCCCCGATATAGCCAAGCTTTGCCAGTATAGCAGATACGGCAAAACCGCAAAACAAAAGCTATAATATCACAAAAAGAGAAGTGTTTGAGCGGGTGTTTACGTTATATAGATACGCAAAAGTCCGATCACAAATATGATCCTTAAAAATTTTAAAAGATAAAACGTGCTGGATGCCAGCTGACAAATGAATATGAGCATGCATAAAAATAAAGCGCACTGTTTTTTAAGCATACGCTTTGCAAAATTCTCGGCGGCTTTTTTTGAAGGTGTCGCCTTTTATTTGTTGTTATGTTTATCTTTTGGTGGATGTACTTCCCATGATTTCGGACATAGCGTCGGGACGGAAAAAATCAGTTTTAACCAGCGCTGGGCTTTTCACAAAGGGCCGCTGGACAGTACACAGGTATTTATAGGGGCGGAATTGCCGATGAACGGGCTGATTGATACCGCAAGGTGGTATAATATCAGCTTGCCCCATGACTGGAGCATCTTCGGTCATTTTAGTCTGGCAAACGCCCGCAGAAATAATGGCCATGCCTTGCCAGTGGGTATCGGCTGGTACCGTAAGACTTTCAGTTTGCCCAGTACAGACAGGTATAAACATATTTTTATTGCCTTTGACGGGGTATACCGTAATTGTACTGTCTGGATCAACGGGCACAAACTTGGAGAAGAGCTGACAGGAGAGGTACCCTTTAGTTATAATCTCTCGAAATACCTGCATTTTGATGACCGTTCAAACGTCTTGGTTGTACGTGTAGATAACAGACAAAAGACAGATGTTGCCTGGTATACGGGTTCCGGCATCAACCGCAATGTATGGCTGATAAAGAAAATGCCCATCACAATAGACGAAGAACTTAGTAATTACCATGCCCGGATAGAAATGCCCCACAGAAATGATTCTATACCTTCCATGCGGATGGAAGATGCGGTGGCCCTGGTCAGCCAGGATCTGGTAATCGATAACATGGGTATGCCTGCCATTAAAAAAGCGGCGGACGAGTATGAACAAAAGGAACTGCAGGCCCAGCAGTCCCGGCTGGGTATGCGCATACAGATTAAAACCACCATATATGATGAGAATAATTTTCAGGTAGCGCAAAAGACAGGATCCGTAAAGCCTACACCCGGAAGACAGCATATCAAATGGGACCTTACTGTAAAAGACATAAAACCCTGGTCACCTGATGATCCCTATATTTATACATGGGAAGTAGAACTAAGACAAGGCAGCCAGATCATTGACAGGATCAGAAAACCGCTCGGCTTCCGGGATATACGTTTTGACAGCGCAAAAGGCTTTTTTTTAAACGGCGTTCATACCCCCATAAAAGGGGTTTGTATGGGCAGTGACTGGGGCTCGATTGGAACGGCGTATAATTACAGTGCCATGGTACGGCAATTAAAAATCTTAAAGGACATGGGATGTAATGCAATAAGGACAGTCCATCAGCCGCCAGCGCCCGGGATGTTGTCTTTATGCGATTCGATGGGCTTTCTGGTAATGGATGAGCCCTTAGGTAACAGCGGCGCCTTATATGCGGCACTGAAAAAGGATTCCAGTGCCGCAAGAGGATTTTTACAGCATCTCACTGATTTTATCAGAAGGGACCGTTATCATCCATGTGTGATTCTCTGGTCCCTGGGCAATACCGGTCTTTTGGAAAGATCCCCTGAGGGCATAAAACTGGCCACAGAAATGACGCGCATGATCAAGAGTCTCGACAATAGCCGCCCTTTGACGGCCGCCATGGATGAGGTAGATCCTAAAGTGAATAAACTTGCCAGTTCCGGCCTTTTGGATGTGCTGGGTTTTAACTACCATAGTGCGCTTTATGATTCCCTACCACATTATTACCCGGGGAAACCTTTAATTGCCACGCAAACAGCAGGCGGTCTGGGAAGCAGAGGCGTCTATCCACGGCATTTGCCAGATTCAATGACCCACCTGCCTATGACAGCTAATGATGATTTTGCGGACACAACCGGGACCGGCTGGGCGGTTAGTGCTTATGACAGATATGCCGCTCCAGGCGGTGACACGCATGAACGGGCGCTGCTGGCCATTAAAAACAGACCTTTTATAGCCGGGTGCTTTGTCTGGACAGGCTTTGATTATTTGGGCGGTCATTTACCTTATCCTTTTCCTGCCAGGAGTTCTTATACAGGTATTGTTGATTTATCAGGTCTTTATAAGGATGTCTATTTTTTGTATCAAAGCGAATGGGCCGATAAGCCCATGTTGCATGTTTTTCCTGGTTGGAACTGGAACGCTTCAGACACGGTCAGTGTATGGGCATATTACAGTCAGGCTGACAGCGTGGAATTACTATTAAACGGTAAATCCCTGGGGAAAAGAAGTAAAGGAGACGGTAAAAATGGAGATACACCGCTCCATGTCAGTTGGCGTGTACCTTATAAAGCCGGTAAACTGGAAATTGTTTCCAAAAAGGACGGTGTCACAGTCCTTACACAGGAAGTCAAGACGGCTGGTCAGGCTGTCCGGCTGGCCGCCAGCGTTGACCAGGCTTTTTTCAGGGGCATCACCGGTGACCTGATCTTCGTTACCATACGGCTGACCGATAAAAACGGAGTGTTAGTGACAGGTGATGACAGGGAAATTTCCTTTTCCATCAAAGGACCTGCGAACCTTGTAGGACTGAGCAACGGTTACCAGGCAGGCAGCCTTTCGCTCAAAGGGAAAACCTTTAACACATGGAAGGGTAAATTAGTAGCCATTATTGAACCCAAGGTAAGCAAGGGCCATATCGAGATCGATATACAAGGGGAAGGTATGGAGATGGCCAGGGAGAATATCCTGGTTGGAGAATAAAAAAACTTATCAGGGAGCAACGGTCATTTATTAAGATAAAGCTATGGCCGCTAAACGGCGGCCGGGAAAAAACAATATTTTATGGAAGATACAGCAGCTCAGTTGGGTAAATTTTTACTGAATGCCTACCTGGGTAAAAACTGGGTCGATGTGAATTTTAAAGACGTGTTGGCAGATATAACCCTTAAGGAGGCCAATACACGCATTGCTCCGCTCAATACCATTGCAGGGATCGTTTATCACCTGGATTATTACGTGACGATCGTGCTTAAACGCCTGAAAGGCGATATGATAAACTCGGGTCCAAATAATGGCTTTGATATTGAGACTTTGCCGTCAGTTCAAAATTGGCGTGAACTGCAGGAAGGTCTGTATAAACGGGCGGAGCGATTTGCCGCCTATGTCAGCCTAATGGATGAGCGGCGATTAACGGAAAACTTTTTGAATCCGGTGTATGGCCAGAATATCTATAATATCCAGGGAATCATTGAACATGCCTATTATCATTTAGGCCAGATTGTATTGCTGAAAAAAATGATCCGCAGCGGTCTATATAATCGATAAATAATAGTCAGGCAAAAGTGCCTGAATCATTCTTCCGCAAAGTTACCGCTCACATGCAAAATTTGCAAAAGAGTTGTAATGCATAAAATATTTTCTTTTTATTTATTTGTTAAAGACGTGGTGAAAAATGCAATTGATTGCAAACCCCTTTTTCTTTCACCACGATTTAACGCGGTTTTCAAGACCCAAAGGTTTTTGGATGAAATAATTAAGCAATAATGCATGATGAAAAACTGTAATGCAAAAATTAATTATTAAAAGTACATTTCTTAAAATGTGTTAAAATTTAATCTAAAATACTTATCTTTATTGTTCTCTTAACACTTAAGTGCGGTTTGTTGTTGCATTTGAAATTATTTCTTCATCCATTATAATTTGACCCTATGAATCGTAAAAGTTGTTTGACAAAAGAAAGGGCGCTGCTGCCCGTATTGTGCTTGTTTATGCTGATTGCTTCCGTTAAAGCGCAAAATCAAAAGCAAATCAAGGGTGTGGTTCAAGACCAGGGCACCCAGGAACCGATTGCCAGTGCTTCAGTCCGGGTCAGCGGAACCAAGGTAGGCACACTGACGGATAAAACCGGCCATTTTTCATTGCAAATTCCGGACACTTCCACTCAACTTTCTGTAAGTTATGTAGGCTTTGAAGTGCTGGATTTTTCTTTAACCGGTCAGTCGCTGGATAATCTTGTAATCCAGCTGAAACCCGCGGATAAATCCTTACAGGATATAGTTGTTGTTGGTTATGGTACGCAGAAAAAGGCGACTATTTCCGGGGCAGTGGCTTCCGTCCAGGGTCAGGACCTGGAAAAAGCGCCCGTGACCAACCTGTCTAACTCTCTGGCAGGAAGATTACCGGGAGTGACAGCTATCCAATCCAGCGGCGAACCGGGTTATGACGGATCCTCCATCCGTATCAGGGGAACAAATTCCCTGGGCAACAGTGATGCATTAATCGTTATTGACGGTGTTCCCAACAGGGCAGGAGGGCTGGAAAGGCTGAATCCGGCGGATATTGAAAGTGTCTCCGTCCTGAAAGACGCCTCTGCTGCCATCTATGGTTCCAGAGCAGGCAATGGTGTTATTCTGATTACAACCAAACAAGGAAAAGCCGGTAAACCCAGACTATCATACGATTTTAGTTACGGTCTCCAGCGGCCTACCAGAACGCCGCAAATGTCGGACGCCGTTGAATACGCGAAAATAAGAAACGAATTAAAGATTTACGATAATGTACCGACGGCTGAGTGGGATGCTGCCACCAAGGCCTTTGCTACGGACGGGGTCTATACTACCCAGGCCGGTACAACGGTGAGCGCTGATTTTTCGGCCGAGGATATTAAAAAATATGCAGATGGTTCTGACCCTTTGCATTATCCCAATACGGACTGGTTTGGAACAACCTTAAAGAATTGGTCCCCGCAACAAAGACATAATGTGCAATTAAGTGGTGGGACCGATAAAATCCATTACCTGGCGTCTTTGGGTTATTTAAACCAGGATGCCTATTATAAAAATTCTGCTACCGGTTTTCAACAGTATGATATGCGGATCAATCTGGAAGCCAATATTAATAAATATGTGACGGCGACACTTGGTGTTACCGCCAGAGAGGAATACCGGCATTTTCCAACACTCGGAGCCGGCGATATTTTCAGGATGTTAATGCGCGGAAAACCTACGGAGATAGAAGTTTGGCCCAACGGTCTTCCCGGGCCTGATATTGAATATGGTCAGAATCCCTATGTCATTACGACCAATCTCACCGGTTACGACAGAGATAAACGCGATTATTTTCAGACCAATGGTAAACTGGAAATTAAAATACCGGGCATTGATGGTCTAAAAATATCCGGTACTGCCTCTATTGATAAAATGTCGGGCAGAAGAAAGCTGTGGCAGATTCCATGGACACTGTACTTTTGGGAAAGCGGCGACTATTTAGAAGATGGCGTTACGCCGGATCTGACCGGCCACGTAAGGTCGGCTTATACAGACCCCCGGCTTAAGCAATGGGCTGCCAGCCAGCTGGCTGTAAACCTGACGGGCCTTTTGGATTACCAACACACTTTTGGCGGTGCGCATGAGGTTACATTTTTAGCGGGCGTTAGCCGCGAAAAAGTGGATAATGACGATTTCTATGCCTTCCGACGTTATTTTATATCTTCTTATCTTGACCAGCTTAATGCAGGTGGTACCAATGAAGAAGACTTGGGCAATGACGGCCCGACCGGCAACCCTTATGGTTTATATCAGAGAGCAAGACTGAGTTACTTTGGCAGGGTTGGCTATAATTATAAAGAGCGTTATATCGCCGAGTTTTTATGGCGTTCGGACGGATCTTATATTTTCCCTCCCAATAAGCGGTTTGGTTTTTTCCCTGGCGTGAGCCTGGCCTGGCGTATATCTGAGGAAAATTTCTGGAAAAACAACCTTTCCTTTATCAATGATTTTAAGCTTCGCGGATCCTGGGGTAAAATGGGGGCTGAAGCGTATGTACCGGGAACCAGCGACCTGGCAGAATACCAATACCTGGCCAATATGGGATTTGGAAGCTATATACTTGGCGGGGCAGAGGTGAAGTCACTATATGAAAAAAATGTCAACAATCCTGACTTTACCTGGGAAACAGCTAATAACACGGACATCGGTTTTGATGCTAGCCTGCTGAATAACCATATCAGTGTCACTTTTGATTATTTCTATAATAAAAGGACGAATATTTTAATTACCCGTGGTAATTCGATTCCTGAAAGTTCCGGCATTACCGATAAACTTCCACCTGTGAACCTGGGCAAGGTGGATAACAAAGGCTGGGAATTTAAAGTTGGCTATAACGCAAATGCGGGACAGGTGCATTATAATGTCAGCGTAAATGGTGGTTATGCCAAAAATAAGATTGTATTCTGGGATGAAACACCCGGTGCGCCTGATTATCAGAAATCAACAGGTGCGCCTGTGAACAGTTTTTTAGTCTATGAATATGACGGCGTATTTGCCAATCAGGCTGAAGTGGATGCCAATAAAATAGATTATAGTGATATAACCGGGCAGATCAGGCCAGGTGATATGAAATTTAAAGATATCAATGGCGATGGGAAAATCACCGGTGATGACCAGGTAAGGATGGATAAGACCAATGCACCTTCGTTTACAACAGGCCTCAACCTGAACCTGGATTATAAAGGTTTTGACCTTTCTGTCCTGTTTCAGGGAGCTTTTGGCGGCCTCCAATATATCGGACTCACGGAATCAGGCGATATTGGAAACTTTACTAAATGGTCGTACGATCATCAGTGGACCGTGAACAATCAAAGTGCAACAGATCCAAGACTGGCCAACCGCAACAATACCTATTATGCCGATATGGCCGTAGCTGGAAATAACACCTATTGGTTGCGTAGCAACAATTATGTAAGGCTTAAAAATTTGGAGTTGGGATATACGCTTCCCGCAGATTTACTGACCAAGGCAGGTATTTCCAGGCTAAGGTTTTTTGTCAATGGACTGAACCTGATCACCTGGGACAAGATCAAGATCTGGGATCCCGAATCTACTTCGACCAATGGGCAGTATTACCCACAGGCAAAAATTATCAATTTTGGACTGAGCGTTCAATTCTAATTTTATTGGAGCAATCATAAAAGCAATGCAGTACTTAAAAATCAATATTATGAAAAAGTTATTTAAATATATTCTATTCTTTGCACTGGTGGGTGCACTGTTGAGCATGGCGGGTTGTAATAAGGATTTTTTGAACCAGCAACCGCTGGATGCCGTTCCTGCAGATCAGGTCTGGAAAGATCCTGCGCTGGCCTCAGCCTTTATCACGGAGATCTATAACGGACTGGGTAATGGCGGTTTTGATGAGCAGATGCTGGCCTCCTTATCAGATGAAGCGGTATTTACACATACCGGCCGCAATATCAATACCATTAACGAAGGCAGTCTGAGCCCGACAAGTCTGGGATGGGTTTCCGGAACCTATGCTTACGCCAATATGTATCAGCGTATACGTGCCTGTAACCTGGCTATTGAAAACCTGGGCAGTCCCACGACCGCCATTACGGATGCAGCCACCAATGCCACCCTCATGGGACAGGCTTATTTCTTAAGGGCGTATTACTATCATCAATTGGTCCGGTATTATGGCGGTGTGCCGCTCATCAGCAAAGATTATGCACTCAACGATAGTTTTGCCATTGCACGAAGCAGTTTTTCGGATTGCGTTGATTTTATTGTCAAGGACTGTGATAGTGCGGCAATGTTATTGGAGGATAAGAAAATGTCTGCCGGACAGGCATCTTACATTGCGGCCCTTGCCCTAAAATCGAGAATTCTTTTATATGCGGCCAGTGATTTACATGTAGCCGCAAAACTGCAGGCGCTTTCAGATTTCGATGATAATGATCCCGATTTTAATATAGAACAACTGGCTTATACCAGTGGTGACCAAAAAGAACGCTGGGAAAAAGCAAAAGCGGCTGCCCTTGAAGTTGTTAATAAAGGTGGTGGTGGCTATAAGCTGAATCTGACTAAACCTGTCAGTGCAGAAGAAGGAACAGCTAACTATGTTTCTATTGCCATGGGGGGCGGAAGTAAGGCACCGGGCGTAGACGCGGCTGCTGCCTCCGAGCTATTGTTCGCTCGTTATTTTGTGGCTGCCAAGGATGAAGGCGGCGAATACGTGGGAAAATATAATGGCCCTAATGGTTACCACAACTGGTCAGGCAATACACCTGTTGGTTTACTGGTCGATGATTATGAAATGGCAGATGGGAGCAAATTTAACTGGGCGGTTGCAGAAGAAAAAGCGAACCCTTATAAAAACAGGGACCCGCGGCTGTATGCCACCATATTATTTGATGGTGCATCCTGGAAGCCACGCAATAAAATTTCCGGAGATGTGGACCCTGCCAATGAAATCCAGACAGGCAGCTATGATTTATTAAACAGCAAGGGCGTAAAAATTACACAAAGCGGCTTGGATACCAGGAGCAGTTCCATTGAAGATTGGAACGGCTCCAGAACAGGATACTATATGCGTAAATTCATTGATCCTGATCCCAATCTTATTGACGCGAATGATAAGCAGTTTATTCCATGGCCTTTTTTCCGGTATACAGAAGCCGTATTGAATTACATTGAATGTTGTCTGGAAACCGGCGATGAGGCTACGGCCACCCTTTGGTTGGACCGTATCCGCTATCGGGCCGGTATGCCTAAAGTAACCGCGACCGGTGCTGATTTAATGAAGGAATATCGCAATGAAAGACGCATAGAACTGGCTTATGAGGAGCACCGCTACCATGATTGCAGAAGGTGGATGATCGCACCGAACACCCTTGGCAGAAAGCTTACCTTTATTAAGATAACCGGCAAATTTAAATCAGGAAAGACCATGAGCGCTCCTTATCATCATGATGAAAGCGTCTATGATTATACCTATACGCCTTATACAGATAACGCCCATGAAAACAGGACCTGGGTAAATAAGATGTATTTCAGGCCATTTAGCAGAGACGAAGTCAATAAAAATCCGCTCCTGGCACAAAACCCCGGTTATTCCGATTAGCCAGGAATTCAAAGATGATTTTAGGTCTTGCCTAAAGAAAATAAGGACAGTCAAATTGCATTTAAACAATGTGCAGTTTGGCTGTCTTTTTTGCATGTGCAGTCCATAACCAAGAAATGCTTTTTCAATTGCGGTGGAAAGCTTAATTTTAGCTGTAGTTTAAGGTAAGTAATGACCAAACCAATTTAAGAAATCACCATACACATGATATTAAGCAATGCAAAAGGCAAAAGACAGGTTTATCAAGCCAGGAACCGGATTGCAAAACAGCGCTCATTTAAGGGCTATCCTGTTGCTTTTGCTTTTTTTTGGGTTGGCATCTTATGTTGTGGAATAACACCTGCCTCCCTCCAGGCGCAGGAACCGCAAAATGGTTATGTGTGGCCGACCGATACCCTGGTACTGCAAAAGCTGCACCACTGGCAGGGGGAAAAATTCGGTCTCCTTATGCACTGGGGAACTTATAGCGAATGGGGGATTGTCGAGAGCTGGTCACTTTGCCCTGAGGATGAAGGATGGACCCAGCGGACAGGAAAATATGCCGATGATTATTTTACCTATAAAAAGGCTTATGAAAATCTGCAAACTACTTTTAATCCGGTAGATTTTAACCCGGATAAATGGGCCCGGGCCGCCAAGGCCGCCGGCATGAGATACGTGGTATTTACCACCAAGCATCATGACGGGTTTTGTATGTTTGATACGAAACAGACAGATTATAAGGTCACTTCTTCCAGGACGCCTTTCTCCGGTAATCCAAAAGCCAATATCGCCAAAGAGGTCTTCAGCAGTTTCAGAAAACAGGGCTTTATGATCGGGGCTTATTTTTCAAAGCCAGATTGGCATGTGCCGTATTATTGGTGGCCGTATTTTCCACCTAAAGACCGCAATGTTAATTATGACCCGGCTAAGCATCCTGATGTTTGGAACAAGTTTAAACAATTTACCTATAATCAGATCCAGGAATTGATGACGGGTTATGGCCCCATGGATATTCTCTGGCTGGATGGAGGCTGGGTACGGCCTTATACTGAAAAAGAACAAAAAGAACAGCATATTTTCAATCAGGACATCGATATGCCCGGGATTGCCGCGATGGCCAGGAAAAACCAGCCGGGCCTTATTGTCGTAGACAGAGCCGTTGGCGGCCCTTATGAAAATTACCAGACCCCGGAACAACAAGTGCCTGATAAACCTTTAGATCATCCCTGGGAAAGCTGCATGACCATGGGCAACTCCTGGAGCTATGTGCCCGGTGATCATTATAAACCAACCAATACGCTGATCCATTTGTTGATTCGCATTGTTTCCAGAGGGGGTAATTTTTTATTGAATATCGGACCTTCTCCAAAAGGAGACTGGAGCGACACCGCTTATGCCCGTTTAAATGAAATCGGCAAGTGGATGAAAATTAACGGGAGTGCCATTTATGATTCAAAGCCAATTGCTCCTTACGAAAAAGATAACCTGGTGTTCACCCAGTCTGAGGATGGTAAAGTGGCCTACATCTTTATACTGACGGATGAAAAAAACACGGGTGGTAACCTTCAGGTGCCGGCCAGTATCACATTGCCTTCAGGCTTTGTCAAACCCGGTAGCAAGATTACGGTGTTGGGGCATCCCGCATGGAAGGCGATATTGGATGGGAAAGCAGGTGGGAAAACGGAGGGAATAACCGATAAGTTGCGAATCAAACAAAAAGGAGGGTCGGCTATTCAGTATGCCCTGGTGCTGAAAATCGTAAATCCATAAGCGTAACCGCGAAAAATTTATATGCTCCCTGTGATCAAAGAGAATTATTGAAAATTTGATCCACAGGCAGCTTGAAAGGGTGTCCGTTTTTAGGTCAAGTGTCCCAAAAACGGACACCGGCTTTCATTTGGACAGATGTAAAACCCTGATATTTAAGCGGGGGCAGGGCTGGCATATTGTTGGGTGAAATTCCAAAAAGTCAAAATGATCCGTTATAACATTAAATCTGCCTGGAGAAGTGTTAAAGCCGGGCGATATTACAGTCTGCTGCACATTGCCGGTCTCGGAGTGGCCGTTGCTACCGCTATTTTTGTCTTTCTCTGGGTAAAATATGAAGACAGTTTTGATCGGTTTAATACCCATGTCGGGCAGATTTACAGAGTGAACAACGCCTATGCTACTTCGGATGGTAATAACACTATCTGGACTTCCTCGCCTGCGCCGCTTAGAAAAATCGCCCTTGAAAATAAGCAGGTATCGGAGTGCGTTCGCATCGGTCCTGATTACGGGGCCAACACAATCAGCTATCAGAATAAGGTAATATATGATATCGGGGCAACGACCCGGTATGTCGACGCAGATTTTTTTCATTTTTTCCAACTGCCCTTATTAAAGGGCGATTCGATGACGGTCTTGAAAAAAAGCAATGCAGTGGTGCTCTCCCTACGTATGGCACGTAAATTATTTGGGCATACAGATCCCATAGGCAAGGTCATTACGATGCACGATAAGGATCAGTTTATCGTTTCGGGAGTTGCTAAAGACATGCCCTCCAATACTTCTTTACCACATATTGATATCTTTTTGCCGTTAAGTTTTATTGCCGGGCCTTATCAAGCGGATAAATCTGCCAATAATACATCCTCTGTTCATAGCATTGACGACGAATACGGAAACTTTAACTATGGTGTATTTGTTCGTACATTGCCTGGCAGTAACTTACAACAAATCCAGGATCAGATAACCAGGGAATATTTAGACTTGGGCGGCCCAGGTGTAAGCGGGAATGTTTTTGTGTTGCAGTCTTTAAAAACCATGCACCTGGTAGATGAATATGGAGGCAAATCAATGTTGCATCTGGTGCATGCATTTGGCTGGATCGGGCTTTTGATCATACTGATCGCCTGCATCAATTATGTGAATCTGTCTACCGCCCGTGCGCTGGTCAGGTTAAAGGAAGTGGGTGTCAGGAAAATTCTGGGTGCGGACAGAAAGGGGTTAATCGGACAGTTTTTGACAGAAACCGCTTTGATATTATCCATTGCAGTCTTCCTGGCAGTGGGTTTGGTGATTGTGTTCATGCCTTTATACAATACCATTACCGGGCATGCCTTTTCTTTGGAGCTTATCGATGCTTTATTTGTGACAAAGTTTGTTTTGTTATTGTCCGGTGCGTATGTAGCCGCGGCCCTTTATCCGGCACTCTTACTTTCTAATTTCCGCCCGCTTGATTTTATGCGGGGACAACAGCGTAAGGGAAAACCTGGTAAGCTAATTTCCAGAAGAGTGCTGGTTATTATCCAGTTTGCCATTTCAGTAGTGATTATTTTCGGGGCTGCCATCATGATCCGGCAAATGCACTATATCAAAACAAAGGATGTCGGGTATAACCGCTCGCTGGTCTTTACTGTGCAAATGCCTTCGGCGATGGAAAATCACAGTAGTGCAGTCATTGCAGCGTTAAAACAAACCAGTGCCATCGCAGCAGTAAGTACTGCGAATCAAAATATCAATCAGGTAACCAGGAGCAGTGGCGGGTTCGGGATCCCGGGCAGGTCCGATATAGATTTACTGTTCAATGATCTTGAAGTGTCCCCTGAATTTTTATCAGCTATGCAGGTGCAACTGGCTACTGGTTCTGATTTTAGCGGTACTGCGCTGGATTCAGGAAGTTTTATTTTAAATCAGACCGCAGTCCGTATATTGAATCTGGAAAAGCCTATCGGACAGCAAGTGGTCTACCAGGGCCGAAAAGGGAGCATTATTGGCGTAGTCCGGGATTTTAATTTTCAAAGCCTGAAAGAGAAAATTGCCCCGATCATTATCTATAGCAGGCCAAATCCGAATGGACGTCATGGCAGTATACTATATGTCAGGGCCAGAAAAGAGGGGTTACAAAGCGCGATCAGTAGTACAGAGGCGCTATTTAAGCAGTATGCTGGGCCATTACCTTTTAAATACGATTTTTTGGATAATGATTTCAATAGTGCTTATAAGAGCTTTGATCGCAGCCTGTCCCTTCTGAATGTTTTTTCGTTTGTTGCCATCCTGATTTCTGGCTTAGGACTCTTTGGGCTGGCTACTTATACAACAGAAGTAAAAACCAAAGAGATCGGCATCAGAAAAGTGATGGGGGCCTCCAAAAATGATATCATACGGCTCATCAGCCGGGATTTTGTGCCATTGGTTTTATTGGCCACCTTGATTGCATTACCGGTGGGATCCTGGTTGATGCATGGTTGGTTGGCTAATTTTGCCTATAAAATATCTATTGGTCCCGGGGTATTTATGATGGTGACTTTGGTCATGATGCTAATTACCTGGATGATCATTGGTTTTAAAGCGTTGCAGGCCGCCTCAAAAAATCCTGTCAAGAGCCTGAAAACAGAGTAAACCAGGTAAAAAAAGAAAAAGCGGCAAGCGCTATTTTGGCATGACGCTATATGTCGGATCGCCAATGATATCCACTTCAATAAAGCCAGAAGCGTCCGCCAGGATTTTTCGGCAATCCGGGCTGAGGTGCCGAAGGACAACACGCTTGCCGGCAGCACTGTATTTTTCTATTATATTTTTCAAAGCGTCTATGGCAGACATATCTGCCACGCGGGACTCCTTAAAATCGATAATGATCCGCACCGGATCCTGCGTGATTTCAAATTTCTCTAAAAAGGCGGTTGTGCTGCCAAAAAACAAAGGGCCGTATATCTCATACACTTTATTGCCCTCGCTATCCACGGATTTCCTGGCGCGGATCCTTTTGGCATTATCCCAGGAAAACGCCAGCGCTGAAATAACGACGCCAATTAAAACGGCAAGCGCCAGATTCTGCAGGACAACGGTGATGGCGGCCACCAGCATCCCGACGAAAATATCTGATTTTGGCATTTTGCGGATAATGCTGAGGCTGCCCCATTTAAAAGTATTTATAGCCACCATCATCATGACGCCTACCAGTGCGGCCATAGGGATTTGTTCTATAATGGCACCGCCTATAAGGATAATCAAAAGGATGGTGACGGCGCCGATAATACCGGAAAGTCTTGTCCTGGCACCTGCTTCAATGTTGACCAAGGTCTGGGCTACCATTGCACATCCGCCCATTCCGCCAAAAAAACCATTGACCAAATTGGCCAGACCTTGTGCGCATGCCTCTTTATTGGCATTGCCCTTTGTACGCGTGATTTCATCAACCATGTTCAGCGTAAGTAAGGTTTCAATAAGACCGACGCCTGCCATGAGTAATGAATAAGGAAGGATGGTCTTAAGCGTTGCCCAGTTAAGGGGAACGGAGGGGATGTGAAACGGGGGAAATTTACCACTGACAGTAGCAATATCCAGAACCTTTTTAGTAGGAATTTTAAAAAAGAAGACAATTATTGCGATGATGATAATGGCTGCCAATGAAGAAGGTATAGCCCGGGTCAGTTTAGGGAAGAATACCACTATCAGAATGGTAAGTAACGTAAGTGTGGCCATCAGCACGAGGGGCACACCGGTAAGCCAGGATGAGATGCCATTGACAGAAATTTTAAACTGCTCTACCTGAGCCATGAAAATAATAATGGCCAGTCCGTTTAAGAACCCATACATCACCGGCTGGGGGATCAGCCTGACAAATTTGCCTAACTTAAAAATGCCTACCAGCACCTGGAAAATGCCGCCCAGAATAATAGCAGCAAACAGGTACGCTGGACCATGTGTGGTTACAAGGGCAATGAGCACAACTACCGTAGAGCCCGCCCCGCCAGAAACCATCCCCGGTCTTCCACCGAATATCGCCGTAATTAGCCCCATCATAAATGCCGCATACAGGCCAATCAGGGGCGCCAGCCCTGCAAGGATGGCAAAGGAAAGGGATTCGGGTATCATGGTCATGGCAACGGTCATGCCTGCCAGGATTTCTGTTTTTAAATCGATATTACGCATTGTCTTAAACAGGGAGGAAATTGTCATAGTATTGCATGATGGTCAGTTATAAATACTGCCCCAATAAATAAAAAATGTGTGCAAAGGTAAGTTTTTGTCATTTCCGGATTGTAGTTTAAGTATTTAAAGGCGGCTAATTTAATTTGATGACCCGGCTATTTTAGGTAAATTTACAAGGGTGATGAAAATAGGTCGGCCGCAAACAAACGGCGAAACAGTTAAAAAAATAACCGTGAGGAGAACCAAAAATATACAGGTAGGAAATTTTGCAATTCTGTCAGTACTACTTATTTTAATTTTCTGGGCGATAAGATTGATCAGCCTCATAGAAAAGTACTGCTCGTGGCAACGGTTTTTATATTGTTATGCAAGATTGGTGGCAGCGGTCCCGGTAAAAGGTAAAGAGGCTGAATGAATTAGCGCCAGGGCATCGATTGAAATTTTGACCAAGTCATGACATTTTGAGGTCGAATTGTCGATTAATGTAAGAAAAATATATATGTATGTGTATAGCCAGTAAACTTTTTTTGTTACTGATTCTATTTTACAGGATTGAAATGCTGATAAAAGACCCACTTTTATAATACATCGGAACTTATTAAAAACGCAGAAAAACCGGAAAATATCCGAAAAAAAGGAATCTAATTCACCGAAAAGGTGTTTTGGCACAACCTTTGCTTTAGATATGATCTCATAAGCAGTTAGTTTTGGTTGCGGCCCCTATATCCATAGGGGCCAATTTTTTAAATGCAATCTAAGTTATTTTTGCCTGCTTTCCCATCGAAGTACAGCATGGATAGAAGCAATTGATGAACCAGAAGCCGTTAATTTTTAAATTGATGATTTATGGCATAGGAATAAATTTGTCAAAAATTTCAAAACAAGCTTTAGATCTCAAAAACTAATGAGCCTTTATTGGTGTGCAGCCAGATTGTAATAGTTTCAGTTCATCATCAATAAGGATTTTGGTTATGGTGCTTTCTAGTAATTCAGCTGCAACATTCATACTTTTGAACAGAACTTGTTTTTTTATTTAAGATTGTCATCGAAAAAAAATAAGTGATTTTCCAGGTCTTATCCGTCTTTGCTTTTTTGGTATTCTCGTTGGAAGGAGAGACGGAAAAATATTCTACTCTGCAAATGTTTGGAAGCTTGGTCATAGTTTCAGGTTATTGTTTAAAAATTGTGACAGGGTTTGTGACACGTTAAACAAAAACGCCATGTGAATTGATATAAAAAAAGGACTTAAAAACTAGCTTTTTAAGTCCTTTTTTCGTGGGAGTTGAGGGGCTCGAACCCCCGACCCTCTGCTTGTAAGGCAGATGCTCTAAACCAACTGAGCTAAACTCCCTTCCGTTATCGGAGTGCAAATATAGGTCGACATTTCTTATCACCAAATTTTTTTTCAATGATTCTTTAATTTTTTTTTGCCAGCTGTAAAACTCTGTTGAATCGATAGCCATTTTCTTTTTACCTTTACCGTCTTTTGACAGCAGACAAATTATGATACAATATACTAAGTTCGTTTTAGAAAATGGCCTGCGTGTGCTGGTTCATCCAGATGATACTACGCCGATGGCCGTCGTTAATATTATGTATGATGCCGGAGCGAGGGATGAAAATCCAGACAAAACCGGATTTGCGCACCTTTTTGAACACTTAATGTTTGGGGGCAGCATCAATATCCCGGATTATGACGAGCCGCTGCAGCTGGCAGGTGGGGAAAATAATGCCTATACGACCAATGATCTTACCAATTATTATTTGCAACTCCCTGCGCAAAACCTGGAGACGGCATTTTGGCTGGAGAGCGACCGGATGCTGAGTTTGGCTTTTTCCGAAAAATCCCTGGAAGTACAGCGCAAGGTCGTTTCAGA
>Ga0182744_1001338_pt1 | contig 21570 bp, 14 predicted proteins | sample eDN3rd30CKraftMG_FD_128525 | JGI IMG/M metagenome (GOLD analysis project Ga0182744, IMG submission 128525) | Enriched Miracle-Growth compost microbial communities from Emeryville, California, USA - eDNA 3rd pass 30_C Kraft MG (version 2) (version 2) ...
AGCACTCGTATTGCAATTAATTATAGAAAAAGAGCCAATTTCAAGGGCAGACATCGCTCAAATATCTGGGCTGCATAAAGCAACTGTTTCTTCTTTAGTAAATGAGTTATTAGAGGAATCACTTATTTTTGAATCTGGACCAGGGGAATCTAGTGGCGGCCGCCGCCCCGTTATCCTTCATTTCAATAAAGCTGCAGGATATGCAGTCGGGATTGATATTGGGGTAAACTATGTTTTATGTGTCTTAACAGACTTAACTGGCAATATTATTATTGAAAAAAATCAATCAGTAAAACGCACCCCTTATCCTACCATCATGACCATTATTCAGAGCATGATTGAGTCGATTATTAGCGAAATGCCTGTTAGTAAATATGGAATTGTCGGGATAGGCGTGGGTGTACCAGGAATTGTAAACATACAGGGCTCTATCCTTCTTGCTCCAAACCTAGGATGGACCAACATTCAGTTAAAAAAGGATCTTGAGGAATTATTCCATGTACCTGTTATTATTGAAAATGAAGCAAACGCCGGAGCCTTTGGTGAGCAGCAGTTCGGTGCAGGTCAAGACTTCCAAAACATTCTTTATATCAGTGCCGGAATTGGTATCGGTGTCGGGATTATTTTAAACAAAGAACTGTATCAAGGCAAAAATGGATTTTCTGGTGAAATGGGACATATGATTATCGATCTTAATGGTAAGCCTTGCAGTTGTGGAAGCAGAGGATGCTGGGAAGCATACGCTTCTGAGAATGCACTGTTGGAGCTGGCTGACAGTGATTCGCTCGAATCTTTAATAGAATTAGCGGAAAACGGCGATGAAACCGCTCAAAAGCTTTTTGAAGAAATTGGAACTTACTTAGGGTACGGTATAAATAACATTATTAATACCTTTAACCCTGACCAAGTAATCCTGGGTAATCGATTAGCATTAGCTAGGAAATGGATTGAGCAGCCTATTCGAACCACGATTGAAAATCATACACTCACTCATCACCAAAATGAAATGCACTTAAATTTCCCAAAACTCGGGAAGTATTCAACATCACTAGGTGTATCTGCATTTGTTGTAGAGAAATTTATCAAAGAAGAAGTAAACTCTTAATGAATATAAAATACCCCTGCTCTTTTTAAAGGAGCAGGGGTTTCCTCTATGTACTATTTCTATACCATCCAATGGTTTGATATACATCGGAAAATCCTGAATATCAGATGCCTCTAAAATGGACAACTTCTTCCAATGGGACCCGACTGGAAATATATTGATTATAAGGATGCTCTACATCGGCATAGCCTACCATAATTCCAACAATAATTTTCTGGTTGTCCGGGATATCGAGTATCTTTCTTATATGATGCGGGTATGATACAGAACTTGCAGCCGGTGCAGTATCAAGTCCATGTGCTTTAGCAGCAAGCATAAGGCTATTGGCAAACATTCCGAGATCAAATAAAGACCAATCTGAAAGACTTGTATCAAGGCATAAGAAAACACCAATTGGCGCTCCAAAAAACTCATAGTTATTTTTCCAATTTCGGTAGCGTGCTGCCTCATCATCGCGAACAATCCCCATGCTTTTAAATGACTCTGCAAAACTCTTTTTCAAACGGTTATCAATATACTCTGGCCATGCTTTAGGTGTAGGCAAATCCTGTGTGTGTGGTTCATGATTTTGAAATGACTTTAAGTAAGCTACTCTTAATGCTTCTAACTTCTCTCCTGCTGCAACATATATCTCCCAAGGCTGTGAATTTGCCCATGACGGTGCGCGAGTAGCATCCGTTAATACTTTTTCCAATATTTCTTTGCTAACTGGCTTATCTAGATATTTACGAATTGTATGTCTTTCAAAAAACACTTTTGTAGCTTCCACTGGAATCCTCCTCTTCCTTTACATAAAAATAAGAAAGCTGATTTCAAAAGGTCTATAACGCCTTCTGAAACCAGCTCCCATTTTAATTTGCTATCTCAACGGTTTCACTTGTGTGTCTTTTCAAGATATTGAGTAAACCTTCATTAATCTTGCAGTTTTTGAAGGCAAATGACTGCATAACAAGATCAATTTCTTCTTCAGAAAGATCTTTAAAAATCTTGGCATACTCTGGCTGGATCAGGGCCCCAGCATAAATGGTGAAAATAGCTTGTGAAAGGCTGGCTAAATTATAGCCGTGAGACATTTTTGGATTCACAACCTCTTCCAAATGGCTGGCCAATTCCGTAGCTAATTCTCTTGCTTTAAACCCTGGCAGCCAAATCATCCAATCATCGGTATTTAAGGCATGTTTCATTTTAAAAATGGAGGCAACCTTTTTCATATACTCTGATTCTGGATCAAGAGTTACTAGTCCCATCACACCGACATCTTTATAAGTCCAAGTTGTCCAATGTGCTCCAAATTCTTCAAAGATACCAAGTTGGTCGTCCATGGCACTTAAGCGGTCAGGTATTTCACTTTCTGGGCCATTATATACAGAGCCAAACTCCCCTACCCAAAGCGGAACATCAAACTTCTGTGCATACTTAGTGCCTTCATGGTTATAAAATACTTCCTCTTGAACAGCTTTATCCCAATACTTGCCGCTTACCACACGCGGTGTTTTCGCGTCAGCCACTCCCGGATATGGTCCAGGTCCAAAACCAGCTGCAGTGTAGTTATGACTGCTGTAGACAAGATTTTTAGCAAATGGCGCTTCTAAACCATCAAATAATTTTGAGTAGTTATCCCCTTCAAGGAAGATGATATGTTCAGGGTCGATTGAGCGGATAGCCTCGACCACACGTTTGTATACTCGGTTCATTCTTTCCCAATCCGGTTTGTAATTATCAAAGAAGGTATGCGGAAAATCACCGTGTGGTGTATTCACCGCTGGTTCATTCATGACATTATACCCTGCAATTACTTCTCTTCCTTTGTAACGGCGAGCAAACTCTTCCCATAGCGCGATAAAACGGTCTTGATAGGTTTTATCATGCCAGAAAAAGCTATGACGGACATCGTTATCTGAATGCCAGTGGGTGTTTTGGAAGCCCTGCACTGCATGAAGGTCGAGAATCACGTAAAGGCCGTGCTTTTCGCATAGGTCAATGATTTTGTCTAAGCGCTGGAAACCTGATTCTTTATACGTGAATGGTGCTTCATCATCCTCAAAGTGACGATAGTTTAAAGGAATGCGGATCGTGGTTGCGCCCCAGCTTTTGATGAACTCGATGTCGTCTTCCCCGAAAAAGTAATGAAGCATTCTATCAAATAAAAATTCAGCCTTCTCTTTTCCAATTACTTCTGCAACAGTATGACGCAGAGCATGTTCAGTTCCAGTATAACCGTTAATAAAATCTTCTAAATTCATCCAGCCGCCAATGCAAGTACCTCTAAGTTGAATGGGTTTACCGGCAGAATTAGTAATTTTATTTTTTATGACCTGAAGCATCTCCATGAGAATCCCTTCCTTTCATTGGTAAAATTAGAGTTCCTTATAAGTGAAATAGTCGAAGTCAGCTGGTTTGTTTGTTCCACTTGTATCTTGGCAGTGCATGCCGACGAATGCACCTGTGAAACCGTTTAGGCGGACATATTCATCTGATAGCTTGTAAGATTCAAAGGTTACTGGAATGTCAGTCCAATTATCGCCATCGAAAGAATAAGCATACTGATAAGTATGTTCTCTTACTTTCACTTTTAGATGAACGTACTCCACTGATTCCGGAACTTGAATTTCTTTACCTTGTAGCGGCTGTGAGAAAATAAAGTTATCTGCGGCCATGATATCGATGATGCGGCCTTTTTCTTCATTCCAAGTAATTTGAACAGATGTCCAGTTTTCTGTATTGTAATAACATGTCAAACCTGCAGCCTGCTGGTAGGTATCTGGCTGAAAGGAAACCGCAGTGACTGCATCAAAATGCAATGACTGCCAGCGGCGTGCTACCAACGCTTGCGTAAAACAAGATGTTAACGATTCTTTTCCATAAAGGCGCAAGTTTCCTGGTCGATCTGTCAACGACATAATATTTTCTGTTAATGGAATCCGCAATGACTGGAAATGGTGGTTCAGGGTCCTGCCATCAAAATGGTCGACCTCATCATAATCCTTTTCCCATTTCACTTCTTCCATTTTCGGTGCTTCCACTTCAACAGATCCTTGTTTTCCGCCGACAACATATGGCCAGCCGTCTTTCCATTCCAATTTTTGAATCGCAGTTTCTCTACCCAACGGACAAAAACCACGATAACCAAGCACTGGTTTGTCTTCGTGAGATAACGGTCTGCCTGTCAGGTGTGCCAGATACCATTCATCCGTATGCGTGTGAACGATTGAAGCATGTCCGCACTTTTGCAATGGATTTCGTGGATCATGCCAGGAAGTTAGGAAAGGATGATCTGGATGCAGCTCATATGGACCGTCGATATTTTTAGACCTCGCCAGGGTTCCTGTATGTTCATAGCGTGTTCCACCCTCTGCTGTCAGCAGATAGTAATAACCGTCGATATAATATAAATGTGGTCCCTCAGTCAGCCTTATGTCCGTTCCTTCAAAAATCACTTTCGGCTTGCCAATTAAGCGCTTTTCCTCATGGGAGTATTCCTGTAAGACAATTCCACCAAAGGAATGTTTATACGTTCTCTGGTCCCATAACATATTGATAATATACTTTTTTCCGTCCACATCATGGAACATAGACGGATCAAACCCTGAACTATTTAAATAAATCGGATCGCTCCATTCGCCATCAATCGTTTCGCAGGTGGTCAAGTAATTAGGTGTATCCTTCCACGCACCTGAATGCATTTTTACATCGGAATAAATCAGCCAGAATTGGCCGTCAGCATATGTTAGGCATGGTGCCCAAACACCGCCAGAGTTAGGATTTCCCTTCATATCAAGCAGGGAAACCCGATTTAACGGACGGGATACTAGGTGCCAGTTGACTAGATCCTTTGAATGATGGATTTGAACGCCAGGAAACCATTCAAACGTGGATACGGCGATATAATAATCATCCCCGACCCTGCAGATGCTAGGGTCTGGGTTAAAGCCTTTTAGTACTGGATTTTGAATTTTCATTGTGTTCATCATCCTCTCGATTTTATTACAGAAAGAATCCGTTTATGTTCCTTTTCATCTAAGTTATAGAAGAAGATTGCTACAAGCTCAATGATAACGAAAACAGCTGGAATAACAGTCATCGTAATCAAAATACCGTTTAACGCCTCTGAAGTCTGAGCTTGGTTCGCAATGTAACCAAAGTTTGCTAGAAGCAAACCTGGAACAATACCTCCGATTGCCATACCAAACTTAAAGAAGAATCCAACTAATGCGTAGATGATACCGCTTGCACGTTTGCCAGTCTTATATTCGCCATAATCAATGGTTTCAGGAATTAATGCCCATGTAAACGCACCTGCAGTGATCGTACCAAGTGCAGCAATTAAACGACCTGCAAATACCAATGGAACCATAGTTGGCGGAATAAGGAATAAAGCTATTAAGCCGATTGCTTTTAAACCTAAAGCAGTAAATAATAATTTTTTCTTACCCATCCATTTATACATCATTGGCATTAATGGCATCAGAATAAGTGCAGGAAGCGTTCCCATTAAACCATACCATTTCACTAGTTCTGGTTTTGCAACGTTATACGTAACATAATAAATACCAACAGAGTTAACAATGGAGTTTACCCCAAAGTTAAGAATAAAGAAAAAGCACACGATTATTAGTGGACGATTGGTTTTTAATTGAACCCAGATATCTTTAAAGTTAATCTCTGCTTCTTTTGAGTGATTTAATGGGACCCTTTCTTTTGTGTTATAGAAGCTGTATATCAATAACAACGCTCCTGTAATTCCCATAATGCTCATGGTAATTTGCCATCCAGATCCTGTCTCACCAGTCATATTTGTAAAAATACCAGCTAAAAGCGGTACACCGAATGATACGATTAATCCACCCATGTTTCCAAACAGCATCCGGACTGAAGTCAGACTGACAACTTCTTTGTTATCCTGTGTAATAGCCGAGGTAAGCGCAGCATATGGAATGTTAATCGCTGAATACGTAATCGATAATAAAATATAGGTAGCATAGGCATACACGAGCTTCATCGGATCAGAAAATCCTGGTGTTGTAAAACACAAAATCGCTACACCTGCAAACGGAAATGCACCGTATAAGAGATAGGGGCGAAATCTTCCATATTTTGTATTGGTTTTATCAATGACCGCTCCGATAAATGGATCGAGAACTGCATCGATCAATCGAACAACTAGGAACATTAACCCAGCTGCTGCAGCGGTAATTCCAAAAACATCTGTATAGAAAAATAATAAATAACTACTTACTGTTTGATAAATGAAGTTACAGGCTAAATCCCCAGTAGCATAGCCAACCTTTTCCTTCATTTTAATTTTTTCTGGCTGTGGTTGTACTACAGTTATTTTTCTTGCAAGGCTTGTACTCATTTTAATTCCCCTCTCTATTATAATGGCATCAACTTTGTTTGTATATTATATAAACAAAGTTGATGTCATGAATCCCTATTTTAAATTCTGATAACCGATTACCTTACACGCGGTTAAAATCATCAGGATCTGCAAACATTCGTTGATCTGTGTTCAGAGAGTTTATTTTATCCATATCATCTTGTGAGAGTTCAAAATCAAAGACATCTGCATTCTCAACAATACGGTGAGGTTTAACAGACTTTGGAATGGTTACTACCCCAGTTTGGATATCCCATCGGATGATAATTTGTGCTGTTGACTTATTGTATTTCTTGGCAATTTCGACGAGGACAGGCTCTTCAAAAAGTCCTCCCTGCATTAATGGAGACCATGCTTCAAGTTGAATGGCATGTTTTTTACAAAATGCATGCAATTCCCTTTGATTGAAACACGGATGATACTCTACTTGATTGACCATTGGTTTAATCTCACAGTTGGCAATAATGTCTTCCAAGTGATGGGTTTTAAAATTACTTACACCAATAGCACGGACACGTCCATTTTTATAAAGTTCTTCAAGTGCCTTCCATGTTTCAACATATTTTCCTTGGGAAGGTAACGGCCAATGAATCAAATAAAGGTCTAAATAATCCAACCCCAGCTTTTTCAGGCTTACATCAAATGCTGCTAATGTTTCTTCATATCCATGGTCAGCATTCCAAACCTTTGTAGTAACAAATAATTCTTCACGGGCTACATTCGATTCTGCAATTGCTTTACCAACACCTTCTTCATTTCCGTAAACGGCAGCGGTATCAATGCTTCGATACCCAACCTCAAGGGCTGCCTTTACCGAATTGACAACTTCCTCCCCGTCCTGTACTTTAAAAACTCCCAAGCCAACCAATGGCATTTTTACACCGTTATGTAAGGTTGTTGTACTTTGTAAACCTTTTAACATCAACTTCACTCCTTTTACAACTGTTATTTGGTTATTGGCACCGGACATGAGTAAAGATCTCTGCCGGTGCAATATGGATAGATTAGAGCTTGTTTTACAATATAAAACTCGGTTTTGCCATTTAGTCTTACCTTGGCTAGATTATATCACTTCATTACTTAGAAATCGATTACAATTTTGTATCAATTATGACTTCTTTATAGTAAAACACCTTTATATTCTGGAATGACTTGAACAATCCTCGCATCCAACTCTTGTAAAAGCAAACTGATAGACTCCTTTTGTTTCTCACTAGGCTGAATTAGCGGCTTTTGACAATATTCCTCTAATCCGATACCTTTAAGAACCATTGCATGTTTCATAAACGGAATAAAGGTTGGACCTAAATCATATAGCTCCATCATCTTATCAACAATTTCCTGAATATCACCTGCTTTTTTCAAGTCTTGCTCGTTTATTGCCTTTACCCATGCAGAAAATACCTTTGGATATATGTTGGAAAGCCCGCCAATACAACCATTACCACCACTTAGAACGTTATGAGCGAAGTATTCATCAAATCCGGAGTAGACGATAAAATCAGGAAACTCACTCTGTACTGTTTGAATTAACTTTCTGGTATGCCCCATTTCCGAGACCGTATCTTTATATCCTTTTATATTGTTATGTTTCCGCAAAAGGTTCAACGTCACTTCCGGAGACAAATCGTGACCGGTTCTAGCAGGAAAATTATATAAATAAATATCCCCTTTTATCCCTTGCGCCACTTGAGAAAAATAGAATTCCACACTTTCATCCGAAAGGGAAAAATAATAAGGGCTGATAATCATGACACCATCGGCACCAGCTTCAATCGCATAGTTAGATAAGTGAACCGTATCCTCCACGGTCATGCATGCAGTTCCAATATACACTTTTGTCCGGTGATTCACATGGCTTACTGCCAGGTCAATCAATTCTATTTTTTGGGGATCCTGCATAAAGGGAAACTCCCCAGTGCTTCCCATGATAACCAAGCCGTCTACTCCCCCATTAATTAAAAAATCATAAATATTTTTGTTAGCCTGGTGGTCCAAATTGCCCTCTGAATCAAAGGCAGTAACCACAGGAGTTAAAAATTGTGCTTTTTTCACTAGTCTTCTCTCCTCGGGAATCCTGCAGGCACTGATTTTAGAGCCTGCAGGATGTTTAAATATTTAAAACACAGATCATTAATTATTGGTTAGCTTTTCTTTCTTCTCGCTCGCTAACGTCCTCATACCTGCGTTCAAAACTTCAATGATTCGGTCAGTATCATAGACACTTCCACGCCAAGTTCCGCCACTTGCAGCTTGAAGTGCAGCCCATAATCGGGTATCATCTGGCAGACCTGGATCCGGCTTAAGATCAGGATGTGTCTCACGTTCTTCTAATACTCTCGTTGCCTCCTCTATTGATAAGCGTTGGTCCTTTGTTCCGATAAAGTTAACAGAACCAGCCAATTGATTTCTATCGACGATCATTTCAATGATATCCCCATCACGTAATTTACCAATAGGTCCCCCTGCCAGTGCTTCTGGTCCAACATGACCGATACAAGCACCAGTCGATACACCTGAAAAACGGGCATCGGTAATCAAGGAAACATGTTTCCCATATGATAAATGCTTTAAGGCAGACGTTAGTTGATACGTTTCTTCCATACCTGTCCCCAATGGTCCTCCACCGATGACAACCATGATATCGCCAGCTTCAATTCCACCTGTTTTGATCGCCCTGATTGCTGCTTTTTCAGATGTAAACACCTTTGCCGCACCTGTATGACGATAAACACCGTCTTCTCCCACCACGGATGGATCAATGCTTGTAGACTTAATCACAGAACCCTCAGGTGCAAGGTTTCCTTTCGGGAACGTAACTGTAGAGGTTAATCCACGTTGTTTGGATTGTGCAGGGCTCATGATCACTTCATCCGGCGCGACTCTATCATGTTCTATCAATAGTTGTCTAAACTTCGCACGTCGTTCTGAGTTTTCCCACCAATCTAGGTTTGCTCCAAGCGTTTCCCCCGTCACCGTAAGGGCATCTTCATGCAACAATCCTAATTTTCTTAGATGAAGCATCACTTCAGGTACGCCACCAGCTAAGAAAGCACGAACGGTTGGATGCTCATCAGGTCCGTTTGGCAGTACATTGACCAATCGAGGCACGACTTTATTAATTCTTTCCCAATCATCGACTGTAGGAATTTTGCAGCCAGCCGCATGTGCAACCGCAGGAAGATGCAAGAGCAAGTTCGTGGAACCGCCAAAGGCAGCATGAATGACCATGGCATTCTCAATTGCTTTATCGGTAATGATATCCTTTGTTGTTATACCTTTTCTCTCCATTTCCAACGCAGCCCGAGCCGACTGTCTGGCAATCTCCTCCCAAACAGGCTGACCGGAAGGTGATAAAGCAGAATGCGGTAACGCTAATCCTAGTGCTTCCACCACCACTTGTGAGGTTCCAGCCGTCCCCAAGAACTGGCACCCTCCTCCGCTAGACCCACATGCGACACAGCCAAGTCTAGATGCTTCCTCCAATGTAAGTTCATTGTTTGAAAATCTCGCACCTATGGTTTGAACCTTGCCTGCATCTTCCCCTTCTGTAGGCGGAAGGGTTGCACCGCCCGGAACGAGCACGGTTGGAAGATGATGCATGGATGCGAGGGCAATCATCACCGCCGGCAGACCTTTATCACAGGTGGCAACTCCTACAACGGCTCCTCTTGTGGGAATCGAGCGGATGAGGCGCCTCATGACAAGTGCGGCATCATTCCGATATGGAAGGGAGTCAAACATCCCTGTTGTTCCTTGTGAGCGGCCATCACAGGGATCGCTTACAAAACTGGCAAACGGTACGCCGCCTAGTTTCGTCACTTCTTCAGCAGCGGCTCTCATTTGTAATCCAAGTTCATAGTTTCCTGTATGGTATCCTAATGCGATCGGAGTGCCATCGTGATCTCGAATGCCTGCCAACGTTCCAATGATGAGTACCTGTTTACCTAAGAGCCTCGAAGGATCCCAGCCCATTCCGGCATTCTGTGTCATTCCGAAAATATCACCGCTTGGCAATTCCCTTAACATTTCGGGAGTTAACGGCAGGGAACCCTGAGGTCCTGCACCATGAGTCTTTATACTATAAATTGATTGGTTTTCTTCACCAAAAATTGAGTTTAGCGACATCGCAGCCTCCTGTACTGAATTTATTAAGTTTTACAAAGTTTAAGTTCTATATTATAAAACTACGTTCTGTATTATAGTTGCAAAAATGATTATAGCACACCTAATAATTACTAGGAAGGGAAAAAATGTCTAAATCATTACAAATTATTTTAAAATTTTTTCTTAGATTATTTTAAATATTGTTTGATATAATAAGATATGATTTTATATTATAAAACAAAAAGGAGTCGTCTATGCCAATTATTCAATCTGTTGAACGGGCTCTTAAGATTCTAGATTTATTTGACGAGTATACGTCAGAATTAAAAATTACTGAAATCAGTGAGAAAATGGGGCTGCATAAAAGTACAGTCCATTCCCTTTTGAAAACATTACAAGAACATTCCTACATTAATCAAAATCCAGAAGATGGAAAATATAGATTAGGATTGAAGCTTGCGGAACGAGGGAATGTCGTCATCAGCCATATGGATATCACCAAAACAGCAAAGAACTACCTTCATGATCTTTCTGCCAAAACGAAGCAAACCGTGCACTTGGGGATATTGGATGGCAGGGAAGGTGTGTATATTGACAAAGTAGAAGGGGAACAATCTATTATCCGTTATTCTCGTATTGGTCGAAGACTTCCGCTCCACTCTACAGCAATCGGAAAAGTCCTTTTAGCCTATCAATCTCCTAACAAAATGGAACTTTTTTTAAAAAATTATCACTACCAGCATCAAACGGACAACACGATTATCAGTGAGACTGTTTTTCGTGAGGAACTTGAAAAAGTCAAAGAGCAGGGCTATGCATTAGACGACCAAGAAAATGAGCAAGGTGTCCGTTGTGCAGCGGTACCAATTTTTAACGGCAAAGGTCACGTGTTAGCAGCACTCAGTATCTCCACGTTAGTTTCCCGAGTGAACGATCAGGAGCTTCACTTATTTATTGATCTTCTTAAAGGATCTAGTAAAGACCTATCGGAACAAATGAGATATGTAGATGAATAATTTAAGCCACCTAATTAGCTGTCTGTAGAGACAAGGGATTATCCGATAAGTCTTGAAAAAGCAAGTAGAGTAAATAAACCTTTTTCTCCACTTGCTTTTTCTATTGTTTTCGCTGCATTCAACACTATTTTAAAAAGTTAGTTGTTTCGATATACAAAGTAACACGCTTTCATGTATAATAAAATTGTAAGTATCTAAACTAGCTAATGGAGAGATGTAACGATGAAAAACTCAAAACCTAATGAACCTATAGTTACACATATTTATACAGCAGATCCTTCCGCGCATGTCTTTGAAGGAAAGCTATATATTTATCCTTCACATGACCTTGATCACGATGAGCCTTCTAATGATAATGGTGACCAATATAAGATGGAAGATTACCATGTTCTTTCTATGGATGATGTTACCTCTCCTGTTGTCGACCACGGGGAAGCGCTTCACGTAAAAGATGTTCCATGGGCATCAAAACAAATGTGGGCACCTGATGCGGCTTACAAAAATAACACATATTATTTATTCTTCCCAGCAAGAGACCATGATGGTATTTTCAGAATCGGTGTTGCAACAAGCCCAAATCCTGCAGGACCTTTTACACCAGAAGAAAATTACATTCCAGGCAGCTTCAGCATTGACCCTGCAGTGCTAGTGGATAATGATGAAAGAGCCTATATGTATTTTGGCGGTCTTTGGGGAGGACAGCTCGAAAAATGGCAGACTAGAACCTTTATTCCAAACGCTGAAGGTCCAGCACTAACTGAACCAGCTTTAGGACCAATCGTAGCTGAATTAAGCGATGACATGCTTACTTTCAAAAGCGAACCGAAAGAGATTTCCATTGTTGATGAGGACGGCAATCCGATTCTAGCAGGTGATGAAGACCGCAGATATTTTGAAGGTCCATGGGTTCATAAATACAATGGCCTGTACTATTTATCATATTCAACTGGTACTACCCATAAAATTGTTTATGCAGTAAGCGAAAACCCACAGGGTCCATTTGTATTCAAAGGAACCATTCTTACTCCTGTAATTGGCTGGACTACACATCATTCAATTGTTGAATATAACGATAAATGGTACCTATTCTATCACGATTGCTCATTATCAGATGGTGTGAACCATAAGCGCTCTGTGAAGTACACTGAACTTAAATATAACGAAGACGGTACAATTCAAACGATTGATCCTTACGGAGATAAATAAGCAGATTAAAAGCTGGCTTCCTAAGTGAGGCCAGCTTTTATATATGAATTTTATTATTTTAGTCTTTCTATTAACACTTTATTGATATCAGACACTACTTCACCAATTTCTTGATTAGCATCTATTCTGACCATTCTTTCCGGAAACATCTTTACTACTTCTTCATAGCCTTCCCGAACGTTAATATGGAAATTTATCTCCTCTAAATCTAATCTGTTTATTTCTCTCCCCTTATTTTTCGCAATTCGATTTAATCCTATTTGTGGATCTAAATCCAAATACAAAGTTAAATCTGGCATTAAGTCTCCAATTGCAAATTTATTAATGGAGAAGACCTCATTGATACCTAATCCTCTAGCATATCCCTGATAGGCTAAGCTGCTATCTACAAACCGATCACATAATACAATATAGCCCTCATTAAGAGACGGTATTACCTTTTCTACTAAATGTTGCCTCCTTGCTGCAGCGTAGAGTAAGGCTTCCGTTCGACCATCCATTTTGGTATTCTTCTTATCTAAAATAACTGAGCGTATCTGTTCAGCTATATCAATTCCTCCAGGCTCTCTTGTTATAACTACCTTTTTTCCATCACTTTCAAGAAAATCCTTTATATAATTTATAATCGTCGATTTCCCAGAGCCCTCGCCGCCTTCAAGAGTAACAAAGTAACCCTTTTTCATATAACACAAACCTCCAAAACCTATGTTTTTCAATTGTAGCTGCACACATGATACTTTTCTCCATGTGCAAACTTCCCTTCACCCTTGGGCATCAACCCTTGAATATTTTACCACTCAAGCAAACAAATAACACTTAGCAGCTTTGTAATAGACGAAAAGAGAGCAAACTTCTCCGCTCTCTTCCAAACTTGTTTCATTATTATTTGATGTCTTCAAGTAATTTATATGCTTCTTCTTTTGTAGTAGTATTCAATAATTGATTCCTAAAGTCTTCATCCATTAACCTTCTTGAAAGCATCTGAAGAATTTTTAAATGTGCATCCCCTGCAGCTTTTTCAGGTACAGCAATCATAAAAATTAGTTTTGCAGCTGTCCCATCTAAGCTCTTCCAATCAACACCGTCCCGTTTAATCCCAAAGGCAACTGCTGGGTGTTTCACCGCAGCTGATTTACCATGTGGAATTGCGATATTCATTCCAAGGCCAGTTGAGCTTTGTTCTTCACGATTTAAGATGGCTTTTTTAAATTCTTCCTTAGAGTTTAACACACCACTGGCATCAAACTTTGCAATCAACTCGTCAATAACATCATCACGAGAAGTTCCTGCCAGATCAGTTTCAATCAAGTATTCACTTGTAATATCCGTTAATTTCTTAATCTCCACATTTGAAGCAGGAACAGTGGCTTTTTCTGTATCCCCTTTATGAACCGGTGTCGCAATAGAACCTGCAGTACCTGTTCCAGTAACTGCAACTTCACCCTCAATATTCTTTTTTAGTGCAATTACCATAAATGCTGTTACTAACACACCAACAATCACAGCGATAAAGAACATTAACACATTGTCGACTGCACCTAATACTGCGACAATCGGACCACCGTGTGCCACTCTATCCCCAACACTAGATAGCATTGCAATCACTGAACCAACCATTGATCCAACAACAATACTTGGAATTACACGAAGTGGATCCTGGGCAGCGAATGGAATTGCTCCTTCGGTAATCCCGAATAGGCCCATTGTAAATGAGGCTTTCCCAGCTTCTCTTTCTGTTGGACGGAATTTGCGCTTGTTGATAAATGTCGCAAGACCTAAACCGATTGGCGGAATACAAATCGCAACTGCAATCGGTCCCATGATTTCATAATTTCCTTCCGCAATCATCGCAGAACCAAATAAGAATGCAACTTTGTTGAATGGCCCACCCATATCAACTGCAATCATTCCACCAAGGATAATTGCTAGTAAAATTGAACTTCCACCTTGCATACCAGCCAACCATGTTGTCAATGACTCAAATATTGCTGCAACTGGAGAACCAATTACATAGATAAACAATAATCCAACAATCACCGAAGAAATAATTGGTATAAAAATAATTGGCATTACCGGTTGTACTGCCTTTGGCACCTTAACCTTTTTAATCGCTAACGCCACATACCCTGCTAAGAAACCAGCAATAATACCACCTATAAATCCAGCACCTGCTTCACTGCCATAAAAACTGCCATTTGCTGCAATGTAACCGCCAATCATCCCTGGTACAAGTCCTGGACGATCAGCTATACTAACGGCAATAAATCCTGCCAAAATTGGCACCATAAACGTAAATGCTGTTCCCCCAAGTGCACTAACTTGAGACCAAATGGAGTCCTCTGGAATTACAATTCCTCCTGGTGTTTGTTCGCCTCCAAGTGTTAATGCAAGGGCAATTAACAACCCTCCAACAACGATAAATGGAACCATGTAAGAAACCCCGCTCATCAAGTGCTTGTAAAATGGGTTGTCTTTTTTAGGTCCCTCACTTGACCTGCCAGCAGCAGCCATCTCCGGCTTATAAACAGGAACATCTCCACTTAAAACTTTTTTGATCAGTTCTTCTGACTTATGGACGCCATCCTGAACGCCAGTAATAATAACCTTTTTACCGGCAAAGCGCTCCTTTGGAACTTCTTTATCCGCAGCAATAATTATTCCATCTGCTTCGGCAATATCCTGCTCTGTTAATGCATTCTCAACCCCAATGGAACCTTGGGTCTCAACCTTTATATCAATGCCCATCGCTTCGCCTGCTTTTTGCAGATTTTCTGCAGCCATATAGGTATGGGCAATACCGACAGGACAAGCTGTAACAGCTAATATCTTTGTCATGCTAGTTCCTCCTGACTAGTAAATAGTATAGTAATCGCTTACCTATATGATAAACCCACCTAGTCCAGTTATTTTTTTATATTTTTACCAGAACTTGCGGTAAAATGTGTTTATTTCGGTATTCACGAAAACAAGCAGTGAGGTTATTCCTCACTGCTTGTGCTCTTAATCCTATTTTCCTTCAAGTACTTCCACAAACCTGCAGAAGCTCTGAATTTCCGTTAACTCATGCACCAGTTGGGGCGAGTCACTAAAGGAAGCAAACTTTCCAATGATTTCACGAAGCTCAGTTTGATTGTCCTTCGAAATCGCGATCATAAAAACAAGCGATACTTTCTCCTCACCCCAAATCAATGGTTCAGTTAAGACTGCTGCCGCTAATGCTGGCTTCACGATAATCGCAGGGTCCCCATGCGGAATTGCAATGCCTCCGCCAATTGCAGTCGCTGACTTTTGCTCACGCTTTACCGCACTATGAATAAACTCTTTTTGAACATAACCTTTTTCATAAAGAGCCATGGCCAGCATTTCAACTACCTCGTATCGATGTTCTTTACTAACATTGAAAAATACCAGTTCTTCTTTTAAAAAAGGAAGAAAAGGATTTTTTGATTTACCAACGTGGATCTTCTCAACGAACTGACTTAATTTCTTTTTATCTTCTTGGCTAAAAAGAGGCGAAATCACGATGGTGTCTTCAGCACCTTTTTCAAGAGGGACGGTTGTAATAATAAAATCTACTGAATTCTGTTTTAAATACTCATTGACCTCAGCCTTACCGACACAAGCAACCACCTCAATATCTTGATATTGCTGTTCAATTTTAGCCTCGAGCAAATGAGACATGCCAATGCCCATATGACAAACAATTAACGCCTTCTTTTTCTTAGCTTCCCGCTTACCTTCAAACCGTTCAATTGATGCCTGAAAATGGAGAAGAATATATGCCGCCTCATCTTCAGGGATCTCCATGTTAAAGGTTCTGCCGATTTCGTCTAAAGATAATATGACCATGCTGAACATGTACGGATACATCTGCTTAATATTCGTAAGCAGCGGGTTTGTAATAGGAAAATGATAACGAATGCGACTAATGACCGAATGCATGTGAACACTAAGGCCATTTCGTAAAATTAAATCCTTTCCAAAGGGAAAAAGAGTCAGCTTTGCCATTCTCTCAATCAATACATGAACAACTTGACTTGTTTCTTCATTGTATAGAAGCTCCTGATTCGCCCCCTCTGCCATACGCTTTGCGCTAATTAAATGCCAGGTAAAGTACACCTTTTCCTCTTCGGGGAACTTTAACTGGAAGGCATCCCCGAGTTGATTGAATAGCCATGTGGCATACTGATACTCTTTATGTGTATGGGCTGTTGTCTTTTCAGTCTGTCCGATAAAAACCGGCGACTTTTGCCTCGTCCGTTTAACCATAATCAACGTATGCACCACTAAGCTATCCAACGCATCATCTGTGAATGCAACGGAAAAAGTGTGCTGCAATGCTATTAATGTTTTTCTCACCACAGCTATCTCGTAAGGCAGGAATAGATCAAGCACAACATTGGTTCCGTTCTGATAGGCTGGTACTAATTCGGATAAGCGCGCCAAGGCATTCCGTTTGTTCAACTCCGAACCTTGAATAATATTCCCAAGGCGCTGCTTTGAAATCAACTCAAGATCAAATCGATTCAACCAATTAGTAATTGTATCAATATCTTTTTTTATAGATGCCTTCGGTACATAATAGCGTTCTGCCCAATACTGCAGCGTGAAAGGATTATGACCCGTTAACAGCTGAAAGGCCATTTCAAACAAACGCTCTTCCAGTGTTTTCGGCTCATTCACTAACAGACCACGCATGATTTCCAACCGCTCATGTTCATCGATTTCAATCCCGATTCCAATGCCAGGCTTTCGAAAGATACGGGCACTTTCATAATTCCGCAAAAACTCTTCAAGCCGATCCAAATCATTCCGTATCGTTTTCTCTGAACATTTCAGGTCCCAAGCGAAGTCTTTTATATGCATGGCTCCCTCCTCATGAAGAAGCAATAACCTCAACAATTCCTTTTGTCTACTATTCATGTATGCACCTGCTTAAAATTCCTATAAAAAATAAAACACACTTCATTAAGAGTAAACTTTAAAAATACTAGGTTGTTTTAAATGTGATAATTTGATTTTTATCTAGGCAGGAGCCTCCCTGGAATCTTGCTCCTGTTTTCTTTAAGTGGTAAAGCTGACTAATTTTTTCCTCCGTAATTAGCTCACCCGTGAGCAGAAGAGGGATTCCTGGAGGATAAGGGATGATCGTTTCTGCACAAATAAATCCTGCTGCCGTAGATATGTCTTTTACCTCTTGTTCATAAAATGACCACTTCTCATAGGGGATAGCTAACTCAGATATTTTCCCTGAAGTGATTAGAACTTCCTCCTCGTTTTGGTAATAAGGTATATCTACAAAAATTTCCTTTATCCTCCTGCAAGCTTCAACTAGCGGGAAATCTTGATTCTGCTTCAATAAAGGAAGAATTAAAAGCACATTATAGGGATCTGCCAACTCTGTATAAACACCTATCTCTTCCAACCTTTTTTGTAGTTCAAATCCGCTTAACTTAGACCTAGATTGGATGGTTACTTTTAATGTGTCACCATTTGAATCAGGATACTCTAGTACCTTTATACTTTTTATCGCTTTTAGTTCTTTCTTGAAGTTGGCTATTTTATTAAGTAAGTATTCTATATCAGATTGTTGGTATCTTGCTAAATAATGTCTTGCTAAATCAAGTGAAGCCATAATTACATAAGACGGGCTGCTTGACTGCAGCATCTGCAAGTAATCCTTCACCCTATCAGTGTTAATCCGACTGCTGTTTATATGTAAATAAGAACCCATCGTCATAGCGGGAAGCGTTTTGTGTGCTGAGTGTACAACCATATCAGCACCTAATTCAATTGCTGAAGCTGGAAAGGGGTCCCCCAAAATAAAATGAGGCCCATGCGCCTCATCCACTAACACAGGAATGTTATGTAAATGTGCAAGTTGGATAACACTTTTTAAATCATATACCATTCCATAGTAATTAGGATAGGTTAAGACAATGGCTTTTGCTTCTGGATAATGAGAAATAGCATTTTCAACTATTTCTTTAGAAACACCAGTTGCGGTCTTCCACTCCTGATTATAGTCAGGCTCCAAAAAGATGGGGCGGGCCTTTGCTAGTTTGATAGCATTTAAGACGGATTTATGACAATTTCTTTGAACTAGGATCACATCATTTTTTTCACAAATAGATAGGATCATTGCTAAATTACCTACAGTAGATCCATTGACCAAGAAAAAACTATTCTTGACCTGGTAAAGCGCTGCTAAGAGCTCTTGTGCTTCATTTATGACTCCTTCTGGTGAGTGCAAATCATCTAATCCTGTTAGTTCGGTAACATCGATTCTTAGAATATCTTCAAAAATATTCTCTGCCTTCTGGTGGGGAATCTTTCCGGATTTATGTCCAGGTACATGAAAAGAAATAGAATTTTTACTTCTATGATCTACTAATGCTTCATATAAAGGTATACGATTTTGTTTATTCATTGGTAAGCTCCTTAAAAGAATCTCATTCATTTTAACAAATAACAGTGCAAAAAAATAAAGCCCAAATGGACTTTTTAAGAAAAAATTTCAGGTGTTGTTATTTTTTTTAATTGTTTTAGATAATATTTATATTTTGGATCATGTGTTTCTGTTTGAATTAAATCTTCTTCACAATCTGTGCAAATAAATGAAGTATATAGATGTATCCCTTTTTGTTTTTGGTTTTCGCAAATAACGCAGGTTTCCTGATAATGTCTATGTGCTAAAGAACTCAACTACACCACCTCCATACACCTATTCTTCCCATTTCTAAAAATTGTATACAATATTTAGAATTATCTTCTTCAGGGTATTCCTCGGTATATCTTATGTTGGTAATTGCTTTTGGGTGTATGTCTAGATATGAATAATTCAAAAACACTTCGTACTTTTTTGTGCAAGAGCCTGATTTTCCTTATGGACAATCGAGTAGAGGGAAAATAACTTAATTTATTTTCGCCCCTCTCACAACACCGTACGTACGGTTCGCGTATACGGCGTTTCAATTTATATTACAGTGTGTACTTTTAAGTAGCGTTCTAAAGCAGAGGGGAGTCCCCTCTGCTTTAGTCTTTTGTTTGAGATTGCTCTTTGAACAACTTTCGATAATCCGATATACCGATAACCTTTTCGGCAGAAGGTTAAGCCCTTCGCTTCTTCCTTGGGTATTCCTAGTTGAATTAGTGACTTGATTTGTTTTCTAGGAACTTTCCATTGTTTCCAGATGATTACTCTTATTCTTGAGCGTAACTTCATATCTATTTGGGTCATTACTTTTTTCATATTTGCGAGTCTAAAGTAGTTCACCCAGCCGTAGATGACTTGTTTAAGCTTAAGAATTCTGAAATCTAGAGAGACGCTCCCGTTTCGTTTTGTAAGTTGTCGTAGCTTTCTTTGGAATTTCTGTACTGATTTGGGGTGAGGTTTCACTTGGTATCTCTCTGTTTTAAAATCATAGTAATATCCAAATCCTAAGAATTTTAACTCTTTTGGGCGAGAGATTTTACTCTTTTCTGCATTGACTATCAACCCCAGTTTTCCTTCTATAAATCTCACGATTGTATTCATCACTCTGTTCGCTGCTTTCTCGCTCTTCACAAAGATTAGGGAGTCATCTGCGTATCTTACGAAACGCAATCCTCTACTTTCTAATTCCTTATCTAGTTCGTTTAACATAATATTACTTAATAATGGACTGAGGTTTCCTCCTTGCGGAGTCCCAACGGGAGTTTCTTCATAATTTCCATTTACCATAACTCCACTGACTAAGTATTTTCTGATTAGAGAGATGACATCTCCATCATTTATTGTGTTTGCTATGATTCGCATGAGTTTATCGTGGTGGACTGTATCGAAGAATCGTTCAAGGTCAATGTCCACAACCCAATCGTGTCCATCATTCAGAAATTCCAGGCTTTTTATAATTGCCATCTCACAACTTCTTTTCGGTCTAAAGCCGTAACTGAATTCACTGAACTGCTTTTCAAATATCGGACTAAGGACTTGGTGAATGGCTTGTTGAACGACCCTATCCACTACTGTTGGTATTCCCAATTTGCGCATCTTTCCATTTTCTTTTGGGATCTCCACTCTTAAGGCAGCTTGTGGTTGGTATTTTCTCGTTCTGATGCGCTGACGCAGTTCATCCTTGTTCTCCTTTAGATATTGCTTTAGTTCATCGATTGTTACTCCATCGACCCCACTTGCACCTTTATTTCTATAAACACGCAAGTAAGCTTCATTCATGTTTTGATTACTTAGAATCTGTTCTAAAAGTTCCACACTCGTTTCTCCTTCCCTCTCACGTAGTAAGTGATAGCTCCCATTTTGGTTATCCTTTGAGATACGCTCATACTTTCACCATTAATACATTCGGAGTAGGTCACTTACGCATTCGTGGTGTTGAAACACTATAAATTGTTCAGCCCTTCATGATTTTAATTTCATTACTATGGCTTCTGCTGACTTCTTGCGATTAACCGTTTTCGACTGTACTACTGTACATCCGCAAGACCTCCCAGGGTAAGGCAACTATCTTTCCTCTTTTACTCGCCTGATTTACTCTATAAAGTTACGCACATCTTTTGGACTTTAACTTGTTATGGAGCCTCATCCCTTTATAAAGCCTTAGTATCAGATTTCTGTTCGTCGAGCCAAGATTTTATTCCACGCTTCCTCTAGCCCTTACCTCACAGTAAGTACCTTGCGCTTCCTTAGTGGTTGGTCGATGTGTACCTCCACAGTGGACTTTCACCACCTAGATAGTTGCCATGCCTGGCACACATAAAAA
>Ga0182744_1001339_pt1 | contig 21569 bp, 21 predicted proteins | sample eDN3rd30CKraftMG_FD_128525 | JGI IMG/M metagenome (GOLD analysis project Ga0182744, IMG submission 128525) | Enriched Miracle-Growth compost microbial communities from Emeryville, California, USA - eDNA 3rd pass 30_C Kraft MG (version 2) (version 2) ...
CAGTTTCAAACGGAAAAATTTTATCCCAAGCGGGCCCGCACCTTGGCCGAACTTTACCGTCTCAGCCGGGAAAAACCCTCGGAAGATTTTTATCGATTCTTACGAGACACCTTTAAGGAATCGAAACCGGAGGAACAAAAAATTTGGGGAGAAACCCAACCGACGACCTTCAAACACGTCGCCCGCTTCCCTGGATTCGAGTCCATGACCCTTCCCACCCCAGGCAGCAAATTCTCCCTGAATTCCAACAAGGGCTCCCACGGTGGCGCATGGCGCTTTATTGCCGAGATGTCCACGCCTCCACGCGCGTGGGCGCAGATCCCGGGATCCACGGAGGGAAATCCCTTAAGTCCTCACTACGCCGACCACATCCGCGATTGGGCCCAAGGAAAAATGCGCGAAGTCCATTTCGTTTCCAAAGAGGAATTACTTAAAAACCCCCTGTGTGTCTGGGAGCTTTCGCCATGATGATCCTTCTTGTTTCCTTGATTTGCCTGCTCGGATCTTTTTTCCTTTCCTGGTACGTTCCGATCCTTCTGGCCGCCGCTCTTTACAGCTTCCGGAAACAGTCTTTCCGAGAGCTTCTTTCGATCAGTTTGGGGATCTTCGTTCTCCATTTTTTCGCGGCTCTTCTTCTGGACCAACGATCAGGCTGGTTGCTCTCTCAGCGCTTCACCGCCTTGTTGGGACTGCCTCATTGGATTTTATTCTCCCTGCTTTCCGCGCTGATGCCCGCGCTTCTCTTTGCCGGCAGCGGATTTTTGATTTTTCAGTCGAGAACACTCGTAAAGAGCTCCCGCCTTTCCGCCGAGAAGAAGGTGTGAAAGCCTTTTTCTTTTTTCTTTTTTTCCTTCCTTTTGTTTGCCGGGCTCAGGAAGCAAAAACCTCTCCCTTTCTTCAGCAAAAGAATCATCTGCAATTCTCAAAAACAAAAAGCGACAATTCCAAGGCCTTGGTCCTGGTGCGTTCTTCCTGTCTTCAAAACGGCGGAAGCGCTCTTCCTTCCTGGCTGAGAGGAAAAAAGAACATTTCCGGAATGAGCGCCCAGGTTCTTCATTTCTCTCTTGAAGACGTCAGTGAGAAGGAAATTCTTTTGGCGCAGGCCAATCCCTGTCTGCTGGGTTTTGAAAACGACCGGGTGATCGAGGTCGCCGGACTTGGCGCGGCCGTACCCAACGACCCCATGTACAAGGATCAAGTGTTTTATCCCTTCATCCATCTGCCGGAGTATCTGGCCGTGTTTTCAAGTCCTCTCTTCAAAGAGGACTTGAAGGAAAAAACGGTGGTCGCCGTGGTGGATTCCGGAATCAGCCGCGCGCATCCGGAATTCTTAGGAAAATTCTGGGGCGATGAAAACGGTCGGATCGGTTACAACTTCATCGACGGCAATGCGAATATCGAGGACGGACTCGGCCATGGAAGCCATGTCGCGGGACTGATCACCGCAGACTCCGGAAACGGCATCGGCGTTGTCGGCGTGTCTCAAGCCGTAAAATTGATGGTGCTTAAAACCCAAGGCGACGACGGCAAGGGCAGCGTGGGCGACGTCGCCAATGCGATTCGCTATGCCGCTGATCACGGCGCCGACGTCATCAATCTCTCTTTATCTATTGCCGGTGAGCCGGTGACGCTGAAAGATGCCGTGGAGTACGCTCTGGAAAAAGGCTGCGTGGTGATCGCAGCCAGCGGCAACAACGGCAAGGAAATTTCCACGGGCGAGGACTTTATCGCTCCCGCCGGATGGAGCGTCAGCCATCCCGGTTTGATCAGCGTCGGATCCCTGGACAGTGAAAACGGGGAGCTTTCCTCTTTTTCCAATTACTCCGCGAGCTTTGTGGAAATCGCAGCGCCTGGAAGTCACGGAATGACCACGCACATTCTATCCACCTACAAAAACGAGCGCTATTTCGCCCTGGCGGGAACGTCGATGTCCACTCCCCAAGTGGCCGGGGCCGCCGCTCAGGCGATCGCTTTTTTTAAATCCAAGGGAATCTCCTACACTCCCGCGGAAGTGGAGAATTTGATTCTCACGACCGCGACACCTTCCGTGAAACTTCAATCCTCCATTCAAAACGGACGGCAACTGAACCTGGAAAATTTGGCGCGTTTTCTTTTGAAAACCTATCAGCTGACTTCGGAGGGGGGGCTGAATGAATGACTTAAAAACCCGCTCAAAGATCAAAAGAATTTCCTTTTGTCTTTCTCTTTTATTTTTCCTTACCACTCTCCCGACCTGCGCAAAAAACTTTGAGGTTGACGGAAGCATCGGCTCTTCCGGTCCGCTCTTTCGGGAATCGGCCTCTTCCAGTTTTATTCCGGAATCGGACCAGGTGCTTTCCGACTGCGCTCTTCGCGACGGCGTTTGTCTTTATTTTAAAAATCCCGTGTTTCAAGCAGGGGAAGTGGTGGCTCCTTTCGAAGAGGAAAAACTAAAATCCCTTCAATCTTTCCGCGCGCAGTTGACCGGGCTCGACCAAAGCGGCTTCGTTAAAAACTCTTTTCTCAACGTTCAGTCCGTCTCTCAAGGGCCATTGAAACTTTCTGAGGCGTTGAAAACCCACGGCATCGATTCCCACCAACAAATGGCTCTTTCTTTAAACGCTTATTACTGGCTCAACCGGGCGCATGAATACTTGAACAAAAACTTTAAAGACGTTTTCTCCTTCGAAAAGCCCGTGGATGTGTATGTGGACGATGCCTTTGACGGCTGGTCCTTGGAAAAGAAGGCTTTGTATTTGAGCGCCTCCAAAAAATCCGCGCTCAGCGCCGACGTGCTTTTGATTTTGTGGGCGGAAGCGCAAATGGGCTTCGCCACCGAGGGAAAGATCAACCAGCCTTCAAGTTTTCATCATGCCGCCTGTGGAGACGATCCGGTCGGATGCTGTAAGGATAAGACCGGATGTTCCCAGGCTCTCTTGCACGGCTCGGCGGACGCTTTGCACGCGCTGTTGTTTGAGGACGCTCCCGAGGTCGGCGCCTTTTACCATCAGTCCTTGTCCGGCCAATCCATTTGCGGCAAAAAAGCGCGCTCTCCCGAAGCCTTTAAGGATTTAAGCTTTCAACAAGCCTACGATCTCTGCCCCGAAAAACCAGGATCTACCGTGGCCATGGGAATGGCCTACGCCGCCGTCTGGTGGAAAGCCAGCCATCAAGCCTCCGATCCCAAAAAAGTCCTGAAAGTATTTTTGAAATCCCTCCCACAAATGACCGGCGAAGACACTTTTTCCTCCGCCTCCACCAAAATCATCGAAACCTGCAAAACCCTCGGCTTCCCCGAACTGATCCCCCTCTTCTAGGTACCAGCTTGTTTTTTGAGTTGCACCGCGCAAAAGAAAAATCAGATTTCTTTTGCGCGGTGCAACTCAAAAAACAAGCTGGTACCTAGAACTCCGGAGGGAATTTGGCTTTGCAGGTTTCTTCGGAGGACATTTTTCCACCGACGGCGGCTTGGCGGACGAAAGTTCCCAGGACGCATTTTTTCAACGCTTCTTCTTTTTTCCCTTGGGACTGACAGGATTTCTGAAGCTTCAAAGCCTCTTGGAAACATTGACTGAACTCGTACTTGAAACAAATTTTAACGTCTTCACTTTCGCAAAAAGCGGTGATGTCCATGGACTTTGATGAAGAGCTCGACGCGTCCAAAGAAAAGGGAGAGTCCTCCGAAACATCTTCATGAAAAGCCGGAGAAGAAGGATACACCCACTTTTGCTCCAAAAGGGCTTGAAGACGCTTCTCTTCCTCTTTCAATTGAAATTTTTGTTTGGAGGAAGCTTGGCGCAGAAATTCGGGCATTTTTTCCCCGATCAACTTTTTCGTCTTCACTTGAAATTTATGAAGCAGCTCCTCGTCATCCCGTTTTAATTTTTCCAAAACGAGCGTTTCTTCCGGAGTGACGGCCGCTTCATATTCGTTCAGATAAAATCGGCGCACATCCACGCGCTCCAAAAGAGCCCTGATGTTTTTCAAAAGCCTCAGAAAATTTTCAGGCGCCATCCCTTTCTTCTTCGCCCTGGTCGCCTCATTGACACTCAACACTTCCAGCAAGACCACCCCTGTGGAACTTCGCGGGGTGTAGGTTTTCACAAAGTTCTGGAAACATTCAGAGCTGGACGAGGACGGGCATAGAGAAGGATCCTTTTTCTTAAAGCGCTCATGGAGCCTATCAGCTGCTTTCGTCTCGGAAGTAATAAAGACGATATAGTCGCGAGCAACCTCGGCTCGCACGGGAAGAGACCACACCCCAAGAGAAAAAAGAAGAACCAAAGCTTTCACCTTAAAATTTCAACATCCAACAGAAGAAATTTAAAGATTTAAGACGGTGCGACGACCGAATCAGGACCTATAGCACCCTTTGGCGTGCTCATCGATCACACCCACCGCCTGCAAATAGGCATAGATGATGGTGCTGCCGACGAATTTGAACCCGCGCGTTTTCAGATCTTTGCTGATCCGATCACTCAGCTCGTCGCGGGCGTTAAAATCTTTTAAATTTCGAGGACGCTTTTTAATCACTTTCCCTTGAGTGAATCCCCATAAATACTTGGAAAAGGATCCGAATTCCTTTTGGATTTCAAGATAAGCTTTGGCATTGATCACCGCCGCATTCATCTTCAAACGGTTTCTGATCAGCCCTTCATTGAGCAAAAGCTTTTCTATTTTCGCCGACGTGTAGCGGGCCACTTTCTTAGGATCAAAGTCATCAAAAGCCTTCTTATAATTTTTCCTCTTCTTAAGAACCGTCACCCAGGAAAGCCCGGCCTGCGCCCCCTCCAGAATCAGCATCTCAAACAACAACCGATCGTCCTTCTTCACCGGACGCCCCCACTCCTTGTCATGGTATTCCACATACAAAGAATTATTCACATCCACCCACGGACACCTCAAAGGTACCAGCTTGTTTTTTGAGTTGCGCTGCATAATGAAGAGAATTTAATCGGTCTCTTTAGTGAGCTAAATAGAAAAATGAATTGTAACGCAGGAGCGCTACCAAAAGGTGCGCCGCACCTTTTATTTGTGCGCGATGCGGGAGGCGTCGGGAAGATAGTTTTGCGGATCGACGGGGAGTTTGTCGTGCATCAATTCAAAGTGCAGGTGCACGCCCGTGGAATGCCCGGTGGTCCCCATGCGCCCGATGGGATCTCCCATTTGGACGTAATCACCTTGGCGCACGGTGATCCGGCTCAAGTGGGCGTAAAGAGAAGCCCAGTGATCGCCGTGTTCCACCATGATCATGTTTCCGTAGCCATGAAAACCATGTCCCGTATAAATCACCCGGCCCGCATGAGCGGCGTAAATCTTCGTGCCGCGCGGCCCGGTCAAATCGATGCCCTGATGACGGCGGTTGCGGGAAGGACGGTAAGGCTGAGAAATGCGAATCTGCTCCACCGGCCAGGTCAACTCGAAGTTGCCGTTGACGGCGGCGACGCCGGAAAAAGTGCGCGAAGACGTCGCGGCCACGGAGCGGCCCATATCGCCCGGCCCCCGGTACTCACCGATGGAACTTTGAAATTGCGCGCATCCCAACAAAAGCGCGCTCAAACTTAAAAAAGAAAAAACGGCCACACACTTCATAGGTCTATGAGTATATCGGAAACTTCTCACACAGTTCTTTAATCTGGCCCTTGATCCGGCCCAAAAGGTTCTCATTTTGAGAATCATTCAAAACCTGGGCGATCCAGTCGCCGATCAGCTTCATTTCATTTTCCTTCATCCCGCGCGTGGTGAGGGCCGGCGTTCCGATCCGAATGCCGCTGGTGACAAAAGGCGAGCGCTTTTCGTTCGGCACCGTGTTTTTATTCACCGTGATCCCGGCATGATCCAAAGCTTTCTCGGCGTCTTTGCCGGTGATTTCGCGCTCCGACAAATCCACCAGCAACAAGTGATTGTCCGTTCCACCGGTCACCAGTTGAAATCCTTTTTCCAAAAGAGTGTCCGCCAACACGCGTGCATTCTTTACGACCTGTTGGGAGTAAACCTTAAAGTCCGGCTTTAAAGCTTCACCCAAGGCCACCGCCTTGGCCGCAATCACGTGCTCCAAGGGACCGCCTTGAATACCCGGAAAAATTTTCGAGTTCAAAGCCTTGGCTCTTTCTTCCGAACACAAAATCAATCCGCCACGAGGTCCTCTTAAAGTTTTATGAGTGGTCGTGGTCACATAATCCGCAATGCCGACCGGGGAGGGGTGAATCCCACTCGCAACAAGACCCGCAAAGTGCGCCATATCCACCAATAAAAGCGCGCCCACTTCATCGGCGATGGATCTGAACGCATGAAAATCCAAAACCCGCGGATAGGCGGAATAACCGGCGATCAAAAGTTTGGGTTGTTCCTTCTTCGCTTGAGCGCGGAGTTGATCATAATTCAAACGGCCCGTTTCCGGATCCAAACCGTAAGCGGAGGTTTCAAACAAAATCCCGCTGAAGTTCACGGGAGAGCCATGAGTCAAATGACCGCCGTGGCTTAAGTCCATACCCATGATTTTTGAGCCGGGCTTCACCGCCGCCAAATACACCGCCATGTTCGCTTGCGATCCCGAGTGGGGTTGAACGTTGGCATGTTCGGCGCCGAAAAGTTTCTTCGCTCGATCAATGGCGAGCTGCTCAATCTCGTCGACAAATTCGCATCCACCGTAATAACGTTTGCGCGGATAACCTTCCGCATATTTGTTCGTCAGAATGGAACCTTGAGCCTCCATCACCGCCCGGGACGTGTAATTCTCGGAAGCGATCATTTCCAGGCCGTACTTTTGGCGCTCCTGTTCCTTTTGGATCCAGCTGAAAATTTCCGGATCTTCCTGGGAGAGAGTCTGTTCCATCATGATTTTTCTCCTTGCGTGCGTTCAGCGCTCCTGAACTAAGAGCGCACCTGAATCTTATTCACCCGAGCCGCGTGACGACCGCCTTCAAAGGCGGTTTCAAAAAAAACTTTGATGATTTTCAAATTGGTCGTCTCATCCACCAGACGGGAGGACAGACAAAGCACGTTCGCATCGTTATGAAGCCGCGCCAAACGGGCGGACTCCTCACTCCAACACAAAGCCGCGCGAACGTGCGGATGCTTGTTCGCGGCCATCGCCATACCCTGTCCGGAGCCGCAAATCAGAATCCCCCGGGGAGGCGTCTTTTCTCCGACCAGAGCCGCTTCCATCCTTAAGGCCAGGCGATGGGCATAGTCCGGATAATCCACGGCGTCCGCGGCATGAGGACCAAGATCTTCAAACTTTAAATTTTTGAGGGCGGAAATGATTTTTTGCTTCAGCTCAAAGCCCGCGTGATCGCTGGCGATAAACAAACTCTCCATCAAAGCTTCCCGAAAATGAGACTGCAGTTGGTCCCGCCAAATCCGAAACTGTTGTTTAAAACGTAGGTCATTTTTCTTTCGCGGGCTTGATGAGGAACGTAATCCAAATCACAGTCCTCACTGGGATTTTCCAGATTGATCGTCGGAGGGGCTTGATTATTCCCCAAGGCTAAAAGAGAAATCGCGCTTTCGATGGCGCCCGCGGCTCCCAAAGTGTGGCCCGTCATGCTCTTGGTCGAGGACACCCACAATTTATAAGCATGCTCTCCGAAAACTTTCTTGATCGCCTGAGTTTCCAACTCATCGCCCTGGGGCGTGCTGGTCCCGTGAGCGTTAATGTAATCCACCTTGTCACCGGAAATCCCGGCGTCCTTCAAAGCCATGTCCATGGAGCGGGCGGCGCCTTCTCCCCCCGGAGCGGGAGCGGTCAAGTGGTAGGCGTCGCTGCTCAAACCAAAACCCAACACTTCGCCGTAAATGCGCGCGCCCCGCTTTTTAGCGCGTTCATATTCTTCCAAAATCAAAACCGCCGCTCCCTCGGAAAGAACAAAGCCGTCACGGTCTTTGTCCCAGGGGCGGGAAGCTTTGGTGGGTTCATCGTTGCGCGTGCTGAGCGCCTTCATCGCCGAAAAACCGCCGATCGCCATAGGGCTGACCACGGCTTCCGCGCCTCCGGTGATCATCACGTCACACACGCCGTTTTGAATGTATTTGGCACTTTCGCCCAGAGCATGAGCGCCGGAAGCACAGGCCGACGAAATCGCGTAATTCGGCCCTTTCAAATGATAATTAATGCTGATTTGGCCAGAGGCCAGATTGGTGATGATCGCGGGAATAAAAAACGGCGTCATGCGCCCAGGGCCGCGCTCCATCAGAACCTGATGCTGGCGCTCGATCATGGGAAGTCCTCCCATGCCGACGCCAAACAAAGAACCGGCGCGGGGAGCCAGCTCTTCATCAAACTGAATTCCGCTGTCTTCCACGGCCATCTTCGCACAGGCCAAAGCCAAATGAATGAAACGATCCATTTTCTTTTGCTCCTTCTTGGGAACAAAAGCGTCCAGATCAAAAGGTTTTACTTCACCGGCGATTTTAGTCGGGAAATCACCGGTATCAAATTGAGTGATCGGAGCAATCCCTGATTGCCCCTCGATCAAAGCCGCCCATGTTTCTTGAACCGACAGGCCACAGGGAGTCATCATTCCCATTCCCGTCACCACCACGCGACGTCTTTGACTCGACATAAAACCTTAGGCCTTGCCTTTGGAGGCGAGATAGTTGGTCACGTCACTGACGGTCTTCAATTTTTCCGCATCTTCATCGGGGATTTCAATGTCAAATTCCTCTTCCATCGCCATCACCAATTCCACGATGTCCAGACTGTCAGCGCCCAGATCGTCGATAAACGAAGCCTCAGGCTTGATTTTGTCCTGGTCCACGCCCAGTTGTTCTTCAATGATTTTCGCAACCTTAGGTTGTAAAGACATGTTTTTCCTCCGTTTAATGTCTAAAATGACCCCAATAATGTAACCCGAAAAACTATAAGTACAAGCCCCCATTGACTTGGAGCACCTGGCCAGTGATGTAGCGGGCACCGTCACTCAGCAAAAAAGCCACCGCCGCAGCGACGTCCTTAGGCTCCCCCAAGACTCCCAAGGGGATGTCTTTGGAAATAGACTCTCTTTGTTCAGCGCTCAGCTTGTCCGTCATGTCCGTGGCGATAAAGCCCGGCGCCACCGCATTCACCCGGATATTCCGCGCCGCCATTTCCAGGGCCAAAGAACGGGTGAGTCCTTCAATGCCGGCTTTACTGGCCACATAGTTCGCTTGCCCGGGATTTCCCCTTTGGGCCACCACACTGGAAAGATTCACAATACTTCCCGATCTCTGCTTCATCATGGGCTTGAGGACCGCCTTGATGCACAAGAAAGTGCCCGTCAAATTGGTCTGCAAAACTTCATTGAAATCTTCTTCGCTCATTCTTAACGCCAACTGATCTTTGGTGATTCCGGCATTGTTCACTAGACCGTCAAGACCGCCCCATTTTTCCAGAACCTGATTCAAGCCCTCTGTCACCGACGAGGAAGAGCGCACATCCATCTTCAGGTGAAAATGTCCCTCTCCAGGAAGGGATTTCAAGACCTCTTCCGCCGCCTCCGGTTTTGAAGTGTAGGTGAATCCCACCTTCGCTCCACGGGCCGCCAAATCCTGCACGATCCCGCGTCCGATCCCTCGGCTTCCGCCGGTCACTAAAATTCTTTTTCCCTGCATGCTCATGAATTCACCACGCTTTCAAGCGCCCTTAACTCTTCCAAAGAGTTCATATTGAAAATTTGAAGGTGAGTGGAGTCAATTTTTTTGCCCAGCCCCGCCAAGACCTGGCCGCTTCCGCACTCAATCATCCGGGGAGCCCCAAAATCTCTCAAGGCTTCCATGCACCCGATCCAGCGGACCGGGGACGACACTTGAGCCACCAAATTTTTTCTCAAATCTTCGCCCACGTTTTCAACTTGCGCATTTACGTTTTGCACCACGGGAAAATCCGGATCCTTAAATTCCATCGCGCCCAACACCGCCTGCATTTCATCCTGCGCCGGCTTCATCATCGAACAATGAAAAGGCGCCGAAACTTTCAAGGGGATGAACTTCACCCGCATTTTTTCCTGACCCAAAACCTGAGGCGTAAAATTCTCCGCCGCCCAATGAATCAGCTTCAACTTCCCTGAAATCACGATCTGTCCCGGCGCATTGAAATTCGCCGGCTCCAAAGGTTTCAAACCCGTCTCTTCTTGAGCCCACGCACAGACTTTTTCCACCTGCTCCGGAGTGAGTCCCATCACTGCGGCCATGCCGCCTTCTCCCACGGGAACCGCTTCCTGCATCGCCCGGCCGCGCTTTTTCACCGCCTTGATGCCGTCGGAAAATTTCAAAGCACCGGCGGCCACCACGGCGGCGTACTCGCCAACAGAATGTCCCGCCGCCACCTTGGGAGCGAAACCAAGTTCCGTTTTTAAAACTTGAAAGGCCGCCGTTGAAACCAAAAGCAAACAAGGCTGGGTGTTTTCCGTCAAAGCCAGATCGGCTTCGCTGCCCTCGAAACAGAGCTTTTTAAAATCCAAATTCACACTGTCGGAGGCCTCTTCGAACAGATCTTTGACCAGAGCAAAATTGTCGTAAAGGTATCTTCCCATGCCGGGATGCTGACTTCCCTGACCCGGAAAAAGAGCTGAAAGATCACTCATGAACTCCCCCTGATTTCCTAATACTTTAATAAAACGGATCCGCTGGTGATCCCGGCGCCGAAAGCGGTGAGCAGGACGTTTTGACCCCGCTGAATCCGTCCGTCCCGAATGGCTTTATCCAAAGCCACGATCACGGAGGCCGCCGACGTGTTCCCCATGTTCTCGATTTCCACGACCATTTTTTCCATGGGAATTCCGAAATGCTTGGCCACCGCTTCGATGATCCGCACGTTCGCCTGGTGAGGAATCACCCAACTGACCTCTTCCGCGGACATGGAATTCGCCTTCAAGGCCTCATCACAGCATTTGCTCATCGTGCGCACGGCCTGCTTAAAAATTTCCCGACCGTTCATGCGCACGCAATGAAGCTTCTCGTCCAGAACGCTTTGACTGAGGGGAATGGCCGATCCGCCGGCGGGAAGAGTGAAAAGATCCGAAATTTTACCGTCCGCATGGAGGTGGGAGGAATAGATTTTCGAGTCTTCGCTTTCCGCCGTCCGCGTGAGCACACAGGCCCCCGCCGCATCCCCGAATAAGATGCAGGTGTTTCGATCGCTATAATCCACCAGAATGTGGAGGATCTCGGCCCCTACAACCAAAATGTTTTTATAATGACCCGTGCGGATAAATTGATCCGCAATCGAAATTCCATAGATAAAGCCGGAGCAGGCCGCGGAAACGTCCACCGCCATACAATCCCTGGCGCCTAATTTTTTCTGAAGAATACACGCCGTGTTGGGCATGGGTTGGTCCCCGGAAACCGTGGCGACCAGAATCATGTCAATGTCTTGGGCTTCAAGACCAGCTGTCTCCAAAGCCCGCAAAGACGCTTTTAAAGCGAGATCGCTGGTGGTTTCGCCTTCCGCCGCAATATGGCGTTGAACGATCCCCGTCCTCTCGCGAATCCACTGGTCGTTGGTATCAACCAGCTTTTCCAGATCTTTGTTTGTAAGAAGTTTTTCAGGAAGGTAAGAGCCCGTTCCCGCGATCTTTGAGCGGTAAAGAGAATTTCCCTGGCTCTGCGACATCGTCCGGCCGTGACTTAGGCTTGAGCCGTAACGACTTCGCGGCCTTTATAATACCCACAGCTGCCGCAAACATGGTGAGGGCGCGCCAAAGCTCCACAGTTGGGGCAGTTTTGAACCCCGGGAACGGTTAAAAAGTCATGAGAACGTCTCATGTCGCGTTTTGAACGGCTGGTTTTTTTCTTGGGTGTTGGCATATTTCTTCCTCTAAAAGTGGGCCAGTTTAACGGGTTTTCTTTTGAAATCAACCCTTTAATTTCAAACCTTCAAGAGCCTTGAAAGGGCTTTTTTCTTTTTCAAATGGGGAGAGTTCTTTTTCCTTCCCCACCGTCAGCCAATCCCGATGGACTTGGCTTAAATCCTCACACACATGGGCGGGATCGGCACTTCCTTGGGGCCTTAAGGGCTCAAGAAGTGCCACTTGTTCATGCACAAGCTCTCCCAGATCCGCCACCAAAGATTCCAAATAAAGGCATTCCGGCTGATCCGTTTCCCATTCATGGGCATGGTTGTTCTTGGCGGCCTGATCTCCCTTTTGGTAGGGGGCCTGCACGACCAAAAGCTCCTCAAAATGATGGTCCACGGGGTGAAGATAATCTCCTCCACAATCAGAGCAGGTGAGGGGAAGGGCCGTTTTCACGTCTCCAGCCATCCGGTAAGCATTCCCGAGCTTTTGAAAGCTCAAATGGATCTGATAGTCTTCGGATCCGATCAGATCCTGAAGAGCTTGATTCAACTCGCCGCTTTTACGGGAGGTGTTGAATTCCAAAGGCTCTTCGGAAACCTCCGAAAGATTCAATTTAAGCGGGAAATAATTGGATTTTTTTGAATTCATCGCGGTCGGTAGTATGGATAAAAGCGGGCATGACGTCAAGTGTCGAGATTTTAGACAGCTGGCTGCCCTAACAGGCGCCCGCTTAAAAGCTGACCTCCTGGGTCCGCCAAATCTCATATAATCGCGAAGGAGGTCAAAAACCTGTGCACAGCCCTTGCAATTCCCTCAAAGCACTGAACAAGGAGACTTAAACATGAAAGCCCTCTTTCTTATTTTGACCTTAGGCACCTCTTCTTATGCTTTGGCCGACTTTGACCAACGCGAGCCTTTGAAAGTGGACTTCAACCGCATGATCGAAGATGGCAGCTCTCAAAACCACGCCATGAAGCAGGAGCTTCACGCTCAAGGTTTCGGCAATAAGCCTTCCGAAAACATGAAGGCCTCTAAAGAAAGAGTGACTGATCTGATCGATGCGGAAATCGGTTGGGGCGCTCCTCCGAAAATCGTGGACCGCCGCTACAACTAATTCAACAAGGCCGCACAGCCGGTCGCTTGAGTGAAATCACCCGCTTCAAACACAAGAACATTCGACGGGGTCTCGACCTCGTCGAATTGTTTTTGCTGGCGCTCCTTTAAGATCTTTTCGATGTCCGCCACAGAAGCAGGTCTCAAAGACGCATCTTTAAGCTCCCCATCGCGCCGCTCGCTGCGCTTTCCGGAAGAGGACGTAAAAGTCTTTCTGAACCACTGAGACAGACTGAAATTCCAACCGGGTTTGGAGGTCTCATCGGCTTCCACCATTTTTGCCAAGTCCAAATACTTGTCCATTTGCGCTTTCTTGAGTTCGCCTTTTTCCGCCAACTCCTTGGACATGGGAACGACCACCTCGTCGAAATTTTTCACCAAGATTTCCCGCGCCAACTGACGTCCTTCAAGAAGAAGCTTTTTAACTTCCGCTTCGAAACGCTCTTTTTTCTTTTCCGAAAAAGAATTGATGAAGGCTCTGATGTCGGTTTTGGGGGGAAGAGTTTCCGTGCCCCAGTCTTCGGAAAGACCCAATTTTAAAACGGCGACTTCCGCCAAGTAAGTGGCCCGTTCCATGTCGTTGCTTTTTCCGGCGGAGTGCACTTCGGAAAGCGTCACCAACCGTTCCGCCGTTTCACCGGCAGCCAGGACCGCAATCCGACGGATCACCCATTCTCTGGTGATATCGGCTTTCACATCTTGAAGAGAGCGCGCCACCCCTTCGTACATGATCCACTGGCCGGCAATTTTCGCAACGCCGGGGATGATGGTCACGGAAGACGGGGTAGATTGACCCTTAAAGAGCAGCTTCTGAGCCAAGGCATGACCCACTTCATGATAGGCGGTGATGACTTGAGAATCCGAACGGACTTCCAGACTTCCACTCAGCCCTTCGTTTTCGGGGTCTTCCTCTTCACGGTCCATCACTTTAAGGTCCGTGGTCAGAGCGCCGTTTTCGGCAACCAGTTGGAAGTGATCCCCTTGTTCCCGAATCATCACGCGTGCTCCGGAGGGCACTTTGCCCAAAAGGAGGGAAGACTCCAGGAAGGCGTGAAGGGTTTTTGCGATGTAAGTGTCAATGGAAGCGCCCTGTTCGCGAAGATTGAATCTTCTCGTGACGATCCGCTCCACCAGATCATTGTAAGTTTTAAGACTGTCGAAACCGAGAATCCATCCACGACGACCGTTGGAAGGTTTCAGCTTCTCAAGCAAAAGAGACAGCTTAAGCTGAGTCAATTGTTTCAGAGTTTTATAGGTGTGGGGAGGAACGAAGAAGATGTTCTCCAATCCCCAGCGGTTGATCAGCGGTTCAGGAAAAGTTTTTTCCAAAATCGCGCGCTGAAGTTCAAGATCGTGATGAAGCTCTCTGGAAATCTGCTCCCAGGCCGCCATCTGTTGTTCCATCGGCGCTTCCCGGGGAACGTTTTTATAGAGTTCGATCCCGGAGTTGCCCGTGACGATCACTTTCACCCGGGTCATGACGCGTTCTTTTCCGTCGCTGAAAGTGCGAAGGATGGGCTCTCTGAAAAAGTCATAAAGACTTTTCAGAAGATCGGGGTCGCGCACGTTCGCCAATTCGTCAAACACAACAACCAGGTTTCCGCCCGAGCGGTCATAGGCTTTCATGAAATCCGAGGCGATCGGGTTTCCATAGCCGTCGCGAAGACCCAAGATACGCACTTTGAAATCATGCAGGCTTTGCACTTGGCTGAAATCAATCACCAAAGCTTCGCCTTCATCTCCCGTCAAAGCTTTCGTCACCACTTTGGAGAGCTCAGTTTTTCCGGTGGAGCTGAGACCCATCAGAACCAAAGTCTCGGCACTGCGCGGAGAAAGATCCTGAGACGCCTTGTTATTGGCCAAGCTCAAAACCCGTGTCATCAGGCGCTCCGCGATGTCGTCCATCCCGAACACCTGACGTTTGATCACGTCTTTTAACTCCGTCACACGGTCGATCTCCTCATCGGAGAGCGCGTCCACTTCCTTGTCCTTCAAGGTGTTCTTCATCAATTCGTAATAAGTTTCATCCCCGACGGTGATCGCCAAAGATTTTGTGCCGTCCGCATTTTCTCGGACGCTCAAAAGGATCTCGGTGCCCTTATCCGTATCGAATTGGTGATTTTTAAAGAAGTGAATCAAGGGTTCCAGAACCATGGTTTTTACGCGGCCTTTAACCGGACGGGCGTTATCTTCCGCGTTGAAATCATAATTCTTTACCAGATCAATGACTTCTTTGGTCCAACTCAACTTGATCCCCGCATGAAGCGAAGACGCCTGCTCCAGATCCGAAGCCATCCGTTTTAATTCCGCTTCGGCGATGGGGCCGAGAGCGTCCGGAGACAAGGGCTTCATCAAAAGCAGATTTCTTTCGGGAATCCGGCTTAAGAGTTCCTCGGAAATGCCGGAGGAACTGCGCGCCCCCGCGTTGGCGGGGCCGTTGGTGGACATCAACATGGCTTTTAACAAAGCCTTGTCGTCATGAACCGTCTCCCATTTCTTGAGGCTTTGTTCATAGGTGAGGGGCTTTCCATGGCGCTCGCCGTTGGCTTCCCGGGAGGTCGTCAAAGAAATGCCTTCGTTGGAGGCGATCACAAAGCGCACCGGCACGTGGATTTCCGTCAATCCGCCGTTGGGATTGTTGATGACGAAAGTTCCTTTTTCGATGGCGCGTTTGATGAATTGATCTTTGATCTCTTTGGACCAGTTGTGAAATTCGTTGACGAAAACCACGGCGGCTTTTGCCGACTCGAAGCCGGGAAGATCTTCACCTTTCCAGTCGGGGTTTTCCACCACTTTAAAAGTGCCTTTACCAACCTCTTCCAGAAGATATTTTCCTCCGGAATGTTCCACCAAGAATTTCAGAAAGGGCGGGAAATTTTCGGAGCCGATGTATCCCGTGGATGAACCGAGCACCGTCCACAGATCGGGGCGTTCCCGCAAAATCGGGAGGGAAAACATATGTTTTCTGTAGGCGCCTTCGACTCCGTGAAGCGCATCCGTGAAGGCTTCCGCGGAGGTGTCCTTTCCGGTTCCCGGAGCTCCCATCAGATAAATGATGTCGGGAAGAGGTTCTTTTTGATGGATGAAGTGGCGTTCCCACTCCATGTCTTCCAAAGCTTCGATCACTTCATCTTGGCCGATGATCCGCTTCTTGAGAATTTCGGAAAATTCACCCAGTCTTTTTTCAACTTCCCCGCGATCGAACTTCACCTGGGAAATCAGATCCTCCAAAGCGGGGAGGGGTTCATATTCTTTTTTGACCGAGATCGCCAACTGCAAATCCTGCAGCCGCTCGATGTTGATGCGTCTTTGACCATCCTCATATCCCGTCTCAAAGCGCATACCGCTTAAGGAACGGATCGTTTCATTAATGGCCTTCATGAGAGTTTCGTCCTTCACCGAAGCCATCTCCGCCAAAGCGCTCAAGGAAGAGTCCATCAGAACGGAGTCCTGATCTCCCGCCTCGATAAAAGTCATTTCGAAACGCACGCGATTAAAAATCGTCATCGCCGCTTCGAGCACCGGATAGCGTTTCATCTCTTGAACCGCTTCAATGTCCTTAATCATGTCCTGATGGGGAATCTCAATGGGGCCGCGTTTTTCAGCGCCCAACTTGAAAAGACCATAAACTCTTCTGAAATGAGGCTGGAGCTCTTCGGAAACCTGAAGCAGTTCTTCTTTTCTGAGTTCTGAAAAATTTTTCTTCGCCGCAAATCCAACCGCCGGAAACGCGAGGCTTGCAACGAGAAAAAAGGCAAAAATAACTTTAATTTGATGATGAAACCGGATCACGACACTCCCTTCCCCTGAAAGTGTGAAGGGTATACCAAACCTGGTTCCAAAGTGGCGCTGTTTCTTTTACAAAGACCTCGGAAAAAAATTCACACCCTCCGTCTCAAAATGAGACGTTTAAAAGTCAGGCAGGGAGTTGCCGCTTTTTGCCCCTCTCTCAAAACCCGCTCTTCAAATGCTTTTAAATTGGGCCAAACAGGCACGCATTCTGCTGATCTTAAAGATGTTCACGTCGGCTCAAACTCAACCCTTTTTCAGGAGTCCCCCATGAACTTTCGTTTTATTTCTTTTTTCAGCCTTTCCCTTCTCGCCGCTTCCGTCACACTCAGCGCTCATGCAGACGATTTGGGAGAGTATTTCGGAAATACGAAGATCCAAACCTTCCGCCGCGCTTCTCCCGGAGACAATGCTTTCCCCAGGCGCCTGGAATCCGCATTTAAACCCACCGCGGATCGCTATTGCCGCACGAAAGGCTACTCCAACGCCATTTCCTTTTATTATGAATTCAGCCCCTTTGATAAACAGTACCTGATTACCGACGTCGTCTGCGCTCACGGAAAACAAATGCCGACCGTGATCGGCCTGGCCCGCGCCACCATTGCGAAACACCGCTTGGAAAGAGGGGATCGCATCCCCGCTGATATGGCGAGACTTTTGGAAACCACCCACGTCGGGGAAAACGTCTTTAAGATCACTCGTTATGCCGACAGCAATCAGTTGGTGGACATGACCCGCAAGATCACCCTGCGACCAAAAGCTCCGGCTGCTACGAGATAGTTCTTCTAAAGGAGGAGCTTTCTCAGCTCCTCCTTGGAATAGACGTAATCCGCATAGATCATCGTATTCACGATATTCCGATGCCCCAAGGCCATCTGTAAAAGCCGCACATCCTTTGTTTTCCGATAAATCTGAATCGCAAAAGTGTGTCTGAGAGAGTGAAATTTCTTATGGGTCGGGCGATAGAGTTGCCAGATCTGGCGCAATCGGTTGTAGGAAATGGAAAAAACCCTTTCCCCCTGTGCCTGGTCCGCGATCCGCTGGAGCTGATCGAAAAGCGCGGATTTGAGAGGAATTTCCCGGTCATTACTTCCCTTGAGGCCGCGAATAAAAACCGTCTTTTCCTCCGGATCCAGATCCGATTTACGGATTCCCAGAAGCTCCTGGGCCCGGGCTCCTGTCGCTAGACCGAGCCGCAAGAGGGTCACATTGCGCGCATCCTTAAGTTCATAGGTGCTCAAAATCTGGTGGAGTTTTTTGAGTTCAAAATCCGTCAGATATTTAGATTTATTCAGCGAGTAGGGGGATTTTCTTTCCATGAAGAGTCCTCAAAGTTGCATGAAAATCGGGCGTTTTTGTTCTCACTCAAATTTCTATTTTTCATTAACGCATCGTTTAATTTCCAGATCTTTTATATTCCTTCCAATAAGCATCTCATTTTTATAAGTAAAATCAAATACTTAATACTATAACTTATAACTATAAATTACAGTTGATTTCAGAAAAAGGCATACCAGAGTCCGCATTTCATAAAACCCTTGTGATTTCAAATGTTTAAATACTGTTTCATCCACTCGATCTTTGGCCTGAAATTGTATTTCACCATGTATTTTATTGTATTTCACAACGTTTTATTGCTTTATACAATAAGACTTAAGGAGGTAAAAATGGATTTGACGCCAAGCGATGTGAACTTACCCTCTCCGCGCTCGCGCTCTTCTTTGAAGATGAGATATGAAGCGGAGGTAGAGATTTTAAAGCGTCAAATAGGGGATTTGGAGGCGGTTAGAAATCGCCTGGGGCTCAGCCGACGCAAGCTCTGTCAGCTTCTGATGGTGGATCCCTCGGCTTGGACCCGGTGGACAAAGGATGAATCAAAGGTTCCACCACACGTTTGGAAGACGCTTCAACTGGTCTGCGATCAGGGTCTCAGCAGATCGTCCACTTCCGCCTCTCTTTCGGCGGAGCAAATTTCAGAAAATGAGCGCGCACTTCGTCTATTAAAAAGACAGATTTGGATTCTCTACATGGTGAATTTACTTTTGGCTCTGCTGCTGATAATTTTGTCACTAAAATTTTAATTTTTCTTGCAAGGAACTCAAATGACCAGACGCGCCTATACCTTCTTCAACGAGTTCAACCACAAGGACTGGCATTCCAAATTCAGAATCCTCGCCCTGGAAGTCGCTGAATTCGGCCGGATGGCCGGAGTAAAAGTCACTCCCTTTCAAGAAGATTCTCTTCCTCATTTTTCAAAGCTTTCCTCCGAGCAACAACTTTCCGCCATTCATTATTTGGAGAAATACCACAATATATGTAGCGCCATGCTCGATCGTAATGAAGACCTCAAGTCGTCCTACAGAATCGTTTGGCAAGCCCTTAAGGAATATGAACTGCGTCCGCCGAGCAATCTCTTCGACGATCTTAAAAATGATTACGTCATCGAAATTTACGACATCGCTTCAAACACGCAGCTATTCCGAAATTTTAAATTTTTCACTTTCTGCAGTTACTCCCTCGAAGATCTCGCCTGCAGGCCTTGGCCGGAGCTGTTTGAACGGGACATGAATTCCTTCGCCGAAATGATGGTGCCCGTTCAGGGAACTTTCTCCGGAAAAATCTGGAAGGATTTCAGAAGGCCCATTAAGAACTATATGAAAGAGATCGATAGTATTTTTCATTACGAAATGAACTACGCCTTGCTGGCGGCCTATCCCTTAAGGGCCTTAAACGGCGCGGTGGAAGCCTTTTTGGTCGTAGAGGATGCCGAACTCCTCAATCCCCCCACTCCCAGGGAGGAAGAGGCTCTTTTCTTTAAGCACAATCCGCCGACTCAAGCCGCGGCTTTGACCTTGCTCGAAAGGCCCTGACATTCCTGAAGCATTCTTGAATAGAACATGCGGGTGTTCTCCAAGTTAACGGCAACAGCTCTCAGGCTTTCGGGCTTAAATTTTTCAAGCGCCTTTAAGGCTTTGTCCACGTGCTCGATGTCATCTTCCGCATGGACCCGAAGAAAATTGATCGTTTTAGGGTTTTGAGTCGCTTTTAAAACTCTTTCCGAAGCGGTCTTCGCACAGTGAAGCGCCAAACCTTCCAGACTGATGAAGTAACCCATGAGGGACGCCGCGCCCTCGACCTGAGCGTAATAATACTGAGATTGATACAGAGCTCTCGTCGAACTGAACAGAGGGTAGTCCTCAATTTTACCGCCCAAGGCTTCCAGATCGCGCTTCGCGAGAATCTCATGATTGCTTTCTTCCGCGGAATGGTTCACGAAACGGGAATGCAACTGAGGCTCATCAAGGGGAGTGAAGGCCGCTGCCATTGAAATGATCCGGCTGCTAAAGCTCACATAGTGGAAGGTTTGCGCCAACCATGCGGAGTAGGCGCCACGGTCTTCCCAAGGAAAGGCATTCATCACCGAAACATATTCCCGCATGTTCATCTCATAATGAGATTTAAGCTCGCTAAAAATAATTTGTTTCATAAAACCCCCCCTCTTCAATATAAACTGATATTACTTCATCGGATTAATCTTCGATTTTCTTAGGAGCTATTTGAGGAGAAATACGTAAGTTCAAATTATTTTAGATTCGAAAACTTTATTTTTCTAAATTACGTGGAGGAAATGATGTCATTGAATGACTTTGTCCTCAGCTTAATGACAGGAAGCGGTTTTCCGCGATGTGAACATTCCGGCTTTAAAGAAGCCTGTTACCAACACTGGCAATCTTTCTGGACGGAGATTTACTCCACGCAAAATTCCGAATTCAAACCTTCTTTCTCAGATTTTTACCGCCAGGATTTCATTTTAGCGCTCTCCCACAAATCCTCTCCTCAAATTCCCATCGGGCTTTCATGCACTTCCGCCTACAACATCGCCAGCGACGTCAACATGAACCATCATTATCTTTTATTTTATGACGAAGATTTCAGAAATCATCTGCTGCGGAAAAAAATCCATCAAATCATGAGCTCGGAATATCTTTCGCTGAATCCCGAATATCGGATAAAGATCGGATCCATCCGCGTGGCCAGCCTGCTGATTGAAGCAACCATCTTATTCGCGAAGGAAATCGGCTTTCCCCATGTCGTCGCCACGGCGAGGGCGGACAACGGAACTTCTCATCTTTGTCAGGAGTTGGGCTATGAAGTCATTCAACCCGCTCTTCAAAAGCGTGCCTTCAAAGTGGACACCCTTCATGTTGACGCAAAGCTCCGCTCTCCGCCAGACGAGCTTAAATTTCGTGCGCTGACCACGGCCGCTCAAAAACTTTTAGCAACGGCGACAACCACTCAAGACGCAGAGCTGAAGAAGAGATTCTTTCTTCAAATCTCACAAGCTCAAGGCCCCATCCGTAAGAGCGCTTAGTTTTCGCTTGGCTCATCGTCAAATCCCCTCTATCCTTCGGACCTTAGTCGTCAACGAAGGAGGGTCCCCTTGTTACCTTTTGAACTCATTGAAAAACACGGAAATCACGAACAGGTCGTCTTCTGCCAGGACAAAGACTCCGGACTCAAGGCCATCATCGCCATTCATAACACGACATTGGGACCTGCGCTGGGGGGGACACGGATGTGGAACTACGCCAACGAAGAAGACGCCTTGATCGACGTTCTCCGACTCTCCAAAGGAATGACCTATAAAGCCGCCGCCGCAGGCCTTAACTTGGGCGGAGGAAAAGCGGTCATCATCGGCGATCCTAAAAAAGACAAGTCAGAAGCGCTTTTCAGAAACTTCGGAGCCTTCATCAACTCCCTCAACGGCAAATACATCACTGCCGAGGACGTGGGCACTTCCGTTCAGGACATGAGCTACGTCTTTATGGAAACGCCCTATGTGACGGGAATTCCCGTTTCTTTCGGCGGCAGCGGCGATCCCAGCCCTTACACCGCTCATGGGGTCTTGATGGG
>Ga0182744_1001340_pt1 | contig 21557 bp, 19 predicted proteins | sample eDN3rd30CKraftMG_FD_128525 | JGI IMG/M metagenome (GOLD analysis project Ga0182744, IMG submission 128525) | Enriched Miracle-Growth compost microbial communities from Emeryville, California, USA - eDNA 3rd pass 30_C Kraft MG (version 2) (version 2) ...
AAGACCGGCAAGGAAGTCTGGAAGGTCGTTGACGGCGAGCCGAAGAAAGGCGCGACCGGAACCGGCGCACCGCTCATCGTCAAGGATAAGGTGATCGTCGGCGTTTCGGGCGGCGAGTTCGGCGTGCGTTGTTACATCACCGCCTATGACCTGAACTCGGGCAAGAAAATCTGGCGCGCCTACGCGATGGGGCCGGACTCCGACATCCTGGTCGATCCGGAAAAGACGATGTCTCTCGGCAAGCCGGTCGGAAAAGACTCGTCGCTCAAGACCTGGAATGGTGACCAGTGGAAGATCGGCGGTGGCCCTACGTGGGGCTACATGGCCTACGATCCCGACCTCAATCTGATCTACTACGGCACCGGAAATCCATCGACGTGGAATCCTCTGCAGCGTACCGGCCCCGACGGCAAACCGATCGATCAGAAATGGGCCATGACGATGTTCGCGCGCGATGCCGACACCGGTATCGCGCGCTGGGCTTATCAGATGACCCCGTTCGACCAATGGGACTACGACGGCATCAACGAACCGATCCTCGCGCAACTGACCATCGGCGGAACGAATCGCAAGACCGTCACCCACTTCGACCGTAACGGTTTCGCCTATACGTGGGATCGCGCCACGGGTGAGCTGCTCGTTGGCGAGAAATTCGACTCACAAGTCAACTGGTCGTCGGGCATCGACATGGACAAATCGAGCCCGGACTATGGACGTCCAAAGCTGGTTAAAAAATACGAGCCGTATAAAACCGGCATGGACGACGTGACGAAGGGCATCTGTCCGTCCTCGCTCGGAGCAAAGAACGAACAGCCCGCGTCTTATTCGAAACTGACCGGCCTGTTCTACGTCCCGACGAACCACATGTGCATGGATTACGAGCCATTCAAAGTGCGGTATCACGCGGGCCAGCCTTACGTCGGCGCCACGCTCACCATGTATCCGGCTCCTGATACGCCCAATCTTGGGAATTTCATCGCCTGGGATGGAGCCCAGGGAAAAATCGTCTGGTCGAAGCCGGAGCGGTTCTCCGTCTGGTCCGGCGCGCTGACGACGGCTGGAGGCGTCGCCTTCTACGGCACGCTCGAAGGCTACTTCAAAGCCGTCGATCAGAAGACTGGCAAGGAGCTGTTTAAGTTCAAGACGCCGTCAGGCATTGTTGGCAACGCCATGACCTACATGCACGACGGCAAGCAGTATGTTGCCGTCTACTCCGGCGTTGGCGGTTGGGCCGGCATCGGGCTCGCAGCCGGCTTGACCGACCCCGAAGACGGGTCCGGCGCTGTCGGCGGATTTGCCAGTCTGGCGTCGTACACAGCCACCGGAGGCTCGCTGACGGCGTTTGCGCTGCCCTAGAGCCGCGCCCGGAAAATGTCGGTAAGCGTCAGCCGAAACGAAGCTGCCCGTCGTATTTGACGGCCCAGGCTTCGCCCTTGCCTTTCGCCTCGGACTTTTCGCCCGTCGGCGGAATGACGTCGCCGATGACGATCGGATCTTCACCGGCGGATTTCAACGCCGACATCACATGATCCGCCTGTGCCCGCGAAACGACCGCCACCATGCCGATGCCGCAGTTGAACGTGCGAAGCATCTCGGTATCACTGAGGTGCCCAGTATCTGCCAACCAGCCGAATACGGCGGGAGCCTCGAATGTCGAAAGATCGATGCGTACCGCCGCGTCCTTCGGCATCACGCGCGGCAAGTTCTCCGAGAGCCCGCCGCCGGTGATGTGCGACAGCGCCTTGATGGCGCCCGCCGGGCCTGATCCGCCCGTCGCGCGGATCGCCGCCAGCAGCGGTTTGACGTAAATGCGGGTTGGCGCCAGCAGCGTCTCGGCGAGAGACTTTCCGGCTGCAAACGGTGCCGCTGATCCCCAGTCGAGCTTGGCGTGCTCGACGAGCTTTCGAACCAAGCTGTAGCCGTTGGAATGCACGCCGGAAGCGCGTAGGCCGATCAGCACGTCACCGATGGCGATATCGGCGCGCGGCAGAACCTCGCCACGTTCGACCGCGCCGACCGCGAAGCCCGCGAGATCATAGTCGCCGCTCTTGTACATGCCCGGCATTTCGGCGGTCTCGCCACCGATGAGCGCACAGCCCGCCTGCCGGCAGCCATCGGCAATCCCGGCGATCACCTCGCGGGCAACGCTCGCATCGAGTTTGCCGACCGCGAGATAATCGAGAAAGAACAGTGGCTCCGCACCCTGCACGACGAGATCGTTGACGCACATCGCGACAAGATCGATACCGATCGTCGAATGTTGGCCGCTATCGATTGCAATCTTCAGCTTGGTGCCGACGCCGTCATTTGCGGCAACGAGGATGGGATCGCGGAAACCGGCGCGCTTCAGATCGAAGAGGCCGCCGAAGCCGCCGAGGTCAACGTCGGCGCCGGGCCGGCTCGTCGCTTTGGCAAGCGGTTTGATCGCGGAAACCAGCGCATTGCCGGCGTCGATATCGACTCCCGCGTCGGCATAGGTGATCGGCGTGGACGAGTCATTTTTGGTCGAAGGCATCGATCCTCGAAACGTACGTAGCAGAAACCTTTGTCTCTGCATCTCTGTGGGTAGCGGCGTGGCGATGTGCGGTTAAACTCACTTTTGCCCCATTGCCAACCCGTCATAGGGGTCGTAGCAGCCCTTACGGGTGAGGGCAACGAAGCCTCAGAAAGGTAAACCATTCCAGTCGGGGCCAAGACGATGGGGAATTGCGTGCGTCGAGGGATCAGCTTGGCAATCACGCTCGCGTTCGCGGTGGGTGCCATCGCGGCGAACGCCGGAATAGCGGCGGCCGCCGGAGCCGACGCGGCCTATACCATCGGAAACTATCCTGTCGAAGCGACCGCTGCCAATGCCGTCGCAGCCAAACAGCAGGCGCTGGCCGATGGCCAGCAAGCCGCTTTCCGTTCGCTGCTCAAGCGCATCGTGCCGGTAACCGCCTATAAGCAGCTCACCCGCATTTCAGGCGTGAAGGCCGCCGATCTCGTATCAGGCGTCACAGTCCGTTCCGAACGGAATTCCTCGACCGAGTACATCGCCAGCCTCGACTTCGCCTTCCAGCCGGAGTCCATCCGATCGATCCTGTCCCAGCAGGGCATTCCGTTTGTCGATGAGCAGGCCCCGCCGGTCACGATCGTCACCACTCTGTTGCAGGGCAATCCCGCCAGCGCCGTCAATGACACTGGGGTCTGGCGTCGCGCATGGACCGGCCTCGATCTCGACCACACCATCACGCCGGTAAAAATCACCGACCTGAAACCGGCAATTCACACTGACACCGTCAACAAGCTGTTGGCGGGCGACGATCAAGGCCTGCGCGCGCTCTATGATGCTTATGGAACGAAGCTCATCGTCATGGCGGTCGCCGCGCCCGATCCGGCCGCCAAGAAATTGACCGTGACGCTGGCTGGCCGCGATAACGTCGGCACGATACTCCTGAAACGCACGTATCGCGTCTCCGACGGCGATTTCGATTATGCTTCGCAGTTGGCGGCTGTTGTCGCCCTCGGGGTGTTGGAGGGGCGCTGGAAAGCCATCAAGTCGCAACGACCGATGGATGCGTCTGCGGCCCCCGGCATGCCGGTTTGGGAAGCCTCAACGACGGGACATGGCGAGGACGTGACCCTCATCGCGGAATTTGCAAGTCCGGGACAATGGGATCAGATCCGCTCGCAGCTGCTCGATACGCCTGGAATTGACGCCCTGAATATTCTATCCGTGTCGGACCATGACGCCAACGTCTCCTTGACCTATCCGGGAGGCGCGCAACGCTTGGCCAGCGCACTCGGTGCGCGCGGTCTCGTCCTTATGAATTCCAGGTCCGGCTGGGTCCTTCGCTCAAATTATTGATATTCCTCAAGCATGCGGGATATGACCGCCCCCTCTGTGCGTGCACGTTTTGCACCGCGACGGAGGATGTTCTCGACGAAATGAACCTCGAGAGGTTAGTTAGATTCGCGCACTCCGGATGGAGCCGCGCTCCCGCTCTCGCGGGATAGCTTCGAGGACAGGGACCAACTCGGCGTGAGCATACCGAACTTCATTACGCTTGGCCGGGTCATTCTCGTACCTGTCGTCTTCTGGCTCCTGTTGACGGGCGAACTCCAGGCGGCCTTTTTGGTGTTCGTGGTCGCGGGCATTTCCGACGCTGTCGATGGCTTTCTCGCCAAGCGCTTCGGTTGGGAAACCGAACTTGGCGCCTATCTCGATCCGCTCGCCGATAAACTGCTGATCGTCTGCATCTTCATTGCGCTGGGCGTGACCGGGCGGCTGCCATCATGGCTCGTCATTCTCGTTGTGTCGCGCGATGTCCTGATCGTCATTGGCGTCGTTCTCTCGTGGCTCCTAGATCATCCGACGCCGATGAAGCCGCTGGCTGTCAGTAAAATGAACACGGTTGTGCAAATCGTGCTCGCCGCCACCGTTCTTGCTGATGAAGCCTTTTCGCTCAGGCTGAACGGTCCGGTTCAGCTGCTGATTCTGCTGACGGCCGCCACCACGCTCGCGTCTCTCGGCACCTACCTGCGCGTCTGGCTCCGGCACATGACGGTCTCCGAATCGACAACCTCGAAGACATAAGCGGCCAGAGTCGTGCTATTGGGTGATTCGGCCAGCGGGTATTGAGGGTAGATAGACGATGCAGATCGAGCGGCATGCGCTGTTCTGGACCGTGACCGGCCTGCTGTCCGCCTACGTTCTTCAGGTTTTGGCGCCTGTTCTGCTGCCCTTCGTGATTGGCTTGCTGCTCGCCTATTTCTTCAATCCCGTGGTCGATGCCCTGCATCGGATCGGTCTGCCGCGCTGGGCATCATCGATTTTGCTTTTGAGCTTTTTGGTGTTCTTGATCGTGGTCGGCCTCGTGTTCCTCGTGCCGATCTTGGTGCAGCAAGCCGCTGGATTGGTCGAGGCGGCGCCCCGGCAGATCGATCGCTTGAAGGTCATGCTCGAATCCGGTGCCCGCGATTATCTGGGGCCACGTTATCCGCAGGCGGAAGCCACCTTGCGGGGCGCGATCGACGCTTTCACCGTCTCGGCGCCGTCGTTGCTCGCGGGCGTTGCCAAAAGCGTTTGGAGCCAAGGCGCCGCCGCATTCAATTTCGTGTCGTTCGTTCTCATTACGCCGGTCGTATTCTTCTACACGCTGCGGGACTGGCCGAAGATCGTCGCGAAAATCGATTCCTGGCTGCCGCGCGACAATGTTCATCAGCTGCGCGCACTGGGAGTTGAAATCGATCACCGCGTGTCGGCGTTCATCCGTGGACAAGGTGCGGTTTGTATTATTCTGGCGCTCTACTATGCGGCCTCGCTTAGCTTTGCCGGGCTCGAATATGGCCTTCTAATCGGATTGTTTACGGGGCTCTCCGCGTTTATTCCGGTCGTGGGATGGACGCTCGGAGCCTTCACCGCGATCAGTCTGGCCATCGTGCAATTCTGGCCCGACGGTTCGAGCGTTCTGTTGGTGATCGCAATTATGCTCATCGGCCAGGCGCTGGAATCGGCCGTCCTGACACCCACGATCATCGGCTCCGAAATAGAATTGCATCCGGTCTGGCTGATCTTCGCGCTGCTGACGTTCAGCTACCTGTTCGGATTTCTCGGCCTGCTCGTGGCCGTGCCTGTTTCCGCCGCAATCGGCGTGCTCGTACGCTTCGCGCTCACGACGTATCTTTCCTCGTCGGTCTACAAGGGCGCCGATAGCGCGGAAGCATAGCGATCAAGCACGACATGTCGAATACGCCGGAGCAACTCGTCTTCGAACTCCCGCATCGCGCCGCGATGGGGCTCGAGGATTTTCTCGTCTCGGACTCGAACGCCGCTGCGGTGGCGCTCGTCGATCGCTGGCCCGATTGGCCGATCGGCGCCGCCGTCCTGGTCGGACCCCAAGGCAGCGGTAAGACGCATCTGGCGACCGTCTGGCAGCTGCGGACATCGGCGGTGTCCCATGCCGCCGCCACTTTGACCCGCGAAGGGGTCCCGGCCGTCGCCTCGGCGGACGCTGTCATCATCGAAGACATCCAGACGCTGTCCGACGAGGCGGCGCTATTCCATCTGCTCAATCTCGTTCGTGAGCAGCGACTTCAGGTCCTTCTGACAACAGACACGGCGCCCGGCGATCTGCCCGTTACCCTCCCGGATTTGCATTCGCGCCTCAAGGCACTCCCCTTGGCCTCCATTGAATCGCCGGATAATGCCCTTTTGCGCGCCGTCTTGGTGAAGCTCTTTACCGACCGGCAGCTGAGTGTCGAACCGCACGTCATCGATTATGTGCTCGTCAGGATGGAACGTTCCATGTCGGCCGCCGAGCGGTTCGTCGCCGAGGCCGACCGCCAGGCTCTGGTTCGCCAGCGCCGTGTGACAAGGGCAATCGCGGGCGCGGCGCTGGATACTCTTGGTTATTGAATGGTGAGACCCGAGATTTATCTCCACTTCGCAATTTAGGTGTAATCAGGCATTTGATCTCGACCGACCTCGGAGCCCTCCCCGGACATGGCAACGGCAAAAAGCAGAAGCGGCGCCAAAGGCACCCACGAGGTTCCGCAAGGACCGGATCGTTTCTACAATCGCGAGTTGTCCTGGCTGCAATTCAATCGCCGCGTGCTCGAAGAGGCGGCTAACCAGCAGCATCCTCTGCTCGAACGGTTGCGCTTCCTATCGATCGCGGCGGCAAACCTCGACGAATTCTACATGGTCCGCGCGGCGGGCGTGTATGGGCAGATCCGCGCCGGCATTACGACGCTGTCGCAGGACGGCTCCACGCCGATGCAGCAGCTGGCCGCCATCAACAAGTTCGCCGCGAAGCTGGTCGCCGACGAACAGACGCTCTGGCGGACGCTGCGAAAGGAACTTGGGGACGCAGGTCTTCTCGTCGTTCAATCAGACGAGATCAAAGCCGCCGAGCGCGACTGGCTCGAAAAACTTTTCCTCACCCACATTTTCCCGATCCTGACGCCGATCGCGGTCGACCCGGCGCATCCGTTTCCCTTCATCCCGAACAAAGCCATGACTATCGTCGTGGAGTTGGTCCGCCCCTCGGATGGCAAGGCGATGAACGGCCTCATTCCGCTTCCTGGGCAACTCGAACGCTTCATTCGCTTGGAGGGAGACCCGGAGAACCCCAAGAACCTTCGCTTCGTCAGGCTGGAGAGTGTCGTCAGCCTTTTCATCGGCGAACTCTTCTCGGGCTTCGATATCAAGAGCCAGGGCACATTCCGCGTTCTTCGAGACAGCGATATCGAACTGCAAGAGGAAGCCGAGGATCTCGTCCGCTCTTATGAAAGTCAGTTGAAGCGCCGGCGTCGCGGCAATGTGATCCGTCTCGAAATCGAATCGCGCATGCCCGAACGCTTGCGCAATTTCGTCGTCGAAGAGCTGGAGGTGCGAGAGGAAAGCGTTTTCGTCAAGGACGGCATTCTGGCGATCGCCGACACGTCACAATTGATCGTCGCCGATCGAGCGGATCTGACGTTCAAGCCATTCCCGATCCGGTTTCCAGAACGCATTCGCGAGTTCAGCGGCGACTGCTTCGCTGCTGTGCGCAAGAAAGACATCGTCGTCCATCATCCTTACGAGAGCTTCGACGTCGTCGTGCAGTACTTGCGCCAGGCCGTCGCCGACCCGAACGTCATGGCGATCAAATGGACGCTCTATCGAACCTCGCGCGATAGCCCGATTATCCAGGCCCTGAAGGAAGCCGTTGAAGCGGGCAAGTCGGTGACGGCGGTGGTCGAGTTGAAGGCGCGCTTCGACGAAGCGGCGAACATCCGTTGGGCGCGCGATCTCGAAAGTGCGGGTGTGCATGTCGTTTACGGATTCACCGAACTCAAGACGCACGCCAAGCTCGGCCTCATCGTTCGCCGTGAAGGAAGCGAGCTGACGAGCTACTGCCATATCGGTACTGGCAACTATCATCCGCAGACGGCGCGGGTGTACACCGATCTTTCGCTGTTCACGACCGATCCGATGATCGCGCGGGACATCACGCGCATATTCAATTTCGTCACCGGATACGGCGAGCCGATTGAGCTTGAGTGCATGGCCGCCAGCCCGCACGGCATTCGTAATCGGATCATGACGCACATCGCCGAAGAAATCCGCAATGCCAAGGCCGGAAAGCCGAGCGGCATTTGGTGGAAAATGAATGCACTCGTCGACGCGCAGATCATCTCGGCGCTTTACGATGCAAGCGAGGCGGGCGTGCCGATCGATCTTGTCGTGCGCGGCGTATGCTGTCTGCGGCCGGGGATTCCTGGCCTCTCGAGCAACATTCGCGTCAAAAGCATCATCGGCCGTTTCCTGGAACACGCCCGTATTTACTGTTTTGCAAACGGAGAGCCCTTGCCTTCCCCCAAGGCCGCCGTCTACATCAGCTCCGCTGATATGATGCCGCGCAATCTCGACCGTCGCGTCGAGGCTATGGCGCCGGTGAAAAATCCGACGGTGCACGAGCAAGTGCTCAATCAAATCATGGTTGCGAATTTGAGAGATAATCAGCAGAGCTGGACGATCAACTCCGATGGGAGTGCGACGCGCGTTCAACCCGGTCCCGGAGAAGAAGCCTTCAACGCACATAAATACTTCATGACAAATCCATCGCTGTCGGGCCGGGGGCAGTCTCTCAAAGAGAGTTTCCCTTTACGCTTTCGCAAACCGAGTCGAGCTTGAGGTCCGCGTTTGACGCGATGGAAAGAAATTTTCGGTGCTAACGAGCGCATCAAAGAAATGGAGCCGATCGGCGTTATCGATATCGGCTCGAACTCAGTGCGTCTTGTCGTCTATGAAGGCGCCGTTCGTGCGCTGACTCCGGTCTTCAACGAAAAGATCCTTTGTGGTCTGGGACGATCCGTTGCCACGACCGGCAGCCTCGGAAGCGAGGCCGTTGAGCGGGCGCTCGCGGCGCTTGCGCGCTTCAAAGCGATCGCTCGCATCTTGAGTGTTAAAAATCTCAAGGTCATCGCCACGGCGGCAGTCCGCGACGCGAGCAACGGCCACGACTTTATCGATCGCGGCGAGCGCATCCTCGACGTACCCATAGAAATCCTGTCCGGTCAGAAAGAAGCCCAGCTCGCCGCTCAAGGCATCATGATGGGCTTTGTCGATGATGACGGCATTGCCGGCGATCTCGGGGGCGGCAGTCTCGAACTCGTCGATTTGGCGCGCGATCGACTTAAGGAAGCCGCGACGTTGCCGCTCGGGGGACTTCGCCTGATCGACACGACGGGTAATAAGATCGAACGCGCGACCGATGTCATTGATGCGGCGTTGGCGAGTCTGTCGTGGCTTGCGAACGGTGAGGGACGGACCTTCTACGCGGTTGGCGGCACGTGGCGCGCGCTAGCCAAGCTCCATATGGATCAGATCAATTATCCGCTGCGCGTCATGCAGGGCTACAAGCTCACGGCGCGCGAAATTATCGATCTTTGCGAACAGATCCGAAAGTCGAAGAAGCTCGATTTACCCGGCATATCCGGCATTGCCCGAGCCCGGCGCGAGGTACTGCCGTTTGGCGCGCTCGTCCTCGAACGCCTCGTCAAGCGTATGCAGCCGCGTCAGGTCGTATTCTCGGTATTCGGAATCCGCGAAGGGATGATTTACGGTCTGCTGCCGCCCCAGGAGCAGGTGCGAGACCCGCTGATCAGCTTTTGCGAGGACTACGCGACCCTGCGTGCACGCTCCGCCGAGCATGCCTGGGAGCTTTGTCGCTGGACGGACCAGCTCTTCGCTGATCCGGCGCTCGAAGAGACGGAAGATGAGCGCCGTTTGCGTCATGCCGCCTGCCTTCTTTCCGATGTCGGCTGGCGCGCCCATCCCGATTATCGCGGCGAGCAAAGCCTCAACACCATTGCGCATTCCGGCCTTGGCGGCGTCGATCACCAAGGCCGCATCTTTTTGGCGCTCTCCGTTTTCCACAGGCACGAAACATCGGAAGGCAATGGGGATCAGCTGTCAGAGCGGCTTCGCAGCCTCGTCAGCAAGCGGGTTCAGCGGCGGGCTCGGATCGTCGGAGCAGCGTTGCGGACCGCGCACATGCTGTCCATTGGCATGGCCGGCATCATTGATCAGACGCCGCTGTCGTTCGAAAACGGAACATTGGTTCTGACCATCCCGCCAGCCTATGCGGCACTTGATGGCGAGAGACTGCGCCGCCGATTCGATATATTGGCGAACCTCGTCGGCAAAAAAGCCAAAATCAGAATAAGCGGGTAAAGGAGGCAGTTCGCCTCGATTGCGGCGCAAGAAATTCTGATAAAGTGCAGACACAAGCTCGCAGGACAAAGACAGCCTCCATGGCGGAAGACCTCTACGAAATTTTGGGCGTCTCACGGCGCGCGACCGACGAGGAAATCCGCAGCGCGTTTCGCAAACAGGCGAAAGCGAACCACCCGGATGTCAATCCCGGCAATACGGCGGCCGCCGAGCGCTTCAAAAAGATCACCGCCGCCAACGATATTCTCAGCGACCCTGAAAAGCGCCGGCAGTACGATGCCGGGGAAATCGACGCCAAAGGCGATCCCCGGCGACCGTTCTGGGGGCATGCCGGAGCGGCTGGCGCCGGGGCCGGTGCGCGTCGGGGTCCACAGGCCGCCCGTGGCGGACCAGGGGGCGGTTTTGAGGATTTCAGCTTCTCCGACATCTTTTCCGACGTTTTCGGCCACGGCGGCGCCCCTCGGCGCGAGGCCTACGGTTTCGCCACGCGCGGGCAGGATCTTCGCTATTCCCTCGAAGTCGATTTCCTGGAAGCCGTCCTCGGTGCCAAGAAACGGGTGACGCTGCCCGATGGGGGCACGCTCGACCTCACGGTTCCGGAAGGCGTGACGGACGGGCAGGTTTTGCGGCTCAAGGGAAAGGGCACGGGCGGGCCGTCCTTCAGCTCGGAACGGGGCGATGCACTCATCGAAATCAAGGTGCGGCCGCATCCCGATTATCGGCGAGACGGCGACGATATTCTGCTTGAGCTGCCGATCACGATTGACGAAGCCGTGCTGGGCGGCCGCGTCGAAGTTCCGACTCCAGCAGGGCGCGTACAACTCACCATTCCGAAGGGCACGAGCTCCGGCAAGACGTTCCGCCTCAAGGGCAAGGGCGTACGCACGAAAACCGGAACCGGCGACCAGCTCGTGACCGTCAAAATCGTGCTGCCGCAGGATATCGACGAAAGCCTTTCGTACTTCTTCTCCGAGTGGCGGCAGAAGCACGGATATGATCCAGGCCGCAAATAGCGGACACCCCTTCGCGGTCGGCGGCCGGCTCGCCGCAGGCTTGTCACCAATCGCGACTAAGCACCCCACTTCGCGGTTGACGGCCGGCTCGCCGAAGGCGAGTCGTCAACCGCAACTAAGAAGCCGGAACCGCGCGCACCTCGCCGCCGACGAGCGTCAAAGCAAGCTCACCGCGTTTGAGCTTCAGCGCTGCTTCCCCGAACAATGCCCGACGCCAACCTTGTAGCGCGAGAATATCGGCTTCATCCGACGTCGCGAGCTGTTCGAGATCATCGCTGTCGGCGATGATGCGCGGAGCAACGCCGTGTTCGGCAGCTGCCGCCTTCAGAAGAACCTTCAACAGTTCGAGCGTTGCACTCGCTTCCGCGGATAAGGCCTCGTTGCGCTCGATTTTTGGAAGCGTTTTCGGATCGCGCTCGATCCCGGCCTTCACCGCTTCGATGATTTCTTTCGCCCTTTGCGAGCGTGCAAATCCGTCGGAAAGCGTCCGAAGTTGTCCGAGCGCCTCGGTTGTCGTCGGGACTTGATTGGCGATGTCATAGAGGGCGTCGTCGCGCAAAACCCGGCCGCGCGGCACATCAAGCGATTGCGCCAGCCGCTCGCGCCAGGCAGCGAGTTCAAGAAGCACGGCCAGTGACTTGCGGCCTTTGACCCGCAGCTTCAGACGCTGCCATGCGTTCTCTGGCGACGTGTCATAGGTCGCCGGATTCGTTAGGACGCCCATCTCTTCCTGCAACCACGGCGTCCGCCCGGTTTTGTCGAGAACTTGGCGAAGATGGTCGTAGACGTTCCGAAGGTACGTGACGTCGGCGAGTGCGTAATCGAGCTGCTTCGACGACAACGGCCTCCGGCTCCAGTCCGTGAAACGCGAACTCTTGTCGAGGTTTGTGCCCGTCGTCTTTTTGACGAGGTTGACGTAGCTGATGCTATCGCCGAAGCCGCAGACCATCGCCGCGACCTGTGTGTCGAAGACGGGCGTCGGAACCACTCCCGACTTCAGAAAAATGATTTCGATATCCTGCCGTGCGGCATGGAAGACTTTGACCGTCGAGCTATCCGCCATCAGTTCGTAGAAGGGCGTCAGATCGAGCCCCGGCGCGAGCGGATCGACAATCGCCTCGGCATCGGGGCTGGCAAGCTGAATAAGGCACAGCAACGGCCAGAACGTCTGCTCGCGCAGAAATTCGGTATCGACGGCAACGAAGTCGCTTTTCGCAAGCGTTTGGCAAAGCGCGGACAGGTCCGCTGTGGTGGTGATCGTCTGCATTGGGGCACGCCTATAGCGTAAGGAGTCCCGATTGTCGCCATCAGCTTGGTCGCGGCGATATTTGTCCTCGATTCGCCCCTCCAATGTGGATTAAAGGTGACCGCTATTGGGAAAGGACGAATGGCGGCCGGGATCTATGGGGAGTACCGGCCATCCGGCGTCGCCAGACGGCCTGAACCTTGACTTTCGCCCGCCCCCATGCGCTTTTCCGCGGCGATTTCCACCCATATCGATCAAAGGGTTTTCCGGCAATGGCCGAGGCTAAACTGCATCGTTATCGCTCGCACACCTGCGGCGCGCTTCGTAAGAGCGACGTCGGCGCCAACGTGCGGCTCTCGGGCTGGGTGCATCGCGTCCGCGACCACGGCGGCGTTCTTTTCATCGATTTACGCGACCACTATGGCGTAACCCAGGTCGTTGCCGACCCGGACAGCCCAGCTTTCAAGGTGGCCGAGACCGTCCGTTCCGAATGGGTCATTCGCGTCGACGGCAAGTTGCGCGACCGTCCCGAGGGAACGGTTAACGCTGAACTGCCGACCGGTGAGGTCGAATTGTACGCCACGGAAATCGAAGTTCTCTCGGCGGCAAAAGAACTCCCCGTTCCGGTCTTCGGCGAGCCCGAATATCCCGAAGACCTGCGCCTGCAATATCGCTTCCTCGACCTCCGCCGCGAAACGCTGCATGCGATCATCATGAAGCGGCTGGAGATCACGCGCGCCATTCGCCAGCGCATGCATGACGCCGGCTTCAACGAATTTCCGACGCCGATCCTGACCGCATCGAGCCCCGAGGGTGCGCGCGACTTCCTGGTGCCGAGCCGCATCCATGCCGGAAAATTCTACGCGTTGCCCCAGGCGCCGCAGCAGTACAAGCAATTGCTGATGGTCTCGGGGTTCGATCGATATTTCCAGATCGCCCCATGCTTCCGCGACGAAGATCCGCGCGCCGACCGGCTGCCCGGCGAGTTCTATCAGCTCGACGTCGAGATGAGCTTCGTCGAGCAGGAAGACATCTTCGGAACGATGGAACCGATCATTACCGGTCTTTTCGAACAGTTCGCTGGCGGCAAGCCGGTGACGAAGGGCTGGCCGCGCATTCCTTACGACAGCGCGATCGCCAAGTACGGCAGCGACAAGCCGGACCTGCGTAACCCGATCGAAATGCAGGACGTGACGGAGCATTTCCGTGGTTCGGGCTTCAAGGTCTTCGCCGGGATGATCGAGAAGGACCCGAAGGTGCGTGTCTGGGCGATCCCCGCGCCGACCGGCGGCTCACGCGCCTTCTGCGACCGCATGAACGCCTGGGCGCAGGGCGAAGGCCAGCCTGGCCTCGGTTACATCTTCTGGCGCGACGGCGAGGAGGGCGGTGCAGGCCCCGTTGCCAAGAACATCGGGCCGGAACGCGCTGGCGCAATCAAGGCCCAACTCGGATTGAAGGACGGTGACGCCGTGTTCTTCACCGCTGGCAATCCGGCCAATTTCTACAAGTTCGCTGGCCTCGCGCGCGACCGCGCGGGCCAGGAGCTGAAGCTCATCAACGAAGATCAGTTCGCGCTCGCCTGGATCGTCGATTTCCCCTTCTACGAGTGGAATGAAGACGAGAAGCGCATCGACTTTTCGCACAACCCGTTCTCGATGCCGCAAGGCGGCGGTGAGGCGCTGGAAGCTGCGACGAGCGACGAGGAGCGGTTAAAGCTTAAAGCCTACCAGTACGACATTGTCTGCAATGGCTATGAGATCGCCTCGGGCGGTATTCGTAACCACAAGCCCGATGTGATGATCAAGGCGTTCGGCATTGCCGGTCTTGGCCCCGATGTTGTCGAGCAGCGCTTTGGCGGCTTGTTCCGTGCGTTCCAGTACGGCGCGCCGCCGCATGGCGGCATGGCGGCCGGCATTGAGCGTATCGTCATGTTGCTGACTGGCGGCAAGACCGTCCGAGAGGTCGCGCTCTTCCCGATGAACCAGCAAGCCGCCGATCTGCTGATGGGCGCACCAAGCGACGTCTCACCGAAGCAACTGCGTGAGCTTTCCATCCGCGTGGTCGCGCCCGAAAAGAAGGCTTAAAAGTTTGGCGCCCCATCGATGATCGAAAGGGCGCCAAGGTGCGACGGCAGGATGTTGGGAGCGTGGAACCGTCGCGTAGAGGAAGCTCGGACAAAATCACATCAGTCGGTAAGCGGCTGAGACACGGGCGCTGGCGGGAACAGAACGGCTACGGCAACCACTTTCCCGTTCTTCGTCGCCGTTCCTTCCCAGCGACCGTCAGGACCGCGCGACATTGTCGACACGTGGGTAAATCCGTTGGCCATGAGCTGCGTTCGTATCTGCTGGCTCATCGCAGCATTATCCAGGATGCGATCGAGTGAAGCGTCTTTCGTTGCACTGAAAGACGTCGTAGCCGCCATCGCCGGGACAGTGAGAGCGAGACTGGCGAGCGCGCTAAAAACGAATGTGCGGATCATTTCAAACTCCATGTTCTTCTCTGAGATAGCTCATCCCCCGCTTGCTATTTAGGTAGGAAGAGACGGCAGCGATCGCCAAACACTTCACCGTGCGCAAACGAATGCGGCTCGTGAGGACACGCGCGAGATCGCGTGAAAAGCATGACGGAATGGAAAGACGCACACATGGTCGATGCGATTACGTCGCAGAATGGCACTCAAGCGCGGCCAAATGAAACTGGCGCCGAACAATCGATCGGACTAGGAACCCTGAGACGTGGGTTCAACGAGAGATGATTGCCGATGCGACTTTTGATCCTGGGTGCCGGTGCGACCGGCGGATACTTCGGCGGTCTGCTGGCGAAGGCCGGCGCGGACGTAACATTTCTCGTGAGATCCAAACGGCGCGAGCAACTCACTCACGACGGTCTCAAAATCGAAAGCCGTGACGGCAACGTCGTGACGCCAGTCAAGGCCATCACGCGAGACGAGATTGCAGGGCCATTCGATGCCGTCATTCTGAGTTCCAAGGCCTACGATCTGGCCGACGCGATAGAAACGATCCGTCCCGCAGTCGGCGAGCAGACGCTCGTTCTTCCGCTGCTCAATGGGATGCGCCATCTCGACGATCTCGACGCCGCGTTTGGAAAATCGTGCGTGCTTGGCGGCACGTGCCATATCAGCGTCGTTCTCGACCCGGATGGCAAGATACGCCATCTCAGCCCCTTCGCATCGCTGACGCTCGGACCTCGGACGGCAACGCAAGAAGAGGGGGCCAAACGTCTTCACAATGAGCTTGCACGTGGCGGCTTCGATGCGCGCTATTCAGATAACGTGATCGGTGCAATGTGGGAGAAATGGATATTTCTCGCAACGCTTGCCGGTTCGACGTGTCTCATGCGCGCATCGATCGGAGAAATTATCGATGCGCACGGTGCTCAATTTAACGCCAGCATGTTTGATGAATGCTGCGCGGTTTCTGCCGCTAGTGGTTCTCCACCGAGACCGGCCGCAGAAGCAGGCGCGCGCAAGACGCTAACGGACCCGAAGTCGAACATATCGGCCTCGATGCGTCGCGATATCGAGCGCAACGCCAGGATCGAAGCCGACCACATTGTGGGAGACCTCATCAATCGCGGCCGCAAGCACGCCATCCCGACGCCGTTGCTGGATATCGCCTATATTCATCTCCAAGCCTACCAGAACGGCCTTCAAAAAGCGTCGGAAACGAATTGAATTGACACTGTCGGCAAAGGTGACGGCACGTTAATCTGCGCCGGTTTAGTTTGGCCACGTCTTCGCCATCCGGACGCGGGACAAGCCGGACGCGATACCGGAGACCGTAACCATGCTTCGCCCGATCATTTGCGCGATTTGCCTTTTGCTGGCGCTGCCGCTTGCGGCGGCGGCGCGAACGCCCAACCACGCCAGCGACTGGAACGGCGCCGAAATCAACTGGCGCGATGTTCGCTCCGGAATTTATGAGGCGTCACAGACCGGCCGGCCGGTCATCATGGTCTTCCATGCGACCTGGTGTTCGGTGTGCAAGCGGTTCCGTAACGTCTTTAAGGACCCGGCCGTCGTCACGGCCTCCCGCGACTTCGTCATGATCCTCGTTGATGCGGACGCCGAACGCGACATCAATGGTGCGTTCTCGCCCGACGGCACCTATGTCCCGCGAACGCTATTCATCGATTCCGATGGCAACGTCTCCGACAAGTTGGTCGGGACCGATCCGCAATATCCTCATTCCCTTAACGCCGATAAGCCCGACGAACTTCTGGCGTTGATGAAGAAGGCGCACAGCGTCTTCAGCATGGACCAGCAGTCGCCGTCCACGGCGACGCCCGATCCGAACCGAATCTGAAGCTACGTCGCGAGCGCGTGCCGCCATTGTTGACACAACCTGCCAAGCGCGGGGAAACAGGCTTGCGCCGTGTTGCGCTCACGGCTCCGACCCGGCATAAGGGCGACGCGCGGACGTGGTGGAACCGGTAGACACACAGGACTTAAAATCCTGAGACGGTAACGTCGTGAGGGTTCGAGTCCCTCCGTCCGCACCAATCATAGGCAAAGTGATACATCAATATCAATTAGATGATCTGACGCCCCTCGCAAAAAATTCATCAATCTCCTCCTGGCTCGGCTTGCGGCCAAGATCGCGCTCAAGGAAATCTGCAATCACGCGCTTCGTCTCAATTATGCGCGACTTCATTTTATCGGCGGCCGCGACAACTTCCATCAGGTAATCGCGGTGTTTTTTCATGGGCTCCGTCATACGGTGCAACTGATCGTGCACGAAGCGGGTGTGCTTCGATATCGCCTCCGGATCGCCGACATGGCTCTCGCTGAACTCTCGAATTCTTTTCTCAGCGTCGGCTTGCATTGTTGCGATCTGCGCAATCAAACCGTCGAGAGATTCGCGCAGGAATAAATCGGCCTTTGCTGGGTCGTCGAGTTCGGCTGGATCCATTATGATCGGCATGTTTCGCAGCCCCCCTTTGAATCTGATTGTTCTCCTTCTGCGCGGCGAGGCGGCGGGCGTCAATCCATGCGGACGTCTGCACCACATCAATCCTCTGCCGATCTCTTTGTGAACAATCTACGTCGCGAGTTGCAAGGGGTCGGCGTGGCGACGTGATTTGCCCTCGAAGTAGCAGCCGTCCTCAAGCGATAGATGTTTGTGGAAGATGTCCGCCGCAACAGACGAGGCACGTTTCAATGTCAAATTGTTCGCGAAAATTTCTCCGGAAACTTCGCCGAGCACTGTGACGGAATCGGCAATGACCGAGCCGTCGACGATGCCACGCTCAGAGATGACGAGAGATGCGCAGCGGACGCCGCCAAGAACGGTACCCTCGATGATTAATGGGCCTGGAAATTCGATCGTGCCTTCGATGTACGCTTTGCGCGGGATCGTCAGCGCGGCGGGCGACGCGAGATTTTGATTGGCCATTGATTGGTACGCACTCTACCTGACATGTACACGTCCCGCTGACCGCGAATGTTGTTGCGATCCGTGGCAAGATTCAGGCTTTAGGCGTGCGTGGAGACGTTTGCCGGCGAAAACGGCTTCCGAAAACAACTCGAATAGCCGATTGCGCTCAACCTGTGAGCGCGTCACGCTCTTTCAGAAGCTCCGCCAGTTGTGCTTCTTGCTGTGCAATCCGCTCGGCTGTCAGATCTTCGTTCGCCGCACCCGAAAAGGCGGCGGCCTGCTCGACGAGTTCGCGAATGTTGTCGCGTATGACGGCAATGCGCTTATCGAGTTCGATCAGATCGGCGGAGTTGATCATGGGCCCTCCATTTTCGTTCGATCGCAGCGCGCTCAGCTGAGCACGTTCCATTTTCGAAACCAAGCGATCATCTGCTGCCAGGCATCCTCGGCGGCCTCTTTATTGTAGCTTGGACGATAATCGGCATGAAACCCATGCCCGGCTCCCGGATAAATCTTGAATTCAGCCCGTTTGCCGGCCGCCGCCAGCGCCGCCTTCATCTGTTCGACTTGTGACGGAGGAATGCCCTGATCGTCGGCACCGTAAAGTCCGAGCACCGGCGCTTTCATTTGCGAGGCAAGCTCTAACGGGCTCTTGGGCCAGATGCGTTTCTGTTTGTCGGGATCGACCAGCGAGCCATAGAACGATACGCCGGCTTTCACGTTGTCGCGCGCCGCGCAATACTCCCAAACCGCGCGTCCGCCCCGGCAAAAGCCGATGATTCCGATCCGGTTTGCGTCGCCGCCCTTGCTCTCCGCCCACCGCACGGCGGCGTCGAGATCGCTGAGAAGTTCGGCGTCCGGCTTGGTATTGACGAGAGGCAGCAGCTTTCGGATCGTCGAGATGTCGGCAAGGTCGCCCTGTCGGAAATAGTAATCCGGTGCGACCGCCAACGCTCCGAGCTTGCCGAGCCTGCGCGTCACATCTTTGATGTATGTATGTAAACCGAAGATTTCCATCGCGACGAGAATGATTGGCGGTTTCGACGCGTTCGCCGGGCGGGCAAAGTACATCGGCATGAGACCACCTTCGACCTTGACGCTGGCGCTTCCGGCATCGAGCCCCGTCGTATCTGTCGTGATGGGATCTGCCCGCACCGGCCCGGCCGCCAGCGTATATCCCGCAGCCGCTGCAGCGGATGCGCTCATGAAGCCACGCCGTGAAAGCGGCGAGGCCTTCGTCAGACCGTTGATATCGGAAGGCATGTTCGATGCCGTCGCCATGATCCGCTCCTTTCAACGCTGAGCACGCCCCGTATCGGTCGCGCTCGGCAATATATAGGGTGATCACGGCACTCGCGTCCAAATTGACAGACGAAGTTACCGAAAGCAGAAAATAAAAAAGCGGCGGGTGTGACCCGCCGCCTCGACGAACGTAAGTCTTCTGCGTTTATTTCTTCACGCAGGTCTTCGTCGTCTTGTCCCACTTCATGTCCTTGGTCTTCTTGCAGGCCGCTTTCGTCTTCGGAGCGTCGGCAGCGTAAGCAACCATCGGGGCCGTAACGGCGAACAGAACGCCGCTGAGAACTGCGCCGCGCACGATCTTGGAAATCATCTGTGTCTCTCCTTCGTTTCCTTGGGCCATCAGTCCCAGGTCGCGCTAGATAGACGTGCAAACTTCGCTGCTTTCTTGCGGCCGATATACTTTTCCGTAAGGATTGATTGTCTGCGATCTGAGTAAATTTGCGGCGGCCTTAAATCTCCACGGGATGCCTCGAAGAGCTAAGCCGCAACGATTGTTGCATTTTCGAGCATCGTCTAAGAAACTGACGCCGAAGGATCGGCCTAGAGCATGTCAGTAGGTCGATCTCGCAAGGGAAAGCATCAGAAAGTACATTTCAGAAAATGAAGCTCGTTCGGTTTGGCGCGCCAGGCGCCGAAAAGCCAGGCATCCTGGACGCGGAAGGTAATGTTCGCGATCTATCGCAGCATATTCCGGATCTCTCCGGTTCGAACTTGGCGCCCGCCGCGCTCGCCAAGCTCGCGGCGCTCGATCTGGTCTCGTTGCCAAAGGCGCCGGCGGAAGCACGCCTGGGGGCGCCCGTCACTGGCACGCACAATTTCATCGCCATCGGGCTGAACTACGCCGATCACGCCAAGGAGACGGGGCAAGAGATTCCCGCCGAGCCCATTCTTTTCAACAAGGCCTCAACATCGATCTGCGGACCCTATGACGACGTCATCCAGCCGCGAAATTCCAGGCATTTGGATTGGGAGTGCGAGATCGCCTTCGTGATCGGCGCGCGTGCGCGTTACGTCGAAGCCAAGGATTGGGCGCAATACATCGCAGGCTATTGCATTTGTAATGACGTGTCCGAACGCCGTTTCCAGAGTAAGCGCGCGGGTCAGTGGGTGAAGGGCAAATCGGCGGAAACGTTCGGCCCGATCGGTCCCTGGCTGGTGACTCCGGATGAACTGACCGACCCCGACAATCTCGCGATGTCACTCGATGTTAACGGCGTGCGCAAGCAGACCGGTTCGACCGCCACGATGATCTTCAAAATTCCGGATCTGCTCGCCTACATCACGGAATTTATGGTTCTCGAACCGGGTGACATCGTCACCACCGGAACACCGCCCGGCGTCGGCACCGCTCGAAACCCGAAAGAGTTTCTGAAGCCGGACGATGTGATGGAACTCAAGATCGACGGCCTCGGCACGCAGCGGCAGAAAGTTGTCGCGTTTCCGGGCTAGTGAAACGGACACGCGGCCCGTTCAATCGGGCCGCGTGCCAAACCTAAGCGTCGTCGTCCTCTGGAAGATCGTGACCTCGGGGAGGCGACCGGAAATTCGAAATGTCGCGACCGGAGCGCGTTGCCAACCGCTGACGGATTTCGTCCCAAGAATGGGGATTGTCGAGATCCAACCTTCCAAGTGCTTCCTGGACGTACTTGAGCTGATCCTTCAGTAATTGCTCGCCGTGAACCAGCCCGTCGTCCGGTTGCGCGGCAACCTCAAGCTCATCGATCAGGTAGCTGATGAGCTCGGTTTCCGGAAACAGCATATAAAGTGTGAGATCGTCGCGAACGCGGCTGTCAACGCCGTCGAGTAACGACTGTTTGCGATCATCGCCGCCGGTTTCACTACGGAGCCTGGAGTAGGCCTCGCTGAGAATACGGTCTTGCTCATTTTGGAACTTGCGCAGCAGCGTTCCGAGATTTTCATTTTTCTTGCGATGCTCGTTGAGCGCTTTCCAAGCCTCCAGGATCGCATCGCGTGATTGCGGCAAGCTCAATCGCGTGTCCACGACATCGGAATTCAAGTGGATCGCTTCCAGCAGAGACTCGCGATAGTGGCTTATAAGGCGGGCTCGTTCCTCATCCGATAACTGAGCGACGCGCGAAATCGCCGGCTTCGGCTTCTCGAGTTCGCGCGGGCGTTGTTCTTTCGGCAATTCCGGCCGCGCCGTTCGCAGCCGGCCCGCGTCGATGGCCGGAGGACGGTCTTGCGTACCTTCGAAACGGGCGCGGTCATAGTCATAACCGGGAGATTCTGGAGCCGTTGCGCGGATCGTCAGCAGCGTCTCGTAGAGCGTCGGCCGGATATAGTAGCGGTCATCGACATTGACGTCGGGCGTTACTGCCTTGACCGCCGACCCTGCGTTCATGACGCGACGTACGATGCGTGTCTCATAATCACTG